>Ga0209417_1000045_pt1 | contig 337298 bp, 307 predicted proteins | sample RifGroF2_FD_184002 | JGI IMG/M metagenome (GOLD analysis project Ga0209417, IMG submission 184002) | Groundwater microbial communities from Rifle, Colorado, USA - Groundwater F2 (SPAdes) (version 2) | ecosystem: Environmental > Aquatic > Deep subsurface > Groundwater | place: Rifle, Colorado...
CGCTGCAACCTGTGTTGAAAAGGGGATAAATGCAAATACCATTACCAAACAAAGAAATGCTGCAATAGATTTTTTCATCAAACAAACTCCCTTTCATATAAGTCTTGATAATTAGACTTATTTGCTTTTATTTCCTACCTCTCGGAACTATTATGACAATAATTCATTGCATTATGCCATTTTATTGCTCCTTGTTATATATTGTATCATATAAATACTATATATGCAATAGTGAACATTCGTTTTGCATAATATAACATATTCCCATTTTTAAAAATATATTTGTGCATATTATTATATTATAAATATAAAATGTCGCTAAACTGTAACAGCAACAACGGGATTTCATATAATATTATATATGAATACTGCTAAAATTATAATGGAACGAGGTTATTAAATTGGATATAAACCATCTTAGTATTGGAATGAAAGCTCCGGATTTTGTTGCCAATACAACTTATGGACGGATAAGAATGTCGGATTATGCCGGAAAATGGGTTGTTTTCTTCTCACATCCTGGAGATTTTACTCCGGTATGCACGACAGAATTTATCGCATTTGCAGAAGAAGCTACCGCATTTGATGACTTGAATGCTCAGCTTCTCGGTCTTAGCATTGACAGCAATCCATCGCATCTCGCTTGGATATATGCTATCTATATGACGACAGGCATAACAATCCCATTCCCTGTTATAGCTGACAGAACCGGCGATATCGCAAGGCTTTACGGAATGATCGCTCCCGATGTAAGTACACAAGAAACGGTCAGGAACGTATTCATAATTGATCCCAATCAAATCATCAGAGCAATCCTTATATACCCATTGACAAACGGCAGAAGTATTCCTGAAATACTCAGATTACTGGAAGCACTTCAGACAACCGATGAATACAAGGTCGTAACTCCGGCAAACTGGCAGCCTGGGCAACCTGCTCTGGTTCCGGCTCCGAGAACATACGAAGGTCTGCTTAAACGCGAATCCGCACCTGAAAAACAAGGGTTACAATGTGAAGACTGGTATTGGTGCTATCGTATACCCGGGCAGACATCATAATACTCCTTATCGCAAAAAAAGGATTTCGACTTCTCGAAATCCTTTTAAAATGCATTAAAATATTATATGTACTGAGACAGCTTTTCTTTAAAATAATGTGCAAGCTGATCATACCCCTCATCTGTAAGGTGCAGACCATCATCTTTAAATATATCTTTGAAATTCACAAATGTTCCTATATCATTCTTTGATTTATAGAAAAATTCGTTTATATCACAGAAAAACATACTATTATTTTCTGCACAATACTTTTTCATTAAATCGTTATACTCTGCAATTTGGGGTAAAACATTTTTTGAAGGTGCACTTTTAAAATCAAATGAAGATAAAATAATTATTTTTATGTTCGGAAAGTCTGTTTTCGCCCATTCATAAAATCTGGAAGACAAATCACATATTTGGTCGATTGAATAGCCTGCAAATATATCATTTATTCCAAAACGCGTAACAATCATCTTAGGGTCGTATGGCTTAATAAGTCTATGATAATAATATAATACTTCATCAACTGTTGAACCACCAAAACCATGATTAATGATTGCTTTTTGTTCGCCACCGATTCCTGAAAGCTGTTCTCTTGAACGTTCATAACCCCAATTCGTGAAAAACGAACTGCCGCATAAAAGTATTTTTCCTTTTTCAATCGGATATTTCTCAATTCCTACGATACTGTTTTCGTATCTTTTTAAGTTAAATTTAATTTCCATAAATGTGTCCTTTTTTATGATTATTTTAATATTGTTAGTAATACGCTTGATAACGATATTATTATTGTTGTTATACTTATAATAATCAAGTATTTTTTGATTTCCGGTGTTATAATAATAAGTTCTTTTTCTTTATTTTTATTTATAACTAATTTTATTCTTAAAAAACTAAAAATAACAGTAATAAAGCATATACTAATGAAAACAAAATATAAAATATCGTATAATGTCATATTTACTCCAACTCACTTAATATTTTCACTTACCAACCACAGTTTTGCTTCTTCAGGATCAGAAAAATACCTTACAGCATTAAAAATACTTAGTTTTCTGTTTTTCATAAGCTTTTTTATTCTGTTCTTATCTTTAAGCGAACATCCAACAAGACAAAGTTTGAATATTTTATGTTCGATTTTTACTATATGTTCTACAAGCTTTGTTGCGACAAAATCATCTATTGTTGTTTCGTATAAATCAATCCATATTCGGCGGTTTTTTGTGCCGGTTGATTTTAATATGAATGCTTCTTCAGCATCAATAACTGCAAACAGTTTTTCTTTGTCATCAAAATAGCTGCCGTATTTTAAGGGATGAAGCTCACCACCCATATAATAATACGGACAAAGACTCCCACTCGGTGATTTATTCAGCATGTGTGTTATCTCCATTAAACAAAGACTTCTTATATTTTAATAACCCTATTGAATAAGTTATAATAATTATTATAGATAATAATGTTGGAAATAGATTAGCTATAACAAAGAAATTATTTATTTCCGATGAACCAATAAATGTTATTATAGGTACTGCAAACCATAATCCGGATATGACATTTATGAATTTGATTTCCAAATAATCATTAAACCTTATCATAAATATAATAGATATTAATGTAGGCATAATTGGAAAATACCACAACGGATAAACTAATATCATACCTGGTGATTCACTGCCATCAGGTGAAATAAGAACACCCACTATTGATAAAACCAATATTAATGATGACAACATGAAAGAAATTGAAAACGTAATGAATACTGCAAAGCTGATTGTACATGCTAAATATCGCCTTTGTTCCCTTCTTCTGAGATAATCCATACACTTACCCTTTCTGATAACATATTATATTACCTAAATAATACAACAAAATTATTGAAAAGTAAAGCTGTTTCATAAAACAGCACTCTTGTTTTATGGCAAGAGTGTTGTGTTGGTTTTTCTATAAAAATATTATATAAACGCGCATTATTATTCATTTTTCAATATCTATACTAAAATACCTTAATCATTAACAGTTCTTGCGGTTGTTCAATTGGTGTATTATCTAAAAAAAGACTGCCTTTGTCTATATAACCAAGTTTTCTGTAAAAATGTTGTGCTTGTTCATCCACTTGTGTTGATATCATAACCATCCTGAACCCGCTATCTCGCATTTCCTTTTCCCAAAAAAGAATTGCGTTTTTACCATATCCTTTCCCACGATATGCTTCATTGAGATATATTAAAGTAAGGAAAGGAATACAATCCCAAAACAAAATATATCTCATAACTCCAATAACATTTTTATTATCTCTAATAATATAACATCTTCTATCTCTTACTTTTGACTCATATTCACTTGCGAGTAAATGTTTATCAATTGAAAAATACTCTTGTTTGTCTTGCTGAGTAGCATATGAAATTGTTAGCATGCTTTTACACCTCAATATAAATGTATTTCTTATACCACTAAAATAAAATTAACAAACGTTGTAGTAAGTTCATTTTGTTAATACAAGAATTTCTTGTATTCTTATATCAACCATCTTTTTCATAAACATTAAATCTTCTGTATTTGGATTATCAATTCTAAAAGTGCATCTACAAACATTGTTAAAGTCTTTTCCATATATTGTTTTATGTCTCCCGCCAGTACACGAACCACAATTACCACATGTATCAACATGTTTCCACGCTGCTTCTTTCAAGTTTTGCTCTATTTTGAAATTCTCAAGCACAGATGATTGCATGTCGTCTGACCAAACTGTCCAACGATTATCTTTCTCGTCAGGATCTTTTATTGCAATAAAACACACACATTCTGTTTTATACTTTACTATATAATATATTTTGTCTTTCCAATAGCCATTATCCTTAATGAACTGCATTTCGTTTGCTCGTAAATATTCAATTAAAGCTAATGCAACTTTTTGATCATTCATAAGCAATTCAGAATATATGTAATCCTCGATTTTTAGTTTATCCATTATCGATACTCTCTTTCATATCAAATAAATAATCTAACCTTTTTGATTGCTATATGTGAAACAAAAAATCCATGTATGAGCTTTAATTCTCATGCATGGATTAATTATGGTGCGGCTGATGGGACTTGAACCCATACGGTTGCCCACACGCCCCTCAAACGTGCGCGTCTGCCAGTTCCGCCACAGCCGCATCTGGAGGTATTTATTCAAGGGCAACAAAACATATTATACTTATATTTTTGTATTTGTCAAGACCTTTTTTCTCAAAAAATCAAAAAGTTTAATCCTCGTCAAGCTTAAGAACAGCCATAAAGGCTTCCTGCGGCACCTCAACCGTGCCGAGCATACGCATACGCTTCTTGCCTTCCTTTTGCTTTTCAAGCAGCTTCTTCTTTCTGGTTATATCACCGCCATAGCATTTTGCAAGTACATCCTTACGCATTGCTTTTACGGTTTCTCTCGCAATTATCTTACCGCCTATCGCAGCCTGAACCGGTACCTCGAACATCTGACGGGGGATATGGTCCTTCAATCGCTCGACAATCTTTCTGCCTCTGGTATATGCTTTCTCGTTATGAACAATGAATGATAACGCATCTACAATATCGCCATTAAGTAGTATATCAAGCTTAACAAGTGATGAAACCTTATACCCTGTTATTTCATAATCAAGCGAAGCATAACCTTTTGTGCGTGATTTGAGCGAATCAAAAAAGTCGTATATTATCTCATTCAACGGTAGTTCATAATGCAACTCTGCTCTATCTGTATCGATATATTTCATATCAATAAACGTGCCGCGACGTTCCTGACAAAGCTCCATAATGTTACCAACATAGGTCGAAGGTGTAATAATTGATGCTTTGGTTATAGGTTCATATGCTTTTTCAATTTCGTCTGGTTTAGGATAGTTGCTTGGATTATCAATAAACTTCTCTATGCCATTTTTAAACTCGAGCTTATATATAACACTCGGGGCGGTCGTAATCAAGTCAAGGTTGAACTCTCTCTCAAGCCTCTCCTCAACTACCTCCATGTGAAGAAGCCCCAGAAAACCGCATCTGAAGCCAAATCCGAGTGCAACTGATGTCTCGGGTTCGAATACAAAAGCCGAATCGTTCAATGCAAGCTTTTCAAGTGCATCTTTAAGATCGCCATATCTCGAGCCATCGGCAGAATATATACCGCTGAATACCATGGGTTGTGATTTTTTAAACCCGGGTAGCGGTGCTGCAGCAGGATTATTATTGTCGGTAACGGTATCACCAACTTCGGTCTCAGCAATATTCTTGATGCTTGCGGAAAAATATCCGACTTGACCGGCATAAAGTGTATCTCTGATTTCAAGTCCGAACGGACGAAGCACACCGACCTCAACAATCTCAAAAACTGCTCCTGTATGCATCATTTTTACCGATTGACCGACATTGATTTTGCCATCTATTAATCTGATGTATACAACAACACCTTTATATGAATCGTAATATGAGTCAAAAACCAATGCTTTCAAAGATGCATTAACATCTCCCGTAGGACACGGTATATTCTTTACAACGCTTTCAAGTACAACTTCGACATTCTGTCCGGTCTTTGCCGATATTGCAGGAGCATCATCAGCAGGAATACCGACAATTTCCTCAATTTCACGCTTTGTTTTTTCTATATCAGCGCTTGCAAGATCGATCTTATTGATTACCGGTATTATTTCAAGATTATTATCAATAGCAAGATATGCATTAGCCAATGTCTGAGCTTCAATTCCTTGTGTTGCATCAACTACAAGCAATGCACCTTCGCATGCCTTTAAAGAACGTGAAACCTCGTAATTAAAGTCGACATGGCCGGGAGTATCAATCAGATTTAAATTATACTCATTCCCGTCTTTTGCTTTATATACAAGGCTGACCGCTCTTGCTTTTATTGTTATTCCGCGTTCACGTTCGAGATCCATGTTATCAAGCATCTGCTCAGACATTTCGCGTTTTGCAATAGAGTTTGTAATCTCAAGCAGTCTGTCAGCAAGTGTCGATTTCCCATGGTCAATATGCGCTATTATTGAAAAATTTCTTATCAGTTCCCTATTGTATTCCATACAGTTCCTTATATATTATTTTGAGTCTTCATATCCCTTTGGATTCTTTTTTACAAATTTGTAGCTGTCTGCACACATATCCTCAAGTCCAAGCTTTGCTTTCCAGCTCATTTCTTTTTCTGCTTTTGAGCAGTCAGCATACAAGCTTGCGACATCTCCGGGTCTTCGTGGGCAAACATCATAGGGTATATTAACATTATTAACACGTGCAAATGTATTTATCAAATCAAAAACACTGTATCCGATTCCGGTGCCGAGATTGTATGTGAAAATTCCTTTATCTTTATTGCATTTATTCAATGCTGCGATATGACCGTCCGCCAGATCAAGTACATGAATATAATCGCGAACACCTGTTCCGTCATGTGTAGCATAATCGGTTCCCCAAATTGTCAACTTATCCATCTTGCCGTTTACAACATTGCATATTCTGGGCATAAGGTTATTTGGAATACCGTTTGGATTTTCACCAAGAATTCCACTCTTGTGTGCTCCAATTGGATTGAAATATCTTAGCAGTGCAATGCTCCAATCGTTATCCGAAACAAACAGATCATTTAAAATATTTTCAATCATAAGTTTTGTTGAACCATAAGGGTTGGTTGCAGATATCGGCATATCTTCCGTAACCGGAACAACCTTTGCTAAACCGTAAACTGTAGCTGATGATGAGAAAACAAGCTTTTTGACATTATGCTCACGCATAATACGGCAGAGATTTAGTGTACCTGTAATATTATTGTGATAATATTCAAGGGGTTTACTTACCGATTCACCGACAGCTTTAAAGCCGGCAAAATGGATTACGCTGTCGATTTTGTTTTCACAAAAAATTCTGTCAAGAGCAAGATAATCAAGAAGATCAATTTCAAAGAAAGGACATTCTTTCTCTGTCAGTTGCTTTATCCTCCTTATAGATTCATATTTACTGTTTGATAAATTATCAAGAATACCGATTTCGTATCCGGCATTAAGAAGAGCAACCGCTGTATGTGAGCCGATGAATCCGGCTCCGCCTGTAATTAATATCATAAAACGTTCCTTTCAACCGAATATTTATTCAATTAAAGGGCGGTATTACCGCCCTTTAAGGTTAAGCTTTTTTCTTTAATTTTTTCGGAATCAGATTTCTTATGCTGATGTTGCCGAACTTGGATTTCAACAAATTCCACATCGGACCAGAAATCATTACTGAAGAGAACAAACCGGCAATCAAACCTATCATAATCGGCAATGCAAAGTTTCTGACCGATTCAACACCAAACAGGAATACCATTCCAATCGTTAGGAAGGTTGTAATTGTGGTGTTTATCGAACGCGTCATCGATGCTGAAGCACCTTTGTTGACATTCGTTGCGAAACTATCACTGTTACTCTTCTTTGATTCCTCACGGATTCTGTCAAATATAATAATTGTTGCATTGATTGAATAACCGAGAATTGTTAACAGTGCTGCTATGATTGTTGAACTTACAGGTATCTGAAGCAGTGAATAAGCTGCAATTACAATGAACAAGTCATGTACCAGACAGAGAATTGCTGCGATACCTGAAAGAAATGCAAATCTGAAGGAAATGTATACAAGCACCAAAAGTACTGCAAGAGCTGCGGTCAATATAGCGGTCTGTCTAAGTTTGTCAGATATTGACTTCCCAATACTTCTTACACTGAGATCGTTATCATCATCAATATTATACTTATCAGCAATTGTTGTTCTAACTGCTTGCCTTTGATCTTCATTTAATTCTTTGGTTGTGATAATTACAGTTGTGTCATCGTTTGCGGATTTTTGAATCGATACCAATTTATTTTCATCTTCAGCAATTCCGATAACAATTGATTTTATATTATCGATATCTGCATCCTCGACATCTTTTTGAATACCAAGAATAAACTCAGTACCGCCTGAAAAGTCAATATCTAAATTAAATCCTCTTAATACCATCGAAGCTGTACCAATGATAATAACACAAGCTACTATTATTAATGTGAACTTCCTCTGCTTTACAACATCAAATTTCTCAAATAATGATTTCTTTACCATCTTTTCTTCGTTCAACCCATAATATGAAAGCTTTGTAATCTGCATATTTACGGTAGTTCTGAGAAGTGATTTGGTTAATGTCAACGCTGTAAGCATTGATAACAGAACACCTATGAACAATGTTGTTCCGAAGCCTTTGATTGAGCCGCTTCCGAAATACCAAAGAACACCGGCTGCAATAAGGGTTGTTATGTTGGAGTCAAAAATTGCGGTAAATGCGCGGTTAAAGCCTGCTTCGATAGCACCTTTTACACTCTTGCCGTTTCTCAGCTCTTCTTTTATTCTTTCATAAATAACTACATTCGCATCAACTGCCATACCAATCGAAAGTATGATACCTGCGATACCGGGCAGCGTCAGGTTTGCTTGTATAAGCTCCATAACCATGACAAACAATGCAGTATATGCAAATAATGATATGGATGCTACCACACCGGGTACTTTATAAATTATTATCATGAATGCCATAACAAGCAGAATACCTATAATACCGGCAATCAGACAGCTTTCAAGTGATTTTTCACCGAGAGTTGCACCGACTGAATCCTGTTGTACATTTTCCAATGCGAAAGGAAGCTGACCGGCATTTATAACAGAAGCAAGCCATTTTACTTCATCAACAGTAAAGGCACTGTTTGTTATAATAGGATTACCGTCTATCTCTTTGTTTACAGATGCTGTTGACTGTAAATCTTCATCAAGATATATCGAAATATACGAGCCTATTGCGGCTCTCGTACCTTCTTTAAATTTTTGTTGACCTTCATCTGTAAGCTCTATTGCAACAAAGTATTCTTTAACATTATCATTATCAACGGCACCATATTGTGCATATGCAGCTTTAATATGTTTCCCATCAATTATTACTTCACCGTCTGCGTTGCGGAATTGCAATATTGCAGTTGCACCGATTTTCTTTATAGCTTCTTCAGGGTCGGTAACACTGGGTATCTCAATGCTGATCTGTTTATTATCAACAGTAAGAACAGCCTCTGTAAATCCGAGGTTATCCAGACGACTGCGCATCAGTGTTTCAACTGCATCCATATTCATTTGAAGATCATCGCCTGTCATATCGGTATCGGCTTCATATACAATAAGTGAACCGCCGGCGAGATCGAGACCGAGCTTTATACCGCCACTGTTCAGAACACCGGATATATTTAGTGGTGCAAATCCGAATACAGCTACAGCGCCAACTAGCAGGATACATAAAAACACCGCTATAAAACGAGTAATTGCTCCCGCAACATTATAATTCATAATAAAAGACCTTTCCTTTCGAATATAAAGTAAACTAACAGATGAATGTTAATCATTAAGTTCATTTGTCAGCTTCATATAGTGGGTTTTTATTTGATATGCATGTAACATAATACGCCATGAGACGAGGGTTAAAATTTTTAGAACTTATTCTGTTTTAACTTGGCATGTATTTATAGAATATATATAGCACATAAAAATATGCCGCAATTACAACAATCTGCGACATAATGATTATTGCCGTCACTTATTATATCAATCAGCTGAAAATAAGTCAAGAGCAATTATAAATATTTTATTAAAATTCGCTCATACGGCAATCGGATGTAACAGTATTTTTGAATTATATTCGGTTTTTTTGTATGAAATCACGCTTTATACAGTATTCATCACTGTATATTTTAGATATTTTGCTTTATAAAAAATGTTGACTAATAAATATTTTGGGCTTATAATATTATATCGCAATTTAATATAAAATAAAAGTGTGTATAATAAACCAACAAATAAAAAAATAAAAAATAGTAATGATCAATCTATAATAAGTCAAATATTCTTATTATATTGTTGCTTAATATCGGGAGACCTTTTTGTTTTCATTATTCTGCGTTGAATATTCATCATAAATAATAAGTAAAGGAATGTTTGATATGTCAAGAGTATACAATTTTTCAGCCGGACCCTCTATGCTCCCTCTCAGTGTGCTTGAAAAAGCAAAGAATGAGATCACCGATCAGGCAGGTTCGGGAATGTCCGTTATGGAAATGTCTCACCGATCAAAACCTTTTGAAGCTATTATCGGAGCAGCTGAAGCAAATTTCAGAAAGCTTATGAATATCCCGGATAATTATAAGGTTCTGTTTTTACAAGGCGGCGCAACTCAACAATTTTCAGCTGTCCCCCTTAATCTGATGAAGACAGGAAAAGCAGATTACGTTATTTCAGGACAGTTTTCAAAGAAGGCAGCTGATGAAGCAAAGAAGTTCGGCGAGGTAAAAATTATCGGATCATCAGCAGACAAAAACTTTACATATGTTCCGAAGATAACCAAAGCAGATATTTCACCCGATGCAGATTATGTACATATTTGTTTTAATAATACTATTTTCGGCACAAAATATAATTATATTCCCGATACAGGTAATATTCCTCTTATTGCTGATCTTTCTTCCTGCATACTTTCGACTCCTATCGATGTAACAAAATTCGGTCTGATCTATGCCGGCGCACAGAAGAACATGGGCCCTGCCGGTCTTACTGTTGTTATCGTTCGTGAGGATCTAATCGGATTTGCAAGAAAAGATACCCCTGTTATGCTTGATTATAAGGTTCAGGCTGAAAATGATTCAATGTATAATACTCCTCCCTGCTTCTCTATTTATATTGCAGGTCTTGTATTTGAATGGCTGCTTGAGCTTGGCGGTCTTGAAGAAATGGAAAAAATTAATTTAAGAAAAGCAAATATGCTTTATGAATACCTTGACAACTCCAAATTATTCAAGCCAACTGCTGAAAAAGAATTCCGTTCAATAATGAATGTATGCTTTGTTACAGGCAATGAAGAGCTTGACAAGAAATTCTGCTCAGAAGTATCAAAAGCCGGTTTTGTCAATCTGAAAGGTCACCGTTCTGTCGGTGGTATGAGAGCATCAATTTATAATGCAATGCCAACCGAAGGAATCGAAAAGCTCATCGTATTCATGAAAGAATTCGAAAGGAACAATACACAATGTACAATATTAAATTAATGAATAAAATTGAAAAGAGCGGAATTGATCATTTCGATACAGCTCTTTACAATATCAGTGAAACTATCGAAAATCCCGACGCATACATAGTCAGATCCGCTTCTCTTCACAATACTGAGTTCGAGCCTTCACTGCTTGCGATTGCAAGAGCAGGTGCCGGTGTCAACAACATCCCTCTTGATCACTGCTCTGAAAAGGGTATTGTTGTTTTCAACACACCCGGCGCAAATGCAAACGGCGTCAAGGAACTTGCAATTGCTGCTCTCCTTCTTTCTTCAAGAAACATAATCGGCGGAATTAACTGGGCTGCAGGTCTTAAAGGTCAGCCTGAGGTTACCAAGCTTGTTGAAAAAGGCAAATCGCAGTTTGCCGGTCCCGAAATCAAAGGCAAGATACTAGGCGTCATCGGTCTTGGCGCTGTCGGTGGTATGGTTGCTAATGCAGCATTCAACATGGGAATGGATGTTATAGGATGCGATCCGTACATCACTGTAAACGCTGCATGGTCTTTATCAAGAGCTATCAGCAAAGCTGAGAATTATGACGAGATATACAGCAAGAGCGAATATATATCACTTCATGTACCTTCACTTCCCTCCACAAAGGGGCTTATCAATAAAGATACAATAGCAAAGATGAAGGACGGAGTCAGAATTATCAACCTTTCAAGAGACGATATTGTCAACTCTGCCGATATGCTTGAAGCAATACAAAACAGTAAGGTTGCATGTTATGTAACCGACTTCCCCACAGATGAAATGTTGGGTGTAGAGGGTGTTATTGCTATACCTCACCTCGGTGCTTCAACACCCGAATCTGAAGAGAACTGTGCTGAAATGGCTGTTAATGAAATTATGGAATATCTTGAGCATGGTAATATAATAAACAGTGTTAATTATCCTACTGTAAACCATCCGAGAAATGCTAAAAACAGAATCTGTATTCTTCATAAAAACATCCCTAATATGCTTGCTCAATTCTCATCACTTCTCAGCAAAAAAAATGTTAATATTGAAAGCCTTGCAAACAACTCTCTGAAAGACAATGCATATTCAATAATTGAAACAAATGATGATATTGATGACGCTTTAAGCGAAATACAATCATATAATGGTGTTATCAGAGCTTTTGTAAAATAAAATGTCCAATTTGATTATTGAGGTGGGTAACATCCCACCTCAATTTTATTAAATTTACATTTTTGTATTGCAAAATATGTTGTTTTGCGTATAATAAATATGATACGGTTAAATTCTCATAAGAATATAATATTATACTAACAAACAAATATCATTTTTCATTCGATAAAAACCAAAAATCAAAAGGTTTTTCATCGAGTCATTGATGTATTACATTTGTTAGTATAATATAAAAATAAAAGGATTTTATAATGGAACAGCATAGCAGCAAATTAAAAACAACCGAATTCACAACAATTACAATTCTTCTGATTTTGAAGTTGATATATTTTTACATTTATATCGGAATTGGTTTTCATTCGGCAACTCTGCTGCTTGAATCTTTTGTACTTCTGACTGTTGCCTGGAGCATATATGTATTGATGGCAAAGAGGATGCCCTTCAGGTTTACATTTATCCTTTATATCATAATTTCTATAATAATGCTGGTTGACCTGACCTATTTCAATTATTTCGGTAAGCTCCCCTCTGTTTTCATGTTAACAAATACCGGACTTGTTGGTGATGTCGGAGCAAGTGTCATCAAGTTGTTATCCTTTTCATCGCTTGTCGCAATTATCGACTTGCCGTTGATAATCATATATTTTATATTCTTCAGAAAAAAGTTTATTGACAAACAGGTTGTTATATTCCCTTTTTTCAAAAAGCTTACGGTTATCCTTCTGATAACATCATCTTTACTTCTTACCGGAGATATATTGATAACCCGATTTATGCTGAAGGATTTACAAAATGAATTTTTAATTTTTCACACAGTTGATATCGGCAGATATATTTTCGGAGTTCATGAAAGCGAAGAAACCTATCAAAACAGTATAAAAACCGATTACACCGATTCGACGCTTCATGGAATCGCTGAAGGAAAAAACCTTATTGTTATCCAAGTTGAATCCCTTCAGGGCTTTGTTGCAGGTAAAGAATATAACGGTAAAGAAATTACCCCAAATATAAACAAGCTGATGAATGATGGAGCATATTTTCAAAACTATTATTATCAGACCGGCGGCGGTAATACTTCAGATGCAGAATTTACGGTAAATAATTCTCTTTTCGCACCCGAATACGAAAGCGCTTATATAAAATATGCTGAGAATACCTTTTACGGACTTCCCTGGATACTTAAAGAAAACGGATTCAAAACTGCTGTTACATTCCATGCTTTTAAAGGCGAATTCTGGAATCGTGAAGAAGCTTATGTTAATCAGGGCTTCAACGACTTTATCAGCCGCGAGGACACTGATGTGCTGTCGTATGGTGACAACATCGGTCTCGGCATGAACGACAAGGATTTTATGCTTCAATCACTTGAGCATATCAAGACATTACATCAGCCATTTTACTCTTTTCTTATTACACTGACTTCTCATCATCCCTATATAATGCCCTTTGAAAACAGGTTTGATATACTTGAAAAAGACGAAGGTACTATTTTTGCTGATTACCTTTCAAGTATAAATTATGTTGATGAATGCATTGGTTCGTTCATTGACGGGTTGAAGGAATGCGGATTATACGATGACTGTGTCATAGTATTGTATGGTGATCATTTTGCAATACCCCTCAACGACAGCGAATCTGCCCAAGCGCTTGAACGTTTTCTTGGATATGAATACAGTTACGATGAGTTTCTCAGAGTTCCGTGTGTTATTGCAGTACCCGGTTCAGATGAGCAAATAAAAACCGTTCTGAATAAAACCTACACTGTTACCGGCGGCCATGCTGATCTGATGCCCACAATACTTGATTTATTCGGTTATAAAAGCGATAGCATGATTATGTTCGGTCAGAATCTTTTTTCTGCAACCGAAGGACATGTTTACCCTCAGGCATCTCTTCAAAGAGGTTCATTTGTAACCGATGATATAATATTTATATTCCCGCAAAGCGAGATGCTGATGAATTCTATAGCATACAAAAAATCTGACCGCAGCGAGATTGAACCCGAGTGTTGCGAGGATGTATACGAATCAGCTCTTGCAGCATACAATGACAGTGATTATATACTCGACAATAATATTATTGATGATATATTAAAATATGGACGTGAAAATACTCTCAGCAAAATTTCTGACACAAAAAATTCAAGCAATAGTCTTCCGATAGAATCTGAACAAAATAATAGCAACCAGGTAAGCGATGAAAGTGAAGAGGTAACTGTAATGATAAATGATGTAACTTACAGAACCACAATTTATAGTGTGAATAAAATGACCGGTCAACACAACAATACCGAAGTCAGAAATAATGTGCTAACTCTCACCAGCAAGAAAATGACCGGTTCTTTTATATCAAACCCTATTTATGTCGGACAGTTTGATATGCTTATAACATCATGGTCTGCAAAAACCTTTGGTGGTTCTGTTGAAATTTCTGTTGCATATGAGCTTAAAGACGGAACATACAGCGATTATTATTCATATGGCGTATGGTCATCAATGCCAAAAGCATCATACTCAAGCATTTCATCCGATGCAAACGGTGATATGCAAATAGATACTTTATACGCAAAGCAAAACACCGGAAGTCATATAAAATTAAAAATTACATTATCCTCCGAAGGAGCAACAGAGAATCCGATTTTGAATTATATTGCCATAACCGGCAATACAGAACCAAAAAAGCTCATATCGGATTTACCTGAACAGGTTCTGATTGATGTGCCGCAGCGTTCACAAATGATAATACCTGAAATCGGCAATAAAATCTGTTCACCAACCTCACTATCAATGGTTCTTGAATATCTTGGTTCTGATTTTGAAACCATAAAGGTCGCAAACGGTGTTTACGACAGCGGTGCAAAAATATACGGTAACTGGGTTTTCAATACGGCATTTGCTACCGAACAGGGTTATGATGCATATATTGACAACTTCGATATGCAAGCGTTAAAATATGCACTGAGCAAGGGTGTTCCGGTTATATGCTCGATAGCAACATCGGACAAAACACAACTTGAGGGTTCGCCCATGGCTTACCCCGGCGGTCATCTGCTTGTTGTCTGCGGATATAAAACCGTTGACGGTATAGATTACTTGATTGTCAACGATCCGGCAGCTTCGGAAAACAACTCCGTTAGGCGAATGTACCGTGTCGATCAGTTCGAAAGAATCTGGAACGGAATTGTTTATATAATTCAATAAAGCAGGGTAGAAATGTACAATAAAAAAATCATTATAATCGCAGGCCATTACGGCTGCGGCAAGACAAATATTGCGGTCAACCTTGCAGCAGAGCTTGCAAAAGAAGGACAGGCTGTATCGATTGTTGATCTTGATATTGTCAACCCCTATTTCCGTACAGCTGATAATAATAAAATGCTGACTTCATTCGGTGTTGACACAATCCTGCCCGAGTTTGCAAATACGAATGTTGATATTCCGTCACTGCCGGTTAGATTCAAATCAATTTTCGTAAGTGACAGAACCGCCATAATCGATGTTGGCGGTGATGATGACGGTGCAGTGGTGCTTGGCGGATATGCTAAAGATATTATTAACACCGGTTATGAAATGTATTTCGTATATAACAAATACCGTCCGTCGATTGCTGATGTTAACAATGCTTATTACATGATGCTTGCAATCGAGCATTCATCAAAGTTGAAATTTGACGGTATCATAAACAACTCCAATCTCGGTGAAGAAACAACGACCGATGATATCCTGTCTGCTCTTCCCGATGCAAAAAAGCTCGCTGAAATATCGGGAAAACCGCTGTTTACGACAACAGCATTGAAAAGGCTGAAACAGGAACTTATAACAACAGCACCTGATGAGAATTTTATTTTCATCGATGACATAACAAAAAAAATATTCTGAAAGAGGGAAAAGCAGAAATGAAAAAAGCTACGTTCAAGACAGAACTTTGCAAAGGCTGCGGTCTTTGTGTAACTGCATGCCCGAAGCATATTGTTGAGCTTGACACAAAATCAATCAATGCAAAAGGATATCATCCTGCATCATGTACTGACGACGATAAATGTATCGCTTGCGGTATGTGTGCTATAATATGCCCCGATGTCGTTATAACTGTCATTAAGGAGGATAAAGACAAATGAGTCGGAAAGTTTTAATGAAAGGCAACGAAGCAGTTGCAGAAGCCGCAATCCGTGCAGGCTGTAAATTGTTTTTCGGTTATCCTATTACACCACAGACAGATTTATCAGAATATATGGCAAAGCAAATGCCTAACAGAGGCGGACTTTCGCTTCAGGCTGAAAGTGAAATTGCAGCAATCAACATGGTTCTCGGAGCTTCTGCAAGCGGTGCAAGAGTTATGACATCTTCATCCTCACCCGGAATCAGCTTAAAAGGCGAGGGTATATCCTACATTGTCGGCTCTGATCTGCCTTGCGTTATAGTCAATGTACAGCGCGGCGGTCCAGGTCTCGGCGGTATCCAGCCTGCTCAGTCAGACTACTTTCAGGCAACAAAGGCGCTTGGCCATGGTGATATGCATCTTATCGTGCTTGCACCTGCAAATATTCAAGAGATGGCTATACTCACAGGTGAAGCGTTTGATCTTGCCGACATATACAGAACACCGGTCATGATTCTTGCAGACGGTGCGCTTGGTCAGATGATGGAACCGGTTGATTTTGCAGCAAAGCCCGTAAGAGTTCTCCCGGAAAAAACTTGGGTCTGCAACGGTCATCAGAATAAGAGACCGATGAATATTGTAAACTCTCTTTATATCCAACCCGAAGAACTTGAGCAGAAAAATATTGAAAGATTTGAAAGATATAAAAAAATCGAAGAAACCGAAGTCAAGTATGAGGAATATCTGACAGACGATGCTGAAATCGTTGTTGTTGCATATGGCATTACTGCCAGAATTGCAAGAACCGCAGTAAATCTTGCAAGAGCTGAAGGTATAAAGGCAGGACTTCATCGTCCGATAACATTATATCCATTCCCGAAAAAGCGTCTTAACAAGCTTGCTGACAAGGTTGACATCTTCCTGTCGGTCGAACTTAATATGGGGCAGATGATTGATGATATTAAGCTTGCAATCGAATGCAAAAAACCGGTAAAACACTTTGGCAGAACCGGCGGTGTGATGCCTGTTCCCGAAGAAATTCTTGATAATATAAGGAGACTTGCAAAATGAATATAGTATTTGAAAAACCCAAGGCACTTGCTGATGTCCCCTTCCATTACTGTCCCGGCTGTACACATGGAATAGCTCACCGTCTTGTTGCCGAAGCAATAGATGCACTTGATATCGAAGGGCAGACAATCGGTATCGCTCCTGTAGGTTGTGCGGTTTTCGCATACAATTACTTCAACTGCGACATGGTTCAGGCTCCGCACGGACGTGCTCCGGCTGTCGCAACCGGTATCAAGCGTGCTAATCCGGATAAATTTGTATTCACATATCAAGGTGATGGCGACCTTGCCGCTATCGGTACCGCTGAAACCATACATTCTGGTGCAAGAGGTGAGAATATAACAATTATATTTATCAACAATGCAATTTACGGTATGACCGGCGGTCAGATGGCACCCACTACACTGCTTGGACAGGTAACAACAACCTCACCATATGGAAGAAAAGCTGAAATACAAGGTAATCCGCTCCGTATCTGTGAGCTTATGTCGACAATTGAAGGTGTTGCATATGCTGAGAGAGTTGCACTTGACAACGTAAAGAATATTCGCCGTGCAAAAGCTGCTATACAAAAAGCTTTTGAAATTCAAAGAGATAAAAAAGGCTTATCTATAATCGAAATACTTTCAACCTGTCCCACTAACTGGGGATTTTCTCCTGCGCAGTCAATGGATTTCGTTCGTGAAAAGATGATACCATATTATCCGCTCGGTGTTTACAAGGATATAACCAAGGGAGGTGCAAATAATGAGTAACTTTTTATTTGCCGGTTTCGGTGGTCAGGGAATTTTGTTCTCAGGCAAATTGCTCGCAAAAGTTGGGTTGGAATTAGACAAACAGGTCAGTTGGCTTCCCTCTTACGGTCCCGAGATGCGCGGAGGAACTGCAAACTGCAGTGTTATAGTAAATGATGAACCGATAGGTTCACCGCTTGTAACAAAACCGGATGTCTTGCTGGTTCTCAATCTTCCTTCGTTCGAAAAATTCGAGCATACCGTAATAAAAAACGGAATAATGATAGTTGACTCCTCTTTGGTTGAGAAAAAGACTGTAAGAACAGATATAAAAGCATATTATATACCTGCATCAATGCTTGCATCGGACAATGACCTTGCCGGTCTTGCAAATATAATCATGTTCGGTCAAATGTTAAAAGCAATAAAGCTTTTTGACTACTCGCTTGTAGAAGCTGTACTGGTACACAGTACACCGAAATCAAAACCTCAGCTTGCTGAGTTGAATAAGAAAGCATTATCACTCGGATATAACTATCAAGCATAAAAATCAAAAAATAGAAATTTATTTTTTGATTGCGAGGTGTAAGCGTTAATATGATACAGAAGGTCAGTGCAATAATAGTAGCGGCTGGAGACGGCACTCGAATGGGTGGTGTCTCAAAGCCGCTTATCCTGTTAAACGGTATAACTGTATTTGAACATGTATTGCAAAAGTTTATACGCTCAAAATATATAGACGAAATCGTAGTTGCCTGCAAGGATACAGCAGAGCTTGAAAGCATAGCAGCAAAATATCGCGAATCAATGCCAATTACCCTTGTTCAAGGCGGTGCCACAAGAAATGAATCAGTAAATAAAGCGTTTTGCGCGACTGACAAGGATACAAGGATTATTGTGATTCATGACTGCGCCAGACCGCTTGTGCTGACAGAAACTATAAATGAAATTATCGAAGCTGCATTCCGGAGCGGGGCTGCGACAGCATCAACACCTGTTACCGATACAATAAAATATATCGATGAAGATAAGGTAAAAACACCTAAAAGATCTGCATTAAAGGCCGTGCAAACACCACAGGTATTCAACAAAGATGTTTACAGTGTTGCACTTGCACTTGCAAAGAAAAACAATTACATAGCAACCGATGATACAACTCTTGTTGAAAAAGCAGGCTTTAAGGTTACATATGTTGATTGCCCTGTGACAAACATAAAGCTGACAACTCCATCGGATGTAGTTATTGCAAACACATTAATTGGAGGCAACTTATGAGAATCGGTCATGGATATGACGTTCACAGGCTTGTTGAAAATCGCAAGCTAATTCTCGGCGGTGTCGACATTCCATATGAAAAAGGACTGCTTGGTCACTCGGATGCCGATGTACTGCTTCACGCTATATGCGATGCACTGCTCGGAGCTGCAGCACTCGGTGACATTGGCATGCATTTCCCTGACACAAACGCAGGATTTAAGGATATTTCAAGCATTTCACTCCTAAAAATAGTTATTAAACTACTTCAAACCGATAATTATGAAATAATAAACATTGATGCAACTATTATTGCACAGGCACCTAAGCTTGCACCATATATACCTCAGATGATCGAAAATATAGCTGCTGCAATAAATTGCAATGTAAATAAAGTCAATATCAAAGCTACAACCGAAGAAGGACTGGGCTTCACCGGTGAAAAACAAGGAATCGCTGCTCATAGCGTTTGTTTGATTAACAAAAAGGAATAAACTTTGAAAGATAAATCTTTCAAAGTACGGTTTTGGGCAGCTTCGTAAAACATGCCACAATACCCACTCACTAAAGAAGGAATGGTCATAATTATGACTGCAACTAAGCTGATTGGCAATATAATAACACCCGATAGGATAATAAAAGATGGCGAAGTCTGTTTCTCCGAAAACAGGATAACCTATGTCGGAACGAAAAGAAATAATGACATCGAATATAATATAATCGATTACTCCGGACTGTATATAGCTCCCGGATTCATTGATATACACATACACGGCGGCGGCGGTCACGACTTTACCGACGGAACAATCGAAGCCTTTCTCGGCGTAGCACAACTTCATGCACAGCATGGAACTGCAACAATGCTTTCGACTACTCTATCATGCACTGACGAAGAGCTGTTCTCACTTTTTAATATATTTGAGAAAGCAAAAAACACTGAAAATAACGGCAGTTACCTTGCCGGAATTCATATAGAAGGTCCATATGTTGCACTTTCGCAAAAAGGTGCTCAGGATGAAAGGTATATAAAAACACCGAATCCCGAACACTATAATAAAATTCTTGAAAAATCAAACAGTATTTTAAGATGGACAATTGCTCCCGAGCTTGACGGTGCAATGGAGCTTGGCAGAAAGCTCAGAAGTATGAATATACTTCCTTGCATCGGACATTCTGATGCTTTGTATGAAACCGCCCTCGAAGCTTACGAAAATGGATTTACAATAATGACTCACTTTTACAGCGGTATGTCATCTATGATAAGAAAGCAAGGTTTCCGCTTCCCCGGTCTTATTGAAAGCGGATATCTGATTGAAAATATGGATGTTGAGATCATCGCTGATGGCTGTCATCTTCCTGCTCCGATACTCAATTATGTCTGGAAACAAAAAGGACCTGACAGAGTTGCTCTTGTTACAGATTCAATGCGTGCCGCAGGTCAAACTGAGGGTGTTAGTGTTCTCGGTAGCAAGGAAAACGGACTTCCGGTTATAATTGAAGACGGTGTTGCAAAGCTGATGGATAAAACCGCTTTCGGCGGTAGTATAGCAACAACCGACAGGCTTGTCAGAACAATGGTGCAAACAGCAGCTGTTCCCCTGCTTGATACAGTCAAAATGATGACAAGAACACCCGCACGAATTGTCGGACTAAAAAATAAAGGTACAATTGCACCTAACTTTGATGCCGATTTCACAGTTTTTGATAATAATATTAATATTATGTCTACCATATCAAACGGTAAAACAATATATAAAGCATAGAGGTATTTAGAAATGATATTAAAAAGTGGAAAAGCAGATTTGCTTGAGTATAAAATCTACGACACCCGTGAAAACATGGGAAGGTCATCAGCAGATGAAGCAGCGGCATATATTAAAGAACTCCTCATCAAAAAAAACGAAATAAATATGATTTTTGCAGCAGCTCCATCACAGAACGAATTTCTTGCGACGCTGGTAAAATCGGATGTCAATTTCTCAAGAATTAACGCTTTTCACATGGACGAATATATCGGGCTTGATACAAATGCACCCCAGGGCTTCGGCAACTTTCTCAACAATGCCATCTTTTCGAAAATACAATTGAAATCAGTGAATTATATTGACTCAACAGCAACCGATCCGGACGCGGAATGCAAGAGATACTCCGAGCTTCTCGAGAAACACCCGATTGATATCGTCTGTATGGGAATCGGTGAAAACGGGCATATTGCATTTAACGACCCCGGCACCGGAATGGCTAACTTCAACGACAAATACCTTGTAAAAAAAGTAGTTCTTGATGATGTATGCAGACAACAACAGGTGAACGATGGATGCTTCAAATCAATTAACGAGGTTCCGAAATATGCAATAACTCTAACCGTACCGATGCTGTTCTCAGGTGATAGGATATTCTGTGTTGTCCCTGCAACAACAAAAGCCAATGCTGTAAAAGCAACTCTTATCGGAGATATCAGCGAGAACTGCCCTGCTTCAATACTCAGAAGACATAAAAATTCAACACTTTATGGAGATAAAGATAGCGGAAAATTAATTTTATAAAGAATAGGATGTGTTTTAGTGAAACGAATCAATATTTATGGCGGCGTTAACCTCAGTGTAATATCTACCGATAAATTCAAAACTAATTTCATTTCAGTCAATATAATCTCACCCCTCCTCAAAGAAACGGCTTCAAAGAACTCGTTACTTACTGATGTTCTGAAGAGAGGCTGTAAAAGCTATCCGACTCTGCGTGATATAAACATAAAACTGGATGAGTTGTATGCTTCCTCGATATCTGTATATGTTAAGAAGAAAGGCGAGGTTCAGACAATAAGCTTTGCCGCATCAATGCTTGACAATTTATACACTATCGATAATACCGACCTTATGGCGGAGAACCTGAAAATCCTGAGCGAATTGATTTTCGAACCCTATCTCGAAAACGGAGTATTTTCAACAACCTATGTTGAGAGCGAAAAGAAACAGCTTATTGACCGTATAAACGAGCAGATCAACAATAAATCTACCTACGCAATGAACCGCTGTCTTGAAATCATGTGCAATGATGAAACATATAGCGTCAAAAACAGCGGTAATATCGCAGATGTTGAAGTGATAACACCCGAAATTCTCTTTGATCATTATAAAAAAGTTATCAGCGATTATGCTGTTGAAATTTCCTTTGTCGGCAATATGCAGCCTGAAGAAGTTGCCGGATATATTAATAAATATCTCAGTGGTTTCAAGCCAAGAATGAGTGCAATGCCTTTAACCGATGTAATACGAAAAGCAACACCAAAACCTGAATTTGTTGAACCCATGCCGGTTGTTCAGGGCAAGCTGTCGCTCGGTTTTAGGATGGGTACAGTTCTTACCGACAAAGAATACCCTGCATTTGCACTTCTTAACGAACTGTTCGGCGGTTCGCCTTCATCACTACTTTTCACCAATGTCAGAGAAAAGCTCAGCCTTTGTTATTACTGCTCATCCATTCCGGAGGCACACAAGGGTGTTATGATTGTAGCAAGCGGTATTGAGAACGAAAACAAAGAACAAGCTGAAAAGGCAATACTTGAACAGCTTGAAACTGTTCGTAACAACAAATTCACAGATGAAGAATTTGAACTTGCAAAGAAATCTATCATAAACGCCTATAAAGAAATACCTGATAGCACCGCCGGCATGTACAACTGGTACCTTTCAAGAATTCTCGCTGGGCTTTCCTCCTCACCGCTTGATGCTGCCGAAGCTATTACAAAAGTCACAAGAGAGGAAGTTGTTGCATCTGCAAAGAAAGTCGGACATGAGATGACATACTTCCTTAAAGGTACACTCAAAAAGGAGGAACAGGCTGATGAATAATATAACCGAAAAAGTCAATTCAACAGTTAATGAACGTTATTTTCAGATAAATCATAAGTCCGGTCTTAATATTTTCGTTATCCCTAAAAAGCACTCCACTGCATTCGCTATCATAGGCACAAATTATGGTTCAATGGACCGTACCTTTAAGACCGACAGCGATGCTGATTTTATAACCGTCCCCGATGGAATTGCTCATTTCCTTGAGCATAAGCTGTTCGAGAATGAAGACGGTGAGGACACCTTCATCCGTTATGCACGCTATGGCGGAAACGCAAATGCGTATACTTCATTTGACAAGACAGCATATCTGTTCTCCTGCACAGAAAACTTTAATGAAAACCTTAAGGTTTTGCTTGATTTCGTCCAGGCACCGTATTTCACCGATGCTTCCGTGCAAAAAGAAATAGGTATTATCGGTCAGGAAATCAGAATGTACGATGATAACCCCGGCTGGCAGGTTTTCTTCAATCTGCTTAAGGCATTATATATTGAAAATCCGATTCAAATTGATATCGCAGGTACTGTCGAAAGCATTGCAAAAATAACTCCCGAGATTCTCTATCGTTGTTACAATACTTTCTACAACCTGAACAATATGACGCTTGTTGTCTGCGGTGATGTTACTTCCAATCAAGTTCTTGCGGTTGCAGACAAGGTATTGAAAAACTCGAAGGATATAAACATCGAGCGTGTGCCGCTTGATGAACCGAGACAAATCAATGAAAAACATGTAACTAAAAATCTCGAAGTTGCAATGCCGATGATAACTGTCGGTATCAAGGATAAAACCCCATCGCAGGATATTGAAAGCCTGAAGAGGCATGCAGCAAATGAAATTTTATTGCAGATGCTTTTCGGCAATTCGAGTGAATTCTACACCTACGCATATAACAAGAGAATTATTACCCAAAACTTCTCGGCATCTGCCGAACTTGGCAGAAACTTTGCTTTTGTCGAAATTGGCGGTTCAACACCCGATCCTGATATGCTGTACAGCGAGATTGTTGATGAGATAAATAAAAAACGCATATTGCTGTTTGACAAAATCGATTTTGAACGTGCAAAAAAGGTTTTGTATTCCTCAAACCTTACCTCATTTGATTCAACTGAGGACATTGCAAACGGATTTTTACGTCTGCATCTTCTCGGCGGTGATTTACTTGACTACCCTGAAATAATCGCATCGGTATCATACGAATACGCCTGCGAGCTGTTTCTGGATATGTATAAAGAAGAATACATGGCTTCATCAATTGTATTCCCAAACAAGAAATAACAAGAAAGGAACGGTTTAAATAATGGAACATATTATTTCCTTCCCCGGACTCGGTATGGATAATTTTACGGTCAATGAGGTCGCATTCAGAATCGGTGACAACATACGTATAGTCTGGTATGCAATTATCATCTGTATCGGTATACTTGCCGCATATTTCTATGCGATCTGGCGCGGAAAGCATTCGGAAGGTTTCACAGAAGACGATATTATCAACCTTGTTCTTTTTATGGTTCCGATATCGATAATCGGTGCAAGACTGCTGTATGTATTAACCGCGGATGATTTTTGGAACACCGGAGATAAATGGACTAAAATTTTCGAAATATGGAATGGTGGGCTCGCCATCTACGGAGCTTTGATTTTCGGTGCTATAACAATAATAGTATTCGCTAAAATCAACAAATTCAGTATATACAAGCTGCTTGACTGTATTGCACCTGCGGTAATGCTCGGTCAGATAATCGGTCGTTGGGGTAACTTTATGAACGGCGAAGCATATGGAGCATCTGCAAATGTAGAAAAATTGCCGTGGAGAATGATTGTTGACGGTGAGGCAGTACATCCCACATTCTTATACGAATCATTATGGAACCTGCTTGGCTTCATACTGATAAATATAATTTACAAAAAGAAAAAGTTCGACGGTCAGATATTCGCATATTACGCAATATGGTACGGCTTCGGCAGAGGATTGATTGAACTACTCCGCACAGACAGCCTTATGGCAAGCATAAAGCTGATGTCCATATTCGGTATTATCTCAATAATTCTTGGCGTCGCTATAATCATACTGAGGCGCGGCAAGGGCAGACAAGAGGATGCCGAGCTTACCGAATACCTCAGCAGGAAAAAAGCTACCGCTGAAGGTATCGAGACAAGCGAAACAGCTAATGCAGTTCAGGACGAAATAATAGAAACAACAGAAGAGATAGAAGAGACTAAAGAAACAAATAAGGAAAATACTGATGGCAATAATAATTGACGGGAAACTGCTTGCGCAAAAAATAAAAGCCGGTATATCGGCTGAGGTAAAGACTGCGGTAGATTCCGGAAAAAGAGTGCCGGCTCTTGCGGTTATTCTTGTCGGTGATGATTCAGCTTCACAGATTTATGTCCGTAACAAGAAAAAGGACTGCGAGGAAATCGGAATCAGATCGCTCGAGTTTCTGCTTGGCAACGATACAAAGATTGAAGAACTAATCGCTTTAATCGAAAGCTTGAATAAGGATGATACAGTTGACGGTATTCTTGTACAACTTCCATTGCCAAAAACACTTGATGAGAAGCAGGTAATTGCTGCGATTTCTCCCGACAAGGATGTCGATGCATTTGTATCCTCAAACGTCGGTCAGATCATGCTTGGCACACAGATATTCCTTCCCTGCACACCTGCCGGAGTTATGGAGATGCTTGCCGAATACAATATTGATGTCGAAGGCAAGGAATGTGTTGTTGTCGGCAGAAGTAATATAGTCGGAAAACCCATGGCAATGCTGTTGCTTGCAAAGAACGGCACAGTTACAATTTGCCACAGCAGAACAAAGTCGCTTGCAGAGGTCACAAAGCGCGCAGATATACTTGTTGCCGCAGTCGGTAAAGCTAAGCTTATCACGGCGGATATGGTCAAAGACGGCGCTGTCGTAATTGATGTCGGCATGAACAGAGACAGCAATAATAAGCTCTGTGGTGATGTTGATTTTGATAATGTAAAGGAAAAAGCATCATACATAACCCCCGTACCCGGCGGTGTTGGCGTTATGACAAGAGCAATGTTGATGAAAAATACTATCACGAGTTGGAAAAGACGAATTAAATAACATCATAAAATTTAAGCAACCACGGTGCATATGTACCGTGGTTGTTGTTTTATATCAAATTAAAATGCTTTTCAAGTTTATTAAGAGTTTCTTCCTTTGTATCTGCTTCAGTATTTTCTCTGATTAATGTAAAGAAACCGCTGTTTGCAAACTCATCGCAGTATTTCTGGCTATTGATTCGAGCGATACATTCTCTGAAGTTAGCCATTGTCTTTTCCGGATTTTCTGCTTTATTGATTTGTTCAAGAACAAACTGTTTATCGGGATCACTGCGTTCAAAGAATTTGTCAACCGACATTGATTGAGGGGACAGCATTATTGCTACATGATTATAGTCGCTGATTTCATGCAATATTTCGAGTGATATATTTGTGTCAACTATGATTTTCTTATTCATCGCCGACAGTTGCAGCAGTTTCATCAGTTCAAATTCAGCAGCTTCTTTTGCTGAGCGGTTTATCCATGCTTCATATTCATCAGGTGCGCGGTTAATGAATTCTTGCCATCCTGACATCGTTCTGAAATAGCAAAGACCTGGCTGTACATCAGGTGTCGTAACCTTTTCAGCCACCTCGTCATGATAATTCTCACCACAATGAATCATCCCATGTTTTTCTGCAAGCATCTTGACCATTGTTGACTTACCGGCATATGCTGTTCCGTTTATAAAGTATACATTCTTCAGATAATACCTTAAAATATTGCTTTCAATACCTATTTTCATTTTAACTCCGAATTTAAAGTTTTACCTATTCTGATTTTTTTATTGGATAATTATTGCCGTTATTATTACCGCTGTTGTTGCCAATACTAATGCCTTTTTTGATTGGTGCAATTAAGAATCCGATTATAATTCCTCCAAACAAGAATACGAGTGCTAATAATACATTATGTTTATTCATTTTAAATTGCTCCTTTGTGTTCTTTATTATTTTTATATTTGCATTATAACATTGTATAAAAATATTTTCAATATAATCCATATCTTTTTTGTAAAGTTCTTTGCCAGGCTTTCTTTCAAGAAAGCCGCGTATTTTTCAACACGCAAGCCGGGCAGAAAATTTTCTGCCCGGCAATTATTATTTCTTGAATTTATCAAAGAAGCTTTGTTTTTTTGTATAATTCTTGTCTTCGCAAGCATCGGCGAAGTTGCGAAGTGCTGTTTTTTGCTTTTCATTCAGATTTTTCGGTATGTCAACCGCAACCTTGACATATAAATTCCCTCTGCCACTGCCATTGACATTAACAATACCCTTGTTCTTCATATTAAATACCGAACCGTTCTGTGTGCCTTCAGGGATAGTCAGCTCGCTCTTGCCTTCAAGAGTCGGGACAATGACCTTCGCACCAAGTGCTGCTTCAGGAAAGGAAATTGGCAGCTCAACATAAATATCCTGCCCGTCTCTTTGGAAGAATTGATGCTCTCTTATTGAAACCTGGACATACAGATCACCGTACGGACCACTATTTAATCCTGCACTTCCCTGACCTTTAAGTACTATCCTCTGCCCGTTATCGATACCGGAGGGTATGTTGACTTCGAGCTTCTTTGTGCGTCTGATGTAACCTTTTCCCTTACAATCACTACAGGGCTCTTTTATTATCTTGCCTGAACCACCGCACATATCGCATGCTTGAACAGACTGCATTGTGATACCCATCATACGTTGGTTTACTTTTATTTGACCTGTCCCCTTACACTTTGAGCAGGTTTCAGCGGCTGAACCGTGTGCAGTACCGCTGCCGTGACATGTACCACATTCCTCGACTCTTGCATAGGAGACATCCTTTTTGCTGCCAAATGCAGCTTCTTCAAAGGTTATTGATACCGAGATGCCGACATCTTCACCTCTTTGAGGACTATTACGGCGTCTTGCAGTATCGCCGCCCATACCTCCGAAAAAGCTTGAAAACCCTCCGAAAATATCAGAAAAATCAAAATTTCCAAAGTCGGCACCGCCAAAACCGCCTCCGCCAGGACCTGCACCGAAATTAGGATCCACACCGGCATGACCATACTGGTCGTATCTCGCACGCTTATCGGCGTCCGATAACACGGCATACGCTTCATTAACTTCTTTGAATTTTACCTCGGCTGTTTTGTCGCCGGAGTTCATATCAGGATGAAATTTTTTTGCCATCTTCTTATATGCTTTTTTAATATCATCCTCTGATGCTCCCTTAGCAACATCAAGCACCTCATAATAATCTTTTTTATCAGCCATAGACATGCCTCTCGTTTATTCTTTCCGGAATTCATCCGGAATTTATTTTTTTGCCCTGTTTTACTCTTCAGGGCTTATACTAATTCCAATTAAAAGCATAGATAAAATTCGAGGAAAAGTCTTTACTATATGGACTTTTTCGAAGGATTTTAACGTAATGTTTTATGAGAAATTAGTATTATCGCCCGTATGGGCTGCGGAAATTTCTTCAGCAGCCCAACGACTATAATTTTATATTATATTATTCAGTTTTATCTGTGAAATCAGCATTATAAACACCGTCTGCATCAGGGTCGCCTGCGTTGCCACTTTGATTAGCTCCGCCTGCGTTGCCACCGGTATTGCCGCCCTGCTGTTGATACAACTTTGCAGAAACATCATAAAATGCTTTTTCAAGTGCTTCGGTATCACGTTTTATATCATCGATATTATCATTCTTTACCGCCTCTTTAAGCTTTGCGATTGCATCATTTACAACCTGTTTCTCACCTTCGCTGACTTTATCGCCAACTTCCTTGAGTGTTTTTTCACTCTGAAATATAATGCTGTCGGCGCGGTTTTTAGCTTCAACCTTTTCTTTAAGCTTTTTATCCTCGTCGGCATGCATTTCAGCATCGCGGACAGCCTTTTCAATCTGTTCCTTACTCATATTAGTGGAGGAAGTAATTGTGATGTGCTGTTCCTTACCGGTTCCTTTATCCTTTGCGGTAACATTAACGATACCGTTAGCGTCAAGATCAAAGATAACTTCTATTTGAGGAACACCTCTGGGAGCCATTGGGATACCGTCAAGGCTAAAGCGACCGAGTGAAGTGTTGGCACTTGCCATATCTCTTTCGCCCTGCAGGATGTGTATTTCAACACTTGTCTGACCGTCGGCAGCTGTTGAGAATACCTGACTGCGTTGTACGGGGATTGTTGTATTTCTATCGATAATTCTGGTGAATACACCACCTAATGTTTCAATACCGAGTGAAAGCGGAGTAACATCAAGTAAAAGCAAGTCTTTTACTTCACCGCCAAGAACGCCTGCTTGAACTGCTGCACCGATCGCAACGCATTCATCCGGGTTGATGCCCTTGAAGGGTTCTTTGCCTATGAAGCTCTTAACTGCATCCTGAACCGCAGGAGTTCTGGTTGAACCGCCGACAAGAAGAACCTTATCAACCTGTGAAGGTGTAAGTCCAGCATCAGAAAGAACCTGCTTTAAAGGATCCATTGTCTTTTTGACAAGGTCTGCGGTAAGATCGTTGAATGCTGCTCTTGTAAGGTTTGCTTCAAAGTGTTTCGGCCCTGATGCGTCTGCTGTGATGAAAGGAAGATTGATATTGGTTGACATCATACCCGAAAGTTCAATCTTTGCTTTCTCAGCAGCTTCCTTAAGTCTCTGAAGAGCTATTTTATCTTTTCTGAGATCGATACCGTTCTCAGCCATGAATTTGTTTGCTATCCAGTCAACAACCTTCTGGTCGAAGTCATCACCACCGAGTCTGTTGTTGCCTGCTGTCGCAAGAACCTCAAATACACCGTCGCTGATTTCAAGCAAGGATACATCGAATGTACCGCCGCCGAGATCGAATATGAGTATCTTCTGATCAACTTCTTTATCCATACCGTATGCAAGCGCTGCTGCTGTAGGCTCATTGATTATACGAAGTACCTCAAGCCCTGCGATCTTACCTGCGTCTTTTGTTGCCTGTCTCTGAGCGTCAGAGAAGTATGCGGGAACAGTTATAACAGCTTGGGTAACCTTTGTCCCAAGGTAGGATTCAGCATCAGACTTCAATTTTTGAAGAATCATAGCTGAGATTTCCTGTGGTGTATATGATTTACCGTCAATGGTAACCTTTCTGTCTGTACCCATATCACGCTTAATCGAACTTATTGTTCTTTCGGGATTAGAAATTGCCTGATGCTTTGCTGACTGACCGACTATTCTCTCGCCGGTTTTTGTAAAGCCGACAACAGAAGGAGTTGTTCTCGCACCTTCAGGATTTGTAATTACTACAGGTTCGCCGCCTTCAAATACAGCAACACAAGAATTTGTTGTACCAAGGTCTATACCAATTATTTTTGACATATGATTTCCCTCCATTTATATAAAATATTTTTTAACTAATTTGTTACCTTTACTAAAGCATATCTTATAACTTTGTCATCTTTTTTATACCCTTTGACAAACACCTGTGTAATTGTATTTGCCGGTGTTTCATCATCTTCGGAATGTGCTATTGCATTATGAAGCTCAGGGTTGAATTGCTCACCGAGTGCTTTAATCTCCTTAATGCCTGTTTTTGTAATAAAATCTAAACATTGATTCTGAAGCATATTTATACCCTTTGACAGCTCACTGTCGTCTGTTGCGAATTCTGCTGCTCTTTCAACATTATCTACGATAGGAAGTATAAGCAATAATGCTTCTGCGTATGCATCTGTGTAAATGCCGCTTTTTTCTTTCTGCGATCGTTTTCTGTAATTATCGTATTCAGCAATAAGTCTTAAATATTTATCATTAAGCTCATCAAGCTGTTTTTTCAGCTCATCAATTTCTTTGTTACTATCGGGAGTTTCTATATCATCAGAGTTTTCGGCAGTATTTTCAGTTGCATCAGTTGATTCTACCTTTTCACCCTTTTTTATCTCCTCGTTTTCATTGATGTTTTTGTCTTTCTTTCCCATCGCTGCAGCAAAGCTTTTTTAATAATATGCTTTGCGTCCTCCTTGCTTATTTATTGTTATTTTGTTCGTCATCTATCTCATCGATAAATCCTTTAACAAAATATTCAAGACTCGCTATTACTTTATTATAATTCATTCGTTTCGGCCCTATTACACCAATACCTCCGATTGTATTTCCGCTAAAAGTAATTGGTTTAAATACAAAGCTGGAATCAGGTATCATGCAATTCATTACTTCGTTACCAATAAAAACATTCATTTTATCCGGTTTTGAGTCGAAAAGAACATTTATCAAATCGCACTTTCTTTCGAAAACCTCTAGTACACAGCGTGCTTTTGATACATTGTAAAACTCGGGATATGACAGGAGCTTTGTTATACCGCTCAGATGTACCTGTTCCTTTTCGGATAAACCAAGCATATCATAAACCGATTTTAATATTTCCCGTCCAAAAGCAATTTTTGTACCGAGTTTTTCTTCAAATTTAAGAATTTTCGGTAGAGTAAGCTGTTCTATTGAAGTGCCTACAAGTATTTCATTCAACGATGCGGCAACTATCTGCAAGTCCTCATCAACAACCTCATCCGAATATAAATGTCTGCTGCGGATATTACCGTCATCGCATATTAATATTAATATATAACTTCTGTCATCAACTCTGACACAATCAAAGCGGTTTACTGTTATACCTTTTTTCTTTATTACGGAGAAGGTTGTATAATTAGTCATCTCTGAAATAACTCTACTCGCTTCATCCATGATATTTGACATCTCACCGAGTTTAAAATTCAGAAGCTCATTAAGCAGCGAAACTTCTTCGACAGTCAATTTATACCGTTCCATAAGAAGTTCTATATATGTCCGGTACCCCTGAGTCGTCGGAACTCTTCCAGCGGAAGTATGTGGCTGTTCAAGAAAACCCATGTTTTCAAGCTCACTCATTTCGTTTCTGATCGTTGCCGGTGATAGATTGATATCGCAGTTTTCAGTAAGATATTTTGAGCCTATCGGTTCGCCGAAAGAAATATAAGCATCAATTATTGACTTTAATATTTGTTTTTTGCGGTCGCTAAGCTCCAATCTTTTCACTCCCTTTATTAGCACTCTTGCGTATCAAGTGCTAACGTTGATACTTTACCACCTTTTTATTATGCTGTCAATAGGAAATAAAAACATTTATTGTAAACAATATATGAACATAATAAAGTGAAACCTACAACAGTGAGCTTCAACATATATTTTAGTTTAGCAGACAGTAAATAAGAGTGATGAATTATAATTCGAATATAATTCTGCTTACACTTCTGTTTGCGATATATTTTATTTTTTCCAAATCTATCTTTTTGTATTCGCCATCGCAGTACAACACTTCTCCGTCAACCATTGTCAGAACCACATCGCTACCCTGCGCTGAGTAAACGACATTGGATAGCATATCATGTACAGGTGTCATATGTGCGCCGTTCAGATCAAGTACAATCAGGTCAGCTTTATTTCCGACAGCAACGCTACCGCAATTTTCTCTTCCCATCGCTTCTGCTCCGGTTACGGTTGCAGCTTTGAGTGCATCAACAGCTGATGTTGTTCGTTGAGATAGCATAGCAAATAATTTAATTTCTTCAAACATATTAAGGTTGTTATTGCTGGCTGCGCTGTCGGTACCTATGACAACATTAACATCGCTGTCAAGTAGCTTTTTTACAGGAGGTGTTCCGCTGCCAAGCTTAAAATTACTGACAGGATTGCAGGATACATAAACATTATGTTTCTTTAATATTTCAATATCCTCATCCTCAATATAAACACAGTGTGCAGCAATAACCCGGTTGTCAAATATCCCATGTTGTTCAAAATACCGAGCCGGAGTTACTCCATGATGCTTTTTGCAATCATCATGCTCCGCTTTTGTTTCGGACATATGAAGGTTGATGATGACCCCTCTGCTCTTCGCTTCATACGCAAGTTCGAAGACAATCTGAGGAGTTGAGGTGTATTCAGCATGCAAACAATACCCGACCTTCATTCTGCCTTCATCCCTGAGCGAGATCATTTCTTGATATATCGGAAGCTCATACAAACTACCGCTGCCATTGACCGACATATTGATATTTGCCTTTATTCCGCTGTCAAGTACCGCATGCTTCATATCTTCGCCAAAAAAATACATATCGCTGAGTGCGACCGTACCGAAGCGTATCATTTCAGCAAATGCAAGTATAGCGCCATTGTAGATATCCTCGCCTGTCAGCTTTGCCTCAAACGGAAATATTCTTTTATGCAGCCAATCAAGAAGAGTGAGTCCTTCACCATACCCTCTCATCAAAGTCATCGCAGCATGAGAGTGTGTGTTGTATAAACCACTCATAAGCAGTTTGTTTTTGCCGTTATAGGTTTCACCTATATAATCAACAGGTCTGGTTTTACCGATATAAGTTATTTTTTCATACTGTACGCATACGAATATATCCTTCTGATATGCGAATGTTTCATCAATAATACCAATGTTTTCGAACAGCATAAAAGCACCCCTTTATCTGAACTCTATAACCTCAACATATCTGTATTTTTCGTTTTTCTTGAGAAGTGCATCACCACATCCAGGTAAATTCGGTGAATTCGGGCAGACCTGAGGTTCAAGGCAAAAACCGTATCTCGGTCTTTGCGTAATACCACCATTGAACGGATAGGGTTTGTTCATAAAGTTGCCCGAATAAAATTGAATACATGGCTGCGATGAGAAAACATCCATAGTTATATTACCATACTCTACGGTTGCGGCACGGTAGCAAGTTTTATTCTGAATTTTGATTGAGTTTTTATTGTCTTTATTTATCCAATAATTATGATCATAACCGTTTCCGTATTCAAGCTGTATATTATCTTCATTAATTCGTTCGCCGATTTTAATTGCTTTTCTGAAGTCAAAAGGTGTATCCTCAACTGGTATGGCTTCACCAACAGGTATTTTATTTTCATCTATTTCATTATATTTATCAGCATATAAAGTGAGCTTATGTGCGAGAATATCATTTTCACCGTTTGCTCCTGAAAGATTGAAATATGAATGAGAGGTTGGATTGAAAACTGTGTCTGCATCACTGTCAGCATCAATAATAATAACCATTCTGTTGTACTGTAGGCTGTATGTTATTGAAACATCGATATTGCCTGGATAACCCTGGTTGCCATCCTTAAAGGATTTTGTAAGTGAAATATAATGCTCTGAGCTGAAAGTATTCCATACAGCTTTATCGAAACCTTTGAATCCGCCATGCAGATGGGAAATGCCGTTTTCATTCTTATCCAATATAATTTTCTGATCGCCGAGCATGAATCTGCCGTCAGCAATTCGGTTTGCATATCTTCCCGCTATTGCACCATAATAGTCATTCGTTTTAATATAACCATCAAGTGTATCAAAACCGAATACAATATCTCTGCCGTCAAGCTTCAAGCTTTGGATTATTGCTCCGTAATTCAGTATTTTTGCTTCAAGTCTTCCGCTCTTAAGTTTAAAAACTGAAATTTCGCTTTCGTTTATTTTGCCGACATAATCTTTACTGCTCATAAAAATCTCCATTCCCTGTTTCGAGCAAAAATAGTTATGTAAAACATATGGAGATACGCGCCAATGTATCTCTAAATCGTATATTCTACACGCTATTCCTTCTTTACGAGTTTTTTAAAAAGAAGGTGCGGAGGATAATCCGCACCTTTTGTTATCTTGCTCTGCGAACTGTAAACATTGCGGCAGCAACACTTATTATTACAAATATAAGCATAGTTATACCGGTATCGCCGGTTTGGGGAGTTTCGGTATCTGAATTGTCTGTCATCAAAGCTTCAACTTCAACAGCTGCATTATCTATATCAGCTTGTGAAGTCTCGAAATTCGAGCTTGCTTCAAGTGCAACAGTAATTGCTGCCGATGAAATATTTTCGGTTTTTGCATCTGCTACAGCTTTGATAACCGCATCTCTGTCAGCAATATCGATATAAGAAGCATCGCTTGCCTGTGTTTCGGTATTATAACCGAAGCCAAGATCGGTTCCATAGCCATATACGGTGTACATAACCCTGATTACATCACCGTCCTGCAGCTCATAGGATTGCATACTTACCGCCGCTCCTGTGTTGTTGACAGCATAGGTCCAGCCGCTCTGGGTTGTATAATCATATGCTGCAAGGATACTGCTGTCAGCTCTCGAGGTAACCTCTTCACCGCTGATTTGATCGATGATAAATTGCGGAATGTTTGCTTCTCGGGTTTCGTTATCCTTTACACCGCTGAGATAGTTGCCCCATTCGCTTTCAGTAACGATGAGGTTGTCTTCACCCATTGCTCTGACGAGTACAGACCAGGCTGTGTCGCCATCTTCAAGGGCAAGCCTTGTAGGCTCCAGAATATACCCTTGTCCGACAGCGAATTTTTCTACCGTAATGTAGACATATCCGCCATCAGTTTGTGCAGATACTGCTGTTACTAACAATGTTGCCATAAGCAGCAGGAGCAGCACGATTGATAGTGCTTTTTTCATCTTGTTTTCTCCTTTTTTGTCTGATTTTTATCAGACCTTCTAAATCTATTTGAAATAATAATCACCGCTGCCGCAATGATCATTATAACAGCAAAGGTAATAACAAGCTGTGTTGTTATAGATTGGTTTTCGATTCTGCTTTCGTCTATATCCGATGTATTAGCAGTTTTAGATTCTGTTATATAGGATTCGTTTAAGCTCTCAACATTACTTGTTTCTGTTATTGATAAATCGAATATAGTTGCTTTTTTTTCTATAAATTTTTGGCATGATAACAATGCAAGCATTGACTGAACGGTCGCAAGTCCGTCTGAGTTTCCTGTTTGTATATGAGAAAATCCACCATCATCCTGTCTGAAGGATAACAACGCATCAATTGCGGAATTTCCGTTTTTTATGAATCTTTCATCAACAGACGGATTTATTTCGGAAATGCAAAGAGCGATAATAACCTGTGCAGTGCTTTCAGCTGTCGGTTCACCAAGGCTTGAAAAGCTACCGTCGTCGTTTTGCAAATCAGAGAGACAGTTTATTGCGTTTTTAATATTTTGAGTCAGAGTCTTTTCGCCCTGTCTGTTATCATAAAGTGCGAGAGCCTGAACTGCCATAGCGGTTACATCAGCATCAGCACTGTTTCCACTCATCTTGAAGCCGCCGTCGGCAAGTTGTTTGCTGGTTATTTCATTGACTAAATCGCTATAATTATAATATGCGTCCTCAGGAAAATCAACGTCAAGAGATGCTGCTGTTAGCAGACCGTAAATCCATCCGATAAGTCCCTGCTTTCCTAAGGATGCGATCTTGCCTCTGTTGTATATCCCGTCAGCAATTAAGTTTATCGGTTTTCCATTCTTATTGCTTGAGAAGCTGTACGGATCTCCACCCAATGCAGTAATTGCAAATATCGTTCTGTGCCATTCAGTGGCACGGTTACGGTCAAGCAGAGAATCTGTTTTATATAGCTCAGAAATTTTATCTGATAAAGCATTAAGATAGACTTCTCTGCTTTCAGCTTCGCCAGATAAAGCAGCACAGAACGCTGCCCAGTCAGCAACCGGGGTTAAGACATCACTACTCATCATCTCAAGCAGCGGATGAGTTCCATCAGCATCATAATGCTGCTCCAGATATTCGAGTACATTATTTATATCATTAGTCAAATCATATTCCTTTGCTTCTGATGTTACTGATATTGTCATAAACATGAAGCAGAGTATGATCGATATTAATTTTCTTGTTTTTTGTATTATTATAACCATTCCTTTCGCTTGAGAGCGGAATTTTGTGCCCGATTTAACAAAGTAAAATTTATTTAATTTTTTGCAGAAGCAAAATTTACGCTATATCTGTCCATCGATTAGTTTATAATCAAGTGTAAAAAGCACAAAACTCTTTGTCTGAAAGCTCACTTTCAAACTTTAAACCTTTATGCGACACCATTTGTCACCTGAAAATCTTGTTGCGCTCAATAACAAACGAGTATATTGATCCACAATCAAGCTTATCCATGCGCCTATTACTCCGATGCCGAGAGGATAACACAATATATATGTTATTATCGGTCGTATAATTGCGATGCTTATCAATGAGGTTGCGGCAACATATTTTGTATCTCCGGCACCTCTGAGACAGCCTGAGTAAATAACCTGCGAAATTTGAGCCGGCGAAGATGCTGCGATTATATATAGTATTATAATACCGATGCTGATTATTTCAGGATCGTCAGTAAACAATCGCATCAACATTTCTCCGCCGAACACAAACAATGTAATCAAACCGACAGAAAAAACTATCCCTACACGTTGTGATGCTTTCCCGAAAATTGTAGCTAAATCTTTTCGCTTTTTGCCAAGATTCTGTCCAACAAGCGAGGAAGCTGCAATGCCAAGCCCATCACCGAAAACAAAGGACATCGAAATTATGGTCATACAAATCTGATGTGCTTCGAAGCTGTTTGTACCAAGCTCAGCAACCATCTTTGTATATGCAAAAAAACCAACTCTCATGAAGATCTGCTCAACGCCTGCGGACACACTGATTCTTGTTATGGTTTTCATAACTAAGCTTGAAAACTTGAATAATTCATTAAATTTAATATGTAAAAAGGAATCCGGTTTGACTAACGATAAAACAGACAGTGTACAGCTCGTTATATTAGCAAGTAGAGTTGCAACAGCTGCTCCGGTTACTCCCCAAGCCGGAAATCCGAAGTTACCGCTGATCAGCATATAATTGAATACAACATTAACCAGATTTGCAACCATGTTTGTTCTCATTGCTATCTTGGTATTACCGACGCCTCTTTGAGCTGCGTTTATTGTCATGCCGATTGAGGTAAACAGCAATCCAACCATTGTTATTCTGAAATAGTTGGTCGAATCAATTATAGTATCTTCGTTAGCTCCGGCAAAAATCATAAGTGGTTCTGCGACTAATAGTGCTGTACCAACCATAATTACGCCAAGAATAAGGATTAAACTGACTGATTGCGAAAGTGTTTTTCTTGCTCCTTCGCGGTCACCCTGCCCTTTTCTGCGACTTACAATCGCAGTTACAGCAATATTTATCGCAAAAAATACTGCGTAAAAAACCATTCGAGGCTGACCGGTCAAGCCTGTTGCAGCAATACCGTATCTAACATCAGATACCATTATAGTATCAATGAAGCCTACAAGCCCGACCAGCAGCGATTCGATAACTGCCGGCCATGCGATACGGAAAAGCTCCGAATACACACTACGTGTATCCGGAATTTCGCCTAATTTATCCTTTTCTTTAATCATAAGCTCGGGTACATATAATTTTTTAAACAGGTTACCGAGCTTTAGTAAATATTCCATTGTGACTTTTTATAAACCCAAAGTGGCTATTACTATTCAGTTTATAAAATCCCTTCAATAGGTTTTTCTTTTACAAGCATATCAAGAAGCGCTTCACAGTTCATCAGGCAGCGCGGATAATGGAATGGACCTTTCCACATCGAACCCTTCTGAGTATGAGAAACTGTTCCGTCATTATGTAAATATCCGTACCATTCGCCGTTTTCTTTATCTGCAAAATGGCCGAATGAATAAAGGTGTACCTTTTCGAACCAATCCCAATACTTTTTATTACCGGTAAGCCCATATGCCATAAGTGTTGCGATAAGTGCTTCGTTATGTACCCACCAGAGCTTCATATCATGCTCAAGCTGTTCGCAGGGTCTGCCGTCTATATCTGTAAAGTAGATAAATCCACCATATTGCTTGTCCCAACCAAGCTCAAGCGACCAGTCAAGGATATTAAGAGCTTGTTTTAACAAAGTATTATCTTTATTATAAATTGCCTGATTCATTATGAACCAAGAATTTTCCATTGAGTGACCGGGATTGACGGTTCTGCCTGCGGGTATATCTATTCTGCTACCATCTTCATCAACTGTTTCAAGAACGCATTTCAACTCGGGTTTATAATGATATTTGATTATAATATCAGCCATTTCCTTAGCGACTGAATTGTAATACTCAGCTTTCTGCAAATCACAGCGTCTTAGCAGCTGCGCACAGCTTACAAGAACCATCGGAACTGCAGAAGCTCGTTCGTTGCGAGTTGATGCATATGATTTTGGAGTTATCTTAAATGGGTCAGCTTCGGGTGTTCTATACAGCTTCAACATAAGCTCAAAACAATCCTCTGCCTTTTTCAGATATTTTCTGTTACCGCTGGCAAGAGCATATTCCGCCATCGATATAACATAAAAGCTCTCTGAATACATATAACGACGTTTTCTGAGCGGGCGACCGTCCCTTGTTACCTGGAAGAACATTCTTCCGTCGGAATCGGTGCATTTTGTGTCAAGAAAATCAACACCTGCTTTCGCGCCATCCATCCATTCCTTTTTTTCACCATATCTGTTGCAAAGCGCCGAAAAGGTCCAAAGGCATCTGCCCTGGAACCAGACCGATTTATCATTATTATAGCTTTTACCTGTTCTGTCAACCGAGGTGATGTAACCGCCATTTTCTTTATCGATCAGATCACTGTTCATCCAGAATGGTATACAGTCATTAATAAGCTGATCATGGTAAAATTGTTTATAGCTTTCAAAGGTTTCTGTTTTCATAAGAAAATCCCTTTCTGTGTATAATACTATTTCTTATAAGAACCAATAGATAAAATACTTCGGAAAGTCCGTCAAGCAAGGACTATCCCTCGAATTTTATCACTGTTTCTAAATCGAATTAGTATAAGACTTAAAGTTTATTATTTAAGAACATTGCCGCATCGCCAAAAAATCGACTTTGCGGCACAAATATTCACTTATTCGGGTTTATATTCATTAAGCAGCGAAGCTGCTTCTTCATCAATAACAACGTAAACATTCTGATGAAGCTGAAGGATTGATGCCGGAACCTGAGGATTTACATTTGCTTCGAGTGTATCCTTGATTGCTTTTGCTTTAGCCTTGCCGGATGCAATAAGTACGATTGAGTGTGCTGCGAAAATTGTTCCGATACCCATGCTGATTGCACGTTTCGGTACATCGTCGATAGAGGCAAAGAATCTTGCATTTGCTTTGATTGTGTCTTCCTTAAGATCAACTACATGAGTCGGTAATATGAAAGTGTCGGTCGGCTCATTAAATCCTATATGACCGTTCCCACCTATTCCGAGGACCTGAAGATCGATACCGCCTGCATTTGCAACTGCTCTGTCATAATCAGCAGCTTCTTTTTTGATATCAGCAGCATTACCTTTCGGTACATGAGTGCAATCAAGCGGAATATTTATTCCGTAAAACAGGTTTTCATTCATGAAATAACGGTAACTTTGATCATTTGTCGGTTCGATAGGAAAATACTCATCAAGATTGTATGAGCAAACCTTTGAGAAGTCAACAGAACCCTCTTTACAAAGCTTGATAAGCTCCTTGTACATACCGACAGGTGATGAACCTGTTGCAAGTCCAAGAACACTTTCAGGTTTTGTATTAACCTGAGCTGCAACAATTAATGCTGCTTTCTTACTTAACGCTTCATAATCCTTGCATACATATAAACGGATATTTTTATTCTTTCCGTTTGAGTATGCTTTAACACCACTAGCCATTATTAATTGCCTCCTAAAATAATGGGAAATCTGATAATTATATTATAGTTTCTCATTTGTTTATTATATTTTTTATAATATCATTCATCTTATCCATTTTTTGTTCCATATCAGCGACCAGCTTGAATTGAGTACGGCATCTGTCCAGATTATGGTTTCCACGGTGGATTTTAAAATATGTGTCGCCATTCAGGTGATCGGTAAGAAAACGGATTCCGCATTCATATGTCATTATTTTTGCTGAGAATGGAAGCATTTTTATCTCGTTTTCAGTCAGCATATCACCGCATTCTTCAAGAAAACCTCTTGAATACTGCTCGAAAAGATTAAGGTCGCAATATACCTTGCTGATATCCTTTTCATCCTCGGCTGCAGGGTTCGTGCCGAAACGCATGCTGTCGCCGAAGTCATACAGCAACAAGCCGGGCATTACTGTATCAAGGTCGATAACACATTTAGGTGTACCGGTCTTAATGTCCAGCATAACATTATTGAGTTTAGTATCGTTATGTGTCACTCTAAGCGGAAGCTCACCTTTTTCAAGCATATCAACAAGCACCGATGCATCGGATTTTCTTGCTTTAGCAAACTCAATTTCAGCTTTTACCGATGCTGCTCTATTGCAAACATCCTGTTCAACTGCTTTTTCAAAATCCGCATATCTGCTTTTAGTATTATGAAAATTGGGTATAACCTCAAACAATGCTTCAGCAGGAAACTCTGCAAGCTGCCTTTGAAATCTGCCAAATGCAACTCCGGAATAGTAGAAATGTACAGGTTCACTGACAGTCTGATAAGTAACGGCATCTTCGATGAAATTATAAACTCTGTAATATTTGTCGTCTTCTTTTAAAAAGCTTTTCCCGTTTTTCCTTAAAACAAGAGTAAGGCACTCACAGCTGCAATTTATTCCTTTTCTCAGAAAAGAAGTGACTGATTCTATATTGCCCATCAACTGTTCGACATTTTTAAATACATTGTTGTTTACTCTTTGTAAAATGTATCTTACACCGGTATCGGTAACAACAATGTAAGTGTCATTTATATGACCGAAGCCATAAGATTCTGCACTTATTGCTGTACCGTTTATATCAAATTCGTTTGCTATTCTAAGTAAATCTGCCATAGGTGCATAAAACCCTTTCTCAACCAATCTGAAAGTTTACTTTCAAACTGCTTACCACTCATTATCCATACTGTCCTCACAGACCTCTTCAAGACAGTATCTGCCTCTTACAGGTGGTCTTCTGTCTATCCATTTTCCGTTTGTGAAGTCAGGAATTGCAACAGGTGCACTGCCCATAGCGACCGAATCTTCGCTGAGTGTTGTTATTGCCATCCATGAAGCTGTATCGTATACATCAATCGGTGTATCGGTACGGCTTCTGACGGCATTGATAAATGCACGTAAAACAAGGTAATCCATACCGCCGTGACCTGCTTTTACACCGGCTTCGCGGTATTGCTTCCAAAGCGGATGTTCGTATTCAGCATAAAACTCATCAAGGCTCTGCCACGAATGATGGTCCCAGGAGTTTTTTGCAGGTGTCAAGCCTTCAATGCTGACAGCAGCCTTATCTTCGTTCCAGATGCCGTTTGTGCCTTGAAGCAGGTTGCCTCTCGAATAAGGTCTGGGCAATGATGTGTCATGAAATAATACAATAGTTTCGCCGTGTGCGCATTTAATCACTGTTGTTACGACATCCCCGAGAGCAAATTTGCTGCCGTACAGATCATAATCTGTACTTTTATTTTTTCTTATCCATTCGTTTATACCGACTGATTTTGATGCAGTCGAAGTCAGAGAAAGCATCCTGTTTCCTCTGTTTAAATCCATATATTTTGCAATAGGCCCCAACTCATGTGTCGGGTAAACATCACCGTTGCGATTTAGATAATTTTTCTGTCTGTAATGACGGTTCTCTCTTCCGAGCGCAACCTCATCACGCAGATCATGTCTATATCCGCCTTCAGCATGAACAAGCTCACCGAACAAACCTTTTTTAACCATGTTCAGAATAGTCATTTCTTCTCTGCCGTAGCAGCAGTTTTCAAGCATCATACAGGGAATACCTGTGCGTTCTGATGTGCGTACAAGTTCCCAGCACTGTTGAACAGATGTTGCTCCTCCAACCTCAGTTGCAACATATTTGCCTGTCAGCATTGAATCAATACAGATATCACCGTGTGAAGTCCATGCTGACGGAGTAATAACTGCTTCAACTTCTTTGATTTCGAGAAGCTTTCTGTAATCTGTTGTGCAGACCGGGTTGTTACCTTTTGTTTCAAGAACCAGCTTCCTGCCTGCCTCAGCTCTGTCTTCATATAAATCTGATACCCCAAGCACTTCGATATCTTCCATTGATAACAGAAGTTTAAGTATACCATATCCTCTTCCGCCGAGTCCGACGAAAGCAATCTTGACCTTTTCCTTACCCATACCCAAAGCTTATATCGTAAAGTTTTACGATAATACCTTTCTGTTTATATTATGATTTGAATTCTTTATGAAACTAACAAATAAATTTCTTAAACCATTCGAGAAAAGCTAATACTTTTCGGCTTTTTTCGAATGATAAAATCTTGATTCTTTTGTTAGTTTAATATATTATCCCCATAAACCTACGGGATAAGTACCTTCGGCAGTTAAAGCTTTAATGTAGTTTACAACACCCGGCTTATCACTCGCATATGTTACACCCTGCCATCTATCCGGAGTACTTATAACTTTAACTTCACATTTATTATCTGAAAGCAGACTCTTGACAAGCACCGGAATGTAGTATTCAGCTTTTGTTATATTATCCTTACTTTCTTTGATATAATTATCCCAACCATTAATAATATGTTGGAATATCGTCGGAGTAAAACCCCAGAAGTTCATAGATGCAACTGTATCCTCGTCAACATCAAACCAGCCCTTTTCATCCTCAAAATATTGGATTGTTCCGTTGTTGCGCTGAATCTTTGTGCGTTCATCTATATTAATTAAATGTCCGTCATTATTTACATTGCAAAGTCCACGTGCTACATGACCGTATTCGGTCAGTGTATTGCGAAGCATATATCCTATCATTGAATAATGGTCGATCTCATCAAAATCCTTCATGCTTTTTAGGCTTTCAGCCATCAGCTCAAAAGATTTTTTGCCATAAAAATCGTCAGCGTTGGTTACAGCGAATTTTTCTTTGACAATATCCTTACAACAAAATAAAGCATGTGCTGTTCCCCAGGGTTTTTCTCTGACAACGCCTCTTCCGGCTTCTGTCGGGAGATAATCCATGTCCTGAAATACATATTCAACTTTTATATGCTTTGATACACGTTTTCCTATTGTATCTCTGAATGCTTCGAAAAAGTCTTTCTTTATAATAAATGCAACTGTATTAAAACCTGCACGAATTGCATCATAAACCGAATAATCGATTATAAATTCACCTTCTGCTCCAACAGGTTCTATTTGTTTGAGTCCACCGAATCTACTGCCCAATCCTGCAGCAAGAATAACCAATGTCATTATAATTTCTCCTTATTTGTCTTTACATATAAAAACAAATGATTATTACAAGTCGAATACTTATAATACATTTGTCAAATATATATTATTATAGTATCACACCCGTTTATCATTGTCAAGGCTGAAAAGGAATTTGTACGGCTATTTTAACATCAAAATTCGATATTGCTTTATTGTAGTTTTTTGCTTAAAAGCTCTTGAAATAATTCTTAGTATATGATATACTGTATGCACTTAATGGGATATAAAATATGACCATACTATCCGGGGAGTTAGCGGTGCCTTGAACCTGCAATCCGCTATAGCAGGGGTGATATGTCTTTTAAGGGCTATAACTGTGCAGCTGCTCGTATGCAAATGCCGTTGATGGATGGGTCTTGCGCAATCGGAAGTCGTGAATCATGTCAGGTGGGGAACCAAGCAGCATTAAGCGAATATTTTGATGTGCCGCAGGGTAGCCTGTTTTGAGGAAGTTCTTACGATTCCGTGCATAGTTGTATGTTCGAAATTGACTGTATGGTCATATTTTGTATCTCATTTTACTTATAATTAATCAGTATAGGAAGTGATAGGCATTGTATCAGGCATTATACCGTAAATGGCGATCAAAAAATTTTGATGACCTTTTCGGACAAAACCATATAGTTGATGTACTGAGAAAACAATGCCAGTCGGGCAAGACCTCCCATGCATATTTATTCTGCGGTTCGAGAGGTACAGGTAAGACCTCGACTGCGAAAATACTTGCGAAAGCGGTCAACTGCTTATCACCGAAAGATGGCAACCCGTGTGGTGTCTGCGAAAGCTGTGTATTGATTGACAGCGGTTCATCAACTGATATAAGTGAAATTGATGCAGCGAGCAATAACAGTGTTGATAACATCCGCGATCTGCGTGATGAGGTAATATATGCACCGGCAGCATTGAAAAACCGGGTTTATATCATTGATGAGGTTCATATGCTGTCAACAAGTGCATTCAATGCCCTGTTGAAAACGCTTGAGGAGCCACCTGAGAATGTTATTTTTGTGCTTGCGACAACAGAGCTTAATAAAATACCACCGACAATTCTTTCAAGATGTCAGCGCTTTGAGTTCAGACGAATAGATGCTTCGATAATCAAAGAAAGACTCCTTTATGTTGCAAAGCAGGAGAATATAAACCTTGCCGAAGAAGCAGCAGAGCTGATATCACGACTTGCCGATGGTGGCATGCGTGATGCTCTCAGTATGCTTGACAGCTGTATTGGTGGTGATACAACTGCAATGCTTGACTTGCAGTATGTTCAGCAGCGGTTGGGTATCAGCAGTGCGGGCAGCATTCTGTTAATGCTTGAACATATAGTAAACAACAATATCATCGAAGGTCTCATGCTTCTCAAAACTCTGCATTCATCAGCCAAGGATTTGACATCTTTCCTGACAGATCTTCTAAAGTTGGTTCGTGATCTTTTGATATATTCAAAAACAAAAAATACAAATAATATAAGTACATTTTACGAAAAAAACGAACAAAAAAAATTTAATATTCTAAGCAGTAAGCTTACAACCGAAGAACTTTTATATTATGCAGACATACTTGAAGACACATATTTCAGGATGAACCGATATTCGCAGAATAAATTGTTCGAGCTTGAAATGACTATTATGAAAATGTGTGATCCTACACTTAATGATTCAACAAAATCGATAGCTGCAAGACTTTCGAAGCTTGAATATAAAGTTTCATCAGGTATTGAAATAAAATCAGAAAAGAAATCAACCCAGTCAAAAAGAACAGAAGACGTTGAAATACATGCTTCACAACCTAAACTTATAGAAAATCCGGTTGAGTCTATACCTGAAATTGAATCTCCGATTAGAACACCGCTTATACAAACAGAACCAAAAAAAAATACATCTGATGGGGTTGAAGAAGATTTCGAGGAAATATCCGATTACCTCAATGAGATGAAGCAGGAACCTCAGTTGTATTCGCTGCTTGAGGTCAGCAAGCTTAAGCTCTATAACAACGAGCTGCGGGTTTACTGCGATTCGTTTACAACAATGTTCTTAAAACAAAAATCTTCGCTCATAAAACTGCAGGATGGGCTTAACAGAGTTTTTGGCAATAAATACACAATAAAAATAGCTGACAAATCCGTTGAAACAAAAACAAAATCAGCTATTGATGATATAACAATATTTGATTGACGAAAGGATATTTAGAATATGAAAGTCAGATTACCTCAGGGTATGGGCGGTAATCCCGGAAACATGAATTCAATGATTAAGCAAGCTCAGAAAATGCAGGATGATATGGCAACCTTACAAGCTGAACTTGATACAAGAGAATACAATATATCAGCCGGCGGTGGAATGGTCAAAATAACCATACTCGGCACCAAGGAAGTTACAAAATTCGAAATTTCACCTGCTTTGCTTGGCGAGGATGAGGTCGAGGATTTGCAAGATATTCTTGTTGCAGCTGTAAATGAAGCGATAAAAACAGTTGAATCGACCAACCAACAAGAATTATCCAAACTGACAGGCAATATTTCTATGCCGGGACTATTCTAATGAATAATTTGTTACCGCTTGAACGGTTGATTGATAAGTTTCAATCCCTGCCGTCTATAGGCAGAAAAAGTGCAACCCGTCTTGCATATCATATACTTGATATATCAGATAAGGAAGCAAATGATTTTGCCAATGCAATCATTGAAGCAAAAAAATGCATCGGAGGCTGTCCTGTATGTCAGAATCTAAGCTGTGGCGGTATATGCCCTATCTGCTCAGATGATGCAAGAGAAAAGGTTATCTGCGTTGTCGAGGATTCAAGAGCTGTAAATGCAATCGAAAGCACCAGAGAATATCACGGCACATACCATGTTCTGCACGGTGTTATTTCACCTATTGATGGTGTCGGCCCCGAACAGCTCAGAATCAAGGAGCTGCTTTCAAGACTTGATGGAATCAACGAAATTATAATTGCAACCAATCCCAGCGTTGAAGGCGAAGCAACAGCAATGTATTTGTCTAAGCTGATAAAACCGTTTGGTATAAAAATAACCCGGCTTGCATATGGTATCCCTGTCGGCGCTTCTCTCGAATACACCGATTCAATAACTCTGATGCGTGCAATTGAGGGACGAAGAGAAATGTAACTCTTATATAATAAACCAATATAAAAAATGGAATGACGGCTTAATGCCTTCATTCCTCTTTTTATTGTTCCAATAACTTAATCGATTGTACCTGCGTTTAACTCAAGGTAATTGACAACATCACGGATTGTTAAGAGCTTCGGCAGTTCTTTATCGTCAAAAGTACAATTAAATCTGTCCTCACAGAGCACAACAAGATCGGCAAGCTCAAGTGAATTGAATCCAAGGTCATTCACCAATTCTGCATCGAGCACAATATCGTGTTCGTTAATATTCATTTCCTCAACCAAAAGTGTTTTTAAGCTGTTAAACATTTAATAGACTCCTCTGAAATTAAATTTTATGGCGCATAATTTTTTGTGTAGTTGTTTTCTGGAATTCGCTCTTTTTTATTTCAATATTTCTTATCTGTTTGAAAAGAGGCAGCTCTTTATTTATTTTTGAGACTTCGCTCTTTAATAAATCGCTGATTTCATCAGGTGTTTTGTCCTCAAGTGCTGTATAATCAGGATAAACGAGCGCAGTTATAACAATATCACCTGCTGTACCTTCTTTTCCTATTACAACACACTCCTTAACAATATTAATTCTCACAATATATTCTTCGATTTCTTCAGGGAATACATTTTTACCGTTATTTAAAATAATAACATTCTTTTCTCTTCCGGTTATATATAAATAACCGTCTTCATCAACATAACCCAGGTCACCGGTAATAAAATAGCACTCAGAGTCAAATACTTTTGCGGTAGCTTCGGGATTATTATAATATCCGAGCATAACATTGGGACCGGTTACATGAATTTCGCCTATCTCTCCGATTGGCAATTCGACGTCAACATCATCAATTTTCTTTACTATTCTGATCACGCAATCAATAGCAGGAACACCAACAGATTCTTTCCTGATTGCATTATATGGGTTTACAGATACAAGAGGCGCGCATTCTGTAATACCATAGCCCTGAGCAAGATTTATGCCTATTTCATCGAATCTGTCGACCATATCCGGATCGAGTCTTGCACCACCGCAAATTATCTTTGATAAACGACCACCAAATGCTTCATTAATTTCAGCAAATATAATTTTACGCAAATCAATACCGACTTTTCTTGCTGCTTTTGTCAGTTTAATTCCTGTTGCAAATGTTTTCTCTTTATTTTTCTTACGTATTTCATCGGTAATTTTTTTATAAATTGTATTAACAAACAGCGGAACAAGAACTAAACCTGTCGGTTTGAAATTTTTGAAGTTGCGTAAAACATACTTCAAGCTGTTATTTATATTTACAGTAACTCCAAGCAGAATCGGAGTCAATATACCACAACAGGTTTCATATGTGTGATGAAGCGGTAAAACAGAAACGATTTCATCCTTCGGACCGAAATTGACCATATTACTTGCTGAATGGATACATGCGAGTATATTTTTCTGCGAAAGCATAACACCTTTGCTGGTTCCGGTTGTTCCGGATGTGAATATTATTGCACACATTTGGTTGATGTCAGCTTCAACATTCATAAAGTCCTGATTTTCTTCATCAAGTTGTTTTTTCCCAAAAGCAAGCAATGACGCAAAGTTAACTTCTGTCTGGTTCAATATGGACTCAGCTGTTATATTCTCTTCTTCTCCGTCCATGCAAACAAAACAATCTATGTGTTTAAGCTCTTCTTTTATGTCTTCAACTGTACTTTTATATGATTTTGAATATACAATAACATTAGCTTCAGATAGATTGATAAAGTTCGCAATCTGCTCTTTAATTAATTCTTTATCGAGCGGAATAACTACACTGCCGCTGATTATTGTTGTTATATAGGTAACAATCCACTCGTATCTTGATTCTGACAGAATAGCAATTCTTTTACTGAGAAAACCAAGCTCAGCAAAAGCTGTGCCAAGGTGATTTACAGTCTCATCAAGCTGAGCAAAAGTAATTTTGCCAAGGCTATCATCTTCTTTTATATAACAAAAACAATTTTTATCCTTGAATTTTTCAGCACTTTCCTTAACTATAGCACGAAGGCTTTCCGGCTTCGGATATTTTATCTTATAAGAAGTATTACTCATAAATTTATCATCCCTTTCGTGTATAAAATAATTTTAACTTTAAATCATTTTTATGGGAATGTAATTCCCCGATTATATCATAACTTTTTTCAGACTGTTTAACAGACAAACTGCAACCACAACTTAAAATGTAGATGATAACCCATCAAATAAGCTCTTCGCCGTATAAAATAGATAAATTGTCAGTATTTTATATACTATATAATACTCGTATAAAATAATTATATTGTTTTTTTTATAATTGTCAATAGCCTGATATAAATATTAGAGACTATTACAAATAAAAAAATTAATAACAGTCAAATTTTTAATATAAATCTACCTTTCGTCATTAAATTTACTTGTTCAGTAAATATTTTTTATATTTTTGATTAAACTATTCATAATGAAACAATAAATTATTGCTGATATACAGAAAACGAAAAGTGTTCTCTTGAAGTCAACAACATGAACACAAAAAACTGATTAAGCTATTTATTGACTTAATGATATTATAATATATGAGGTTTTATATGGATATAAAAGAATATAAAAAATATGCAGAGAATCGATCAAAAAGGACAAGCAGCTTGAAGAATTGTGTACTTGCTTTTATCGGCGGAGGTATTATTTGTGTAATCGGTCAAGTATTATTTAATTTGTACTCAATTTTCACAATTGAAGAACATGCTAAGTTGCTGACATCAGCATCTCTTATATTTCTTGCCGGTCTTTTTACCGGTATCGGTTGGTTTGATGTACTTGCAAAAATTTTTGGCGGCGGCACACTTGTCCCAATAACAGGATTTGCAAATGCTATTGCTGCTGCTGCAATTGACAATAAAAAAGAAGGTTTTATTGCCGGAGTCGGAGCAAAAATGTTCATTATAGCAGGCTCGGTTATTGTTTACGGAGTTTCCTTTTCTATCTTGTATGGTGTTGCATACTATTTCTATTTATTACTGATTTAACTATATTTAAGGAATGGTCATATTTATGAAAAACATAATTAAATTCCCTGAGCCTGTTTCTATTATACAGTCAGCATCGGTTGTCGGTAAGCTCGAACATGAAGGTCCACTCGGTCAATATTTTGATATGTACGAAGATGATATATACTTTGGTAAAGACAGTTGGGAAAAAGCCGAGAGCGAAATGTGTCGTCGAACATTATCTACACTTTTGGCAAAAGCAAATATGAAGTATATCGATCTTGATCTTGTCCTTGCAGGTGATTTATTGAATCAATGTATAGCATCGAGCTTCGGTCTTCTTGATTGTAATGCACCATTTCTCGGTCTGTACGGCGCTTGTTCAACCTTTGCCGAAGGGGTTATAATAGGTTCGAACTTATGCAGTACCCATCAAATAGATCGTTGCGCGGCTCTTGCAAGCTCACATTTCTGTTCCTCCGAAAGACAATTCCGCTTCCCTATCGAATATGGCGGGCAACGGACTCCCACTTCACAGAACACCGTGACAGGCTGTGGGGCTTTCTTGCTTGAATGCACAGGCTATCCGCCATACATCACAGAGTGTGTAATTGGTAGGATTGTTGACAGTGGTATCAAGGATCAGAACAACATGGGGGCTGCAATGGCTCCGGCTACTGTTGACACACTAATGAGATATTTCAACGACAGCGGAAAAAGTGCAAATGATTTTGACATAATCTCAACCGGAGATCTTGGAAAAGAAGGCTATGAAATCGCATGTGAATTGTTGTATAAAAACAGACTTGATATGTGGGGTAAATATACCGATTGCGGTATGCTGATGTATGACTACAAAAAGCAGGACGTAAACTCAGGTGCTTCCGGGTGCGGTTGTTCGGCAGCAATCGCAGCATCGTATTTTATAGACAAGTTGAAAAACGGCTGCAAAGATATATTACTGATCGGAACCGGAGCATTATTATCACCAGTGTCGGTTTTACAAAAGCAGAATATTCCTGCTGTTGCGCATCTGATTCATATATCGAATTCAAGAAATTGATAGGAGTGAATACTAAATGCTTATTGATTATATAAAGGTTTTTATTGTCGGTGGTTTATTTTGTGTCATCGCTCAGCTTCTTATCGATAAAACAAAGCTGACTCCAGCTCGAATTCTTGTTGGATATGTTTGTGCAGGCGTAATACTCGGAGCTTTAGGAATATATAAACCTATTGTTGAATTCGCCAAAGCAGGAGCAACAGTTCCTCTTACCGGCTTCGGTTATCTGCTTGCTGAAGGTGTCAAAGAACAGATTGAGATGAACGGACTGATCGGTGCTTTAACCGGCGGACTGATAGCAACTTCAGGTGGGATTGCTGCTGCGATATTCTTTGGTTTATTATGGTCTGTCATCTTTAAGAGTAAACCGTTGAAATAATATATTTAAGCGCTAAAAAGGCCGCTGATTATCAGTGACCTTTTAATTTATGCCAATATTAGCCTGTAACACCGCTACGTTCAATACCTTGAATTAAAGTCTTCTGTGCGAACAGATAAACTACAACCAACGGTAACAGAATCAACAGACCGCAGGTATTGTTAATCGCAGTTTCAAACGCTGTTTGACCAACAAATCCTTTTGAGTTCAACGATGCAGGAATCTTTACGATATCAGGCATCAGAATGAAATTACTCGAGGATGAGAAGAACAGATTTGTATAGAACGTATCAGACCACTGCCATGAGAATGCGAACATAAAGATTGTTACCATCATCGGAATTGACAGCGGTAGAATTATCTGGACAAAGGTTCTTAAAGGTCCTGCGCCGTCAACATATGCTGCTTCTTCAAGCTCATCCGGAATACCTCTATAGAACTGACGCATAACGAATATAAATAATCCGTTTCTAAATGCAAGTCCCGTTGCTGACATTATTATCAACGGCCAAGCTGAACCGAGAAGATTTGGCAATTTTGCACCGAGAGCACTTGTAATCAATCCACCGATTCCCCAAATATCGAAGAATCTGAACTTCATGAATAAGGACATCTGCAAAGTCTGGTGTGGGATAATCATTGTAAGTAAAACACCAAGGAATAATAGTGAACTACCCTTGAATTTAAACTTTGAAAATCCGTATCCGACTAAGGCACAAACTATCATCTGAATAGCACCGAGTCCTATTGAAAGAATCGAAGTATTCAATAATGCCTGCCAATATTTATTCTCAAGAACAATAGCTTTATATGTGTCGAGTGTAAAATTCTTAGGTATTAACTTAACCTGAACATCAACAAAATCGGTTATGCTCATAAATGAGCCTGAGATTTTTGTAATGAACGGGAAAAGTACAATATAGGATATACCTACTAAAAATACAAATCTAAAGAATTTTATTAATAAATTACGGAGGAAATATGGGTTTATATACTTCAACTTAAAGCGTTGACCGAAAGTCAATTTGTCATCAAACTGAACCTTTTCATATTTCTTAAGTTTTGGTTTTGTAAAACTGTTCATTTCATCCCTCCTCAATCTTTACGTTGATAGAATACATACAATGACATAAGTCCTGCAACAAGAGCTATAATCAAAATAACTATCAGGAAATACATCCATGCCATTGCTGTGCCATGAGGATAACCGTTAGCTCCATATGTACCCTTCATCGTCTCATCAATATATTTCATAACCGTATTTGATTGTCTTGTGAACGAATCTATTATTGTATATACAGCATTAACAAGAATCATCGGGCTTATCATCGGAAAAGTTATCTTCCAGAAGGTTTCCCAAGCTGATGCACCTTCGATATAACACGATTCATAAATACTGGGTGATATCGATTGTAATCCGGCAAGGAATATCAGCATCTGAACACCTGAACGGTTAACAATTGCATAAACATTGTTTACCATAGAGACTACATAACCAACAAGCTCCTGACCGACCTGCATTCCTTGGAATATCCTCGAAACATCAACTCTTGAGATAATATCGTTTGCGCTTGTCGTTGAAATTTCAGAGGTACCGCTCTGAAGGTTACCAACCTGTTCAATAACATTCATAAGACTGTTTCGAAGCTCAATGCTTTCAATTATTCCAGTTGCAGTAATAACCGGGATAAAGAATATCGCACGGAAAGCAGCTCTGCCCACCATTTTCTGGTTTAATAAAATCGCAAGAAACAGTGAGAAGATAACTATCGCAGGTACATCAAGTACCAACTGCTGCAGGTTTGTAATCAACGTCTGAGTAAAAGATGAATCTTCTAATAATGCATAATTGTAGTTCTGGAATCCAACGAAAATTTGTTCAATTCCTCCACCGGGCAGATTTTTTGTTACTTCAAAGCTATACTTTATCGATTCAAAAACCATCGGTATGTATAGCAGAATAAATCCAATAGCGAAAGGAGCAACGAACAGCCAACCCATACGTTCTTTCTTTTTATTCAAGGATTGGGTTCTTTTACGTTTCTTAGCTGGAACTGCTTTTACAGCAGCTTGCTGTGGCTTAGCAACTTTGTTCATTATTTCCCCTCCTCTTTAATTCACCTGTTTACCGTTCTTATCGAACTTAATAAAATCTTGTGAAGGAACTATGAAGCTGTCCGTGACTTCACCGTCTTCGTCGAATATTTCAACTGTGTAATCATCAAGAGTATAATTCAAGTAAAATACTACTCCATTTTCATATTTTGTCATGATTATTCTCTGATTACCACCTACAAATTGGTGATCAACCATCTTCTGAGTCTGCACATCCTTAAGGGCTGTATTAAGCTCATCGTAGGTATCAATAATACTCTGAAGCCAAATACTTGCACGAACCGAATAATACTCTGAATAATCTGACGTAATCAATTCCGATGCATTTTCAAGTGCTATTATAAAGTAAGGGCTTGCACCGTTTTCGATTGTTTTTAACAGAGCATATCTATAATCGCCGGCAAGATTGATTGCTGTTCCTGAGAAATCAACATAGCTGTGTAATACCATTCCCATGAAAGGAACACTTGCATAAGAATAAATACTTCTTGAATTTTCAAATGGAACATCAAGAATATCCGTTGCGTATTGTAATGTAAATGAGTTTCCTCCGGATATAAGAACCTTGCCGTTCTCTTCCAATATTTTGGCAAGAAGTCTTGTATACAAAACAACCGAGTCTTCTCTATTAAGCTGTGCATCTTCATTAAAATCTGATGTAAGAACAGAGCCTAATGTCGAAATACCAATACCACCAACATTAAAGGTTGAATACTTCTCGTATATCTTATCATAAAAGGCTTCTGTTACATTTGGACTCAAGAGAACCCATCTGCCAGATCTATATGTTTGATATACATAGTTATATTTTCTATATTGTGCTGCACGGTCGTCTATCGTAAGAACCGCACTGTCTTTATAATTGAATCCATCAAATGCTTTATCTGTTTTTACAAATACAAAATCAAAATCGGGAAATAGCTCAATGTTATTTTGTTTTGCGTATTCAACAAGATTTGCGAATCCCTTATCATCGCCCAATGCTTTTTCTATATTGAATTTATAAGGAACAGTAGAGGTAAGTCCGCCATTTATCCATCCCGTAAGTTTGACTTTTACATTTGATATATCCTGCTTCTTCAAAGCTTCAAGGAATTCAATTGTTTTACTAAAGGATGAAAGAGCAGTTTGCTTATCAACCGGAACTCCTAATATTCTAGCTGTTGTATCAAGAGCACCAAGAGTTTCAATGTAAAGTGGGATATCGTCTTCTGTATCATCAAGTGATGTAAGAACTCCTTTTTCTACAAGATAGTTCTGGTATGTTCTTGCCATACCTGCATATGTGGCATCATCGTCTTTCAACATTATATACCTGATTCTAAAATCGCCGGTATATTTACGCTTTGATTCAACAGTCCACATAGCGTTTGAGCCGGCAGATAAACCACCGTCAAGCTTGTATTGGTCCTTTGGACGAGGATTAAACTTAGTAAAAACAGAGATACGATTGTGTGTTATACCACCATTTTCAACTGATATCTGTGAAAGTGATGCACCTTCTTCTATAATTGCAAGATAACCTGCATTATAGGGTGTATATGTTTCAACAGGTTTTTCTGTTATAACTATTTCACCTTTATCATTAATTTCTTCAATTGGTACTGTTTCACGGGTCCACTTTGCAATCTCTTGTATGATACCGAATACAGGAAGTCTCATAACTTCCTTATTTGCACCCGATGAGATATCGTGGAAAGCATAATCATGTCCATATAAGCTGTCCGTAATTATAACAGGCTGGCCAACGACATCTTCAAAACTTATTAAGCTTCCCGAACCATCAGGAGTAAATACATATCCTTTATTAGCAGCAGCACTATTAGCGACAACAGCTGAACCCATATATGGAAGATATGTAATATCCTCTAACTTATAGTTTGATGAGTCGAAACGGATGTTGTTTGCCGCAAGTCTGACAGAAACACCGTCTTCTTCAAGATAATACTCAAGCGCAAGCTTAAACAAAGCAGGTTCTTTATTTGTAACAGTATAGTCAGTTTTTATATGCATTTCATCAAGCAATTCAAAAGTTAATGCTGTATATTTCTTGACTATTTTTTCAAGCCTGAGTCTTTCTGCATACTTTGCAGAAGGGTCAAGAACATATACAGGAAACTTTTCAGTTATAGGCCATTGGATTTTAGTTGTAAGCTGAGTTTTCTTGGGATCATTAGGGTTGTTTGCATCCTTGAGCAGATAATATGCTGCAAATTTATCAGCATCATACTTGCTCTGAGATGCAATCGGTTCATATATCCAATTGAAGTCCTCAACTGTTATACATTCGGGAACAAGAAGTCTTACTTCTTCTCTACCAAGAGTATATTCAACTCTCAGACCTCCTCTTATATCCTTGACGACAATTTGTTTTTCGATTGCAGCATCCTTAAAGCTGTTAAATGTGCTTTCCTTGTCATTTTCGGTATACTTAACTATTACCTGTGACAACAAAGTTTGCAAGGTAGCAGGAGAAGATGCTGTCCCGGTGGAAGTAGTAGTTGATGAAACATTATATGGGTTTGTTAATAGGTATTCTCCGGTCACATCATTCTTAATTGCTACTTCACCCGATGCGGGATCGTAGAACATGGTCATGTCACCGACGGTAATACCTTGAGTCATAGTATTTACTTTTGCCTGAACAGATCCATATATTATTTTTGTATAAGGAGCTTCATCAAGCTTTTGTTCTTCCTCGGAAAGACTTTCATCACTACTTGTTTCTGCAGCAAAAACTGTAAGGAAAGAACACATGGATAATAGCATAAAAAGTGCCAAGAAAAGAGATATCAACGCTTTAAATTTTAATTTCATAACTTTCTCCTTTCTCCCGTCACATTCGTAATGATAGTTCGATGTAAATGTTGTATCCGAACGAGAATATCTTCATAAGCAAACTTGAGAACAATGCAGCTACGAACATTATAAATGCCATACCGACAATCGAACCAAGTGAAGTTACTATGTTCTTGAACAACGAATAATCGTGAATAACCATCATTCCGAAGAAAATCAAAAATCCTGTCCATACAAATGCTAACTGAACAACCATATTAACTAAGTCAGCTTCGGTTAATGTAACAAAGTTTGCAATAAATGCCATCGGAACTATAAGCATAGGTAATGGAGTTAAAGCATAACAGGTTGTAACATACACATCCTTATAACTGCCTTCTCCATCAAACAGAGTTGTAAGGCACCAGTTCGCTGTTACCCACAACATAACCGGCATTGCAACTGAGGTTATTGCTATAAAATAGTTTACGTTTGTTGAGTTTGAATCAAATAGGTACCCTCTTCCTATTGACTGATACAGGAAAGCAAGTACTGTCAGGAACAGCATAAGGGTTGCACCCTTTACCGAGCCTCGCTTCTCATGCTTTAAATCCCAAAAACCGTCAAATGGATGGAAGATAATGTGGAAGCCGTATAAATACTCTTCAAGAAGAGTACGCTTTGCTTTCATTACCTGCCCTTTTTTATTTATTTTATTTGCATATTTAAAGAATTTGTTTATTAAAAATGCTATAATTATTATTGCTAAAGGAACAATGAAAACATATTTCTCAATCCATATTTTGCGAGCTTCAGCAAATGCCAATGAATAATTTTCTTTATCGGAAGCATATTGAAAATACTTCATTGCCTGTTCATATTCGCCGCTCATCAACTTACTCTTACCAACACCAACATACGCTTGAGCAAAGTTATTATTTCTTTGGAGAATATTGATATAATAGCTTACTGCATTCTGATGTTTATTTTCGAGAGTATTTTGGAGTGCTTCACCAATTAAATCGCCATATTCAGTTCTCTTATAAACCATTAAAAGATTTGCGGTTGTATCGACTGCAATAATGTTAGATCCCTGATAATCTATGGCTTTGATTTGTTGAATATCACCAACCTGCATTCCGTAATCGCCAAATATAAACAGCATTTTACCATCCTGGTCGTAGGTGTATATTTTTTGACGCTTTGAATCGATTATACTCCACATTCCGTTTGGTCCTAATGCAACATCGACTATTCTTGAAGCACCGGTGTTTGATTCAGTTCCCCAGTTTACCAGAACTTCTCCCGAAGGTGGCCAGAAACCTGTTCTTCTCATAACATCTGACCCATTGGGATTCAGCTTTTTTACCGGAGCATATTTATCAGAGCGTGATTTGCTCCAGATAGCTGCTTGCTGTGAACCTTCATCAATTGATGAGGTAGTAACATAGATGAATCCACCGTCATCAATTGTAATATTATTGTACTCAGTCGGAACCCATTTAATTTGTTTTGCAATCTGTTCCGGAGTCTGAAATATACGCCAAAAATACTGCCACATATTCGGTGTGACCTTCTGAGCACCAAGGAATCCGTTAAATGAACCATCTCTGTTAAGTGAAATGACACCGTAGTTTGTTGTTGATGAAACAACATATACACGACCGGCATTATCAATAGCGAGAGCGATCGGTTTATAAACGCTGTTGTCAGGGAAAACTTCACTTGCCGGTTCAGGAATAATATCTTTAAAGCTACCAACTTTATCGAAGATAACTATTCGAGCATTTTCTGTATCTGCAACATATATTTCAGTTTCTGATATAAATACACCGCTGGGTCCATCAAGACTATCAGGCACTCCTTGATCATTGATAAATTCTGATATGACATATTTTAAATTATATCTCTCGTCACATACGAGAATTTGGTTCGCGCCTTTGTTTACGATATAAACCCAGTTAAGGTCATCTACAAAAACATCCGAAATTGTAGTTAAATTTAAAGTTGTCGCAAGATCCGGATAACGGATTTTTGTGTTTTCATTGCCCTCAGCATTGAGTGATTTTATCAGCGAACTTGTGCTGATTACTGTCTCCGGAACATATGCGTCCGGGCTTTCAACCGCTTGCATGCTTACATTATAAGTATAGGTTGTATACGGTACTTTCGCTGCTACCGGTATTGTACCGATCAGCATTAATAAGCACAAGGAGACCAGAAAGATTTTAGATAAATTTCTTTTCATATTTTTCCCCCTTAGTCCTTCATACCGGATGTAGACATTGTCTGTATAATGCTACTCTGTGTTATAATAAACACTATAATTGGAACTATCATTGTAATAACAGTCGATGCTGCCGCTGCACCTGATCTCGCAATACCTCCGGCAAGAATCTGACCGATAGCATAGTTGAAGGTTTTAAGCTGCTCGCTGTAAACATACATATTTGCGCCGGCATTCCAAAGTCCGTTAAACGCAAAAATTATGAGTGTGATCCATGCAGGTTTAACCATGGGCATTGCAATTTTTGCGAATATCTTAAGTTCGCCGGCTCCCTCAAGTCTTGCTGATTCAAGAACCTCATCCGGTACCGAACTCTCCATAAACTGCTTCATAAGGTAAAGACCGAATGTTGTACACCATGCTGGAATGATGATCGCATATATAGAATCAACCATATGTAAAGCTGACATTGTGATAAAGTTTGTAATACCTGTTACTGTTGCATTGAACATCAAAGAATATATGATAATTGAGAATAAGAAGTTTCTACCTGGAAACTTGATCTTTGATATCGCATATGCTGCCATTGATGAAAGAAGTACATTGCCTGCTGTACCCACCACTGAGTAAAATACAGTATTGAATATGTAACGTGAAAACGGAACCCATGAGGTACGCATCAAACGGAACAAATCGCCAAAATTTTTAAGTGTCGGGTTGACAACGAAGAAACGGGGTGGGAATATCCATAACTCATCAAGTGGTTTCAACGATTGTGCTATGGCATATATAAGTGGAAGCACCATAACCGAACCAACTAAGGCAAGAAGAATATAAACGCCGATATCACCGCCAAGAGATCTGTTTAATGAACGATATCTCTTAGCTGCTTTAACAGACTTTTCTTTCATATTATGTTCCCACCTTTCTGAGTAATCGAGTTACTAACAGATTTGCGCCCAACATCATAAAGAACAGAATAGTTGCTATAGCAGATGAATATCCAAGCTCAAATCTCATCCCGCCGTAATCTTCAAGATGATGCATAATCGTGTGTGCAACATAATCAGGGCTGGGGAAACCAACGAGTGCGGTAATAATACCGCCGAAGCCGAATGAACCTGTTATTGCAAGAATCGCACCAAGCATCATCTGAGGACGCATTGTGGGAAGCGTAATAAACCAAAGCTCCTGCCATCTGTTCTTGATACCATCAACAGCACCCGCTTCATATAATGACTTGTCAACAACCTGAAAACCGGCGATGAAAGTAAGAAATGAGGTACCAAGTGAGGACCATAATGCAACAGCAATGATTAAAGGCATTATAAATCTTGTATCCTGGAAGAACAATATCGGTGAGTTGATAATATTCAAATCCATCAGAAGACCGTTTACGAGTCCGTATTGGTCGCCTGAGAAAAGTATTATCCAAATCAGGTATACATTACCTGCAATTGATGGTGCATAGAATATCAATGTTACAAATGCTCTTATTTTTGGGCGAAGTTCGTTGATAAACCATGCGAAGAACAACGATAACAGATATGATAACGGCCCGGTTAATATAGCGAATACAATTGTATTTTTAATTGCAATAAGAAATATCTCATCGTCAAGCAATAATCTTATGTAATTATCCATGAAAATCCATTTGGGAAATTCAAGCATGTTGAAAGTTGTAAAGCTGATAACAATAGAAAGCAGAACCGGCACAACCGTAAACACAAAAAACAGAATGAAAAATGGTGCAATCATAAGATATGCAGCTCCGTTTTTCCTCATTTCTTTAAGCGTCCAGGCAAATTTTGAAATATCTTTTCTGAGGACCGGTTTTGAATCCTGCACAACTGTTTTAACTGACATATGTAATCCTCCTCATTTTATATCTTTAAGTTAATGATTAATCAGTTATTGTAAAATCCGATGTAACCGGCAAATCAAATTCCTGACGTTTTCTTGTTAACTCTTTGTTTATGTCATCAATATATTTACGCATCGCTTCAATTGGTTCATCACCCTTATTATATACATTAAGAAATGCAAATTGAGCATAACGGGAGATTATATATCCACCAGGGAACTCAGGTGTGCAGTTTACCTGTTGAAATTGTGCATATAGGTTTTTATATTCTTCAGCAGACCATGGCATATTGTAAAGTGCGTCAAGGTTTGCTGTGGGTTGTTTTGCGGAAGGTCCGATAAGTGCAACCATTTCATTGCCGAATTTGCTTTGTGCTTCTGAACCCGACCACCAATCCATGAAGTCCCATGCATATTCTTTTTTTGCTTCTTCAACTGTACGCATCATAAGTGAACAGCTTACACCACCAACGCTCGTATAATTTATTGTGCCATCTTCGTTTTCAACACCGGGCAAGGTGGTAAAGCCCCACATACCCTTAATTTCAGGTGCAAAAATTACGAGCTGGTTATATGCAGAGTAATCTTGAATTGCAAGAGGCATTTCACCGCTGCGGAAACGGTTAGCAAATTCATAAGATACCGGGAAGTCATACATAGTGTACAGTTCACATACTTCCTTGAATTTTGCAAGAGCTGTATCAGAGTCAAGATTAATTTTCATGCCTTCTGTTTTCGGAATTTCATTACCGGCATCATCAATCAATGCCGTATCATAAAGTGTCTCGCCTTCCTGATACATAAGCATAAGTGTTCCAGAAAGACCACCCGGAAAACCGATGTCAAGTTTATTTGCCTGAAGCTTATAAATTGCATCATAGAAATCTTCCCATGTTTCGGGAACTTCGATACCAAGCTCGGTAAGAATGTCTTTACGATAAAACATCATCGGGAATGACATGTTTTCGGGAATACCATATGTATCACCATATAATGTAAGAGGCACTATTGCAGACTTATTAAATCTTGTTATTACTTCATCAAATGTATCATAATCATTTAGTTTTAAAACAGCTGAACGGATTGCATAATTGATAGCATCACCTTGACCATTACTCAAGGCAACATCAGGTCCTGTTCCTGCAAGTGTTGCAGGCAGCAGTGTACCGGCGACAACAAGCTTCAGGTTTACCGAAACTCCTGTCTCAGCGGTGAAATAATCATCGATCAGGTTTCTGATAATTTGGGCCTGGTCGCGTCCGGTTGCAACCCATACTTCAATCTGTTTATTAGGATCAACTTCTTTATTGCTCTTTGAACCGATTGAATCGTAATCGGCATAAAACGATTGAATGAATGAAGCGAATTCATTCCACATCTGCTGGAAAAAGTTTGCTTCTGCCGTTGGAGCTTTATCTTCTACCGGTTGAATACAAATGTAGTCGAGAAGTAAAGGTTGATTCTGGGTAGTCATAAGCCATGTTCCGAGTGCGCCTGCCTGGTCGCGTAAATCGTCCATCAAGGATGCAATCTTTGTCGCATATGTACCCATTCGTTCAAGAACGAAAGCAACCTTATTCAGAATAACCGAATGGTCACCCTTTGCACCTATTATTTCTTCAAGTTTTGCAGAATGAGCATAAAGGTTTTGAGATTCCTGTAATAAACCCTTAAGTACATCAGGCATACTTCTCTCGAAACCGTAATCACGATATTCATCAGGATCAGGACCGGTTACCATAAGAAGCTTTCTTCTATATTCGTTTATCTTAGTGAGTGAGTTCTGAATGTCCGCAAGAACCTCAGCCATATCACCAAGAACGACACGTAAGGTAATTTCACGGGTTCCTTTTTCAAGGTAAACCTTAAATGTATTTAACTCACCATCTGCGTTTGTTCCATTATTGAGCGGATTGGTTTGATAATTATCTGAGAATGTGAATCTTAAGCTCGAAGCTTCTGAAAATGGGACTTTACCATCAATAAGCAGTTCGCGTGAAACATAAACGCCTGAATAATATGACTGTTTAGAACGTGGTATTATATTATAAAAACCACTTTCCGGAACATCAACTGTCCAAGTTATCCATGACCCCGAATACATCCACTTATCGCCGCCGATTGTATTAAGGCGTATGAGTGATGTGTGTGTCGGTTGTGTTATTGCCGATGTTCTGTCGTTAAGCTGATAAATTGTATTATCTGAAGTTGCTGTCGGATATTCAGCCTGAATATATATAGGTTCAACACCGGTTACATCAACAGCATCTTTATGTTCTTCAAGATATTCTTGATATGTAGGTGTGCTTTCAGGTGGATAAAGTCTTATGGATTTGATTGCTATCGGTTCTCTGATAGAATCAAGTGTTATTATATGTTCACCTTCATCAAGGTATATCTCAAAAGGTGTATTATAATAAGAAGCTGAATCTTGAAGAGCGGATGTTTTCCATTCGCCAAATTCAACCTTATCGGGTTTCAGTTCGTTGTTGTTGATATCTTTTTGAAAAATTCTTGCATCTGCGGTGTCACCGTAAATCAACTCTCTGAATGCTTCAGAGTTCGAATCAACTTCTACTCCATCTACGGTATATCTGTCGATGTATGTTTTTGTAAATACAAGTGATCTTGCTTCGTTAAACAACACTTTGTCGTCAATAAGAAGAATTCTCTCAATTGAAGAAGGTTTGCTTGTTATTACATTACCTTCGTTATCAGAATATTCAACTATTGTATAGTATTCGATTTCAATCGAATACTTGCCGGCTTCAGGTACTGTTACTTTCCATGAAACCTTTCCGTCGTCACCCGCAATAAGAGTTTTTCCGTCGGAATCTTTGTAATTATCTACTACATGTACTTCAGCATCGGAATAAAGTTCATCATCAAGATATTCGCTTGCTTCGATAAATACTGATTTTGTCGCAAGCTCCTTATCCTTATACAATTCTCTGTAAGAGCTGTAAGTTTCTGATGAAAGAAGTTTTTTAACTTCATCTATAGAATCAACCAGTTCTGACTTTGGAACCGATACTATTTCGGCAGCAAACACATTAAATGTGATGTTACCTGTAACAAGCATAGCAACAGCCAATAGCATAATAAATGCTTTGCTTGCAACTTTTTTTACTTGTCTCATTCAGTGTACCTCCTATTGATAGCAATGTCCACCCATATTGTTGTTAATTTATCATAGCATATGAGTACTTTTTTGTCAAGTATGTATATAAACGCTACCACTTTTTTGTGCGATTTTTACCAATCGATGTAGCATTTACTTTCTGTTCATATTTATTGTAGAAAATATATATTTTGATTTCATTGCGGATTGTTGATATCATTAATAATTATATTATTTTAAAAATGAGTTTTGAAGATTCACTTTTCTCATTGATATAACAAGATTATCATCAGTCAATCACATAAAAATAATAATTATTATATATTTATATTTACAAATAATTGTTAACGTAAATATAGTTTTCAATTCGTTAAGATCAATTTCCCAAGCTTATAATGGCATATTATTGTATTTTAAGATTATTTATATTGTTATTTTGCACAAATGCAACCCGAGCATTTCTACGCCATGTGCAAACATCCAAAACATTTGTTTTCTTTTCGCCAATGCAACGACGGCATCTTTGGACCGCAAAATGGTCTTAGATACCGTCTTTAAAAAATTTTATGTGTTATTTGTATATAGCAGTTATAATAAATCCATCAATATTGTTACCTGATATACTGTATGATGTACAATCATTCGGAATGGGTAATACAGTGCTTGAACCCGAATCTGCAGGGTAATAATAAACCTTATAATTTGCTCCATCAAACTCAACCTCCAGCATTTCTGAATCATATCTATATGTTTTCAATGCAATTATGTATTCATCAAGCGAATAATTATTTGTATTCATTACATACGAATGAGGCAGCCCAACATATCTGTAAAAAGCATCCCTGTTCTCCATGCCGGTTATCATTTCTTTGCCGGTCTTATAACGTTGAATAAGTCCGTAACGAAAAGTATTTTCCACAACCCAACTATAATCACCGGTTGGTGAAAATTTAGACACAGTAGTTGATGTTACAATAATAAAATCCATCGCAAGTCCTGTATGATGATCGCTTGCACCTGCTTTGGACACAAGGGTTGAAGCTTCAGCCTCTCCAACATCATTGACAATTGAATCATATTCCTTCTGTTGGTCCTGTAAGCTCCTGTAACCATTCATTATGGTGAGATCGGTCCTGCCATAAATCAGCTTAAATGCACTCATCATCGAATTCATTGCTTGGATAGCCTGTGGTTGCAGCTTTACATTGATATCGCCTGTTTTATAATCAGATGATTTGTTTTCATACAAGCTTACCAGGGTACTTTGATCATCACTCGGAAAGATATAAGGATGTTCATCGTTTACAAGTATAAGGTCACCGGTAAAAACTTTTTGATTATCGACTGTTACAGTTGCAAATTCCGTATTTGATGGTAAACTTCCGGTGTCCGATATCGAGTCCGAATTATCATTTTCCGAAGTATTTCCTGAGCTTTCCGATTGATTATCCGAAACATTCGGTTTGTTTGGTTCAGATGCCATTTTTGAAATAGCCAGCATCAATAATGCAGCTAATATAATAACCACAATAAACACAATGGCTTTAATTAAAATAGACATATCTGCTTTTTTGCGTCTTTTGTTAACTGCCACAGCAATCTTCCTTTCAGTTGATTAATGTCGTATATAATACTAATCTCTCATAAAACATTACAATAAAATTCTGCGAAAAAACCCACAAGGCAAAGGTTTTTCCTTGAATTTTATCTATGTTTTTAATCGAGATTAGTATAATCTGTTTGAAAATTACATATAAGGGCTGCCCTGTATCGGGGGACAGCCCCTATGAATTCTTATTTATTTGCCATTTCCTTAAGCTTCAGGTATTTAGCTTTTGCATTTTCCTGTGCCTTTTCGAACAGTACCTCTGCTCTATCCGGGAATGTTTGTATCAAACGACTGTATCTTGTTTCGCTCTTAATGAAATCAACATAGTCGCCTGTCGGTTCCTTGCTGTCGAGGATAAACGGATTCTTACCGTCTGCTTTAAGCATCGGATTATATCTGAAGTTCGCCCAATAACCTGCTTCAACCGCGCGCTTCATCTCAATCTGGCAGTTTGTCATACCGCCCTTGACACCATGCATTTCGCAAGGTGCATAGCCGATGACGATTGACGGTCCCGGATATGCCTCAGCTTCAAGTATTGCTTTAAGTGTTTGATTCATATCAGCACCCATTGCAACCTGAGCAACATATACATAACCGTAAGTCATAGCTATCTGAGCGAGATCCTTTTTACCGATTGCTTTACCTGCAGCAGCAAACTGAGCAACCTGACCAAGCTGAGATGCCTTGGAAGCCTGTCCGCCTGTATTTGAATATACTTCTGTATCGAATACAAATATATTTACATCCTCACCGGAAGCAACAACATGATCAAGACCGCCAAAGCCGATATCATATGCCCAGCCGTCACCACCGAATATCCATATGGATTTTTTTGAAAGGTAGCTTTTGTTATCAAGAATCTTCTTCTCAAGATCGCAGCAATCGCACTTATCATTACATACATTCTTTTCGAGCATCTCAACCAATATTTTTGTAGCCTTTTCGTTTTCCTTGCCATTGTTCTTTGTTTCAAGATACTTGTCAAGGATTGCCTTCATCTCAGCAGTGCCTTCCATTCCAGCGTATTTAGCCGATAACTCGGTTACATATCCGATAAGTCTGTCGCGAAGAGTCTTCTGACCGAGATAAATACCAAGACCATGCTCAGCATTATCTTCAAACAAGCTGTTGGCCCATGCAGGACCGCGAAGTGAATCACGGTTGACTGTATAGGGAGTTGCAGGAGCTGAACCACCCCAGATCGATGAACAACCTGTTGCGTTGGAGATATACATTCTCTCACCGAAGAGCTGTGTGATAAGGCGAGCATATGATGTCTCTGCACAGCCTGCACAGGAGCCGGAAAACTCAAGGAGCGGCTGATTGAACTGGCTGCCCTTGATTGTGTTTTCAGCAAATCCCGTTTCCTTCTTTGAAACATCAGCAACCATGTAATCGAAGACTTCCTGTTCGCCGCACTGGCTTTCCTGAGGTTTCATTACAAGTGCTTTATTTTTTGCAGGACATACAATAGCACAAAGTCCGCAGCCCATACAGTCGAGAGGGCTGATGCTTATTGAATATGCCATACCTTCAAGATTCTTGCCTCTTGCAGCAGCTTTCTTAGTCTGCTCAGGCGCTTTCGCTTGTTCGTCGGTATTCATCATGAATGGGCGAATAGTTGCATGCGGGCAGACATAAGAACATTGAGTACACTGGATACAGTTTTCGGGAATCCATTCGGGCACTTCAACAGCAACACCGCGTTTTTCGTAAGCTGCTGCGCCTTGTGGAAATGCACCGTCAACATAATCAACAAATGCACTGACAGGGAGTGTATCACCCAGCATCCTTGTTGTCGGAACAACAACCGATTTAACGAACTTGACAATCTCGGGACGGTCTCCGGTGATTTTGTGATCAACGAGTTCCTCACCGATTGTCTTCCATGCTTCGGGAACATCGATCTTAACAATTGCATCTACACCGGCATCGATTGCCTTGTAGTTCATTTCAACTACTGCTTCGCCCTTTTTCAGGTAAGACTTCTTAGCAGCGTATTTCATATAATCAATAGCTTCATTAATCGGAAGAATATTTGCAAGTGCAAAGAATGCGGATTGCAGTATTGTATTTGTACGCTTGCCCATACCGATTCCACGAGCTACGTCAATAGCGTTGACAATATAGAATTTAATATCATTTTTAGCAATATACTTCTTGACCGATGCAGGAAGCTTGTCTTCAAGCTCTGCAGCAGACCACTGACAGCTGAGAAGGAATGTGCCGCCCTTGGCAACATCCTCAACAATCCTGAAGCCCGAAAGCATATATGATGGGTTATGGCATGCAACAAAGCTTGCTTTTGTTATATAATAAGGTGATTTAATAGGTTTATCACCGAAGCGAAGGTGCGATATTGTAATACCTCCGGTTTTCTTCGAGTCATACTGGAAATAAGCCTGGATATATTTATCTGTGTGATCTCCGATAATTTTAATTGAATTCTTGTTTGCGCCAACAGTACCGTCACCTCCAAGTCCCCAGAATTTGCAGCTGATTGTTCCGGGAGCTGCTGTATCGGGTGCAAAGGACTCGTCAAGCGAATGACCTGTTACATCGTCAACTATTCCGAGTGTAAAACCGTTTTTCGGCTGTGCAGCTTCAAGATTCTTATATACCGCAAATACGCTTGCAGGAGGTGTGTCTTTTGAGCCGAGTCCGTAACGACCACCGACGATTTTACCTGCGAAGCCATGCTGTGCCAGTGATGTAACGACATCAAGGTAAAGAGGCTCACCGAGTGCACCGGGTTCTTTAGTTCTGTCAAGAACAGCAATTTTCTTTGCGGTTGCAGGGATAGCTTCGATAAGCTTCTCAGCGACGAATGGTCTGTAAAGACGAACTTTAACAAGTCCGACCTTCTCGCCTTTTGCTGTGAGATAATCGATAACTTCTTCAGCTACATCGCATATTGAACCCATAGCAATGATAACTCTGTCTGCGCCGGGCGCTCCGTAATAATTGAAGAGTTTATAGTCTGCGCCGATCTTCTCGTTGATCTTGTTCATGTAATCTTCAACTATAGCCGGAAATTCATCATAATATCTGTTGCATGCTTCTCTGTGCTGGAAGAATATATCACCGTTTTCAGCGCTTCCTTTAAGTATAGGATGTTCGGGATTTAAAGCTCTGTTGCGGAAAGCAGCAATGGCATCCTTATCAACAAGCTCATCAAGATCCTTATAATCCCATGCTTCGATCTTCTGAATTTCATGTGAAGTTCTGAAGCCGTCAAAGAAGTTGAGAACCGGAACTCTGCCCTTGATTGTTGAAAGGTGTGCGACAGCACCGAGATCCATAACTTCCTGTGGGTTTGTGTTTGCAAGCATAGCATAACCGGTTTGACGGCATGCGTATACATCTGAGTGATCGCCAAAAATGTTAAGAGCGTGTGAAGCTACTGTTCTTGCTGAAACATGAATGACGCTCGGTAAGAGTTCGCCCGCTATTTTAAACATATTAGGGATCATAAGAAGTAATCCCTGTGATGCGGTGAATGTTGTTGTTAATGCACCTGCAGATAAGCTCCCGTGTACTGTTCCGGCAGCGCCTGCTTCTGATTGCATCTCAATTACCTTTACGGTATCTCCGAAGATGTTTTTAAGCCCTGTTGCCGACCACGCGTCGGTAAGCTCCGCCATAACGCTTGATGGGGTTATCGGGTATATACCGGCAACCTCAGTAAAGGCGTATGAGACATGAGCAGCGGCTGTATTTCCATCCATAGATATTTTCTTTCGTGCCATTTTTAATCCTCCTAAATCTTTTACAACCTATATAATAACACTTTTTTTCGAACATGTAAATAACAATTCTATTAATTTTCGCTATTTTTTCATTCAATGAGTTGTTTTTCGATATTTATATTTGATATAATTCTTATGTAAGCTTTGATATTTTCATTTTGAACTTGCAAAAGCGGTACGAGTATGGTAATATTAATAATAAATTTGCGAAGCACGGTGGGATTAATATATGGAATGGAATTTTGAAATATCACTTTATCCCGAAACAGATTCCATTGTCTGCGGTGTTGACGAAGCCGGAAGAGGTCCGCTTGCGGGTGATGTATTTGCCGCTGCCGTTATTTTGCCGAAAAATTATATAATCGACGGTTTAAACGACTCAAAAAAGCTTTCCGCAAAAAAACGGGATCTGCTTTTTGATATAATAAAAGAATCTGCGATATCATTTTCAATCGCAACTGCTTCAGTTGAAGAAATCGAACAGCTTAACATACTTGAAGCCTCACTGCTTGCTATGAGGAGAGCTATTGATAGATTACCGGTTAAGCCTGCTTTCGGTTTAATTGATGGAAATGTAACAAAAGAATTTACACTTCCGGTCAGGTCGGTTATCAGCGGTGATGCACTGTGTCCCTCAATCTCAGCCGCATCAATTCTTGCCAAGGTTGCAAGGGACAGCTATTGTCTTGAGATGGACTCACAATATCCCGAATATGGATTTGCGGTACATAAAGGCTACGGAACCGAACAGCACAGATCCGCTATATTGAAATACGGTGTATGTCCATTACACAGAAAGCTATTTTTAAGAAAAATTATCAGGATAGATTCATGAATACAAAAGAATTCGGACGAGCCGGTGAAAAAGCGGCGGCGGATTACCTGAAGCAGAAAGAATACAGGATCCTCGGAACAAATTATCTGACCGCTCACGGTGAAATTGATATAATTGCATATAATAAAGGAAGATTGGTTTTCGTTGAGGTAAAAACCCGTTCAAATGACAGCTATGGTGCACCAATGGATGCGGTTGACCTGAAGAAGATACAGCGGGTACTGTACAGTGCAGAGGAATTCAAGACAATGCACTGCAGATATGGTCACATCAGGCTGGATTGCTCGTTCCTTTGTTTTCGCTGGACCAAAAAGCTGCGTTATACCGAAACCGGTTATGATATCATTGAAGTGTTTATGACGAGAGACCTACAGCTTGAAAAAATTGAGCAGCATATAAACGCTTTCAATAAAAACACCCCGAATAAAATAATAAAAACAAAAAAATCAAGATACAAATACTAAGTATGGAGTTACGTAAATTGAAATACATCAGTACAAGAAACACAAACCCGAAAAATGCAGACTGCAAAAGCTCAGCTGAAGTTATTATAAAAGGCATTGCTGATGATGGCGGTCTTTTTGTACCTACAGAGATACCGAAAATTGATAATGATTTTATTACTTCGCTTTGTAAAATGGATTATCCACATCGTGCAGCTGAAATTCTAAAGCTCTATCTGACCGATTTTTCATATGATGAGCTTTTAAAGGCATGCACCGAATCATATGCAAGTGAAAAATTCGGAACTGAACCCGCTTCTGTCAAAAAAGTTGGAGACAACAATATCCTTGAGCTGTGGCACGGGCCAACAAAGGCATTCAAGGACATGGCACTTCAGCTTCTGCCAAGACTGCTTTCCCTCTCGCTCGGTAAAACAGGTATAAAAGAAGATGCACTTATTCTTGTCGCAACCTCAGGAGATACAGGAAAAGCTGCGCTTGAAGGATATGCCGATATTGACAGAGTAAAGATAATTGTTTTCTACCCCAATGACGGTGTCAGCAACATGCAAAAGCGTCAGATGGTAACCCAAAAAGGCAACAATATCTGTGTTGTTGCGATTAACGGCAACTTTGACGATGCGCAGAGCGGTGTCAAGAAGATATTCAGCGATAGAGCTATATCCGATGAGCTTCTTAATAAAGGAATTTTCCTTTCGAGTGCAAACTCAATTAACTGGGGTCGACTTGCTCCTCAGATAGTTTACTACTTCTCTGCTTACTGTGATTTGGTGAACAACAAAACTATAAAAATGGGCGATGTAATCGATGTAACTGTTCCGACAGGCAACTTTGGTAATATACTTGCCGCATATATTGCAGGTCAGATGGGACTTCCAACAGGCACTCTTGTCTGTGCAACAAACAACAACAAAATACTTGCCGACTACTTCAGCAATGGCAGCTATGACAAGCGTAGGAATTTCTACACTACCGTTTCCCCGTCGATGGATATACTCATCTCCAGTAATCTTGAACGTCTGCTTTGTTTAACATACGGTACTGAGTTCTGTAAAAATAATATGTCCTTCTTCTGTGAGAACAGCTATTTTGAAACAGATAAAAATAAAAATCCATTAATTTTCGAAAAGTTTGCAGGCATATCCTGTAACGAAGATCAAACAAAAGAAACTATTGCAAAATACTTCAGTGATTACAGCTATTTGCTTGATCCGCACACAGCAGTTGCAATATACTGTGCAGATTTATATAAAAAAGAAAACAAAAGCACAAATAAAATGCTTGTTGTTTCGACAGCATCACCTTACAAGTTCCCATATGCTGTTGCAGAAAGTCTTGGTGTTGAAAACTGCAAGGATGAATTCGAATGTCTTGAAATGCTTGAAAAGAAAAGCGGCATAAAAATCCCCGAAGCGATTTCCGGATTAAAAACAGAAAACATACGCTTCAGGGAGACAATCTCATCAAATGATATGGCGAAGAGAGTTTTGGAATTTTCTTTTAAATAAGATTATGAGTTTACATCATTACGCGGTTTGAAAGAAGCACACATAGTTTCACCGCAGCTTGTTGCGGTTGTTGTACCTACAGCTATCCTTTTTGCTGTGCAGTATAATTCACCATCGTGATACACACAGTTTTTTACGCTGCAGCTTATTCTCTCGATATGCTCAGGACGATCATTGCCTTCAAGGTATATACCTTCCATTTGTAGTTCCTCCTTGTTATCATGGTACAGCTTTATTGTCTCACATTTTTATCAGATTATTCATCTGTTTATATTATTTCTGAAAGGAAAAGCTTAATGTCCGTTTTTGCAATTTCGGATCTTCACCTGTCACTAACAACAAATAAACCTATGGATATTTTCGGGGGCAACTGGGATAACTATGTCGAAAAACTGAAAACTAACTGGCAAAGTATTGTTTCACCTGATGACACGGTTGTTATTCCAGGTGACATTTCATGGGCAATGATGCTTGAAGAAGCTGGGGAAGATCTGAAATTTATTGATGAATTGAACGGAAAGAAAATAATCGGGAAAGGCAATCATGACTACTGGTGGACTTCGATCACAAAAATGAACGCTTTTCTCGATAAAATCGGTGTCAAAACAGTTTCCTTCCTGCACAACAATGCCTTTTTATGTGAGGATATAATAATCTGCGGTTCGAGGGGCTGGATGATTGATGACAAGGAAGCATTTGACCGCAAAATTCAAGAACGCGAAGCAGGACGACTGCGTTTGTCGCTTGAAGCTGCAAAAAAGCTCAACAAGAATGACAGATCTGAAATTATTGTATTCCTGCACTATCCACCATCACATAAAGGTGCTGTTTGCATACCTATAGTTGGTGTACTGAAGGAATATGGTATAAGGCAAGTCTATTACGGGCATCTGCACGGAATTCCAAAGGATTCGGTAACCTATATGGTTGACGATATAAAGACAACCATCATTTCATCGGATTTTTTAAAATTCAAACCCCTGCTTGTAAAATAGCGGTAAATATTTCGCAATGATTTATGTTGACATTATTCTGATTTTCTAATATAATATTAATGTTGAGTTTTGAATACTTGCCTTTAAATTTGAAAGGATTGATTATATAAAATGCTTGACTACACCAAAATAAAAAAAGAACTTTCCCTCGACTCGCTGGTTGTTCACGGATATCAGGGACACGACCCCTATACCGGCTCGGTCAGCTTCCCTATTTACCAGACCTCTACATATCTCAACCCCGGACTTAACTCTGATATTGAATATTCCTACACTCGCTGTTCAAACCCGACACGCTCGGAGCTTGAGAATACAATCGCACTGCTTGAGGGCGGTGAAGCTGGCTTTGCTTTCGCAACCGGTCTTGCTGCGGTGCTTGCATCCTTCTCACTTATGTCTGCAGGTGATCATGTTCTGATGTCGGACGACATTTACGGTGGAACATACAGGCTCATCGAGTTGATTTGGAAGCGTTACAAGGTTGAGTTCGACTATGTTGATGTTGGTGATCTCGAAAGCGTTAAGGCAGGCATTAAGCCTAACACAAAGATGATTTTCATTGAAACACCGACAAATCCTATGATGAAGGTTGCAGATATAGCTGCAATAAGCAAGATAGCAAAGGAACACGGCGCATTGCTTGCAGTTGACAACACCTTCCTCACCCCTTATTTCCAGAAACCGATTGAGCTTGGTGCTGATATTGTTATCCACAGCGGTACAAAATATCTTGCAGGTCATCACGACACAATGGCAGGTCTTTTGGTTGTCAACTCCAAAAAGCTGGCAGATAAAATGACTCTTATTATAAAAACCGAAGGCAGCGGACTTTCACCGCTTGACAGCTGGCTTGTACTGCGGGGTATTAAGACACTTGCACTTCGTATGAAACGCCACGAAGAAAATGCAATCAAGGTTGCAAACTGGCTTAAGCAGAACAAGAATGTTGAGAAAATTTACTTTGTCGGTCTGCCGGAGCATCCCTCATATGAGGTATCAAAGCGTCAAAGCACTGGCTTCGGCGGTATGATTTCATTCACACTCAAGGATGTAACCAAGGTTGAAAAGGTGCTTTGTGGTTGCAAAATGATTATGTTTGCCGAAAGCCTCGGCGGAACAGAATCTCTGATTACATACCCAATGACACAGACTCATGCTTCGATCCCGAAAGCAATCCGCGACAAAATCGGCATCACTGACAAGCTACTCAGACTGTCTGTCGGTGTTGAGGATGCGGACGATATAATCAACGACCTCGCAAGCGTACTTGATTGATTAAATATTTAAAATTTAATCCCCGAAGTTTCCTTCGGGGATTCTTTCATTATTATTTGTTTCTATTTTCTTCTCTTATTTTCTGGTCTGCAATCATCTTGATTATCCGTTCCATGTTATAGCGGTTCGGCACCTGGTGTGGTTCCATTACCTCAAGCGCAGTCCAGTATTCCAACTGGTCGGGTTCGTAACCTTCAATGTTAATCTGTCTCGACAGTCCGTCCATGTCCCAGAAGTTACCGGTTGTAGGTTTGTAATCTGGTCTCCAACTACGTCTTCCCCATTGATATCCTCTGAACGGATCGCAAGTCCTGTTCATCATTTCCAATATCTGATCATGCAGACTGTTTCGTATCTCTTTACAGCTCTCATCAAAAATTAAATTTTTCATTTCATAAGGATCTGTTTCATGATCATATAGTTCATCTATATCTGTCAGATGGAGTGCGAGCTTATACCTGCCGTTAAAAACGCAGCGCATCATCTGCATACCACCCATGCAATCATGGATATTCTCATATCTGCCGAATTCGATGAAAACAGGATGTTCCGGATGCTCAGATTCGGGATTTTTGATTATGGGCAAAATACTGCTTCCCTGAAGAGGTGAAGGAACAACGATTCTCATATAATCAAGGAATGTCGGAGTCAGGTCAATATGCGAAATAGGAGAACTGAATACGGTGTTTCTTACATTCTCACTACTCTTTATTATCAACGGTATTTTTGTTATTTCATCATAAGCGGCACATGCTTTACTGTACAGGCAATGTGATTCAAACATGTCACCGTGATCCGAGGTGAATACAATCAAAGCATTGGGTGCATATTCATGTGCAATATCAAGAACTCTGCCTATCTCATAATCCGCATACGAATTGCATCCTAATGTGGCTGGAAATTTTAGTTTAACATCATCCCGGTTATGGTTGACACGGTCACCCGCCCAGAATTTCTGATATTCAGGTTTACCTTCAAGTGTATCCCAAACATTCGGTGCTTTCGGGAACTCATAGTCTTTGTACATAGAAGCATATGGTTCAGGGCAAAGTGAAGGTCCGTGCGGTTCATCATATGAAACAGTCAGAAAATAGCTTTCATCATTAAACTTTTTTATAAAATTAATGGCTTTATCTGAACAGCGATGACCATAGGTATATTCCTCACTTATTCCACCGTTTTCATACATTGTTTTTGCTAGTCTTGAACGAAATCGTTCGTCAATTTTCATTTCATATATATATGTACGCATATCGTACCAGTAGTCAGCATTCCAACCTTTAGGACAGATTCCGTTACCGAAATAATCCGAGCCGTCAAGATGCCACTTACCTATATATGCTGCTTCAATACCATTGTCACGCATCCGTTGACCGACCGTTCTTATGTTTGCATAAAGCGGTAACGCATTTGCCCAACTTCCGTTTGAATGAGGGTACATACCTGTAAATATAGCCGATCTCGCCGGACCACAGACAGGCTGTACTGTATAGGCGTTGTCAAAGCGAATGCCTTCACTTGCAAGTCTATCAAGGTTTGGGGTTATCATATCCTTGTTACCATAACAACCAAGCATATCCCATCTGGTTGTATCAGTCATAATGAATATTATCTGTTTTTTATCTTTATTCATTTTATTATACCCTCTTTATTAACCGCAATCTAATTTGACTTTACAGATTGGCAATGTTATAATATTATATCATAATGCCAACATTAGGTCTGATAGTGTCTTTTCGTCTGTTCAGTTGGCATTTGTGAAAATGCTTCGCATTTTCTGTAGGTCTGCTGAAACTTATTATATCATAGTATTCGTTATAATTAAATATTATTGAAAGAAAAATCATGAATTCAATAACTTTATTAATTAAACCTGTTTCAGGTTTGTGCAATCTGCGCTGCAAATATTGCTTTTATGCTGATGTTGTCGGAAATAGACAAAACCCACAATATGACATTATGGACGAAGGCACTCTCGAAACAGTTGTCAGAAAAGCATTTGCTTACAGTGACAGATATTGCTTTTTTATGTTTCAAGGCGGCGAACCCACCCTGGCAGGACTGGATTTTTATAAAAAGCTGATTTATTTACAAAAGCTGTACAATAGGAATAATTTAATAATTCAAAATTCAATACAAACAAACAGTATAATACTTACTGAAGAATGGATAGAATTCTTTCATGACAATAATTTTCTTGTCGGTTTATCACTTGATGGAACCGAAGAAATCCATAACAGCTTCCGTACCGATGCTGCCGGAAACGGTACATATAATAGAGTTATTGAATCTATAAAACTGCTTGAAAAATATAAGGTTGATTACAATATACTCTGCGTCGTAACAAACAAAGTCGCACAGAACGGAAAAGCCGTTTACCATGCATTGAAGAGATATAGGCATCTTCAGTTTATTCCCTGTCTTGATGATCTTGACGGAACAGAATGTGATTTTTCTCTGAAATCTAAAAATTACGGTGAGTTTCTCAAAATAACCTTTGATGAATATTACAACGATATAAAAAACAATTCATATACCAGTGTCCGAAATTTCGATAACTATGTGAGGATTTTGAATGGTAATGCTCCCGAAAACTGCAGCATGAGCGGAAAATGCAGCTATTATTTTGTTATTGATGGAAATGGAAGCGTCTATCCCTGTGATTTTTTTGCTTTCGATAAATGGAAAATTGGTGATGTTAAAAATGATTCATTTATCCGTATGACAAAATCCGATACTGTCACAAAATTTGTAGATGATCCTCTGCATATCAATGAAAAATGCGAGAACTGTAGGTGGTTTTTTCTCTGCAAAGGCGGTTGCAGAAGAAACCGCGAACCCTTTGAAAACAATATACCTGCCAGAAATATTTACTGTGAAAGCTATATTGATTTCTTCGAATACACATTTAAACGGTTGAAAGAAATTTCTTGTATATCAGCTTCAAAAATTTCAATTTAAACAAATATTTTTATTTATACTACTTGTAAGCCTTGACTTTTTGTGAAAAATATGATATTTTATTGATGTAACTTATATAAAAAATTGAAGGAGTTAAAAAAATGAAATTGCTTGGTATAGTTCGTAAGATGGATGAACTCGGAAGAGTTGTTATTCCAAAGGAACTGCGTGATGTTTTAAACATAAGCATTAAAGACCCGGTTGAGATTTTCGGTGACGGTGATAAAATCGTAGTAAGAAAATTCAACGCATCTTGTATATTTTGCGGAAATATTCAAAAAGCAATGATATACAAGGGCAAATTTGTTTGCGATGACTGCATTCAAGAAATTAAAGCTGATAAAGTGAACTAAATCTACGGTTAAGAATAAGAGAAGCTGAAGCTTCTCTTATTTTATATTTGTATTTAAATGTATTATAACTCTTATACTGTTTTCGTCTGTTACCAATATAATTTATAAGACGGATAATCTAATTTATACTAAACTAACAAATGAATTATGATTTTATTATTTATGGCTTTGGAAATTCATTTATTAGTTTCATATAAGATCATAAAGCCAACCTACAGGTTTATTGGTATTTTTCGTTCTCGCGGTTGGCTTATAGGAAAATGCTTCGCATTTTCTGTATGTCAGCAATAATTTATTATATCATAAAGCCAACATACAGGCTTTATCAGGTCTTCTCGTTCTTGCGGTTGGCTTCTAGGAAAATGCTTCGCATTTTCTGTATGTCAGCAATAATTTATTATATCATAACATTTTTGACTTTTCAATATATGAGTATAAAACTCCATATTTCGCAAATAATAACAAAGCAAACTTTTGTAAATTTAAAGGAGTTATATATACTATGAAAGCAACAGGTATTGTGCGTAGAATAGATGATCTTGGCAGAGTTGTTATACCAAAGGAAATAAGAAGGACGCTCCGGATTCGCGAGGGTGATCCGCTTGAAATTTATACTGAAAAAGGTGGAGAGGTCGTATTTAAAAAATACTCACCTGTCGGTGAGCTTGGCAAATTTGCAACAGAGTTTGCTGAATCTATTTATAAGGTGAATGGAATACCTACTCTTGTGTGCGATAAGGATAGTGTAATATCTGCTGTCGGTGTTTCACGCAAGGATTTTGTTGAGAAACCATTAAGCAGCAGAATTATTACGATGATTGAAAACAAGGAAAGCTTCGTTTACGGTAACGATAATTCAATGTCTGGACTTGAAGCAGTTGATAATACCGGCAAATTCGTATCATGTATTTCTCCGATATTATCTGAAGGTAGCGCAATAGGTGCTATTATTGGATTAGCTAAGCAGGATAATGATCGGCCGGATGACAGCGATATAAGAATTATAAACACAGCTGCTGAATTTTTATCAAAACAGATAGATTTCTAAATTTTAATCCTAACCAGAGAATTGCGATTTTAAATATAAAAAAAGATGCCGGTTTAACCGACATCTTAATTTTTGTAAATTAAATTACTTTAATTCCACTGTAGCGCCAACTTCAACAAGCTGCTTCTTAATTGCTTCAGCTTCGTCTTTAGCGATGCCTTCTTTGATAGCTTTGGGAGCTGCTTCAACAAGCTCTTTAGCTTCTTTAAGTCCAAGGCCTGTTATGCTGCGAACAACCTTGATAACATCAAGCTTCTTCTCGCCGAATGAAGCAAGAATAACATCAAATTCTGTCTTCTCTTCAACAACAGGAGCTGCTGCGGCTGTGGGAGCTGCTGCAACTGCAACAGGAGCTGCTGCGGATACGCCGAATACTTCCTCAAGTTCTTTAACAAGCTCTGAAAGCTCAAGAACTGTAAGTGTTTTAATATCCTCAATAAGTTTAAGTGTTTTTTCTGTAGCCATTTTAATTTTCCTCCATTAATAAAGTTTAGGCAATTGCCTCTTGTTTTTCTTTGATTGCATTTAAGGCAACAACCAGGCCTTTGATGTTTCCGTTCAGTACTGTTACAAGACCGGCGATCGGCGCGTTCATGCTGCCAAGAATTTTAGCAATCAGTTCTTCCTTGCTTGGGAGCTTAGCGAGCTTACCGACTTCAGCAGAATTTATAACATTACCCTGAACGAAGCCAATTTTAACTTTGTAGTTCTCGTGTTTTTCAGCATATGCTGAAAGAATTTTTGCTGCTGCAACGGGGTCATTTTCAGAAAAAGCCATTGCAGTCATACCGTTCAACACAGACTTCATGTCTTGTAAACCGACAATATCACAAGCTTTTGATAAGAGGGTGTTCTTAACAACTGCATAATCAACACCTGCTTTACGGAGCGCGGCTCTGAGAGCAGTATCGTCTTCAACTGTTATACCCTGATAATCGACTAAAACACCTGCAATTGAATTCTTGAGTTTACCGGCAAGTTCTTCGACTATTTGCTGTTTTTGTGATAATACTGTTGCGCTTGCCATTTGTACACCTCCAGTGTGCAATTGTATACATAAAATAAGCTCCTCCGCGAAAACCGACGAAGGAGCATAATAACACTGTTTCAGTATTGAAGCTCATCCTCGGTAGGCGGTTTCCCTTATACTTAATGTACCTACTGTCTTTGGATTATTTTATCATGTATTGCATGATTTGCACTTATATTTATAGTGCTTCATTATTTTATCTTAAAGTTTGACTTTTGTCAATAGCTTTTCGATAATTTTTTAGTCAGAAAGTTTTGCTGAGTTCAGTTTGACGCCGGGACCCATCGTAGATGCGATTACGCAACTCTTGATGTACTGTCCCTTTGCTGCCGACGGTTTTGCTTTTATTACTGCTGAAAGCAATGTGCTAAGGTTCTCAAAAAGCTTCTCGCTTCCAAAGGATACCTTGCCAACCGGGCAGTGAATAATGTTTGTTTTATCAAGTCTGTATTCGATTTTACCGGCTTTAGCTTCAACGACTGCTTTTGCAACATCCGTTGTAACCGTACCAGCTTTTGGGTTTGGCATAAGTCCTTTAGGACCGAGTACCTTACCGAGACGACCGATAACACCCATCATATCGGGTGATGCGATAACAACATCGAAATCGAACCAGTTTTCAGTCTGAATTTTTGCTACGAGATCTTCAGCACCAACATAATCGCTTCCTGCTTCTTCTGCCGCTTTAGCTTTATCGCCCTTAGCAAAAACAAGAGTACGAACCTTCTTGCCGGTTCCGTGAGGAAGAACTACTGCACCTCTGACCTGCTGATCAGCGTGACGCGAGTCAACACCGAGTCTTATATGGCATTCAACAGTCTCGTCAAACTTCGCTTTAGGAAGTGAGCAGAGTACATCGAGTGCTTCTTTTGTATCATAGAGCTTTGTTTTTTCAACAGCTTTAACGCTGTCCTGATATTTCTTTCCGCGTTTCATTATTATACCTCCTTACCTTACTCAGCCACGACAACGCCCATACTGCGAGCAGTACCGGCTATCATACTCTCGGCAGCTTCTATTGAAGCGGCGTTAAGGTCAGGCATTTTTGTTTCTGCAATTTTTCTTAACTGCTCTTTTGTAAGAGTTGAGACCTTTGTCTTGTTCGGAACGGCAGAACCGCTCTCAATACCGCAGACCTTTTTAATAAGAACTGCTGCAGGTGGAGTTTTTGTAATAAACGAGAAGGAACGGTCAGCGTATACTGTTATAACGACAGGGATGATAAGTCCGATATCGTTCTTTGTACGCTCGTTGAATTCTTTTGTAAACATGGGTATAGCAACACCATATTGACCAAGTGCAGGACCAACAGGGGGTTGCGGTGTAGCTTTACCTGCGGGTAATTGTAATTTGATATAACCGACTATTTTCTTTGCCATAATTATTAACACCTCCGAATGTGGTAATTATTTTTCGGGAACTTTGCTCCCTCCCACTTAAACGCAAAGCATGGCTACGTTTGCGTTGTTTGTACATTTTCGTACAGTTTGATTTTTTTCAATTTATCGGACTGACTTGTGTTGAGTCAAGCTCAACTGTTGTATCTCGACCGAATAATGAAGCTGTAACCTTAACCTTCTTTTTATCGGGTGATATCTCATCGACAATACCGATAAATCCATTAAGCGGACCGTCACAGATCCGTACGTTGTCGCCAACGTTGTAAAGTATTTCGATAACATGAACCTCAACACCCAATGCTTCTACCTCGGTTTCACTCAAAGGAACCGGTTTTGATCCGGGACCTACGAAGCCGGTAACACCACGAGTGTTTCTTATCGCATGCCAGCTCTCATCATTCATGACCATTTTGACCATCACATAGCTGGGAAATAGCTTACGTTCGATTTCCTTTATTCCCTTATCGGATGCTTCGGTTACCAGTTCAACCGGTATTTTGACATCCTGTATAAGATGACCAAGACCACGATTTTCAACCATTTTTTCTATGCTTGTGGCAACCTTGTTTTCATACCCCGAATAAGTATGCACAACATACCACAATGCTTTTTCGTCTGTTGACATGTTGCTCATGCCTTTCTAATAATTGATTTGCTCAAACTAAAGTTCCAACCCAAAGGATGAGTTTTCCGAATCCAAAGTCAAGCAGTCCTATAACTGCACCACTGATTAAAAGAGAAGTGATTACAACCCAGGATTTCTTCATTGTTTCTTCTCTTGTAGGCCATACTATTTTCTTAAGTTCGCTCTTGTAATCTTTCAGGAACTTGGCAATTTTATTGCTAAACGGAACTTTTTCTTTTTTTACAACAGACTTTTCTTTCTTTTCTTCAGCCATACAATTATCCTCAATCTTTCTGCTCATTAAGCTTTTTTAAGAATGCAATTTCATTGCTTTCTTTAGAATACAAGTTTACTTGCTTTCTTTGTGTTCCGTGTGCTTGCGGCAGAACCGACAATACTTGCTCAGTGTAAGTCTGTCAGGATCATTTTTCTTGTTTTTTACGGTGTCATAGTTTCTTTGTTTGCATTCACTGCAAACCAAAGTAATTTTTACCCTCATATCGGCACCTCCAGTGTCATATTCTTTTTGTACCTCCCTCTTATCGGTAGCCGGACGAGAAATCATCATCCAATTTGTTGTTACGCCATATTAATCGACATATTTTCGGGCAACAAAAAAGCTACCTCCGCAGAGGTGGTTTTATTATAGCAAACCATAACCCCTTTTGTCAATAGCTTTTTTATATTTTATACAATTTTTATTATTTTGCCTGCGTTAAGCTTGCTTCATTTCGTTCTCAATTGTTTTAAATGCATTTTTTGCGTCATTTTTCATCGACATAAGCTTATTTCTTAACGGCTTGCAGCACATTGCCGACATAAGAAGAACTCCCCCAACAGCAAGCACTGTCAATGCTCCGATCATTGATGAAGCCACATAATTCGGCTTTTGTTTTCTCATAAACATAAAATTACCCCTTTGCGATTCGTTATTTGTATTTTTCGCAAAAAATAGGGTTTTATACGTTTATGAATATCTTTGTTTCAATATAAATTAAAATAGATAGACTCAAAGAAATTTACCGAACTGAAAAAATAGTCCTTTTAACATTACCTTTAATCAAATCAGGAATGATATATTTGGGACTACCTATTATTACAGTCGTACCGTTTTTAATTGGTTCTTGTATATACCGCAACTTTGCTAGCATTCCGTTTGAACCTTCCCGACTTGATCCAATACAGTGTTGTAAGAGGTTATTAATATTTTCTATCAATTCATATGTATCTTTTCCCTCAACTCTTCCAATTAAGGAAGAAGGATCATCCGCTTTCTTGAGTAGCCCGTCAGCAGCTGTCATAATCAATAAATATTTCGATTTTAATAAAACTGAAATTTGAGAGGCAGTTTCATCATTATCAATACATTCAACAATCGATTCATTTTTATCTCGAATTCGACTAATTTCCATTTTCATTATTTCATCGTTGCTCACGGAATCATTATAGTTGATAATAGGAATTGCTTTTTGTTCGACAGATTTTAATAGTAAATTTTTAATATATTCTCTTTTTTTATTGTCATTGAAATGATTGTGTTCAAGCAATATTTGCCTGACAGAATAATCTGGTCTTATAAAACGTCTATAATTCTCAATTAAAATGCATTGTCCTTGAGAAGCATATAATGATTTGGCAATATCATTTTCGGGTATAATCTTACAATTATTTCTCTTGAAATAATCTATTTTACCAATCTCCACAGCTCCCGAACTGATCCACACATATCCTGGTGATAGATATTTGCCAATTCTGCTGAATGTATTATAATCCAACTCATTAATTTCACGATTGATTAGCGCCATGGAACCTATCTTCCCTACTATTTCACAATCAAAGCTCATTTTTAATCTCTTCCTCTTAATATTTAAAGTATTAATGATAGTGATACATTGATTACACATTAAACCTGAAGAGGACAACATCTCCGTCTTTGATGACATATTCCTTTCCTTCGCTTCTTATCAGCCCGGCAGCGGCTGCCGCTGCGGTTGAACCTTTCGCAATAAGGTCATCGTATGCAACAACTTCGGCGCGAATGAACCCTCTCTCAAAGTCAGAGTGTATTTTACCTGCCGCCTGGGGTGCTTTAGTTCCTTTTGTTATTGTCCAGGCACGAACCTCTTTTGGACCTGCTGTCAGATAACTTATTAATCCGAGAAGTCTGTATGATGCGGTTACAAGCCTTTCAAGCCCGGATTCTTTTAATCCCATTTCTTCGAGGAACATTACCTGCTCTTCGTCGTCAAGCTGGGCAATCTGAGCTTCAAGCTCTGCGCATACAGCAATTATCTCCGCACCTTCCCTGTCAGCTATTTTCTTCAGTTTCATATACAACTCATTGTCTTCAAGATTGCCTGTAAGCGAGTCCTCGGATACATTCGCTACATATATAACAGGCTTGCCGCTGAGAAGATCAAGCGTACGAACAATTTCTTTTTGTTTCTCGTCAACCGGAAGATTTCTTGCTGAGCTTCCTTTATTAAGTTCTTCAATTAAATATTCAATCAATTCAACTTCGTCAGTAACGGTTTTATCACCCTTGAGTTGTTTTGTAAGCCGGTCATGTCTGCGTTGTAGTAATTCTATATCTGAGAGAATAAGCTCCATATTTATAACTTCAACATCCCTCTCAGGATCTATGCCGACATCAACATGTATTATATCATCGTTTTCAAAGCAGCGGACAACATGCACTATTGCATCAACCTCACGGATATGAGATAGAAACTTGTTACCAAGTCCTTCGCCTTTTGAAGCACCTTTTACAAGACCTGCTATATCAACAAATTCTATTATTGCCGGCGTATATTTTTCGGGGTTGTACAGCTTTGCAAGTTCATCAAGCCTTTTATCTCTGACTGCTACTACACCGACATTGGGATCAATTGTACAAAACGGGAAATTCGCAGCAATCGCCCCTGCTTTCGTAAGCGCATTAAACAATGTACTTTTGCCCACATTCGGTAAACCAACTATACCAAGCTTCATATATAAAAACCTCTTTCAATTTGATTGTTATCAATATATTATAATACACGGGTATAAAAAAATCAATATTTAGTTTGAAAAATAAAAGGTTAAACAATGCCTGCAGGCGTACCTCCACTTACTTTAATTCCAAATTTATTTTACCCAGATGTGGAGGTTAACTCCAACCGATTATACATTACTATTTGTGCCTGCAAAGGCGTGGAGGTTAGTTTAACAATAGAAATATAATATACTCTTGTTAATATTTTATCATTTATAATTGTAAACTTAAATTTCATACAAAATAATAAAAAAAATATTAAAAAGCTATTGACAAGCTGTTATTTCTGTGTTATTATGATTTTGTAAACAAGCAAATAATAAATTATACAACATAATTAAATGTAAATAAAAATAAATAGGAGGTAACTACCATGACAAAAATATTAGTAATTGACGATGATACCAACATAAGCGAATTATTAAGAATGTATCTTGAAAAAGAAGGATATGAGGTAAGAACTGCTTCAGACGGTGCAGAAGGCGTTACAGCTTTCAGAATGTATGAGCCTGACCTTGTTCTTCTCGATATTATGCTCCCTAAGAAAGATGGCTGGCAGGTATGCCGCGAAATCAGAGAACATTCATCGAAACCCATCATTATGATAACCGCAAAGGGTGAAACAATCGACAAAGTTCTCGGTCTCGAACTCGGTGCAGATGATTTTATCGTAAAACCGCTTGATATGAAGGAAGTTTTCGCTCGTATCAAAGCTGTTCTCAGAAGATATGCTAACCATGATACAGTCAGCGGCGAGCTTATTAAATTTGATAATATTGAAATCAGCCTTCAGAAGTACGAACTTAAGGTTCGCGGAAAGGTTATAGACCTTCCCCCCAAGGAGCTTGAACTTATCTATTTTCTTGCAGCTAACTACAACCGTGTATTCACACGTGACCAGTTACTTGACAAGGTATGGGGTTTTGATTATCTTGGCGATTCCCGTACTGTTGATGTACACATTAAGAGACTTCGTGAAAAGCTTGACAACGCATCCGATAAATGGACACTTAAAACTGTCTGGGGCGTTGGATACAAATTCGAAGTATATGGAGAATAGTATATATTTTTGATGATTAAACGCTGTTTAATTGGTTGGAAATATATTGTTAAATAGTTGACTTTGTACCCCCTTTCATGATATTATTAAAGCGAGCATTATGCTCGCTTTAGTAATGTTTATGAAATTATATTGGCTTTAAAAACGAAGGTGGTTTAAATGTATAAGAGTGTTTTCACAAGATTTATATCAACTTTTACTTTAATTATCGGATTCAGTTTTTTAATTTTGACTCTGATAATCAGCTCCATGCTGACAAACTATTCTATCGAATCCAAAAAGCTGCTGATGGCAAAAGCTGCGGATAATTCCGAAGAAATTATTAATGTATTCAAAGATATTCTACATGAAGAGGATTTTGATATTACAATCAAACGTTATTCAGACAGAATTTCAAGCTCTATGGAGAAATATGCAAGTTCAGCGGATGCCGACATATATATTACCGATATCAAGGGGAATATTCTGATTAGTACAGCGGAAATTGAAAACAGCGAATTTACAGCTTTCCCCCAAAGTGTTGTTGAGAGTATAATAAACGGAAGTACACAATATACACTTCACGATCTCGGTGTATTTTCGGGTAAGCATTTAAACAATTTCAATGTTGTATCATATGAAACCGGTACTCAAGCCGGACTTATCATCGTAACATCATCAACTATTAGTGACAATTCGCTTACTACAAAAATGACTACTGTTATCATATCGGCCAGCCTTTGGGTTTTCCTTGCTGCTATAATATCAGTTTATATTGTCAGCCGTCAAATTGTTACTCCTTTGAAAGCAATCAGCAATGCGGCAAAAAGCTTCTCTGTCGGTCAATTTGATGTCCGTGTTCCCGTTTTGGGCAGAGATGAGGTTGCTGAGCTTGCAACCACCTTTAATAATATGGCTGAGTCACTTGAGCATATTGAGGAACGCAGAAGTTCACTTCTCGGCAACATTTCACATGATCTCAGAACACCGATGACTACAATTGCCGGATTTGTTGACGGTATTCTTGATGGAACGATACCTGCCGAAAAACATTCTTACTATCTTGGTATTATATCCTCTGAAGTCAGAAGGTTATCAAGACTTGTAAGTACGCTGCTTGAATTATCGAAGATTGAAGCGAATGAAAAGGTTCTTAATCGTAAAAACTATAATATCAGTGAGCAGGCAAGACAGATTCTCATATCCTTCGAGAAGAAAATTGACAGCAAGCAGATTGAAATTGTATTCAACAATGATGAAAACGATGTTTTTGTCAATGCTGACAAGGATGCGATACATCAAGTATTATACAACCTTTGTGACAATGCGATTAAATTCACCCCTGAAAAAGGAGTTATAACAATAACAATCGAAAAACGTGAAAAGAAGGCCTTTATATCGGTGCACAATACCGGCGAAGGTATTCCGCAAGCCGATCTGCCTTTCGTTTTCGATCGTTTTTACAAGAGTGACCGTTCAAGAGGTCTTGACAAGAGCGGTATAGGACTCGGTCTTTTTATTGTTAAAAGTACAGTAAACAGACATGGTGAAGAAATTAAAGTACATTCAACTCAAGGTGAATATTGTGAATTCAGCTTTATGCTTCCTACTGTTAAAAACGAACCAAAGGAACCGAAGCAAATAAATTGATTGCTGTATATTGTGAAATATTTTTCACATGCATTTCAGCTCATTTTTACTTTAAAAACACTCCGGATTAATATATCGAGTGTATAATGTTGACATAGACAAAAAAATAATATTAAGGAGTGAATATTATGAACGAAGATCTTAATAATTTTGACAACGAGCAGGAAGACAATACTCAGAATCAGAATGAAAATAATACCGATATCAATCAGATAACAAGTCCCGAAAATCAGGATGTAAATGAAGCAACAAATAATGAAGAATTTCATTATAAGTGGGAAAACGGAGTCCCATTGAACGGCAACGAAAACAGAAATCAAAAAAAACATAAAAATGGAAATGGCAAGCTAAAAATATTTGTTGCAATAACGACTGTTTTAACCGTTCTTTCTATTTCATCATTAATATTTGTTTTAGTGATGAATCAATCTCCGTTTATTAACGGAAATACCTCAGATCTGCAAAGTGAACAATCCGGAACCTCAGAATCATCGGCTTCAGATAAATCTCATGAATCATTCAATGTACAGATAAGTCAAAACGGTGATGCATTAACCTTGCAGGAAATTGCCCAAAAGCTTGATCAGAGTACTGTTACTGTTTACTGCACAACAGAAAATAACGGCTGGGGTACATCATCTACATCATCTTATTCATTCGGAAGCGGATTTGTTATCAGTGAAGACGGTTATATTGTAACCAATCATCATGTAATCGATGGATCGCAGACAATCAAGGTAATATTTTATGATGAAACTGAATATGAAGCAACACTTGTCGGCAGCGATTCGCTTTATGATATTGCAGTACTAAAAATCGAAGGTGAGAACTTTGTACCGGTTGAACTTGGTAGCAGCGATGACCTTGTAATAGGTGATATGGTTATTGCAATCGGCACACCCTACAGCCTTGATCTCGCAGGCACACATACATTCGGATTTATATCAGCAACCGATCGTAAAATTAAAGTTACAAGTGGAAGTTCAGTTATAAAGACAATGACTATGCTGCAAACAGATGCAACTCTTAACAGCGGTAACAGCGGCGGTCCTCTTGTTAATATGAAGGGGCAGGTTATTGGTATAAACACGATGAAGCTTGTATCCGATTATGAAGGTATAGGTTTTGCAATACCTATGTCAGATGCAGTTGACATAATTAATCAGCTGGTTGAAACCGGCACAGTAACCGATCCTAACGGTTCTGTTACAGCTTCCCCATATCTTGGCGTTAAGGTCGGTGATGTTACCGAAAGTGATGCAGAGTTATATGATGTCCCAATGGGTGCACTTATAACCTATATTGAGCCAACCGGTTCAGCATATGCAGCAGGACTTCGCAGAAATGATATTATCACAGAATTTGCAGGTGATAAAATCGAAAGTGTTGATGATCTTCTCAACGTATTGAATAAACACGAAGCCGGTGATACTGTAACAATCAAGGTTTACCATAACGAAGAAACTGTCGAGATAACTTTTAAACTCGACGCAAGAACAGATTAATACTTATCATTTCTTCCTGAAATTTTCCCGTAACAAGTGGCATATGCCACTTGTTGCATTTTTATTCATAGTTTTTGTATGTTTTAACTATATTTTTATGCCCAAATGAATTAAAATTATATAATAATTGACGATTGACACCTATATAGAAATATGATAAAATAAACTATCTTAATTTTGAAAAATTATTAAGAAGTCTGTAAAAGGGGTAAAATATAATGTTTTATAGTTTTGCTACAGTAATAATTATTAACGTCATTATCAGCTTAGTTGTCGTGCTAGGTATTATTGATAATGGCTTTTTTTGTACTGTGAATAAGACAAAACATTGTTGAACCTATATAATGACAACAATTTATAAGTCTTACAGTGCAAAACTGTAGGACTTTTTTGTTACTATTTTATAAGATAAGGAGTTAAAACTATGAAACTTACCGGAGCACGAATTATTATTGAGACATTAATCGAGCAAGACTGCGAAACTGTATTCGGATACCCCGGTGGATTCGTCATCAACATTTATGACGAACTCTATAAAGCAAGCGACCGCATACATCATGTAATAAGCGCTCACGAACAAGGTGCGGCTCATGCTGCTGACGGATATGCCAGAGCTTCAGGCAAGGTCGGTGTTGTTATCGCAACATCCGGTCCGGGTGCAACAAATCTTGTAACCGGAATCGCAAATGCTTTTCTCGATTCTGTTCCTCTTGTAGCTATAACAGGAAACGTTCCGCTCGCACTTCTCGGCCGTGACAGCTTCCAGGAAGTAGATATCATGGGAATCACTATGCCGATAACAAAGCATAATTACATTGTTAAAGATGTCAACGAACTCGCCTCAATCCTTCGGGACGCATTCAGAATAGCAAAATCCGGTCGTCCTGGTCCTGTTCTTGTTGATATACCGAAAGATATTCAACTTGCGACTTGTGAATATAAACCCGGAAAGCCGGTAGAAAAAACTTTGGATGTTTTAACCGAACAAATCAATATTGATAAGATTGTTGAACTCATCGAAGCATCAAATAAACCTTATATTTACAGCGGTGGCGGTGTTGTTATTTCCAATGCCGGTGATGAGCTGAAGCAATTTGCTGAACGCATCGATGCTCCCGTAGGCTTCTCAATGATGGGACTTTCTGCGATGGATGGATCACTTCCCAACAATCTCGGTCTTACCGGAATGCATGGCAGGTATGCATCAATAAAAGCAAATTCGGAAACCGACTTACTTATTGCAATAGGTGTTCGATTCAGTGACAGAGCAACAGGCAATAAGCTGAAATATTCTCCGAATGCAAAAATTATTCATATCGATATTGATCCTGCTGAAATAGATAAAAATATCAACACATATTTCGGTGTGATCGGTGATGTTAAATATATTTTGAATAAGTTGCTTGAAAAGGTTAAACCTAAAAAACATCCTGAATGGAAAGAAGAGATAAATCGATATATAGCTGATGAACAGGCAAATTACCCTCAGAATTACGGAATGCATCCAAAAAATATTATTGAGAGAGTCAATAATTTAATTGATGATAAGACTGTAATTGCAACCGATGTTGGACAGCATCAAATGTGGGTAGCACAATATTTCAAGTTAAAAGGCAGAAGAACCTTCTTAACATCCGGAGGTCTCGGAACAATGGGTTATGGTATGGGTGCAGCAATCGGTGGCTGTTTCGGCAGTGGAAACCAAAGAACCGTTCTGTTCACCGGTGACGGTAGCTTTGGGATGAATCTTGCAGAGCTTGCGACTGCTGTTTCAAATAATCTTCCGCTGGTTATTATAATCATGAATAACGGTGTGCTTGGAATGGTTCGTCAATGGCAGACAATCTTCTTTGATGAACGTTATTCGAGCACAACTCTGGACAGAAAGACCGATTTTGTGCTTCTTGCAAAAGCGTTCGGAGCTAACGGTATGAGGGTAGTAGGTGAAGGTGAACTCAGCTTAGCTTTAGAAACAGCATTTTCGATAAAAACTCCGTTCGTAATCGATTGTGTCATAGATTGTGATGAACGTGTACTTCCGATGATACCTCCAGGCGGATCGGTTGAAAACATAATAATAAATTAAGGGAAGGTGTAGCGTGAAAATTAAGTTAATAAATATTGATGCGTAACTTATTTCACGCCTCGAAATTCTTTAAAAATGGGACCCTGCCCATTTTTGTCGGAAAACCGACTCAAGAATTTCATTTGATTTTTTAACATAGCCGCTACGCGGCGGAATGGAGATTAAAATGGATTTCAGTACAAAGAAGGAACAATTTATTTTAAGCGTATTGGTAGCAAACCATTTTGGTGTGCTGACAAGAATATCAGGTCTGTTTTCACGCAGAGGCTATAATATCGACAGCCTGAATGTAGGTGAAACCGAAAACCCTGAAACCTCACGAATGACAATCATCGTTACCGGCGATGAATATATTAAATCCCAGATTGTCAAGCAGCTTGGAAAGCTGCAGGAGGTTATGAAGGTCGAGATGCTTCCAAAAGAGGAAACGGTTTTGAGAGAGCATTTGTTAATAAAAATAAATGTAAGCCGAGAAACTCGAAGTGAGATAACTGAAGCAGTTAATGTTTTTAGAGGAAAGATTGTTGATTTCAATTCCGATTCGGTTACGGTTGAAATCAACGGAGAGCCATCAAAGCTGAATGCTTTCATTGAATTTACAAAATCCTACGGCATAATTGAAATGTGCCGTTCCGGTGCACTTGCTATGAAACGCGGTGCTAACAGTCTTTAATACTACTAATACCAAGTTGTAAAAACAAAATTTTATTATTGAAAGGTCAGGTATTTAGAAATGGCAGTAATGTATTATGAAAAGGATTGCGATATAAACGTAATCAGAAACAAAACAGTAGCAGTTATCGGTTACGGAAGTCAGGGTCACGCACATGCATTGAATCTGTATGAAAGCGGAGTCAATGTTATAGTCGGACTATATGAAGGCTCAAAGTCAGCTGAAAAAGCAAAGGCTGCAGGATTGACTGTTATGAACACACCCGAAACAGTAAAAAACGCAGACATGGTAATGATACTTGTCAACGATGAAAAGCAGGCTGCTCTATACAAGAATGATATTAAACCTAATCTTAAAAAAGGTGCAACACTTGCATTCGCTCATGGATTTAATATTCACTTCAACCAAATCGTTCCGCCTGAGGATGTCGATGTTGTTATGATTGCCCCGAAGGGTCCGGGACACACAGTAAGAAGCCAGTTTGTTGAGGGAAAAGGTGTTCCCGATTTGATTGCAGTATATCAGGACTATTCAGGAAATGCTAAGGCAACCGCGCTGTCATATGCGATGGGCATCGGCGGTGCAAGAGCCGGTATTCTTGAAACAACCTTCAAGGAAGAAACCGAGACCGACCTTTTCGGTGAACAAGCAGTTCTCTGCGGCGGTGTTTCGGCTCTTATGAAAGCCGGTTTTGAGACACTTGTTGAAGCAGGTTATCAACCCGAAAGTGCATATTTTGAATGCGTACATGAAATGAAGCTGATCATTGACCTTGTTGTTGCCGGCGGTCTATCATTTATGAGATACTCGATCAGCGATACTGCTGAATACGGTGATTATGTAACAGGTAACAAAATTATAACTGATGAAACGAAGAAAGAAATGAAAAAGGTTCTCGAAGAAATCCAAAACGGCAAGTTCGCAAGAAACTGGATCCTCGAAAACCAGGCAAACCGTCCCTCATTCCTTGCTATGCGTCGTATGGAAAGCGAACATCAGGTTGAGAAGGTTGGTGCCGAACTTCGGGCAAAGATGAGCTGGCAAAAGAAGTAATAAGTAATTATGTAAACTGAAAAAAGGAGCGTTGAGGATGAACAGCGATAATATAAAAAAAGGTATAGAAAAAGCACCGCAAAGATCACTACTAAAAGCTATGGGTTATACCGACAATGATATCTCCCGTCCGATAATCGGTATTGTTAACTCGTTCAATGAGATTGTACCGGGGCATATACACCTACAAAATATATCCCGGGCAGTTAAAGACGGTGTTCTGGCAGCTGGTGGAACTCCATCCGAATTTAATGTTATCGGTGTTTGTGACGGACTGGCGATGGGACATCAGGGGATGAAATATTCGCTTGCTTCGCGTGAGCTGATTGCGGACAGTATCGAATGTATGGTTATGGCTCACTGCTTCGACGCTCTGGTTTTCATACCAAATTGTGATAAAATTGTTCCCGGAATGCTTATGGCAGCAGCAAGATTGAATCTACCCTCTATCTTTGTTTCGGGCGGTCCGATGCTTTCACTTGAAGACAGAAACGGTATCAGCCTTGACCTGAACAGTGCATTTGAAGCAGTCGGTAGCTTCAAGAACAACACTATGACTGAGTTTGATGTTTGTTCAATCGAAGAAAATTGTTGTCCGAGCTGCGGTTCCTGCTCAGGAATGTTTACCGCAAACTCAATGAACTGCCTTTCCGAAGCAATCGGTATGGCACTGTCGGGCAACGGTTCGCTTCCTGCTGTGTACGCTAAACGTATAAGACTGGCAAAAACAGCAGGCACTCAGATAATGGAATTGTTGAAGAAAGACATTCGTCCTCGCGACATTATGACAACCGATGCCTTCTATAGTGCTCTATCGGTTGATATGGCTCTCGGCTGTTCGACAAACTCAATCTTACATCTGATGGCGATTGCAAATGAAGCCGGTATTAAGCTTGATTTACAATTGATAAACAATATCAGCGAAAAAACACCGAATCTCTGCAAGCTGGCACCTGCAGGAAAACATCATATGCAGGATTTATACAATGCCGGCGGTGTATATAAGGTTATAGATACCCTTGCTAAAGGTGGATTTATAAAAGAAAGCGTTATGACTGTAACCGGTATGACAATGGGTGAGAACCTGAAGAGCGAACCGTTCAACATAACAAGAACCGATGTAATAAGAAAACTTGACAACCCATATTCACCGACAGGCGGAATTGCTGTTCTGTTCGGTTCACTTGCACCAAGCGGGGGTGTTGTTAAGAGAAGCGCTGTAGCTCCGGAAATGCTTGTTCATACAGGCAAAGCACGAGTTTTCGAATGTGAAGAGGATGCTATAACAGCAATATACGGCGGCGAAATCGTAAAAGGCGATGTTGTCGTAATCAGATACGAAGGTCCTTCGGGTGGTCCGGGTATGCGTGAAATGCTATCCCCAACCTCTGCGATCGCAGGAATGGGACTTGACAAGGATGTTGCATTAATAACAGACGGCAGATTCTCAGGGGCAACCCGCGGTGCCGCAATCGGACATATCTCGCCCGAAGCATCTCAAGGCGGACCAATCGCATATGTTTGCGAAGGCGATATGATATCAATCGATATACCGAACAAAAAACTTGAGTTGTTGGTTTCGGCAGAAGAAATGGAAAAACGCAAGTCGGAAATAAATATAAAGCAAAAAGATAATCTAAAGGGTTACATTGCACGTTATGCAAAAGCGGTTTCATCTGCCGACAAAGGCGCGATAGTAAACAAATATGCTGATTAATTTGCCATTGTGAAAGGAACAATCTTATGGAAAGCCATGTGAAAATTTTTGATACAACGCTGCGTGACGGTGAACAGGCACCGGGCTGCAGCATGAATATAAATGAAAAAATTGAAGTAGCAAAACAGCTTGAGATTCTTAAGGTTGATATTATCGAGGCAGGTTTTGCAATTTCTTCACCCGGCGACTTCAACTCAGTTGAAGCTATCTCAAAAGCTGTTAAGAACTGTACTGTTGCTTCTCTTGCAAGAGCTGTGCAGAAAGACATCGATTCGGCATACGAGGCAGTAAAGAATGCTGTTTCACCCAGAATCCACACATTCCTTGCGACCTCCCCTATCCATATGGAACATAAGCTCAAGATGACTCCCGATCAGGTAATCGAACGTATACAACAATCTGTATCATATGCGAAAAATTATTGCAGTGATGTTCAATTCTCAGCTGAGGATGCAACACGTTCTGAACGTGAGTTTCTTGCCAAAGCAGTTAAAACAGCTATTGATGCAGGAGCAAATGTAATAAACATACCCGATACAGTCGGTTATGCCGCACCTGAAGAAATGTATACGCTGATTCGCTATTTGATGGAAACAGTCAGCGGAATCGAAAAGGTTGATGTTGCTGTTCACTGCCACAACGACCTTGGAATGGCGGTTGCAAACTCGCTTGCCGGTGTAAGAGCCGGTGCAAGGCAGGTTGAATGCACTGTAAACGGACTTGGCGAAAGAGCAGGAAATGCAGCACTCGAAGAAATCGTTATGGGAATTAAAACAAGATACAATCTTTATGGTGGTTATACTAATATTGATACAAAACAAATATACAGAACAAGCAAATTGATTTACAATGTAATCGGTCAGACGGCAGCTATAAACAAACCTATCGTCGGAGCCAATGCATTTGCACACGAAGCAGGCATACATCAGCATGGTGTTCTTGCTGATAAATCAACATATGAAATAATGATCCCCGAAGAAATCGGAATAACAAAGAATAAGCTTGTACTCGGAAAACATTCCGGTAAGCATGCAATCGCTGATAAACTGACCGAACTTGGTTATACTTTCACAGAAAAAGAGCTTGGTGAATACTATGATAAAATCATGGCTCTGTCTGACAAGAAAAAGTTCATAACAGACAGCGATATAGATGCTATTGTTACTAACAGGAGACGTATCGAGGGTGTTTATAAGCTTGTTCACTTTGATGTTCACACAACAAAGAATGCAACTTCAACATGCGTTATCAAGCTGATGAGAGAAAACGAAGAATTCGAGGAAGTATCACTTGGGCAAGGTCCTATCAATGCTGCATACAATGCAATCGATAAGATAACAGGCAGCATCTGTGAAGAGATGAGTAATTACAACATTCATTCGGTATCGGACGGTAATGATGCTCTTGGTGAAGTTACGGTTAAGCTTAAGGCAAAGGACAAAACTGTTACTGGACGTGGACTTTCAACAGACATTATTGAATCCAGTATTTTAGCTTATATCAATGGTATAAACAAACTTCTTGAAATTATATGAAAGGATTCTGAATTAAAAATTCGGGTATATTTAAATGAAAATCGGTTTAATTAGATGTCAACAGACAGAGGATATGTGTCCTGCAACAACGGATTTTAAAATAATTTCTGAAAAAAAATGTGCTTTTGAAGGAATTGATGAAGATATACAGATAATTGGTATTAATTCTTGTGGTGGATGTCCCGGTAAAAAAGCTGTTACCAGAGCAAAAGAAATGGTTAAAAGAGGTGCAGATACAATTGTACTCGCTTCTTGCATAACCCGTGGAAATCCTATAGGTTTTACTTGCCCGCATGCAAATACAATTATCAAGGCAATAAAGGACAATCTTAAAGAAATAAAAATTATAGAATATACACATTAAGAACAGGAGGTTGCTCATGAAAAGAATAGAAATATTCGACTCAACTCTGCGCGACGGTGCCCAGGGTGAAGGAATATCCTTTTCGGTAAACGATAAACTACATATAGTAAAAGCACTTGATGAATTCGGAGTTGATTATATTGAAGCAGGCAACCCCGGTTCAAATCCAAAGGATCTGGACTTTTTCAATCAAGCTTCAAACCTGACACTAAAACATTCAAAGCTATGTGCTTTCGGCAGCACATGCAGAAAAAACAGCAATCCCGAAGATGATGCAAATGTGAAATCATTGCTTCAGGCACAAACACCTGTTGTTGTGATTTTTGGAAAATCATGGGATATGCATGTTACCGAAATATTGAAAATAACGCTTGAAGAAAATATAGAAATAGTTAAGCAAACTGTTGAATATCTTGTATCAAATGGTAAGGAAGTAATATTTGACGCCGAGCATTTCTTCGACGGTTATATGGCAAACACAACCTATTCCCTGAGCGTTTTAAAAGCAGCAGTATTGGGTGGAGCAAGAACTCTAGTGCTTTGTGATACAAATGGCGGTACAATGCCGTCCGATGTTTGCGACATAACAAAATCGGTCTGCAATATGTTTCCCGAAGAAACAATCGGAATCCACTGCCACAATGATACTGGTTGTGCGGTTGCTAACTCAATGCTTGCCGTTAGATCGGGTGCTACTCATGTACAGGGTACTTTCATTGGAATCGGTGAAAGATGTGGAAATACCGATCTCAGTATAATCATACCTAATCTGAAATTAAAATCCAAATACGAATGCAGCGGAAATGTTGAGGAACTGTTTGAAACTTCAAGAAAAATTGCTGAAATTGCAAACACACAAATTGATACCAACAAACCATATACAGGCTTAAGCGCATTCGCTCACAAGGGCGGTATGCATATCGACGGTGTTCTCAAGCTATCAGCTTCATTTGAACATATTTCCCCTGAAGCAGTCGGGAATACTCGCAAATTCTTAATGTCCGAAGTATCAGGTCGCAGTATGATAATGACGAAAATACAAAACTATGCTCCGGAGCTGGCGAAGGATTCACCGAACACAGCAGCAATACTTGAGCGTTTGAAGGAGCTTGAGCATCAGGGGTATCATTTCGAAGCGGCAGATGCAAGCTTTGAATTATTGGTAAAAAAGGTTCTCGGGACATATAAACCGCATTTCAGTATAGTACTTTATAAAACAATGGGTGAGTTTCCGGTTCCGGTTGGTGGAATGTCCGCTTCAGCGACAATTAAGGTTGAGGTTGACGGTACAGAAGAGGTTACAGCTGTGATGGGCAACGGCCCTGTCAATGCACTCGACCTTGCACTCAGAAAAGCACTGACAGTCTTCTACCCGGAGATAAAAGAAATGCAGTTGACCGACTACAAGGTTCGTGTGCTTGAGCAAAACAGCACAACCGCAGCGCGTGTTCGTGTTCTGATTGAAACCTCGGATGAGAACAGTACCTGGACAACAATAGGTGTTTCAAACGACATAATTGAAGCCAGCCTCATTGCTTTGGCTGACTCGGTTGAATATAAACTTGCACATTCATGATAAAGAAAGGAATTTATGAGCATGAGTAAAATGACAATGACACAAAAAATCCTTGCCGCACATACCGGACTTGAACACGTCGTGGCAGGACAACTAATTCTTGCAAATGTCGATATGGTGCTTGGCAACGATATCACCTCTCCCGTTGCAATTAATGAATTCGCCCGCCTTGATATAAATAAGGTATTTGACAAACATAAAATATCAATGGTTATGGATCACTTTGTTCCCAATAAAGATATTAAGGCAGCAGAGCAAGCAAAAAAATGCCGCTGCTTTGCAGGTGATATGGGGATTGAAAATTTCTATGATTGCGGTCAGATGGGCGTTGAGCACGCTCTGCTGCCTGAAAAAGGGCTTGTAACAGCAGGCGATGTTGTTATAGGCGCTGACTCGCATACCTGCACTTACGGCGCTTTGGGTGCATTCTCGACCGGTGTCGGATCAACCGATATGGCATGCGGTATGGCAACCGGCAAGGCATGGTTCAAGGTTCCCTTAGCAATCAAATTCGTACTCAAAGGTAACCTTCAGAAATGGGTATCCGGCAAGGATGTAATTCTTCACATTATCGGTATGATTGGTGTAGACGGTGCGCTTTATAAATCAATGGAATTCTTCGGAGATGGTGTTCACACACTGTCTGTCAGCGACAGGCTCTGTATTACAAACATGGCAATTGAAGCAGGTGCTAAGAACGGTATTTTTGAGGTTGATGACAAAACTCTTAAATTCTTGAAAAGTGCCGGAGCAAAAGAGCCGAAAATATTCAAAGCTGACACTGACGCTGAATATGACAAAGTAATCGAAATCGATATGTCAGAAATCAAACCGACTGTCGCATTCCCTCATCTCCCGGAAAATGCTAAGACCTTCAACCAGTTCGGCGATATCAAAATCGATCAGGTTGTTATCGGTTCATGTACCAACGGAAGAATTGAGGATCTTGTTATAGCTGCAGAGATTATGAAGGGTAGAAAGGTTGCAAAATCGGTCAGAACTATCGTAATCCCTGCTACACAGAAAATATATCTTGAAGCTATGGAGCTTGGTCTCCTTAAAATATTCGTCAAAGCCGGTGCAGCAGTATCAACTCCTACCTGCGGTCCCTGCCTTGGCGGCCATATGGGTATACTTGCGAAGGGTGAGAGGGCTGTTGCAACAACAAACCGCAACTTTGTCGGCAGAATGGGACATCCCGAATCCGAGGTTTATCTTGCAAGTCCTGCAGTAGCAGCAACAAGTGCTATAACGGGTAAGATATCACAGCCAAGCGAATTGGAGGATAAATAATCATGAATGTAAATGGAAAAGTATTAAAATACGGCGACAATGTTGACACTGATGTTATAATCCCGGCTCGTTATCTGAATACATCAGATAAAAAAGAGCTTGCTTCGCATTGCATGGAGGACATCGACAAAGAATTCGTAAAGAAAGTTCAGGTCGGCGACATCATGGTTGCAGGCAGAAACTTTGGTTGCGGTTCATCAAGAGAGCATGCTCCTATTTCAATCAAGGAAAGCGGTATTTCTCTGATTATAGCAAAAAACTTTGCAAGAATATTCTACCGCAATGCAATCAATATCGGGCTTCCGATTGTCGAATGCGAAGCTGCTGCATCAGAAATCGCTGAAGGTGATGTTGTTGAAATGGATCTTGACAGCGGTATAATAAAGAACCTTACAACAGGTAAGGAATATCAATCCGAACCATTCCCTGCTTTCATACAGTCGATTATATCCGCAGGTGGTTTAATTAACGCAGCTAAAGGAGGTCTATTATGAGAATAAATCTTGCATTACTCAAGGGCGATGGAATTGGGCCTGAAATCGTCGACAGCGCATGTCATGTACTTGATACAGTTGCTCGCAGATACAGTCATGACATAGCCTACACCTCACTGCTTGCAGGCGGTTGTGCTATCGATGCAACCGGAGTACCACTACCAAAAGAAACGCTTGACGAATGCTTAAAAAGCGACAGCGTACTGCTCGGTGCTGTAGGTGGTCCGAAATGGGATACACTTCCCGGGCATCTCAGACCTGAAAAAGCACTGCTCGGTGTAAGAAAAGCATTAGGCTTATATGCAAATATCAGACCTGCAAAGCTCTATTCCGCTTTAGCTGACAGATGCCCGCTCAGAGTGGTTGATGACTTCGACATACTGATTGTTCGCGAACTGACAGGGGGTATATACTTCGGCGAAAGCGGAAGAAGAAACGGTCAGTACGGTGAAGAAGCTTTTGATACTGAGTGTTACAGCGAAAAGGAAATCGAACGCATCGGCAGAGTTGCATTTGAAGCGGCAAAGAAACGCAATAAAAAGCTCACAAGCATAGACAAGGCTAATGTGCTTGAAAGCTCAAGATTATGGCGCGAAACCATGCACAAGCTATCACATGAATACAAGGAAGTCGAATATGCCGATATGCTGGTTGACAATGCAGCAATGCAGCTGATCAAGAATCCTGCGCAGTTTGATGTCATTGTTACCTCGAATATGTTTGGTGATATACTTTCGGACGAAGCATCACAGCTTACCGGTTCAATCGGAATGCTGCCGTCTGCTTCACTCGGCGAAAGCACAAGAGGTATGTATGAGCCAATCCATGGTTCTGCACCTGATATTGCCGGAAAAGGCATCGCTAATCCGATTGCAACAATACTGTCTGTTGCCATGATGTTGAGATATTCATTCTCGCTTGAGAAAGAAGCGGACTGCATTGAAAATGCCGTTGTAAAGACTCTCGACCAAGAGTATTTCACAGGCGACATCGGTGGTAAAATGACCAACAATGAAATTACCGATAAAATTATCGAAAATTTATAAAAACTTCAATACAAACAACTCGGGTGCAGTTATGCATCCGAGTTGCATTATGTTAACTTAATCTAAATCCTGAATATTGACCTTGCTGATCTCAAGTTTTTTCTTCTTTAAATTTTCTCTGCAAACTGCATAAATAATGAAATACGCAGCTGTAGGTAAATTCAAAAGAAAGAAAAATAAAATAAATGTCATCAGCAATCCTGATGTTGCGGCAACTATCGTCGCGGCGAAAAACCAAATGACAGGTATAATAATACCATACCACTTATTATCTTTTTTTGATAAATAGTATTGTAAAAATATAAAGCATATGAATAATATAATAGCTAATAGTATAACAGAAAGAGCAGATATATCCATTCAATCATTCTCCTTAATAATTTTTTTATATTGATTTATCAATAGCTTTGCAGTATCAAAATCTATTTTTTCATTAATAGCAAGCTGTTTAATCAATGCTATATATGGTTCTTTGCTTGTGTTTTCACTGATGTTGATTTTCTGTATAACCTTATCAAGCTTCAGCCGAACTGTCGGATAAGTAACACTGTATAAGTTTGCTATTTCTTTAAGTGAACCTGATGACAGTATAAATTTTTTAATGAAATTCATGTCCTCATCATCAAGATTCTGCATCCAGTCAGGAATAACTTCCATAGTTATAACCATTCCTTATTTAATTTGTAGGAATTGTGCCGCGTTCTGCGTATGTAAAGCTTTTGCTTCACAGTACCTTTAACATTATTAAATATAACATTTAATATTATTAAAGTCAATAGTAAATATCAAATATAACAAAATAAATATGTGTGCAAAGAAAGCGGGAGCAAGCTCCCACCTTACGTTGTATTATTTAAACTTATTTACTCATTGATTCACATCTGACTGATGAGCCGGCAGAAACACTGCCTTTTATATTACCGCACTCAACATGACTGCCTGCTGAGACATTCCCCTCGACATTTCCACAGGTAACATGACTGCCTGCCGATACATACCCACCGACATTTGCAGCAGTAACATAGCTGCTGGCACTAACATTGCCTGAAATTGTTCCGCACGAAATGCTCATATAACTGTCGACATTGAGTGCAGGACCGTCGTATTTGACTTCGAGCTTATTATACTCTTTACTTCCCTTTTTCAACATCTTTTTGCCTGCAAAAGCAACAATACGAAGCTTCCCGTCATCCTCCCAAGCTGTATCAGGTATTGTCGCCACATCACCTTCGATCTTATTGTTGATTGCTGAATCAAGAAGAACCTCCGCTTCATCAGAAGTTATCTTCCCATTTTTATACATTTCAAGAATTTTCACAACGCTTGTGTTTGACATAATGTTGCCCTCCTGTATTTAATACTAATCTCTCATAAAACATTTTAATCGAGATTAGTATAAGATTTTATATTTTCATAGTTGTAGAAATATCTGTCCCAGCTTTTATCGTAAGAAAATTTTAACAAACATAAAAGTCCCCTTAATTATATAACAAGAAGATATGCTAATATAACAATTACAGTGCTCATTAGTGTACCAAGCAGATAATACTCTGCAAATTCTTTTTCATTTGAAATTTTATTATATCTCGCTATTGATTTTGCTGTCAACACCAATCCAATTGCAGAATATTGATTGATTGCAAGAAATATAGCAATAACAAGTCTTTCAAGAATACCTATAAAACTACCACTGCCCTTTTTCTCTGTTTTGATTAATTCTTCATCCTTAGGACGATATGAATTTAGGAGTTTTTTAATTGTAATGTTAGTTGGCTTAATTATTAGTAAAATTAACACAACCCATTTTAACAATAAATATGCAGGTATATTTATTGTTTCAAAAATGTAATTTAGATAGTTTGGTATCTGTAATTTTGGAATATAATTCGCAATGACGATTGATATAAAAAATAATGTTGCTATATGTACTAATTGATCAACTATGTATATTCCACGTTCGTTAGGACTTCTATGAGATTTCTTATATTTTTTCAAATATAAAAATTTTAAAGTATCGATAATAAAATGACATAGTGAAATTATAATTACACCAAGTATCATCCATTTATTTATGGATATCAAAGCTACGACAATCGAAAGACTAATAATTAAATAAATTAAAGAATGAATCAATAATTTTGAATACTTATTATTTTTTTCTTCAGCAAGTTTGGGTGTTTGTAAATAAAAATCACCAAGGATATGTGCCAGAACAAATAATAAAAAAATTGTTTTAAACATTCATTTCTCCATGTAATCTAAAAAACTGATTAAATTACTAATTGCTTTCCAATAATTATAAAAACCGGAGTTATTCAATGACTTATTAACACTCGATTGATTTATAGCTAAACTCTGTGCTGCCAAATGTTGATTTTCATCATTTTCCAAATAGCATTTAATTATTTCATATTGTCTTTCTGTCCATTTTCCCTTGATTGTAGTACATAAAGTTAATATAGAATTTATTAATTCGATTGTTTCCGAATTATAAATATCAGATTTAATCATTATATTCGCATTATATGATTCATATTTTCTTTCAAGCTTTTTCAATTCATAAATCATATCTCTTGCATTATAATATGCAGGACCGTCTGAACCTAATGGGAAATCACGATTTATTTCTGTTGTTATTTCACCTATACCAATTCCGAACCGTATTTTAATAGGATGCATTTCCATTTCGATAAATGAAATAATCCGAAAAATTTCACTTCCCAATGTTAAAAGACCTTGAAATTCATCACCCAATGTTATCATAAAATTTGAAACAATATTGTTGGGATAATTATAATTTATTTCGTTTAATATTTTTTTAAGCTTCTCTTGTATTCTATTTCTTTCATCAATTTTTTTGGAATTAATTATATCACCAATTATAGCAATGTATATATTTTCACATTTTTTTTGAAACATCATTATCACCCCGAAGATAATTATATTACATTTTTCATAATATGTCAACAATAATTCATCTGTAGATGCATCATTGCAAGAGATGCATCTACAGATGCATCATTGCGAAAGATTCATCTGTAGATGCATCATTACAAATGATTTGCTTGTTGAAACATCTTTTCTATAAAATAATTCAATTGAATTATGACATATATGTATAAATAAGTCAACATCAAAATCGTAATATACTAAATTTTTCATTCGTGAATATTATTATTATACTTTGAATACCTTTTTAATGGGTGTTTTTTATGTCTGATTTATCAAAATACCATACAGTTCGCGGGTATCAACTATTGGAGCAAGGCAGAAAGCCACTGACGTATTCAATGGAAGATTATCTTGAAATGATTTACCGGCACACTGCGAATTTTGGTTTTATACGCTTGAATAGAATAGCGGAGCTGTTGAATGTAACAGCACCTTCAACAGTTAAAATGCTGCACCGTCTGAGTGATCTGAAGCTGCTGTACTATAAAAAAATGGGATCATTGAACTTACTGATGAAGGTCGTGATATAAGAGAGTTTCTTCTTCAACGGCACAACATAATAGAATTGTTTCTGAGAAATATAGGTGTACAAGAAGAAACGCTGACAGAAACCGAATTGATTGAACATACACTTATTCCCTCTTTACCTAACAGTGAAGCAGTTTTTATCGCTGTTGGTATGCTCGGCGCTACGGCTATGCCTCATGTGATATATCTGCATTCCCAGCTTGTTCAACATCGAAATAAAGATCAGTCCGAGCAAGAAAAGAAGAAACATTTAAGAATGGAAAGAATAGATATAACCATTGCAGTGAATATCGCATTCATCGTAAACGCGGCTATGGTTGTAGTATCTGCCGCGGTATTCTACAAAAATGGAATGGTTGTTGATACAATAGAACAAGCACATCAATCATTATCTCCTTTGTTAGGAGCAGCTTCAGGCGGTGCATTCGGTATTGCTCTCATTGCTTCCGGGCTTTCATCATCAGCAGTAGGTACTATGGCAGGTCAGACAATTATGCAGGGATTTGTCGGTCTGAAAATCAATGATAATATAACAAGATTTATAACTATGTTACCGGGTATGCTGATAATAATTTCCGGTATAAACCCAATGCAGACTTTAGTAATGAGCCAAGTTATTTTGAGCTTTATATTACCGTTTGCAATAATACCGATGCTGTTGATAACTGCTCGGAAGGATCTAATGGGTTCGATGGTAAACAAACAGACAACAAATATAATCGGATGGTTGATAACAGCTGTTATTATAATAGCCAATATTATATTGTTGTATCTGACATTTTCGAAGCAGGTATAAAAAATAAATATTAATTTTGAGCAGTTCAATTATTATAATCGAACTGCTTATAATAATTTATAAAATTTAATTGACAATTTACAATATTACATTTATAATGAATTTAATAATATATTGGGGGGTTGTTTATGGACGACACAAATAATACCTTTGAAAAAGAAAATAGTTTCCCTGTGATTAAAGAAAGAAAACGTTGGTTATTCTTTGGCTTGCCCTTTACCTTTACAAAATATCATCTGTCTGCTAAAAGCCTTAAGTTGCTTAAGGGATTTTTTACAACCACCGAAGACGACCTCCTGCTGTTCAGAGTAATGGATATCTCAATCAGACGCAGTCTGTTTCAGCGTATGTTCGGGCTTAGTACGATGATTGTTATTTCTTCTGATAAGACCAATCCCACATTAATTGTTAGAAATATCAAGCGAGTGCGTGCTTTCAAGGAAGCTCTTGACGAGAGAGTAGAAAAAGAAAGGCTCCGTATGAGATTCAGAGCCGGTGAATTCATGGGCGAAATTGATGATTCGGATAATTATAATACATAGACAGAATTATACCGCAAGGGTTTTACTCCTGCGGTATTACTTTAAAAATGCTGATAAAACATTAATCGTCATATGATTTTTTTAGATTCTTTGACTATTGACATCAATATGTTCAAAGTGTATAATAAACTAATTTATTTAAATTAATATTATTTTTAAGAAGGGTGGAAGATGATGCAACAGAATGTGAATGAGAAATTTGCAAAAGAAGGCTTGACTTATGATGATGTTCTGCTTATACCGTCAAGAAGTGACATTCTCCCTACACAAATCAAACTTGAAACAAAGCTGACAAACAGAATCACGCTTAATATTCCTTTAATGACTGCTGCAATGGACACTGTAACAGATGCAAGAATGGCCATTGCGATTGCACGCGAAGGTGGGATCGGTGTTATTCATAAAAATATGCAGATCACTGAGCAAGCAGACCAGATCGAAAGAGTAAAGCGCAGTGAGAATGGAATAATTGAAAACCCATTTTTCCTCTCACCCGATCATTATGTTTATGATGCCAATGATCTTATGGCAAAATACAGGATTTCAGGTGTGCCGATTTGCACTGACGGCAAGCTGGTCGGAATAATTACAAACCGTGATATCCGTTTTCTTGAATCCTATGACCTCAAAATCAGTGAAGTAATGACAAAGGATAATATTGTAACAGCACCCGTGGGTACCACTCTGATCGAAGCACAGCGTATTCTCAGAAAGCACAAGATTGAGAAGTTGCCGCTTGTTGATGATAAGGGTATGCTCAGGGGGCTTATTACTATTAAAGACATTGAAAAAGCAATCAGATACCCGAATGCTGCAAAGGATGAATACGGCAGACTGCTTTGTGCGGCTGCAATCGGTGTAACAAGCGACCTTCTCGAACGTTCCGAAGCACTTATAAAGGCGGGAGTCGATGCACTTGTACTTGACTCAGCCCACGGCCATTCATTCGGTATAATTGAAGCAGTTAAAAAAGTCAAAGCAGCATTCCCAAATGCCCAACTTATTGTCGGTAATATCGCAACCGCTGAAGCTGCTATTGATCTTATTGAAGCGGGTGCTGACTGTCTGAAGGTAGGTATGGGTCCCGGTTCGATATGTACTACCCGTGTTGTTGCCGGAATAGGAGTACCTCAAATTACTGCTATCAGCGATGTTGCAGCAGTGGCTAAGGAAAAAGGTATTCCGATAATCGGTGATGGCGGCGTCAAATACTCCGGTGATATCGTAAAAGGAATTGCTGCAGGTGCTGATGTTATTATGATCGGTTCACTTGTTGCCGGCTGTGAGGAAAGCCCCGGCGAGCTTGAAATATATCAAGGCAGGCAGTTTAAAACCTACCGTGGTATGGGCTCAATCGGCGCAATGAACAGCGGCTCAAAGGACAGATACTTCCAGTCAGGTAATACTAAGCTTGTACCCGAAGGTGTTGAAGGTCGTGTTGCATACAAAGGTTATCTTTCAGAAACAATATTTCAACTGATTGGCGGTCTCCGCAGCGGTATGGGTTATTGCGGTGCAGCAACAATACCCGATCTGCAAGCAAATGCGAAATTTGTCAAAATTTCAAACGCTGGTCTGAAGGAATCACATCCACATGATGTTCTTATCACAAAAGAAGCTCCAAATTACAGTCCAAATTATTAATTCTATATAAAATTACACCTGAACATCAATTGATGTTCAGGTGATTTATTTACCAAACTTTTATATTGCTTTTTCTCGATAACATTTCTTCGCGCTTGGGTCCGTTTGAAACCATTGTTATCGGATAACCGAGCTTTGATTCGATGAAATCCACATATTTCTTTGCATTTTCGGGAAGATCATTATAAATCTTTATTCCCCTTATATCACATTTCCAGCCATCAAGATACTCAAAAACCGGCTTTGCTTTATCGAGTAATGGGGTTATCGGAAACTCGTCGGTTATAATACCGTCAATATCGTAACCTACACATACAGGTATCTTGTCAAGATAACCGAGTACATCAATCAATGAAAGACAAACATCGGTAGCACCCTGGAGCATACATCCGTATTTTGATGCAACTGCATCAAACCAACCAACTCTTCTTGGTCTTCCTGTTGTTGCGCCGTATTCACCTTTATCCCCGCCGCGTTTTCTTAAGTCTTCTGCTTCATCTCCGAATATTTCGGAAACAAACGCGCCTGCGCCGACTGCGGATGAATATGCTTTTGTAACAACAATTATTTGTTTTATACAATAAGGTGGAATACCTGCGCCGACCGATGCAAAGCCTGCAAGCGGTGATGATGAGGTTACAAACGGGTAAATTCCATTGTCGGTATCTTTAAGTGAACCTAATTGACCTTCAATAAGAACTTCCTTACTTTCGCGGATTGCTGTCTGAATAAATAAGGTTGTATTACCTACAAGTGGTTTGAGTTTTTCACGATATCCGACAAGTTTATCAAATAGCTTTACAGGATCAATCATTTGTGCTTCAGGGTATAAGCCCTTTATAGTATTGTTTTTAAGTTCGCAGACTTTATCGAGTCTTTCTTTTAAAACATCATCAAAGAATAACTCACCAACTTGAATTCCTATTTTTAAATATTTATCAGAATAAAACGGAGCAATACCCGATTTTGTTGAACCGAAGTTTTTCTTACCAAGTCTGACTTCCTCAAGTTCATCGAATAATATATGATACGGCATCAATACCTGTGCTCTATCTGAAATTAATAACTTTGGCATCGGAACGCCCTGGGATATTATACTGTCAATTTCTTTGAATAACTTATCGATATCAAGAGCAACACCCTGACCGATTACATTGGTTACATTGCTGCAGAATGAACCTGAGGGCAGAAGATGCAGTGCAAATCTGCCGTATTGATTTATAATTGTATGTCCTGCGTTTGCACCGCCTTGAAATCTGACTACTACATCGGCTTTTTCAGCAAGATAATCGATGATTTTACCCTTGCCTTCGTCGCCCCAGTTACCGCCTACTACTGCTCTTACCATAATATTGCCTCCAAAATAAATTTTTAACTCACAACATTATAATATCACAACTTATTGTATAAGTAAAATATATATATTTTATATGTTTCATAAGTTTTAATTATATTATCATATCCAGAAGCTTCCGCCCTGCATGCGAAATCGGTGATTTTTTACTTGATACGACACATAATGAACGTGCTTTTGACTTAATTGAAAATTTCACTTCGAAAAGTCTGCCACTTTCAATACTATCTATTGCAAAGTCTTTTACAACAGAACCCAAGCCAAGATTCATCTCAGCAAATTTGACAATAAGTTCACTTGTTGCAAGCTCGAATTCCGGTGCAATGTCAACTCCGTTTTTTGTAAGAAAGTTGTCAACAAATCTCCTAGTGCTTGTTTTACGATCAAGACAGATTATAGGCAGATTATTTAATTCATCAATTGATAATATCTTGTCTTTCAGATGTTGAAAACCGTTGCCTGCAACGAAAATATCGGTTATGCTTTTGACTTCGGAAACAGCCATATCTTCATCTTGTTCAAACGGTGCGCTGACAACAGCAAAATCTATCTTCCCTTCCATTAGATATTGGATAGTTTCTGGAGTTGGCCCGTTTGTAACAATTATTTTTATTGATGGATATATACTGTGAAACTTCTCAAGATGTGTCAGAAGGAAAAAACGCAATGTCATGTCGCTTGCTCCGATTCTGATCTCGCCTTTCTCAAGATTCAACATTTGTTCAAGCTTCTGTTCACCGCTCAAAATTGTTTCATATCCGCTTTTAACATATTTATACAGCAGCTCTCCTTCGGGTGTGAGCTTCACTCCTTTTGATACCCTCAGGAATAAACTGCAACCGACATTTTGTTCAAGCAATTTTATAGATTGGCTTACAGCAGGCTGAGATATATACAACTTTTCAGATGCTACTGTTATACTTTTACATTCAGCAACATAATAGAATACTTTATAATGCTCTAAATTTCCAGTCATAATAATTTCCTCTTATATTAAATTTGAATTATATAATTTGCAATTATATTATAACTGTTATATAAAATAAAATCAATATAATTTTTTGAAATTTATTGTTTTGACAAATCGAATACTTTGTGGTATAATAAAGTTAACATAGGGTTTTATATGGATTCCATATTTGAGTGGTTGGTTTTAAAAATGCTTCGCATTTTTAGAAATTTCAATCTGTTTTATGGTATAATAAATTCAATAAAATATAAAATTAACTTTGTTATCTACATTATATAATTGGAGATGAATTTAATGGCTGAAAATTGCGATCACAATTGTTCCGAATGCGGAATGGATTGTGATGAAAGAACAAAAAAAGAAAGTTTATTGGAAAAGCCTCACGATATGAGCCATATCAAGAAAGTTATTGCTATTGTCAGCGGTAAAGGCGGAGTCGGAAAATCACTTGTTACCTCATTGCTTGCTGTAATATCAAACCGAAATGGATTTAACACAGCAATTCTTGATGCTGATATAACAGGTCCATCAATACCGATAGCATTCGGATTAAAAGAAAAAGCTACAAGCAGTGAATTAGGGCTGTTCCCTGTTAAAACAAAAACCGGGATCAATGTAATATCGCTGAATCTATTACTCAACAATGATACTGACCCTGTAGTATGGCGTGGCCCGTTAATTGCCGGTGCTGTAAAACAATTCTGGACTGATGTTGTTTGGGGTGATGTAGATTATATGTTTATCGATATGCCTCCCGGCACAGGTGATGTACCGCTTACTGTATTTCAATCAATACCTATAACAGGGATTGTCATTGTTACCTCACCTCAGGAGCTTGTTTCGATGATAGTCGGTAAAGCTGTTAATATGGCAAAGATGATGAATATTCCCATTCTTGGAATTGTCGAGAATATGAGCTATGCAACCTGCCCGGATTGCGGAAAGAAGATTGAAATATTCGGTGACAGTCACATTGATGAGATTGCTATAAAACATAATATCACCAATGTTGCAAAAATACCGATTGATTCCAAACTCACCGCTGCTTGCGATAAAGGTATGATTGAATTATTTGAAGGTGATTGGTTAAACAATTTAATTAATACAATTCAATAAATAAAAATATTCTAATATTTCCCTCAATATACCTTAGAAAAATGAAGCATTGTAAAATAGATAGTAAATAAACCTTGACAAACTTAAGATTTTGTATATAATTATAATATAAATAAACTGTTGATTATATATCAACATTATTGAAAGGGATTTTTAAATGAAATCAATTAAACGTATCGTTGCATTAATGCTTGTCTGTCTTATGGTCATCATTTGCGGAATCTCAGCAGTTGCAGTTGCTGAAGAGTCATACTTTTCAGGAAATATTGTAAGTGCTAATCAATATCTTGGTGGAGAAATTACAATTCTCACAAGAGCAGAAACAAATGATGGCATATTAACAAAGATCGCTGATACCTCAGGACATTTCTTAGCTGTTGACGGCGGAAAAGATTATAACTACTTCGTGCTTCTTGTTTGTGCACCCGACGAAAACGACGATTACAGAATCACAGAAACATATTTCACACTCGGAAGACCTGATGGGATAAAAGCTGATGTTGAAATACCTGAAAATGGATTTATAATCGGTATCAACGGTGAGAGAACTGATGATGTTGCTGCTGTTAAGGATATTGCTGTTGTCGGTGATTATGTAACTCTTACAGGCGTTGACTTAGGCGAAATTGAAATTGCTGACAGCTTTATTGCTTCATTATCCGGTGCGTCCTTTACAATTGCTCATGACGACGGAACAATTCCTGCTGAATCTGTAGTTGAGTCTGCAACCGAAAGCACAACAGAGTCAAGCGTAGCTGAAACACCTGATACAGGCGATTCATTTGCTATATTTGCAATCATAGCTATACTCGCATTATCCGGTGCTGCTGTTGTTTCAAAAGCAAGAAACTAAACTCTGAATTTATTTAAAAATAATAATCATAACACCTTGTGTGGTTCAACACAGGGTGTTATTCTGTCTGTTTTTTATTTATGAATACTCTTTCCCTCTTGCTCATATAATGCAGTAAAAGGGGGAATAACAATTGGAAATCAATTCGTTTTATGAGCAGCGTGTTAAAGAGCTTGCTGTTTATGTAATAGAGAACAAATCAACTGTTAGGAAAACTGCATCGATTTTCGGGATTTCAAAATCTACCGTACATAAAGATTTATCTAAAAGGCTGAAATATATTTCACCGTTATTATATTCACAGGTTAATGTGATTCTTCAACTTAACAAACAACAAAGACATATCAGAGGAGGTAATGCCACCAGATTAAAATATTTAGCCGAAAGAAGTCAACAATTATAATTTTTATTAAAACGAAGCATATTTATATCCGGTGATATCAATTTTCGTTTTACCATTAGTCAATTCGTAAATTTTGTTTTTGATATTTTCATATTCATCTTCTTTAGTATAGGCATCAATTGCAATGATATCTGTAAATATAGTATTTTCAATTATCGTACCAGTTTTATTTATTTCGTATAATATTTTATTATAATCATTATAGTTCGTTTCTATTTTTACAATCTGACATGGTATCATAGTTACTATACCGCTTGCATCTATTACTGCTTTTGCAGAAGCAGAATATACTCTGACAAGACCACCGGTGCCAAGCAGGGTACCGCCAAAATATCTGGTTACAACAACAACAGTGTCAATCAATCCTTCTTTTTTTATTACTTCAAGCACAGGAACACCGGCTGTTCCATGCGGCTCACCGTCATCACTGAACCTCACAGTGTTATTTTCTCTTAAAGTGTATGCGTAAACATTGTGTGTTGCATCCTGATGTTTTTTTTGTATTTCATTTATGAATTCAACCGCTTGTTGTTCGTTTTCTGCTTTATTTGCATATCCGATAAAAACAGAGCGTTTTTCGACAAGCTGTATCTCACTATAACCTCTAATAGTTTTATAACTATTCATAAATGATAGTTCCCTTCATAAAATCTTTTAATTAAAATCAAGAGCTGTCGCTTTTATGCAGACAGCTCTTTTGAATTATATAGATATGAAATTCTCAGATGTTATCTGCGAACTTTTGAAACAACTATTACTGCACCAGCAAGTGCAATGACAGCGATTATAGCAAATATAGCCATATTGTCGCCTGTAGGAATTGTTGTTGTATCGCTTTCTTCTGCCGGTGTTGACTCTTCTTCATCAACGAAAGGTTCGTTAGCAGTTAATGTAACCTGAGCATAGCGATCAAAACTCTTGCCACCAACAATACCTGATGCAAATGCTATAATACCACCGTCATAATCAGTAGCAGCACTCTTAGCAACGCAGCTGAATGCTAATCCGCATTTACCGCCAACTTCGATGCCTTCAGTTTTAGCTATTGCAGACCACGGAATAGCTAATTCATATACATCATATCCATCTGCGCATGCAGCTTCCCATTTAAAGTTTGCATCACTTCTAACTGTACCAAAATGATTGCAAGGACCGGCTGCAAGCTCTGTTCCATCACCGGTTCTGCCTATTGTCCATTCACGTGCGAATGTACAAGCATAAGCATCGCCCCAATCCCAGTCACTGCCGTCTGCTGATGCAAAAACGTCAAGTGTAGGATCGTCATATACCATAGCTGTCATTATACTGGGTTGTTCAAAAACATAATTATTCGGACCTGCGGGATGTGTTTCATCAAGGCAGGTTACTTTTACTGCATAATAGAAATAATCAGCATCCCAAGTAGCATAAAAGTCAAGTGTAACATCTTCTTCTTCAAGACCAAGTGAGTCTCTGCTCCACAACGCTGAACCAGCATCATATGATGCGATAAGCTTATACTCGCCAACACCGATTGTTCCGTCAGTTACTGGAGCTGTTGTACACTGAGGTACATTAATAGCTGCGAAAGGATCTTTTGCAGAAGCTGTTGTTAGCATTGCAAAAACCATAAGTATTGCAACAAAAATAGTTAAAAACTTTTTCATATGTTTCTCCTCTTTCATAATTTAGTACAACACAAATTTGAATTGTACATCTATATGTGAATTATACCACATATATTTTTTTTCGTCAATAGTGATTATGAATATTTATGGATTATTTTTATAACAAATATTTCATTATGTTTTATTTTTAATAATTAAATTTAAATTCTATCCATATATATTATCTGAATTTCAATGCTTCTCTGCATCAAGAATTACCTACATAATTTTATCTCTTTCAGAGCAAATTAACTGTTGAAAGAATTAATAATTAAAATTCTTAAGGAGGAAGCATTTTGTAATTCTGATAAAACAAAATGCAAAAAAATGAAAAAACTTTATTTCACAACATTATCTGTTCTGATTATTATTATGTCAGTTTTGAATATAGCCATTCCGGACAGTGTATCTATATTCAATGATCAAACTGTAAAAGAAAGCTTTGCTGATTATCCGTATATTACAGCATCAACAACAAACGGACAAACGATAACGGCATCATTATTCGGTGTCATTCCGATAAAAAAAGTCAATCTCGAGACATATCCGCGCCTTAAGCTATGTCCCGGTGGAAATGCATTCGGTATCAAATTTTTTACTGATGGTGTTCTTGTTATCGGTTTATCCGATGTTAAGAATACACAAGGTAATATATCTCCTTCAAAAGCAGCAGGTATAGAAGTCGGAGATATTATTAAAGAATATAATGGCAACAAGATTGAAAATGCTGAGATGCTTATAAAAGCAATCGAAGCAAGTAACGGTGAGACAATAAATTTTTCTATTTCGAGAAATGGCGAAAGCATAACACTTAAAATTACACCGGTTTTATCTCTTGAAACCAACACTTATAAAGCAGGCTTGTGGGTACGGGATTCAACTGCGGGTATCGGAACTGTTACCTTTATTGATAAGGAAACCAATATTTTTGCCGGTCTTGGACACGGTATATGTGATGTTGATACGGGAGTATTAATGCCCTTAGGGAAAGCTGCGGTTGTTGATGTTGATATAACCGGAATATCCAAAGGTGTTGTCAACAATCCCGGGGAGCTGAAAGGTAGTTTTTCAAATATCCGTGAAGGATTTCTGACAGCAAATACAGATGTCGGAGTATTCGGGCTGTTTGATTCACAACCGGAGCAGCTACACGAAGCGATTCCTATTGCTCTCAAGAATGAAATAAAAACCGGTAAAGCATATATTTACTGTACACTTGATGGAAATAACGTCGATAAATTTGAAATCGAAATTCTGAAGCTCAACAAAAATAAACAGGACAGTAAAAATATGCTTATAAAAGTTACTGATGAACGTTTGCTGGCAGCAACCGGTGGTATAGTTCAGGGAATGAGCGGCAGCCCGATAGTACAGGATGGTAAGCTGATCGGTGCGGTAACACATGTATTAATCAATGATCCGACAAAGGGATATGCAATTTTCATTGAAAATATGATTAACGAATTGTGGGAAAATTAAATTTAATAATAAAATCCGGTGAATGATCATCGGATTTTCGCATTTCTTATATTAATCTGATTAAAAACATAGATAAAATTCAAGGAAAAACCTTTACTTTATGGGTTTTCCGCAGAATTTTAACGTAATGTTTTATGAAAGATTAATATTATTCAACAATCAACATAACTTGAATATCCAATTCAGTTATCGACTTAGTGCCAAGAGAAGTATAGAATTCGTACTCAATATGAGCTTTGTATTCCCCTTTAGCCAGCTTCTTCAGTAAAGGTACATCAGATATACCTTTATCGGACGGAATCAGACCTGATTGATACATTAAATCACTGTTGTCAAGACAGACACTTATCCTTATCAGATAATCGCTATTATAATTGCAAAGCAAGGTTGAAGATTTAATTTTGTTATCTGCAATATATAATTTCTCGTTTCCGTTGATTTTGATGAATTTATACCCTTCAGAAGTTTCAGAAACATTCTCTGAAGTTTCAATTATATCCTTAGCATTCGGATCAATATAAATTTCGGAATTAACATCATCATTTTTTGTTACTTCAAGAGTAATGAAAACTGCAGCCGATGCTGTAATACTCATTAACAATATTGTAATGACAACATATAAAAGCTTGGCTTTTTTCATACAATCAGTCCTTTCTTATATTCCCCGAAAATTTCTTTCTTATTTTCCAAAAATATGTTCAAGCCATTTAACAGACCATTCGCCCCAACGTGCTACATATGGTATATCATATTCCGGACACGGTGCTGATTCAAAATTCGCTCTCGAAAGCCCATGCTCACCCATCGGTAAAATATGAAGTTCATATGGAATATTATGTTCTGACAATGCTTTCGCAAAAACCAAAGCATTCTGTACAGGTACACAACTGTCAATCATTGTATGCCAGATAAAAGCTGGTGCTGTATTGTTATCAACATTTAATTCACACGAATAAAAAGCAAGTTCTTCATCGCTTGGATTTTCTTTGCCAATCAGATTTTTGAATGAACCGAGGTGTGGTGTGGTTATACCTGATATAACAGGATAAGATAAAACCATAGCGTTTACTTTTGCTGAACCATAAGGAATACCAAGTGTATTATACAGCTCTTTACGATGACATACAGTTCCTATTGAAGCTGCAAGGTGTCCACCTGCGGAAGCTCCCCAAACTGCTATTCTGTCAGGATCTATGTCCCATTCCACTGCATTTTTACGAATTGTGTATAACGCCTGAGCAGCGTCAAATATAGGATGGCCACCGGCAGCATTCTTACCGACAGAATATCTTAAAGCAAAACAATTGAATCCGGCAGCGAGATAAAGCGTAACAATCGGTTCTACTTCCCTGTCTGAAACAAATTCGTATCCGCCGCCGCCGAATACAAGCATGGCCGGTCTGGGCGGTATGGGCAGCTCGCTTGATTTGGCATGAATGTAGGTTTCGAGAATAACCTCATCACAGCCTCTATAAATTTCTTTGTCATAAATTTTAATTTTTTCACATACCATTATTATTTTCCTTCTTATTTTTTATCGATTTATATATCGAAAATAATATCGAAATAATTATTATTATATTAGACAGATGCAAAGCAGTGTCACCGTATTCTGTGTACAATGTTATCTTACTTGATGTATAAACATTGCCGCTGACAAAGCCTTTTTGGAGAGCAGGAAGTAAGATCAATACCTGACCTTTTGTATTGATTAGCATTGAAACACCGGTATTGGCAGCACGGACCATATATCTGCCGTTTTCAATTGCTCTGAGTTTTGCAAAATCAGCATGTTGTCTGACACCGGCAGTGTCTTTGTACCAGGAATCATTTGTGGCAAGTATCAATATTTCAGCTCCATCATATGTACTTTCACGTGCAAGAGGTTCAAAAATAGAATCAAAACAAATCAATCCGCCGAGCTTACCGTATTCTGAATCAACAAGACTGCTTCCCTTACCGAAAGCAAATTCATCATCTGCAAGATTAAAATTTTTTACGAATGGAAAAACTGTTTCAAAAAACGATCTGTACGGCAGAAATTCACCAAAAGGAGCCAGATGCCTTTTATTATATACAACACTGTCGCCACCGTCAGGATATATAGCTACAAGAGAATTATAATTATATTCATCATCGGTTGTTAATGCTCCTAAAATTATAATAATATCGTTTTCGGTCGCAATTTCCTGTAAATATTCACGGACTTCGGAGTTTTTTGTATAATAAAGCGGTATTGCTGATTCGGGAAATACAACCATATCAATCTCATCATCTTGTATAACATTATTAAGCAATTCATAATACGCTTCTTTTGATGTTCTGCCCTCATTATCCCATTTTTCACTTGATGTTATGTTTCCTTGAAGCACAGCAACATTTATCTCATTTTCAGCTTTTTCAGGAATTAAAAAAATAACTGTTCCGATAACAAAATTTATCCCAAATATCAAAGCTGATAATGCAAACAGTAGCTTCTTCTTTTCTATCGAAATCAATGCCATACCGATATATCCGGCGCTGGCAACAACAATGAGAGTTATAAAATAACTGCCAAACAATGATACAGTCTGGACAGCAGGCAACATAAAAATCTGCGATATTGCAACTCTGCCCCATGAGAAGCCGAGATCACCGAGCGCCATTATCCATTCTGTAGTTGCCCAGAAGGCTGCCAAAACAACCGGAGCAAAACATCTGTTGATTCTGAGTTTACTGAAAATATATATCGAGGTTGCATAAAACAACGAATGGAAAATACTAATACCGATGCAAGCTGCGATAATTATAAATATACCTTGTGCAGGAGTAAAATTAAAGCCTTCAAAAGGATACAATGCAATAAACCAATGATATAAAGGGATGAAAAAACCGATACCAAAAAGCATTCCTTTTCTGAATGCTTTTTTTATTAAATAATTTTCTCTGTCATATAACGATACAATCAATAAAGCAATGCCTGCATATGTAAAAATGAACAACCTTGAATCGAAAAAAGGCAATGAAAATAAATTGCCTGCAAAAAATGCTAACAAACATTTGTATTTTAAAAGCCTTTTTAATTTTTCTTTTAATATAGTCATTTTATTTTTAAATCAGCAATCATATCTCTGACTGCTTCGGTTGCAACTCTGAAAGCTTCAAACGGTGTTTCAAAGATATATTTGTGTTTAATATCATCAAGCTTAGATAAACCTTCAAGGCCGGTAAACATCATCAGATGAGGTTCCATAGTTATAATTATATCTTTACCAGGATTATCAATATTGATATTTTGTAATACTTCTTTAATACAGGCAACCCCTTTGCCGGGCGGAACTATGATTCCGTCTTCGTCAGCATCCTTGATATGCATATAATCTATATAGTTTCTCAACATCCCATATGCCGGAGCAGCATTCACACCACAGAAGGAAAAATTACCGTTGTCGAGAACAATTCTCAGCTCACCACCAAACTCACGGGCAAGCTCAAGAACTCTTTCGGGGGAATATCCGAATATATCCTTTTCGTTTTCGTGATAAAGAGTAAGCCCACGGGTTTTTACCTTGTCAAGCATTGTTCTGATTCTGATAATGACTTGCTTTTTAAATTCTGCTTCACTTTTCGGGCTACCGCAATAAAAGCTGAACATTCTGATTCGTTTGCAATTCAGCATATCACCTATGTCCATAATTCTGTCAAGGAGTTGTAAATGCGTATCAAAGTCATCATCAAGCGTTATCTTACCGATTGGAGAGCCGAGTGCTGATAAACCAATACTCGCTTTTTCAAGCTTCGCTTTTACTGTCATAACTTCATCATCAGATAAAGCTGCAAAACTTTTCCCATCTACACCGCGCAACTCAATCAGTGGTATTTCAAGCTTCTTAACAGCTATTAACTGTTCGTCAAAATTTGATGATATTTCGTCAGCAAATGAACTTAAAATAAAATTTGCCATAACTACCTCGTCTATATTTTCTCGTAAAAACTTATTCGTCTTTTATGACTATTTTACCGTATTCAAAATAACCTTCGTATGTTCTTGTCGGATTTCCATCTTCATTAACCCAGGTATATGTTCCGTATCCGTGGATATAGTTATCAAGAAACTCGCCTTCGTATTTCTCGCCGTTTTCCCAGATATATGTTCCGTATCCTGTTCTAACATCGTTTTTAAAGGCTCCGGTATAAACATCACCATTTGAAAATGTATAAGTCCCTGAACCATCTTTCAGGTCTTTGGTATAGGCTCCCTGATATTTTGAACCGTCAACCCAAGTGTACACACCATTTCCATCCTTCATATTATTGATGAAATTGCCCTTATATGAAGAACCATCAGCCCAGAAGAACTCACCATAACCTTCTTTTTTACCATCAACTAAAGCGCCGACATACTTATCACCGTTTTTATATGTATAAGTACCTTGACCGGTCATTTTATCTTCCCTGAAATCGCCTTCATATGTATCACTGGTAGCACTGTATGTCATCTTTCCGGTACCATGACGATATAGCTGATCTATGTCTCCGGTATAAACATCGCCATTTGAATACATAATTGTGTTGTTTACATAATCAAGCTCGCCGATTCGTCCATCGTTATAATATATCGTACCTGTCAATGGCTGTCCGTTTCCTGTTTTCCCGATAAATTTACACTCGTCAGTTGCAATATACCGATATCCTAGAGCTAATATTATCAAGACAGTCAATAAAACAGAAATAAAAGCAAAGAATAAAAGTGCGACTATTGGATTCAGGCGGACATTCTTTTTTATCATATAAAGTCACATGCTTTCTTTTGGAGTTTGTGTGGTTTCGGTTTATAGAAATTATAGCAATACATTACGGTAGAAAATCACAAACTCGCAGGCTGAACAAGCTGAGATTGGAAGCGATGCTTCTTTTTGTTCAACCTAAAATAACCAAACCTTTACCATATTATATATTTGTCTTCGTTATGCTAATTACGAGAATGTATCATAAACATAGTTTAAAAGTGAAGGTATTACAAACCATAAAAATAAAAGTGTTACCACAAGTAATACTATGGTTAAAAATATTGCTCTTGCGTCAGTATTTTTATTATCGAATCTTTTTGCCATCATTTCTTTATCTTCAGCAGAAATATAATACATATTATTCGATTTCTTAATATAGCGTTTGAAAGTAATATTAGTGCGAAGCGATTGTGTGATTAATTTATTTAAGCCATATCCGATTTCATCAAGTGTTTTTGCAGAAGATTCACTTTCAGCTTCAGCGTTTATCAACGCTCTGACAAATTTCCCTAAAACTGCTTTGTTATATAAAGCATAAAAAGCAGCAATCAGTATGCCGATTGAGAAAACTATCATAATTTCATAATATGGATTTGTGTCAACATATACTGTTGACAGCGGCATTATCAACCCAAAATTAATCATACAGCACCTCGTTTCTTATTATTTATTACTTATTTTGTCAATGCCCATATATCTTCTGAGAACTTCAGGAACAGCAACACTGCCATCAGCCTGCTGGTAGTTTTCAAGAATTGCAGCAACAGTTCTTCCGATAGCAACACCCGAGCCATTCAAAGTATGCACTAAAGCTGCCTTATCTTTGATATCACCTTTATATCTGATAGCCGCTCTGCATGCCTGGTAATCTTCAAAATCAGAGCAGGATGAAATTTCAACATATCTCCCGTAGGATGGCATATAAACCTCGATATCGTATGTCTTTGCAGACGAAAAGCCCATATCACCAGTGCAAAGCAGGACGACACGGTATGGTAAGCCCAATTGTTGTAAAACATACTCAGCATCCGCGGTCAGCTTCTCAAGCTCATCATATGATGTCTCGGGTTCGGTGAACTTAACAAGCTCAACCTTATTGAACTGATGCTGACGTATAAGTCCGCGCTGATCACGACCTGCTGTTCCCGCTTCTGCGCGGAAGCATGCAGAGTAAGCAGTATATTTTATCGGAAGCTTTGCTTTTTCGAGAATTTCGTTGCGATGCATATTGGTTACCGGAACTTCAGCAGTAGGAATAAGGAAGTAATCGGTATTCTGAACCTTGAAAGCATCCTCTTCGAATTTCGGAAGCTGTCCGGTCGCTCTCATAGAGGCGCGGTTTACCATGAACGGTGGGAATATTTCTGTATATCCACGGCTCGTATGAGTATCAAGATAAAAATTCATTACAGCTCGCTCAAGTCTTGCGCCCAACCCTCTGTAAAAATGAAAGCGCGAACCTGTAACCTTTGCGGCTGTTTCCGGATCGAGTATTTCAAGATTTTTTCCTATATCCCAGTGAGCAAGCGGTTCGAAATCGAATTTCGGTATTTCACCATATCTGCGGACCTCAGGATTGTCATCAGAACTTGCACCGACAGGAACACTTGCATGTGGAATATTTGGTATGTTAAGAAGAATTTTTTCAATTTCTTCTTCGATTGCAGATTGTCTTGCGTCATCTTCCTTAATTTTTGCAGCAATTTCTTTCTGCTCAGCAAAAATATCGGTTAGGTACTTACCTTCCTTTTTGAAAACAGGAATCTGCTTTGATACAGCATTCTGCTTTGCCTTAAGTGCTTCGTTGTCTACAATTATTGCTCTGCGCTCTGTATCAAGTTCAAGTAATTTATCGATATCTGCTGAATAGTCAGTTCCTCTGGTTGCGAGTCTTGTCATGACATATTCGGTATTTTCTTTTATAAACTTTATATCTAACATAAACATCCCTCTTGTTTAAAATATTTATTCTTCGTTATTTAATATTTCATTGCCACAAATGGATATTAACAGCTGTTCAAGATCTTCACTGCTCTTATATGAGATAGTGAGTGAATTGTTTGATAATTTTACTTTTCTGCCGAGATTGTTTGAAACTTTATTTTCGAGTTCTTTAAAATAGCTCTGTCTTACTGGATTTCCCTCGATTTTTTTTGGTTTTTCGGTCAATAAATTTTTTACCAGCGCTTCTGTTTCTCTGACCGATAATTGTTTATCTATAATATATGCTGCCTGTTTCTTTATCTCTGATTCGGAAAATACTGATAGCAGAGGAATCAGAGTTCTTGCATGACCGTAGCTCAGCTGCCCATTCTCAACAAATGATAATATACTGTCGGGTAGCTTTAGAAGCCTTAATATGTTTGCAACATTGGTGCGTGACTTACCGACCTTTACTGCAGCTTCTTCCTGAGTCAGATCATAGTTTTCAATTAAGGTTTTATATCCCTTTGCTTCTTCAACCGGATTCAAATCCTCACGTTGGAGATTTTCGACCATTGACAGAAACGCTGCATCCCTATCCGAAAGCTCTTTGACAATAACAGGTACTTCATTCAAGCCTGCCATCTTTGAGGCTCGCCAGCGGCGTTCGCCTGCAATAATTTCGTAGAATCCATTTGATTTCTTACGTACCACAATTGGCTGAATCAAACCGTGTTGTGTAATTGATGCAGCAAGCTCTTCAAGCGATTCTTGATCAAAACTGCGACGAGGTTGATTTCTGTTGGGTTCAATGTCGTATACTCTGATTGTGGTTATTCCGGTAGCCGATTCGGTTTCTTCTATTGTATTATCTGTAAGAAGAGCGTCAAGCCCTCTTCCAAGTCCTCTTTTTTGTAATGCCATCTCTGTTCCTTTCGGTTAACATAATGATGTTATTATTATAGCCATTGTATAAATGCGGTTTTATCATTGCGGTTATATCCCGCATGTTCATAGAATTTAAGTGTGTTTTCGCTTTTTGAGCCTGTCATAAGCATGATCTTATAACAATTCTCTTTTATAGCTATTTCTTTTGCATAATTAAGGCAGGCAGATGCAAAACCTTTATTTCTATGATTCTCATTTGTTATGACATTCTCAATGAGTGCATATGATCTTTGATTATGTGTAAGGTTAGGTATTATAATCAGAACGCAGGTTGAAACAATTTCTCCATCTTTATCCGCAACAATAACATAATGATTTTTATCGTATATAATTTCATACCACAATTCCGTTAGTTTATCACTTTCTCCGGATAATGGATTTGTTTTCAGTTGAGTATAAAGTTTCAGTAAACCCTCAAGATCGGTTTCATTTGCAACACGTATCATATATGTCTCCAAAACATCCACAGCTGTCATTTATTATAAGAGTTCTTTGAATTATAAACTATATCTTTCATGTCTATTCAGATGCTAAATCCTTAAGTTTATCATCTGTTATTCTGTATATAGTCCAGTTTTCCATAGGTGTTGCGCCTAATGAAAGATAAAAATCTATGCTTGGTTTATTCCAGTCCAGACAGCTCCATTCAAGTCTGCCGCATCCGCGTTCAACAGTAATATCCGCAAGCTTTTTCAGAAAACTTTTCCCATAACCATTTCCGCGGTATTCGGGTCTTACATATAAATCTTCAAGATATATGCCTGCCCTACCGAGGAAGGTTGAGAAGTTATAAAAGAAGAGTGCATAACCGACCGGTTTCCCATCAACTTCACCGATAAGAACTTCAGCTTTTTTTAGTTTGAAAAGCCACTGTTCAAGAATCTCTTCGGTTGCAATAACTTCATATAATAAATTCTCATATTCGGCAAGCTCTTTGATAAGGTCAAGTACCAACCTTGTGTCCTTCTCAATGGCAAATCTTATTTTAAAATTATTCTTATTCATCTTTTTCTATATGCATTTCTGTTAATTTTGATATGCTTATTTAATAACTGATTTTCTTATTAATTCTTCCGCTATTGCTGTATATGCTGCCGCACCTTTAGAATTTTTATCATAATCGATAATTGAAAGTCCGAAGCTGGGTGCTTCACTTACCTTGACATTTCGTGGTACAGGTGTTGAGAACATTTTATCAGCAAAATACTTCTTAATTTCATTCATAACCTGAACAGTAAGGTTTAATCTGCCGTCATACATATTTACTATAACACCAATCAATTCAAGTGCAGGATTATACAGCTTCTTGATTGAACGGATAGTCATTGTCAACTGTGAAAGACCTTCAAGTGAATAATACTCACACAGTAAGGGAACTATTACACCGTCTGCAGCTGTCAGAGAATTTATTGTCATCAGTCCGAGTGACGGCGGGCAATCTATAAATATAAAGTCGTAATTATTTTCAATCTGTGATAACGCATCCTTCATTCGGTATTCACGATTCTCAGCGTCAACAAGCTCAAGCTCAGCTCCAACAAGATCAATCGACGCAGGTATGATTGAAAGATTCTCTGAATTTGTTGGAATAATAACTTCTGATGTCTTCAAACGCCCGATCAGAGTGTCATAAGTTGAACCTGCGATTTTTCTTTTATTTATACCTAATCCACCTGTTGCATTACCTTGGGGATCAGCATCAACCAAAAGACATTTATACCCCTGTTTTGCGACACAGGCAGCAATATTTACTGCTGAAGTGGTTTTCCCGACTCCACCCTTCTGATTTGCGAAAACTATTTTTTTATATCTTATTCTGACGCGATCGCTTGTATTAAAATCGCTGCTTTTTGTTGTTTCTATCATAACAAGCGGCATGTTGTAAAATGTAATTCAATATACAAACAATATGTATTAAATCACAACAACACATGCGTCCTTTCTTAATCCAGATTTTCTTACATAGCTCTGCTATTTCTAAGTTTATATTATAACATACGCCAATATTCAAGTCAAGATAAAATAAGAAGTTTGTTGGTATAGCAAGTAACACATAATATTGAAAATTTATTTGGTTTATTTTGGTATTTGCTATTGACATATGTGACATATTATGGTATTATGTATTACAACAAGCCCACTTGTTATATAATTCCACATTGAAGACATAAATATATTTTAAGGGGCAAAACATGAAAGGATTAGGGACATATGCAAAAGATCGAAAATAAACCTAAAGTTATTTTAGCAGACAGCAATGCAGATTTCAGAACACAGTGTGCTCAGGGACTCCGGAGATGCGGTATTGATGTAATCGCAGAGGCTGCGGACGGTCAGGAAGCATTCTCCAAGATAGTAAGATTGAAGCCAAATGCTGTTATATCAGAGCTTTACTTAGCCAAAATCGACGGAGCACAGCTTATTAGAGAAGTATCAAAACAACTGCCCGACTCATCACCTATTTTTATTATGGCTGCTTCGTTCGGTAACCGGAATATGTTTGAAGAAGCAAGCGAAGCAGGTGCTGCATATTGCATGCTCAAACCGATTGATTACAATACTTTATCTGAGAGGATAATTAAGCTTTCCGAAAGAGACAGAAAGAAACACATGATAAAAAATCCTTCGGAAGCACAAGCAGATCTTGAAGCACAGATCACAAAAATAATACATGAAATCGGTATTCCGGCACATATCAAAGGCTATAAATTCCTACGTTCTGCAATTCTTATGTGTGTAAACAATCCAAATCTGACAAATGCGATCACAAAGATTGTATATCCAAACGTTGCCGAAGAATTTTTCACAACACCCTCACGTGTTGAACGAGCTGTCCGCCACTCAATTGAAGTTGCATTTGACCGCGGTAACATAAAGGTGTTGACAGAATATTTTGGTTATACGATAAATTTGTCAAGAGGCAAACCAACTAATGCCGAATTTATTGCAATGATTGCAGACAACCTTAGGATGGCAAATAAATCACTCTTATTTGTATAATACTATTTCTCATAAGAAACAATAGATAATAATTCAAAACTAATTCCAATGGAATTAGTTGAAAAAGTCCTTATATCATAAATTTTTCCTTGAATTTTATCACTGTTTTTAAATCAAATTAGTATAAGAACTAATTTGGCGGGAGCATTTGCTCCCGCCATTGATTTATTCTGTTACATTTGCATTCTTGAGTTTTGTTTTTTTAATCAACTTCATCGCAAAGAATTGTTCTCTTTCTTTTTCTTCGAGATAATCAGCAATATACAAAACCTGTTCACTCAGCATCGGAATTATTATGTTTTTCAATGCATTTGCTCTCTTTTGCGCCTGTTTGATAGCGTAAGCAAGCCGATATACACTATTTTCAATTGCTGCCTGTTGTGCAGCGTATTTTCTTGCATTATTAAACTTCAGATATACTCTGTCTATATACGAGTCACTTCTCAGCATTCCGTAAATTGGATCCTTTTCAAAGTCCGATTCGATCAACTCCGGGATTTCGACACCCATTACACTACGAGTTCTGATCATTATCCCTTCTCTGAGCGGTAAAATATTTGCAATATCCTTGATATTGTTCTGACCTGCTGTGAAATTGGCTTCACGTAATGCATTATATGCTTCCTCAAAGGCGGTATTCGATTTTTCCTGAACCTTCGCAGCAACACCGGCGAGAGCAATCATTTCCCTGAGCATGATGTTACGCTTCCTATCGAGAAGCTCATAACCGAGCTTAGCCAACGAAAGTTGTTTTTTCAGTGCTATTAAATTTCCTTTTGTGGGTATAACACGGATGCTCATAGAAATACTCTCTTTTTAAAATAATTTATACTTGTTTGATGTATTTATCAATCTCTTTATCACCAAGACGGTCAAGCTCTGAAACAGGCAGCATTCTGAGAAGCTCCCAGCCAAGATCAAGCGTCTGGTCGATTGTGCGGTTTACATACAGTCCCTGATTTAAAAACTTTTCCTCGAATCGTTTGCCGAATTGCAAATAAAGCTTATCAATCGGGGATAGATCTTCCTCACCGATTACAGATGCGAGTGAACGTGCATCTGTTACTCTTGAGTATGATGAGTACAGCTGGTTTGAACATACAAAATGGTCACCCCTCGTAAAATTCTCACCAATACCGTCTTTCATAAGTCTTGACAATGACATCAATATTGATACCGGAGGATATAACCCCTTTTGCGCAAGTGTACGGTCCAGAACTATCTGCCCTTCTGTGATATATCCGGTAAGGTCTGGTACAGGATGCGTTATATCATCATTAGGCATTGTAAGGATCGGAATTTGTGTTACCGAACCCTTTCTGCCCTTTATTTTACCTGCTCTTTCATACAAAGAAGCAAGATCGGAATACAGATAACCGGGGTAACCCTTTCTACCAGGAACCTCACCCTTTGCAGAGGACAACTCACGCAATGCTTCGGCATATGATGTCATATCGGTCATGATAACCAGTATATCCATGCCAAGTTCGAAAGCAAGGTATTCCGCAACTGTCAAAGCACACCTGGGGGTAAGAATTCTTTCAATAATAGGATCGTTTGCAATGTTCAGGAACATTACAACTCTTTCAAGAACACCGCTTTCCTCAAAACTGCGGATAAAGTACTGTGCTACATCGTTTTTTACACCCATCGCAGCAAAGACTATACCATATTCCGAACCCTTGACATTTGCCTGCTTGACTATCTGTACCGCAAGCTCATTATGCAGCATACCTGAACCTGAGAAGATAGGCAGCTTCTGACCTTTGATTAAGGTTGTGAGACCGTCGATCGATGAAATTCCGGTATGGATATAGTCATGAGGATATTCTCTTGCTACAGGATTTATCGGGCTACCATTGATATCATAACGTTTATCGGAAAGGATCTTACCAAGTCCGTCCTTTGGGCGTCCTGCTCCGTCAAATATACGACCGAGGATATTCGGGGATAAAGATATTTCCATTGAATGACCGATAAAACGTGTTCTTGTGTTCTGGAGCGATAAACCTTCAGTACCGTCAAAAACCTGTATAATTGCAGTATCGCCATTAATTTCGATTACTCTGCCTGTTCGTCTTTCGGATTCGTTACATATTATCTCAACTGTTTCCTCATAACCTACATCCTTGATACCATCAACAACAATCAGAGGTCCGTTAATATTTTGTAAACCAACATATTCTATATTCATATCATGTTCCATTCTTTTTCCTGCAATTATTAGTTACAGGGTTGATCACTAAAACCAATTATTTATAATTCTCCGCAACAGCATCGAGCTTCTTCTTGATCTCATCCCACAACTGCGAAAATTTTTCGATATTATCATTCGGTATCTCGAATTTGGCTTTTATCATCAGCTCATATACTCCGCTGTCACGTATAGCCGACTGCGGGATCTGCATTTTAAGCAGTTCTTTAGTTTTTACATATAACATTGATGTATATTTCATCATCGAAAATTGCTTTTCAAGCGGCACATAACAGTCTATCGGACTTGTTGCATTCTGCTGCAGAAAACCAATACGTATAACTCTTGTTATATCAAGCACCGATTTTTGCTCATCAGCAAGCAGATCGGCACCGATAAGCTTTACAATATCCATGAGTGATGCTTCTTCGGCAAGCAGCTTAATCATCTCATTGCGATATTGTGTATACTCATTACCGAATTTATTTATAAACCACTCCTGAAGCTCTCCGGCATATTCGCTGTAGCTCATATTCCAGTTTACAGCGGGATAATGCCTTGCATAAGCAAGTGATTTATCGAGCGCCCAGAAGCAGCGGATGAATCTCTTTGTATTCTGTGTGACCGGTTCCGAGAAGTCATTCCCCTGTGGTGATACGGCACCGATTATAGTAACAGAGCCTATTCTTGAACCCAGCGTTTCATAAAGTCCGGCTCTCTCATAGAAAGCTGACAGTCTTGACGGCAGATAAGCCGGGAAGCCTTCTTCAGCAGGCATTTCTTCAAGACGACCGGAAATTTCGCGGAGTGCTTCCGCCCAGCGCGATGTAGAATCGGCCATTACAGCGACATGGTAACCCATATCTCTGTAATACTCAGCAAGTGTTACACCCGAATAAATCGAAGCTTCTCGAGCTGCAACAGGCATGTTTGAGGTGTTTGCTATGAGAATTGTTCTTTCAAGCATACTCTTGCCTGTTTTAGGGTCAACAAGCTCGGAGAATTCTTCGAGAACCTGTGTCATCTCATTTCCGCGCTCACCACAGCCGATATAGACAATCATATCAGCATCGCTCCATTTTGCAAGTTGATGCTGAAGCATTGTCTTGCCTGCACCGAATCCTCCGGGGATTGCTGCGGTACCTCCCTTTGCAATAGGATAAAGTGTATCTATGACACGCTGACCGGTAATAAGCGGCACCTTAGGCGGCAATCTTCTGTTGACATTACGTGCTTTTCTCAAAGGCCAACGGCTGACCATTGACAAATCCTGAATATTACCTTTATCATCTTCGATACTGCAGATTATATCCTTTGCTGCATGCATACCATTGCTGCATATGCTTTTAATCGTTCCGTTTATTCCTTCCGGAACGATAAATCGATGTTCTATTATGGATGTTTCGGAACAAACTGCGTAAATATCGCCTTCCTTGACTTTGTCACCGGGTTTTACTTTCAAAGTTATATCCCATTGTTTATCGATATCAACACTTGGAATATTCAATCCTCTACTGATATATGAACCGGAAACAGCTTCCATTTTATCAAGAGGTCTGCATATACCGTCAAATATACTTGAAATAAGTCCCGGACCTAATGTAACAAAAAGCGGACTTTCTGTTCTGAATACCGGCTCGTTGGTTTTCAAACCTGTTGTGTTTTCAAAAACTTGTATAATTGCTTCATTGCTTGAGACCGCACTGACTTCGCCGATAAGTTTTGAATTACCGACATAAACCATCTCATTCATAAAAAGTGATGTTTCACCTTTTATTTTTACAATCGGTCCGGATATTGAATGAATTAATAACTCCATTTAGTTACGATGCCGAAAACAACTCAGCATCTGCAGCCTCCTCTATGTTAGAATCAAAATATTTAAATTATTATAAAATATCATCAAGTGCGATTTTGTCGATAATCCGTTCAATACGACTTTCGAGTGTCTCATTAATCAGAATTCCTGTTTTCTGATTGTATAATCTTATACCGCCAAGCTTTATTAATGGCTCGCTGACGATATTGATTTCAAAACCGGATTTTGCTTTAATATAATTTTTTATATCATCAGCATACTTGATATCATCACTATTGAGGCTCAAAACACCTTCGGCAACGCTGTTATATGCCTTTTCAACAAGCTCCTTCAGAAAATCTATATATTGATTACTTTCGGTAAAAGCTATTGCTTTCTCAGTAAGCTTTGATTTCAAATCATTTTTCTTATCTTCGCGCATACGGATCAATTCATGCTTCTGTTCAAGCACGAGTCTCGATTTGGCGATATCATAGTTCGTGATTCCTTTACTTCTGATTTGTTGAATGTATTGTGCTATTTCGTTTTCAAGAGCTTTTACAGCATTTCCGAGAAAATCAGATTTATATTCATCGATTTCATTACGTATTTTATCTTCATCCCCATGAGAAAGTTCTGAAACACGTTTTATGAAATAATCGAGTTTTTCTTCATCTGTAAATACTACCTTTTGTTTATCCATATAGAACCTCTCTAAAAAAATTAAACATGCTAACCTCCACACCTTGCCAGGTACAAAAGGAAATAAATATTCGTTGTTTAGGTTAATTCAGTATCTTTTTCATCTTTGCTCATGTTTTTATTATCTTTCCCGGTATTACCAAGCTTCAACCCGATAGAATGCTCGATGAATTCAAGAATTGAGCTTCCCTCTCTTTGTTCACCATGTCTGTCAGGTATCTCCTGGAACAAAGGTATAGGGTTTTTCTCCATAAAATCACTTAAGAAATCGTTACACTGATTTTTCAGCTTCGATGTAATTAAAATGACACCACAATCTTTATCTGCTGTAATTTCAATTATTTTTTCTATTGCAGTATTTTTATCATGTACAATAACACCTTCAATACCTGCAAACCGCATTCCTAAAAGGGTGTCATTGTTATCGCTTATAAGAAATATTTTCATTCTAAGTCACATGCTTTCTTTTAGAGTTTGTGCTATTTCAGTTTGCTGAAATTACTGTCACGCATTATGGCGGATAAGCACAAACTCGCTGACTGAACAAACTGAAATTGGAAGAGGTGATTCTTTTTGTTCAACCTTGCCCCTCTTCTAACGTTATATTTATTATTTCAAATATGATAATATCTGGAATGATATAAGCATACCGTATAAAGCAACACCTTCTGCCAGTGCTACGAAAATTATTGCTTTACCGAATGTCTTCGGATTTTCGCTGATTGCACCAATTGCTGCTGAAGCACTCGCTGCAACTGCTGTACCGGCACCCACACATGATAGACCGGTAGATAATGCTGCCGCAAGAAGACCTAAACCAAAGCCAGTTGTAATAGTACTTTGATTAGCTACTACATCTGCAACAATTTCAGCTGCTGATGTATCGCTCTCAGCTGCCGTTACTGTTTGACCGAACATTACTGTTGTGCCAATTATAACAAGTCCGAATACAAGAACGATATTGCATATAAGTGCGATTTTCTTACCCTTAGGAGTCTTGATTACTCCGGTTCCGGCTAAAACTACAGGGATTAAAGCAATTAAAAACAAAACTATCGGTATTATGAATTCCATGATATTAACTCCTTAATTTTAATTATTTATTCTACATTTCTTCCATTTCCATCATAGAACCTCGAGAATAGTTCATAGAATTCCAAACGAAGAACCTGTATACCAACTACTAAACCTTCAAGTGCCATAACCAGAAGGTTGCCCACAATTATAGCTATAATATTATATCCGCCCGAAGGTTGTTCTGCGAGCATATACACAACCGCCATCATACTTGCATGGCTGATGGCAAATGCACCTATTCTTATGAAAGAAATTGTATTTGTAATATAACTCAGACAAATTTCAAACAGCTCGAAAAAGTTTGCAACAAACATTTCAAAAATATTTTCTGTCCGTTTTTCCTTTTTCCCTTCGAATAATTTAATCAGAGGTTCTTTTGCGAAAAGTAATATTCCGGTAATCAGTAGTGATACTTCTAATACGATTTTCGGAATAGGTAACTGAAGTACCCCGATCATCTCCAAAGCGAAAAGTAAAATCGACCAATAAAAAACTAAACCGACAATGCCATTAGGGGATAGCAGATATTTGTCAATCCGTTTCTGTTTAATACCGTTAATAATATTAAACAAAGAACAAATTGTTATCATTATGACACCGATACCAACTGCATATAGTAAAATTGTGTTTGTGTTTTCACTTGGCTTAAAACCGCCAAGCCAATGTTCATAACCGAATACCGAACCATATACAAATCCAAATCCTATTGAAGAAACACCGACTATTAACAAGATGCTGCCGATATTCATCTTCAGGAATTTCTTTACTAAATAACCAAACAGAATTAATAAAGCACCTTGCCCAATATCACCAAACATCATTCCGAAGAATAACGCATATGTGATTGCAACAAACGGTGTCGGATCAAACTCGCGATATGATGGCAACCCATACATCTCAACAAATTCCTGAAATGGTTTGAATAATACAAAGTTTTTTAATATTACCGGTGGTTCTGAAATATCAGACGCTTCATATTCTTCGATAGTTAAATCGGCACCGATTTTTTTCAGCTTTTCTTTCAGTTCTTTTAATATTGAATTGCTGATCCATCCGTAAAACGCATATGTCTCTTCTCCGACAAGCAATACTTTTTTCTTAATGTCGAAGGATTTAGACAACATTGAAAGATATTCTTCACATTCAAGCAATTCTGAATATACACTCAATGCATAATCATGTAATTGCTTTTTTGCTTCTGTATATTTGTTCTGGAGTTGAGTAGTTTCAACCTGTAGTTCGTGAATACTCTCGGAGGGGATTTCGTCTGCCTTATTAGGCAAATGTACTCGTTTGAAACCTAAAGTTGTAAAAATAGTATCATTCTCTGCACTTGCTCCGCGAATAGTGAAATACATACCCCAGACACTGTCTTTTTCAATTGAGGAGGGGAGGAATATTGCGCTTCTTATACTCCCGATGTAAACCTCAAAACGTTCATAGTTCTCTCGAGGCAGATAACCGAATCTGATCTTTATATACTCAAATTCATAAAGATCACGAAGAGGTATATTTATTGATTTCAGATGTCCGAGTTGTTCGATTATTACTCTGTTTTCAATTAATTTTTTCTGAAGAGACTCACAAATTGAGCTTAATTCGTTTAATTTATTCTCTTTTGTCTCTAAATACTCTGAATATTGCTTTGCATCAGCATAGATAGGCATTTTGCATTCGGTTTTTTTATTGTCATTAGGTAAAAGACTTTTGTCTATATTTTCAAGCAGAATTTTGGCTTTGTTTTTTAAATTTGCGTATGGATTCAACTCACCCGGTGATGTATATCGTTTAAAGTTTCCTATACTACGTGGCGGTTCATCAGGATAAAAGATTCGAAAGGAAGCACAATATAATACTGCTGCTTCAAGGCTATCCATGTTACCGCTTACAGTTGCCAGCTTTTGTTTTACTACCGACATGTTGCTTCCCTTTCAATGTTTGATAATAATTTTATCCATAATTTTTTCTTCAGTAATGTTATATCTGACACCTTCGATAATGTGAATCAGATTTTTTATTTCAATTTCCTTTAGCGATAAATATGCGAAAGGATGTTCAAAAGAAGGTGTTGCACTAATCATGAGCTTCCTGTAGTATATATAAAGGTAATTGTTTATATAATCAGATGTTGATATACGTGCGTCAATCGATACTTGTTTATTGTATGCCGTTTTACGAAGGTATTCCATAAAATCTTCGTTTGACATATTGCTCAGCACAATATATTCTCTTTTGTTTCTGCCTGATCTAATGCTTAATAAATAAGGAATTATTTTATCTGCTTTTGCATTGAAGGATATCTTCAATCTCATTATTGTTGTAAGATTTATCAAATCAGTCATCAAATATAGAAGTTTTTGAATGCTCTTTGCTGAAGTTGTATTTTTCTTTTCAACAAATTTTGTATATATCAAATTATAATATTCATTATACAAATTGACTTCAAGTATCCCGTAATTTAATTTTCCACTTATAAAAGAATTCTTATATGACTTGTAGTATCTTGTGCCTGCAAGCGCTTCACCTAATTGTTCAAGATTTTGAGCCGCACTGATTTTTGGCATATTAAGCTCGGTATGTGCAACTGTTATTATAACTCTGTCATTGTCATCGCTTCGTTTCTCGTCTACAGACGAAGTAAGATTCCGGGCAATCCTCAATATGACATCAATGTTATATTTTCGCATCATTGCGCCGATAAATTCCCTTAATTCACCGTTCGTGAAAATATATAGAGACTTATATGTTTTAAATAAATTCTCATACAATAATGCCTCAAGCTCAGCACGATGTATTTCTATTATATTTGCGTCTTGAAGTACATCAGCATAATCGGAATTCTGATCAAGGTATGATGCCACTTCACTGACATTCTTCATAGCTGCCATTGCATGATAATCTTCAAATTTAAGAAGAGTTGCTGATTTTGCACGGCATTTTGCAAATACCGCTGAGTAATTATATGATGTATTTGCTGCAGCCATAGCTATACATATCCCCCGTTTTATATTGACATAAAATAAAAATGTTATATTCTGATAAGCTCTTTGAACATATCCGCAATCAATTGATCCTGAAGCTTCTGATATTTCTGCTGTATACTCTTCTTATCTTCTTCATGCTTTATCTTTGAATTATCGGTTTCGGCATCAAAACTTTTTTTCTTGTCTTCGATTTCGAGCTTAAGCATTGCCTCGGTTTCTTCAAAACGCTTTTTGCGTATTCTTGAGAGTTCTTTATTACAAAGCTCGGTTGACCAGTCTTTATCCAGCTTTGCTTTTTCGACAAGCTTATGTGCATCACTTTCTGCTTCAAATAATTTATTTATAATTTTTTCCATTACTTACTCCTATATTTTACTATATAAATTAAGAACTATATATTAATTAAATAATAATTTTAATAAATGACAAACAAATTTATTATATCACTTTAAAAATATAAATGTGCAACAAATTGTAAATAATTTAACGAGTATTTTAATCTTTATTTTTTATTATTCCCATTTTGTTTTAATATAGAAAATCATATAATTCGCTTTACAACTGATGTAATATACGATAATTATACTACTGCTGTTTTTGTTGACATACTTATTTTGAAAGTATATAATATGATTACTAAATTGCTAAAGAGGTTTGAAATGATACTCGGAAAAAAACCGCTTCCCATAACAAAAAAGGAACTCGAAGAGTCCGGAATAACACGTCCGGATTTTGTTCTTGTCACCGGAGACGCGTATGTTGATCACCCAAGCTTCGGCACGGCAATAATCTCGCGTGTTCTTGAAGCTAACGGCTATACTATTTCAATTATACCCCAGCCTGACTGGCGTGTCAAGGGTGTTGATAGAGAAAGCGGAATTTGTGTCTTTGGTAAACCAAGACTCGGATTTCTGGTTAATGCAGGAAATATCGATTCAATGGTCGCTCATTACACAGCATCAAAAAAGCGCAGAAGCGATGATTATTATTCGCCCGGTAAAAAATCAGGTTTACGTCCCGACCGAGCTGTAATTGTATACTGCAACCTCATCAGGCAAGCCTACGGAGATGTTCCGATAATAATCGGAGGCCTCGAAGCATCACTGCGCCGTTTTGCACATTATGATTACTGGAGTGACAGTGTCCGTAGAAGCATTTTGATTGATTCAAGGGCCGATATATTAAGCTATGGAATGGGTGAATACTCAATTACATCTATAGCTACTCTGTTAAATAAAGGTGTTCCTGTCAAGAAGATAAAGGATGTGTTGGGTACATGCTATATTTGCCCTCGTGACTACACTCCCAAATATGAATATGTGGATACCTATGACTATGATATTCTGAAAACAGATAAAAAGGCTTATGCAAAAGCCTTTAAAATACAGCATGAAAACAACGATTCGTTTGACGGTAAAGCTGTTGTTGAGTATTATGGTGAACGCAAGGTCGTTCAAAATCCTCCGGCTCCCCAGCTGACACGCGAAGAGCTTGACAAGGTCTACAGTCTGCCATATACACGCAGACCGCATTCGTCATATGATGCTTTAGGTGGTGTGCCTGCAATCCAAGAGGTTGAGTTTTCAATTACTCACAACCGGGGCTGCTTCGGCGGTTGCGCATTCTGTGCAATTTCCTATCATCAGGGACGCTGTGTTACTTCAAGAAGCATTGAATCGGTTGTTGAAGAAGCAAGGCTTCTGACAACACTTCCAGGATTCAAGGGTTACATTCACGATATCGGAGGCCCGACAGCAAACTTCAGATACAATCCCTGCGAAAAGGTACGAGAAAATAATGGTGGTGTATGTAAGAACCGCCGTTGCCTTGCACCAAATCCTTGTAAAAACCTGATATGCGACCATTCAGAATACATCGAACTACTCAACAAAGTTGCAACAATTGATGGTGTTAAAAAGGTGTTTATCCGTTCAGGAATCAGGTTTGACTATGTAATGGCGGATAAGGACGACAGCTTTTTCAGGCAGTTGATTTCAAAGCATGTAAGCGGTCAGCTGAAGGTTGCACCTGAACATATATCACTGAATGTATTGGCTTTAATGGGCAAGCCGAATGTTGAGACATACAATTGCTTTTATGACAAGTATTTCGAATTGTCAAAGGAAGCCGGACTTGAGCAGTATCTTGTCCCCTATCTTATGTCATCTCATCCCGGAAGTACATTGAATGATGCGCTTGAGCTGGCGATATACCTGAAGGATCATGGAATTCATCCCGAACAGGTTCAGGATTTCTATCCGACACCCGGTACAGCCTCGACTGTAATGTATTATACCGAAATCGATCCGTTTACGGGTAAAGCGGTGTATGTTCCCAAAACTTATGAGGAAAAGCAGATGCAGAGAGCATTGCTGCAATACAGTAACCCCAAAAACGCACCGATTATCAAAAAAGCACTTAATATGCTTGGTAAGCCCGAACTATATTCATACCTGTTAAGCGGTAAGAATGTCGAACGACCTTATTCAAAAGAAAATAAAAAGGAAGATAAGAAACCAAAGTTTAAATCCAATAATGCTATTTCACACAAAATAAGCAATCCCCGCAACCGAAACAGAAAAAGAAGATAACCTATTTCCCAATCGGATATAACACAAAAATAATTATGCCGACAACAATTATTTTTGTTATGCAACCGCTGTTATTTGAATTATTACCGCCACCACTGGTTTGACGATATGCGTAATATTTATTTAAGTTATTTTTCTAACCGCCGCCGCTGTTAAATCCGCCCCATATTATTATATAACCTCCGTATTATTTAAAATGTAATCACCGCTCCCAAACAGGAGCGGTGATGTTTTTGTGTTTTTATTAATCTTCCAGGTAAATAGAAAGCTGAGTCTCAAGATTTTTTTCAAACATCGATTCTTTCGATTGCCATAAGCTTGCAAACTCAGGGGTACCGCTATTAATGCAAATATTTACCTGATGCGCCGGCCAATCCAAGGTATAAGAATAGACATATCCAAAGTTAAATCTAAGTCCCTCTCTTACTATATCTATCATTTCCGCAGACTGCTCATCTCTTGCATATCTATTTTGAAGCATTGTGTTATAGTATTCCTCAACAACACTGCGATAGCTTTCAGCACATAATGCTTCAGTTATGATTCCAACAAATTCTGTATCGACTACTGTATTTGGAACAGCGAGCATTGAGTAGTTGTCAATAGAGGTTGTATAATATCCCTCTTGGTTTGTATCATACTTAGGCATCGGGAGAATCCCGTAATCAAATTCATAGCCATTTAAATAATCACCCCATTTTAAAGGTCCCGGCATAAACAGTGATTGTTCTGCGCCAAACATCTCATATTGTTCATTATCGAGAGAAAATGTTGTATATGTGTCGTCTGATTCGCATAGGAAATCATAAAGCTTCTGCACAATAGAATATGTCTTTGATTGGTTTATTGTAAATTCAGGTATGTTTTCACTGTTTTTTGTTGTTACAGGTAAATCAAAAGCATTCAAGTAAACATCAACCTGGGTTGTTTTAGCTGATATATATCCGAATTGATCGTCTTTAGTCCATTGACTGTCACCGTTAAGGTCCTTGCATGCTTGTTTTGCGAATATTGCCATTTCATCAAAGGTCCAGTCGCCGTCTCTGACCATCTGATATAAATCAGGCAGGTTGTATTCGGTTGCAAGATCCTTATTATAAAACATTGCACACATATTTTCCCAAAGAGTCAGAGAAATATCACCTGTAAGTAAATATAATTTGTCATTTATTGTTAACTCGTCATTAAGGTCTTCAGACCACCAGGGTTGGTCAAAATCGATGTAATCAATATCCTTCCAGTTATAGAAGATACCTCCGCTGACCATGGTTGGAATTACTGCAGCATATCCCGCTATCAACTGGAAGTCATCAGCTCCGCTTTGAAGATAACTTTTCAATGTTGTAAAGAACTGAGTATGTACTCCCCAGTCGCCGTCCACAGCAAATGTTTTAATGTTTACATTGTATCTCTCTTCAACTTTAGAGTTTCGATTGTAGATTGTGTCATTGATGAATTCGTTATTAAGCTCCTCGGCTGCAAATTCATATTCATGCTCTGATCTGCAGAAGATAACAAAATCTTTATCTTCGAAATCTCTGTCCGGAAGATTGTCCTTTGCTGATTTTCTTGATGAATCCGATGTTTCCGAAACAACCGATTCTTCTGATGTACTGCTTGCACTTGAAGTATCATCATTATCACATGCTGCAATCAAGGGTAATATAAATACAATTGCCAGAAGAATAATGAATGCTGAAAATTTTTTTGTCTTCATTTAATAACCCCTTCTTTTAATATATTTTTATATATGTAGTTTATAAAATCTGAGTAAACCTGATCACGGTTTGTTTCGTTGGTAAGCTCATGTCTGGCATCAGGGTATATTTTTAATCCACTGTTTATATTGTATTTTTGCAGGCCTTTGAATACTTGTTTTGGCCCTTTACCAAAGCTTCCGACAGGGTCATTACTGCCCGAAGCAACCAAAATAGGTATATCTTTTTGTATATATTTCGCCCAATTTCTATCTGTCGCTTTTCGGTATAATTTAAATAGAAGATAATATGCACTTGCGGTAAATATGTAATTACACATCACATCCTTGGCATATTTATCACAAATATTCTGTTCTCTACTCAACCATTCGAATCCTGTTTTACCGCCTTCAAAACCCTTGTTGAAACTTTGGTTTGACATTTTATAAAGCAATTTACTCCGAAATCTGCTGCCTTTTATTTTTGATATTATTGATGAAAGCATTAAACCAACAGGAAGAACCGGGTTTCTTGCTCCGGTACCGGTCAGGATTGCACCATCAACCATTTCACTGTACTTTGAAAGATAAACCTGTGCGATATAAGCACCCATACTGTGTCCGAACAAAATTACAGGCAGCTGATACTTTTCTTTGATAGTGCCGGTAAGCTTTGCTGTATCTTCTATCAGATTCTTATAACTGCCCATTTCACCGAAATAACCGTAATCTTCTTTGCTTGTTACGGTTCTGCCATGTCCGATATGGTCATTGCTTATTAATATAATGTTATTGTCGTTCAAAAAATAAGCAAGCTCTTCATACCGCTCTGTATACTCACACATACCATGGATAAGTTGCACAACCGCAGCCGGCTTATCCGAAGGCAGATAAGCAAAGCAAATAATTTTTGTTATACCGTCGGAAGAGAGGAAACTAAAAGTTTCTTTTGCTAACATAGTAATATTCCACCCTTTCTTCGCAATTTACGATATTATGAAAGTATGTTGTTTTTACTCTTGATTTCGCTATTTACAAATATAAATACAATAATGTAAATATTGTATTCAATATTTTATAATAGGAGCGACCATGTGTGACCGCTCCTATTAACTTGTTTATTATATAATTATGCGTTAGCTTTAAGGTTATGCTTTACCGTTGCATCCAAGAACATTAACCAGCTTGTTCTTAACAAGAGTCTTAATATTTGAACGAGCAACCTTGAGATATTGACGGGGGTCGAAATGATCCGGATGATCATTGAAATACTTACGGATAGAGCCTGTCATCGCAAGTCTGAGGTCGGAATCTATGTTGATTTTACAGACAGACATTCTTGCTGCCTGACGAAGCATATCTTCAGGAATACCGATTGCATCGGGCATTTTGCCACCATTTGCATTAATCATCTGAACATACTCAGGTATAACCGATGAAGCGCCGTGAAGAACTATCGGGAATCCGGGAAGTTCTTTTGAAACCGCTTCAAGAATATCAAATCTGAGCTGAGGCTTCTGACCGGGTTTAAATTTATATGCGCCATGGCTAGTGCCTATTGCTATTGCAAGAGAGTCAACTCCTGTTTTCTGAACAAATTCGATAACCTGAGCAGAATCTGTATATGATGCATTTTCAGCACTTACATTAACTGCGTCTTCAATTCCTGCAAGTCTGCCAAGTTCTCCTTCAACAACAACCCCGTGTGCATGAGCATATTCAACAACCTGCTTTGTGAGCTTGATGTTGTCTGCGAAGCTGTGATGTGAACCATCTATCATAACTGAAGTAAATCCGCCGTCGATGCAGGATTTGCAAAGCTCGAAGGTGTCACCGTGATCAAGGTGAACGCAGATCGGAAGACCTGTATCTTCAATTGCTGCTTCAATGAGCTTCATAAGGTAAACATGCTTTGCATAATTACGAGCACCGGAAGAAACCTGTAGAATAAGGGGTGCATTTTCTTCCATAGCGGCTTCAGTAATACCTTGCACGATTTCCATATTGTTTACATTGAACGCGCCTATAGCATAGCCGCCATCATATGCTTTTTTGAACATTTCTTTTGATGTAACAAGTGCCATTTAAATCTCTCCTTAAATTTTGATCGCATTAGTTATATTTAAAATAATTAATACCAAATAATAATTGAATTTTTCCGTTTATATTATATCAATTATTTTGAAATAAATCAAGGGGTTTTATCATTTTAAATCAATTTTATCTTATTTATACCTCTGAAAACATTAGTTGAAAAGTCGACATTAATAAAACGATGTTACAATTCACTTGTTTTATTGTTAAAAATTCTGAATTTGTATAAATAAATTGATTTTCGTAAAAAAGTATGTTATAAATATAAAGATAAATATATATATTGAAAGGATGAATAATATGTCTTTATTAAAAGGCGCATGTATAATCGGTCAGTCCGGAGGACCAACCTCGGTTATTAATGCCAGCGCATACGGTGCAATAAAAACAGCACTTGAAAGTGACTGTATTACCAAGGTTTACGGTGCTTCAAATGGAATCAAAGGTGTACTCGATGATAAACTCATTGATATGGGTATGGAGGATCCTACTGAGCTTGCTCATATGAAATATACTCCCTCCTCAGCTCTCGGCTCCTGCCGTTATAAGCTTAAGGATTCGACTGTCGATGATACAGACTATATGAGAATTCTCGAGATATTCAAGAAATATGATGTCCGCTACTTCTTTTACAACGGCGGTAATGATTCAATGGATACCTGCAATAAAATTTCTAAATATATGCTTGCTCAAGGCTATGAATGCCGCATCATGGGTATTCCAAAAACAATAGACAACGATCTTGCAGGCACAGATCACTGCCCAGGATACGGTTCAGCAGCAAAATACATTGCAACCTCAGTTATGGAAATTTACCATGACGCAAGAGTATACGATACAGGTATGATAACTATAGTTGAAGCAATGGGACGTAATGCCGGCTGGCTTACAGCATCTGCAGCTCTCGCAAACTACAAGGGCAACGGTCCTGATTTGATTTACCTTCCCGAAGTTCCGTTTGACCTCGAAGCATTTCTTGAAAAGGTATCTGAAATATACAAGAAAAATACAAAATGTATTGCTGTTGTTTCCGAAGGTATCCGTGACAAGGACGGCAAATATATTTCCGAATACGGTGCTGACCTCTCCCAGTCGAAGGACAGCTTCGGTCATGCACAGCTTGGTGGACTTGCTTCATTCCTTGCAAATGAAGCTAAGAAGAGAACCGGTGCAAAGGTTCGCGGAATCGAACTCAGCCTTCTCCAAAGATGCGCAGCTCACTCTGCTTCGCAAACTGATATTGATGAATCCTTCCTTGCAGGTAAGTCCGCTGTTGAATATGCAATAAGCGGTATTACAGACAAGATGGCAGGCTTTGAGAGAAGCTATGTTGACGGCAAATATGTTTGCAACATTAAGCTCTTCGATTTGACAATCGTTGCAAACACGGAGAAGAAGGTTCCGCTTGAATGGCTTAACAGCACAAGGGACGGACTCAACGAGAAATTTATTGAATATGCACTTCCCCTCATTCAAGGCGAATCCCAGCTCGCACGTGAGGATGGACTTCCCAGATTCGTTAAGTTGAAAAAAGTTATTGCTAAGTAAAGTCTAAATACTCTGATAACTGTAATAAATTAAGCCTGTACAATCCTTTCGGATTATACAGACTTAATTTTTAACTATTTTATTTAAACAAACTACCTATCAGATCAACCAGATTGTATTTCTGGAATACAATAACTGTTACGAGTGAAACAACTGACATGATCTTAATAAGAATATCAAGAGAAGGGCCAACCGTATCCTTGAGTGGGTCGCCTACAGTATCACCGACAACTGCTGCATCATGAGCAAGCGAACCTTTTGAATGTCCTTTAATAGCACCGGTTTCGATATATTTCTTCGCATTATCCCACGCACCGCCTGCATTACCGGTAAAGATAGCAAGCATAATAGCTGAGATGGTAGCACCAATCAGTACACCGGCAACAAAGTCAGCACCAAATATGAATCCGCATATTACAGGAAAAGAAATTGACATAATAGCCGGAAAACGCATTTCTTTTAAAGCACCCTGCGAAGATATTTCAATACAGGTTTTGTAGTCGGGAAGAACTTCACCCTGAAGCAGACCTTTGATTTCTCTAAACTGGCGTCTGACTTCAACAACCATTGCACGGGCAGCTTTTGCAACTGCTTCAATAAGCATACCGGAGAAGAGGTACGGAAGCGCTGCGCCAACCAAAGCACCGGCAAGTGTAAGCGGCTGGATAAGGTTGATAGCAATTAAGTCAAGAGCTCCGTTGGTAGTGCTAAGAACTTCTGTTTTCTGATATGCAAACAGATAAGAGGTCATCATTGAGAGGGTTGCAAATGCAGCTGAACCTATTGCGAAGCCTTTACCGATAGCAGCTGTTGTATTACCGACAGAGTCAAGTTCATCTGTTATAACACGAACATCCTTATCAAGGAAGCTCATTTCAGCTATACCACCAGCATTATCCGAAATCGGACCGTAGGTATCAACCGAAACTGTAGCTGCAACGAATGAAAGCATACCGATAGCTGCTGCTGCAACACCGTACATGCCGGAAATTGCATATGAACCCCAGATTGCAATTCCGAGAACTGCGACGGGTGCCATACATGACATCATACCGAGCGCCATACCCTGAGTAATTGTAAGAGCTGCACCTTCGATTGATGCCTGAGCTACCTTCTTTGTGGGTTTATAATCATAACTTGTATAATATTCTGCAAATTTACCGATTATAACACCTGATACAACACCGACTGCTGCTGCAAGCCAGGGTGAAATGTAACCTAAATTAAATTCCGCATTTTTGAATACCTGAGTGTCAACATCAGAGAACATATAATAAGTAAGACCGAAGCCTAAAACAACTGTAATTCCTGCTGATATCCAGGTTGCCATATTAAGCTCTTTATGAGGATTATCAGATAAGTGTTTTCTTATAAATAAAGATGCTATACCAATTATACATGATATAAGACCAATACCTGCAAAAGCAATCGGGAATAATAACATTTTTTTGAGCATCTCTGTATCTTGATATACACCATGAATAAACAATTCGGAAGCAAGGATCGCACCTGAAAGAATTGCACCGACAAAACTTTCAAGAAGGTCTGAACCAAGTCCGGCAACGTCGCCTACGTTATCACCGACATTATCAGCGATTGTTGCAGGATTACGGGGGTCATCCTCAGGAATATGTAATTCTGTCTTACCGACAAGGTCAGCGCCCATATCAGCTGCTTTTGTGTAGATACCACCGCCGACACGAGCAAACATTGCGATAATTGAACAACCGAGTGCATAACCTGAAAGTGTCATTGTAAACGAAGCTTTAAGACCGATTAAGCTTGTAGTTGATTCCCATAAGGCTTTAACATTTTCATGATTAATCAATTCATCGATTTGATTAAGTCCGATACCAAAGAACAAATAAACAATAAAAATACCAAGCAATGCAAAACCACCGACACAAAGTCCCATTACTGAGCCGCCTTTGAAGGCTACTTTAAGAGTTTCTGAAAGCGATTTTGTTGTATTTGCTCTGTTAGTAACACGAACGTTCGCGTAAGTTGCGATCTTCATACCAATCCAACCTGCCGATGCACTCATTGTTGAGCCAAGTAAGAATGCAATACCTGTTGACCATGAGATGAGTACTGAAAGAAGAACTGCAATACATAAAGCAACTATTGCAACTATCTTATACTCATAGCGAATAAATGTATTCGCACCAAGACGAATTGCAGCAGCTATTTCCATCATTCGAGGTGTGCCTTCGTCAAGCTTCTTTACAGAGAAGAAGTTTACAGCTGCATACCCCAATGCACCAAGCGCCGCAATGATAACAATACTTAAAAGAGGAGCCATTGAGATTATCCTTTCAACTTTAATTTTTTGGGTTAATATATTTATGCCCCAAATTTCCACAAATACCATTATACGATATTTCTTTATGAAGTCAATAGGTTTTAATAAAATACTTAAAATATTTTAACAAGAACCTGTATTCCGGAATAACAAATACAAGGGTGACCCTTGAAGGCACCCTTGTATACTGACATTTATTGACATAATATCATTAATCATAATATGTTCATTATATTACATACTATCCTGCACTTGAATCGCTGTTAATTAAATGGGTATATGCAAATATGAATTCGAATTCTGTTTCTCCGAGTTTTATTTTATACTCAGTGATTTCGGGTGTCTGGTCATCTATTTTCTGAACTGTATTCTTTTTATAAGAAATATAAAACCCGACTCTGTTACCCTCATCGTTTACGGTTATAATTTTTGCATTCGTCAGCGCCTGAGAGAATGTTGTTGAATCATAATAATTATGAGCTACATACTTGTATTTCTGAACACCATCGTCTTCTCTGACCTGAAATATAATTAATAGTATACCATCGCTTTCGGTTCGGCACATATAAAACATTAGCTTATCTACATACATCTGATCGATTTCCTGTTTAACCTTTGATATGCCTTCCAATGTAATTTCATCATATGCAAACTTACCCGCAATTAGTGATTCCACATTTTCATGATAATCGCTGGGGATGATCTTATCACCCCATATCCAGAATACGGAAGCTGTAATTATACATATTATAAATAAGGTTATTACAGTTTTTTTGCTCGCATTATGCAAGACATCACCACCTTAAACTGTCGGATTATCGCTGTAATTATAAAATTCGTCGAATAAATCACCGACAAGATTTGACTTTTTAATTTCTCTGATTACCTTAACAAGATTCTCTGCATTATAATTTAATATATCATTACCGTATTCGGCTGAAGCATTGCTTGGGTCACCGGCAAACTGATGAGGAAAATCTCCATACCAGTTGATGGCAGTGAATATCTGCAGCTCATCAAGTGAGTCCATGCGGTGTGTTGATTTGCTTTCATCAACTTTTACACGCTCCATATGTACCTGCTCCGGTGAAATCGCCATTATATCTGATGTTTCATACACATCCGCATGGCCGCAATCTAAAATCTTACCGTATTTTTCTTCGAGTATCATGGATTGGTCATAGGTCAATGCCCATATATCATTTACATAAACAGAATAGTCATGACGCTCCTGTAATGTTGCCTGAGCAAAATAGCGTAAAAACATATTGTTGCCACCATGACCGTTGGCAATGATAATTTTTTTATATCCATTTCGTGAGATTTCGTCGCAGAGTGCATATAACAGCGACATCTGGAGTGCGGGTGGTATTGCAACAGTACCCAACTTATGTCTGACTTCGCTGACCATACCTATCGGATAATAAGGGAATATCATTACAGGCTCGGTTTTTGCCGCTCTTTCAGCAATTTCTCTTGCAACCGCAATATCTGTACCGAGCGGTAAATGATTGCCATGTTTTTCAAGACATCCAATAGGTACAATACATACTCTGCCGGTTTCGGATATTGAGTTTTTAAATTCATCAACGGTTAACTTTTCCCAATTCATAACAAATCTCTTTTCTTATTTATTATATTAATAAATGAATTGTACTAATCAATCATATAAAAAGCATACATATTGTAACATGTCAATTCCAATATTTCAACCATTTTATTTATGTGAATTATAAATTTCGGTATAAGTTAATATACCGTTTATCTTCTCGGATTTCATAAGTGATAATTTACTTATTTCAACATACATTTCACCGATTATATTCGATATTGTATTCATTGTGATACTATTTGGTAAAACTGCATTCCTTATTAGAGTAAGATGCGGTTTAAATTTCCATGTTTCAATGTCAAATTTCAATTTTTGTAAATCGTCGGCTAATTGTTTTTGTATATTAATCAATAATGATGGCGCATATATTCCCGCCCAAAGAATTTTGCTGTCTCTCTGAGAAAATATCCCTGCTCCTTTGATAATTAGATTGAACGGAGCAAATTGTATTTTATTCATTGCAACCTTTATATCATCAATCCTATTTGTTTCTCCGATAAATACGAGCGTCAGATGAAAATTTTCACTCCTTGTATAATTACCCTCTATACCTATCTGAAGCAGCTTTCCCTGTATATTATACAGCTTTTGTTTTGTCTTTTCATCAAAATTTAAAGCTATAAATATTCGCAAAACGAAACACCATCCATCATATTGATTTAATTAATATTATTATTAATTTATTTAATTATAGTATTGACATTTTAAATTAAATATATTATAATCGTCACAGTCATTATTTTTGAAATGGAATTACTATATGAAAAATAAATTATGGACCCGTGATTTTACAATACTTACATTAGGCTCGATTGTTTCCATGTTCGGAAATGCAGCTTCAGGATTTGCAATTAGTATACTTGTTCTTGATTATACTAATTCGACTTTTTTATATGCATTTTTCATGGTAGTTTATTTTATACCGCATATTATCGCACCGCTATTTGCCGGTCCTTATATGGATAGATTTTCACGCAAGAAAGTTATTTATACACTTGATTTTATATCAGCAGGTATGTATGTTATTGTTTTCGCTCTGATTTTCAGTGGCTGGTTTAACTACCCTATATTTTTGATGCTGACTCTCTTAATCGGTTGTATTGACAGTGTTTATTCTGTTGCATATGATAGTTTATATCCGAATCTTGTTACTGAAGGAAACTTATCTAAAGCATATTCAATTTCAAGTATAATTTATCCGATTGCTTCAGTAATGGTTTTCGTATCATCAATTATATATTCTGTTTTGGGAACTGTCGCTCCTATTTTTGCTTTTAATGCAATAACCTTTCTTGTCGCAGCAATATTTGAAACAAGAATTGAATATCATGAGAAACATATAAAATCCAAAAAAAAAGAAAAATTCAATTTAGAAAAATACAAAACGGATTTTATTGAAGGATTCAATTACATAAAAGGTGAAAAAGGTTTGATGGTTATCACAATCTACTTTTTCATAACAATGTTTGCAAACGGAGCAAGCAGTACCCTGACCCTACCGTTTTTTAAAAACAATACCTTGTTATTCCCACAATATGAACTTTTCGGATTTATAATCACAAGTATTGTTTGGTTTTCGATTATAAGTGGGATAGGAGTTCTTGGCAGGTTGATCGGCGGAGTTATTCATTATCAATATAAATACCCTATTGAAAAGAAATTCAATATTGCACTTTTTGTTTATACAACAATATCAATAATTGAGGCATTTACCTTATATCTACCGGTTTGGGTAATGATGATTAACTTCTTTATTGTTGGTATCCTTGGTGTTACATCCTTCAACATCCGAATATCCGCAACCCAGGCATATGTTCCAGACTCAAAACGAGGGCGTTTCAACGGAACCTTCCAGATGTTTATGTCCTTTGGAGCGATCCTGGGGCAGCTCGCAGCCGGTTCTTTAGGCGAATTCGTTCCCGAACGTATTGTTATAATGGCTTTCATGGGTATTAATATGCTTGCAGTATACTTTGTAATGTATAAAGGCAGAAAGCATGTTAAAGTAATATACAACCGTGATTCCTGATTCATTATACTTTAAAATACGAGATGTTACAAGAATTTTTACAATAAATATACTCAAACCATTAAAATACATATTGCATTTATCAATAGTTTTGTGTTAAAATACATTTGAAATCAAAAAGCTACTGAGGTCTGAAATGAAAAGTAAATTTAATTTTATAATAATAGCATGTTTAATTATCCTGACTTTTACATCCTGTGATGATTATTTATCGGAATCAAAACCTGAAAGCCGGGCAAGCGATGTGTCTGAGATATCCGAAATATCAAATGTTGAATCTCAGGTGTCAGAAACAGAATCTGATCAAAGTGAAATCTCTGATGTCAGTGAGGAAGCATCAAAAGATGAAAGCCCGGCTGTTTCTGAGCTTACAGAATCGGAGGAGCAGTCGCTGCTTAATGAAATACTTGATCTTATCGACGGATTAAAAGAAGATTAAAAATATTTTTATAGGATTCAATAAAATATATTGACAAATGAAAATTATAGTGATACAATCGATTCATCAATTGATATATTACTAATAAATTCAATATTTGGCAAACTCAGCGAAAGCTGATGACGCAAAGTTAAGTGTCTAAAATAATACAAGTAATTTTTGTATTTATTATGATTGACTGGCTGCATGTTTATGATTACTTCTGTAATTATTGAGCTTGCAGCTTTTTTGTTTTCTCAAAACATACATCATGGAAAGGAATAAAACAATATGAAAAAAATAATGACTTTTACCTTAGCATTGATTCTTGTATTTTCACTCAGCCCATTAAACACTGTATTCGCTGTTCCGTCTTTTACAAGAGACAATTACCTCGCAGAATAAATAATTATAAAGATTATTATGAGCATACATATGTTCCCGCATACGAAAGCTATAACGCCACACTTGATGAATTCGCAGCAGAAATTCAAGCAGCAAATAACCTTACCCGTGAACAGTATGCTCAGATAATCGCATTTCTTCAGGACCTTACCGTTAGAAGAAGCGCTTTCTTTGGTGACCGTGCAACTCCCGGAACAAGCAGATATGAGGTTCCTTTCTACAGAAACAGCATGATGCAGGCTGATACAGACGGTAATTACATGCTTGCAATATCGCTTTGCGGTTCATTAGTTGAAGCTGTTGAAGCAAGAGTTAATTTTCTGAATGGTCTGAAGGCTGAAATAGAGAGCTACGCAATTCCCAGCGCAGCAACTACGGCTGTTGCAGCTTCACTTACTATAACAAATATTGCTCATGCAAATTATCATGACTTTGCTATTGTTGTAACCAACAACAGCGATCAACCAATATCAAACTGGACACTTTCTTTTGATTATGTAGGCGGTACAGTATATACTGTATGGGTTAACGGTTCTTCTATTCTGCTTAATAGATCCGGTTCAAGAATGACAATCAACCCGACAAATCAATGGCAGCCTGTTTATACAATTCCCGCACACAGCTCTATTACTATTATCGGAAACGGCGGTGCTGCTGCGACCGGTGTTGCAAATGCGACATTTGACGGTGATGCAATTACAATGACTTTTTCAAGACCGTAAATATCAGAATTTAAGAAATAAAACATAAAGTTCACCTTAGGTGGACTTTTTTTGTTTACTTAATATCTACCCTTTTTTATCATTAGTTCTCTTGACAACCAAAAGTCACTATGTTATAATAAATTCATGCTGATCTACTGAAAATGCAAAGCATTTTCTTAAGAGCCAACTGCAAAAATGTGAAAATTTTATCTAACCTAAATGTTGGTTTTATTGCGTTCAGATGTTTAAAAAGGCGGTGCGATAATTGACGGAAAATGAAAACAATAACAGCACCGGAATTGTGTTCGGTAGAAATTCTGTTCTCGAACTCATTAAAAGTGAGCGCTCAATTGATAAAATTTATATTCAAAAGGGACTACATGACAGTATTATTGGCAAAATAATAAACGAAGCAAAACAGCATGGTGTTCCGGTTGTCGAAGCAGACAAACGGAAGCTTGATGAAATGGCGTCCGGTATTGTTCATCAGGGAATTGCAGCTACAACTTCTACTATCGATTATGTCTCTGTTGAAGATATTCTACAGATTGCGAAGGAAAAAAATGAAAAACCTTTTATTGTTATATGCGATAATATAAACGATCCTCACAATCTCGGTGCAATTATCCGTACAGCCGAAGCTGCGGGAGTTCACGGAATAATTATACCGAAACGCAACAGTGTCAGTATAACCGCAACAGTTGTTAAAGCATCTGCCGGTGCGACTGCTCATGTTACAGTTGCAAGAGTATCAAATTTAGTCAATACAATTGAACTGTTGAAAAAAGCGGGTGTCTGGGTTTACGCTTTGGAAGCAAACGGAACACCATATTATAAAGAAAAATTAAATGCTCCTTCCGCATTTGTTTTGGGCAGTGAAGGTGAAGGAGTTTCAAGACTTATCAAAGATCGAAGCGATTATATTTTATCCATTCCGATGTATGGAAAAATTAGTTCATTGAATGTATCAGCGGCTGCTGCTGTTGTTTTAATGGAAGCAGCTAAACACAGGAATGAAACGGAGTGATTGACGGATGGCATTAAAAGAAGAAGAAAAATTAAAAGCCGATCGTACTGCTGTCAACCGGACAATTAAGAATATTGAAGACATTTTAGATCAAGCGCATAAAACTACTGTTAATGCGCTTGGTGTTACACGCAATACAGAAAGTATTGATATTATAGATAAAAATACTAATACACAGGAAAATGATATACCTTCTATAGTTTTCTTTGCTAATTCAAATAATGATAACGATCTTGCAAAATCATTTGCTAAGAAAATTAAGCAAGATAAAAACCTTTCCGATTACCTCACCGGTAATGTAAAGAAAGTTCCTGATAATAGAATGGACGAATTATATAAATTTGTCAAAGCAGATACAACCGAAACAAAAATTCCGACCCGTTTATCGACCGAAGAGCCTATACTTGAAAACAGTGGTGAGTTCGAGCAAACTGTATTGTTCAAGCACGAAAACGAGGATGAATTAATATCGGACGAGCAAATCATAAATGAACTGACAAAAGGTGAACAGCCGGATAAAACAGTTGATTTTGACGATGATTATGCAAATCTTACTGATAAAATATTAAAAAGTGATTTCTCGCTTTTTAAAGGAGAACAGGATACTAAGCAAATTCAGCTTTCACTCGGTGATACCGGTGAAATCGATAAAATACCAAAAGAAACTACACTCGATGCGACCGATATTAACCTTCGCCTCGCATTCAATATGCTTGACAGTGATGTAGATATACCTGATGATATGAAAAACCTACCCGATCAAGAGATATTTGACAAAGCATCCGGCAATAAAAAAAGAAAAAATAAAAAAGCCGAAGCAACTGTACAAAGGGACGATAATTTAGAAATTGATGTCGAAGATGAACTTGATTATGAATATACAAGTCATGAACAGGACGGCGAGGTTGAATCTATACTAAAAAAAGCCATAAAAAGCTGGCGTATTAAACTTGCATTGGTATTTGTATTTGCGATTGGAATTTTATTTATTGAGACAGCAACAAAAACCTCAACTATTCATCCGATATTCCTGCGACAGGGCAGATACGGGCTTTTATATACATTAGTAGATTTACAGCTTTTATTCTTTATAACCATAACAATGCTCGGAAGTATTATTAAAGGCATAAAAGACCTCTTCAAATTAACTCCTACTATTGATAGTTTGCTTTTCGTTTCTATATTACTTCCTGCAATCAACACTGTTTTTGTTGCATTTTCCAATCCAACGGCATCCAGCCTAACACTCTACAACTTAGCCGGTGCTGCAACAGCATTCTTTGTTGTTATCGCGAAGCTTATGCAAAGCAAACGTGATTTCGGATGCTTTGAAATTCTCAGCGATGACAGACCGAAATATGCAGCTGAATCGATCAAGGGTGGCACCCGCGAAGCTGATGAATTTTATAAATATCTACTCGAAGATTCTGAAATATATACCGTAAAAAGAACTGATTTTGTCGGTGGTTTCTTCAAAAGAATAACAACACGTGCAAGAAGCGAAGATATTATTTTATGGCAACTTTTGATTGTTATCGTATCTGCTGTCTTGATTTTTGCAATAGGATTTATGAAGGGTGAAAATGTATTAAATTCATATAAATATGCTTCTGCATTGATTGCAACTGCTTTTCCGATAAGTGCAGTATTCATATCAATATTACCTACATATAAATCCAATAAGCTTGCGAGAAGAAGCGAATCAGCGTTAATCGGTAATGCATTTACCGAGGAATACGATTCAGCTGCAGTAATATCTTTTGCGGATACAGAGGTATTTCCTGCTTCTAATGTCAAATTAACAAGTCTAAAAACATACGGCGATTTCAGAATAGATATGGTTATTCAGGATACTGCAAGGATCTTTTCAAAAATTGGTGGACCATTATCTATCGTATTGAATAAAGCATTGTCCGAAGAAGCACCCGCTCTGATGAACTTTAAATTAATAGACTGTGCTTCCGACGGTCTTCTGGTTTCTGCCGAAGGCAAGGATATATATATCGGCAAGCGAGCCTTTATGCGCAACTTTCGCTTTATAGCACCGGTTGAAGATGGAGATAACGATTTTGAAGCCGGTAACGGTTCGATTATGTATGTTGCAATCGACGATGAGCTGGCAGCAAAACTTTATATTAAATATCAAATCAATCCAAGATTCGATTCACTGTTGAAAGATATGTACCGTGCCGGAATGTGTGTCGGTATAAAAACATTCGACCCGAATATAAGTAATGAATTGCTTGTAAAAACAGTAAGATTCACAAAATGCCCTATTGCGATATTGAAAGCTGATAAACCCGATGATATAACCGGGAAATCAGAAGTTATTTCATCAGCAATTGCTACCAATGGTTCATTACATACCTTCCTTAAAATGTTCATTCTATGTGATAAAACACGTCATTCAATAAAGTCAAACCTTGTTTTAAGTATTTGCAGTCTGATTTTATCGATTGCGATTGTTACATTCCTTGCTTTAACAGGTTCTGTAAGCTATCTTAATTCGGTTTATGCTCTCATGTTCCAGCTTTTATGGCTTACACCTATTGGAGCAATGTCATACTTATCATAAAATTTTTAGTGTCATTCTTTGTATAACTTGCACAAAAAACGCTCTTAAGATTTTACATCTGTATTTCTCTTATTTACTGAAGTTGCTCTTGTTTTTTTGTGCAAAATGACTTATAATTGTTATTACGGTGTCATGAAAATGACAATAAATTATAAGGAGCAAAAGATATGGCAAAATATCAAACCGGTCAGATTAGAAATATCGCTTTAATTGGACATGGCGGAGACGGAAAAACATCACTTGCCGAGGCAATGCTCTTTCTTTCCAAAGGTACCGACAGACTTGGGAAGCCGAGCGAAGGGAACACAGTATGTGATTTCGACCCAGAAGAGAAAAAGCGTACTATTTCAATATCTGCTGCATTGGCAACCGTTGAATGGAATAATGTAAAGATTAATTTATTAGACACCCCCGGATTCTTCGATTTTGTTGGAGAAGTCAATCAGTGTGTTCGTGTCGCTGACAGTGCAATTATAGTTGTAAGTGGAAAATCCGGATGTAAAGCAGGTACAGAGCTTTCATGGGATGCTGCAACCGGATCGAGAAATATACCGAAATCATTTTTTATTAATAAAATGGATGATGAAAATGCCAATTTTGACAAAGCATTAAACAGCTTAAGAAATACATTCGGCATAAGTGTATGCCCTGTATTCGTTCCAATATATGATCAAGATAAACTCTGTGGATATTTCAGCCTGATGACCGAAAAAGCTTATGCTTTTGATGAAAAAGGCGATCGCACAGAAACAACTATTCCCGCATCCTCACAGAGTAAAATCGAAGAATATAAAAATTCTCTTGCAGAAGCACTTGCAGAAACCAGTGACGAGTTAATGGAAAAGTTTTTTGCTGGTGAAGCATTTACGCAGGAAGAAACAGTAAAAGCATTACATAAGGGATTTATCGATGGCGCAATTAATCCTGTGTTTTCAGGCTCAGCTGTTACACTTGCCGGAATCAGAACATTACTCGATATTATAGAAACTTCCTTCAGCTCTCCGCTTGACAAAGGAACCGAAACACTTATTACCGAAAATGGTGATAAGCAGACTGCAAAATTGAATCCTGACGGGCAAACTGCGATTTATATGTTTAAAACAGTTGCCGATCCATTTGTTGGCAAGATGTCTTATTTCAAGGTTATGAATGGAACTCTCAAAAAGGATTCAATGCTTCAGAATCTCACAACCGGTCAAAGTGAAAAGTTAGCAAAAGTATCATATGCGAGAGGTGCAAAACAATTCGAAGTTGATGAACTTGCATGTGGTGATATCGGTATTACTTCAAAGCTTATAAATACAAATACAAATGATACTCTGACTGCAGGAGAAATTAAACTATCCTATTCAAAAATTGAATTCCCAAAACCATATCTTCGCATGGCAGTTGTTCCGAAAGCAAAAGGTGATGAAGATAAAATTTCATCCGGTATTAATAAGCTACTTGATGAAGATTATACAGTAAAATATGAAAACAATTCCGAAACAAAGCAAATATGTCTTTATGGTCTTGGTGAGACGCAGCTTGATATTCTCACATCAAAGCTAAAAAACCGTTTTGGTGTATCTGTTGACCTTGCTCCTGCCAAAGTACCTTATAGAGAAACCATCAAGAAAAAGGTATCTGTTGAAGGTAAGCATAAAAAACAATCCGGTGGTCATGGTCAATACGGTCATGTTAAAATCGAATTTTCACCCGGCGAAGAAGAAGGCCTTGAATTCACCGAAACCATATTTGGTGGTTCAGTACCAAAGAACTTCCATCCGGCAGTTGAAAAGGGATTGCAAGAATCAATGTCAAAAGGGATTCTTGCCGGCTATCCTGTAATTAAAGTTAAAGCAAATTTGTTCGACGGCTCATATCATGATGTCGACTCTTCAGAAATGTCCTTCAAGTTGGCAGCAAATCTCGCCTTCAAAGAAGGAATGAGGTTAGGAAATCCGATCCTTCTTGAGCCTATCGGTATTCTTAAGGTATCTATCCCAGAATCTATGATGGGTGATATAATTGGTGATATAAATAAACGCAGAGGTCGTATACTCGGAACAGACCAAAGCGATAAAAAGGGTTATACTGTAGTTGAAGCTGAAGCTCCCACCGATGAAATGGGTAGCTATTCAGTGCAACTCAGAGCAATAACTCAAGGCAGAGGCAGTTATTCCTTTGATTTTTTAAGATATGAGGAAGCACCTGCGCAAGTTGCGCAAAAAATTATTACCGAAGCAAAGAAAGCTGCCGAATCCGAGTAATTCAGTTCAATCCTTCAAGAAAGAGGTATCTTTATGAAATCAAAAAAAATAATTGCATTGGTGATGTTATTATTAATATCATCTGCGATGTCATCATGTATCGGTGATGCAACAATCGACATTGACAGTATTCCTGAACTGACCAATACTTCAAGCGAAGTCAGCGAAGAATATTCGGAGCCGGATGAATCTACTCAGCCCGGTTATACAGACAGACCGACATGTACTGAAATCGTGAATATTACTGCAGACCGTATTGTTGTTGCAGGTAAATGCGAAGATGGTGCCGTTATCACAATAACCAAAGGCAAAGAAGATGTCAGTGTTCAGAGTGTTGGCGGTTATTATATAACCGAAGTTGTCCTTGCCAGCTCAGGCATTAATAGCCTTAAGATGACAGCAAAGGTTGACGGCAAGGAAGAAAGTATAGAAAGAGTATTATCCGCTACATATAAAGCAACTGTTTCTGAGCGTCCTGATGACCTTAGTGTGATGGTTGGATTAAATTCACAACTCTTCTTGAAGAAAACACTTAAAGATTATAATGGTGAAAACCTTCTCAGTACAACTGAAATAGCGAAATTCAAGAAAATGGTCAATGATAATTATGATACTATTCAAGCTAAACGCATAGCAGATATAGCATCAGAAATGTCCAAAACCGAGAAAAAGCCCGATGGAATGACTGATCTTGAATTTATGGATTACCTGAAAGAACAAGCCGCAAAAAATTATACTCCTATCGAAATAATCTATGTGCTTGTTCCCAACGCAATTTCTGTTTATCCCGAAAATGTACCCGCGGAATTTGTTACTACAACAAATACTACAAAATATAAACAGATTGTCCGCGCACTCAATGATGATGGTATTAATGCAACGATTATCGATATGAGTACGGTACTTACTGAACACAAAGATGATGGTTACGAGCTGTTTAACAGAACAAACAGCAACTGGTCCGATTATGCTGCGTACCTTGCTTATGTTGAGCTTCTCAATGTTATTGACGACCGTTACCCTGCTGCCAAAGCAAGACCTCTCAGCGATTTCAATGTAGACACCAAGGAAGTCTGGGGTGGCGATATGGCAGGTTATCTATACTTGAACAGAGAACTTACAAAAGATACTGCAACAATTCTTACTCCAAAGTCATTTAGTTATTCATTCACAACAGGAACCTTCTATAAGAGTGATGTTGACAGAACGCTTAATATTGATGAAAAAGATACTAAGTATGCTATTCAAATCAGACGTGTAATTAAAACCGGTAAAGAAAATATGCCGAATGTTGTTGTATACCGTGATTCAACAGTTACACCAATCTACAACATGCTTGCTGAACGTTTCTCGATGACAGCATTCCATACTATGGATATTCTCACTCCCAGAAAGATGGATATAGGTTTGGATCCCGCTCCTGATTATGTTGTTGTTTTCTGTTCTGAAGACAATCTTGATTTAGTATTAAATTCATCAATGAATTAACAAACAATATATCCTATGAAAACAGGTATTCCGATTTCGGAATACCTGTTCTTTTATACTAAATTTTAACCTCACACTTTTTACAATATTCACAGCAGTATATTCCCTGTTCTTCATCGAGGACTTCGAATATCTGGTCTATTTCCTGAGTTATTGTTGTAATGCAGTTATGGTTTGTGCATTTGTAAACATTAATCAATTTTTTATTCTGCGATATTGGTGATTCATAATTTTTTTCGTTAAGCAGTTTCAATATCAATGCCATTCTGATGTACTTACCGTTTTCAACCTGCTTGAAATAACATGCTCTCGGATCATCATCGACCTTAACCGATATTTCGTTGACTCTTGGCAGCGGATGAAGGATTGCAAGATCAGACTTTGCTGTCTGAAGCTTATCGGTTGATATTATATAGCTGTTTTTCAGCCTCTCATACTCTGCCTTATCAAGGAAACGCTCCCCCTGTACCCGTGTCATATATAAGATATCAAGTTTTGGAATTGCATCTTCTATGCTGTCTGTTTCCTCCCAAGGGGTATTGGTTGTCTTCAATGTAGTTTTCTTTATATAATCGGGAATTTTCAATTCATTGGGAGAGATAAAGATGAATTTTGTTCCTTTGTACCTCGCCATTGCAGCAATAAGCGAATGAACTGTCCTACCGTATTTCAGATCACCGCAGAGACCGATTGTCAGGTTTTCAAGTGTTCCCTTTTCACGGTGTATTGTCAACAGGTCAGCAAGTGTCTGCGTTGGATGACAGTGTTCACCGTCACCGGCATTTATTATCGGAACTTTTGTCTTTTGAATCGCAGCAAGCGGTGCACCTGCATACGGATGACGCATAGCAATAATATCTGCATAATAACCTGTTACCCTTATTGTATCACCAACGCTTTCACCCTTTGTTGTAGAGCTTGAGGAGGCTGATGAGAAACCGAGCACATGGCCGCCAAGCTCATACATTGCTGCCTCAAAGCTCAGTCTTGTTCTTGTACTTGATTCAAAAAACAAGGTCGCAAGCTTTTTACCTTTGCATTTTTCGCTGTATTTCGCAGGGTTTACAATTATGTCTTCTGCGGTTGCAATCAATTCGTTTAATTCGACTTCGCTGAAATCACAAATATCTAATAAATGGCGCATATATTTTCTTCCATTTCGTTTTAAAATTTATTTGCCTGTATTATCACGGAATTTAAGAAGCTCGGGTATAGTTGATTTTGATATATATCCTGTTTCAGCTGCAACCTCAATCATAGTATCAAAATCGCTGAGGCTGTGATTTGTAATGCTTGCAGCTGCAAGTTTGTCTATCCCCTTATGCATATTATAGGTAAAAATGCTTACTATACCAAGCACATCTGCTCCTGCTTCACGCAGTATATTAACAACCTCAACAGCACTTCCGCCTGTTGATATCAAGTCCTCTACAACAACAATCTTCTGCCCTTTTTCAATCTTGCCTTCAATCTGTTTCGCTCTACCATGATCCTTTGCTCCCGAGCGTACATACCCCATAGGAAGACCCATCAGATGCGCGGATATAGCAGCATGAGCGATTCCTGCTGTACTTGTTCCCATAAGTACTTCGCAATCAGGGTAATGTATCTTGATAAGCTCAACCAATCCTTCCTCAACTGCTGTTCTGACTTCAGGTGCAGTAAGTGTTAGTCTGTTGTCGCAATAAATAGGACTTTTGATTCCGCTTGCCCATGTGAACGGATCTTCAGGTCTTAAGAAAACAGCCTGAATTTTTAAAAGCATTTCAGCAATATCTCTTCTCATTATTATATCCTCTTTTTTTCTCAAATAAATTCTCTTACACACCTGTTATAAGCATCAACAGGTGATTTTGCAGCTGTTATCGGTCTGCCGACAACAATATAATCGGCACCGATTTCCTTTGCTTTAGCAGGTGTTGTTATACGTACCTGGTCATCGACCTTACTGTCTGCAAATCTTATTCCGGGAGTTACGGTTAGAAACTCTTTACCGCAGATGTCTTTAACTAATGAAGCTTCAAGCGGTGAGCAGACGACACCATCAAGTCCTGTCATCTTTGCGTTCATGGCGTAATGCCTAATTGTATCGTTCAAATTGGTGTTTATTAGCAGCTCTTTTCGCATTCTTTCCTCGCTGGTTGAGGTGAGTTGAGTTACAGCAAGAAGAATCGGCTTGGTACCGTCAGGTCTGGTCAAGCCCTCAAGCGCTGCCTTCATCATCTCTATAGTGCCGGCTGCATGAAGATTGCACATATCTACATCGAGCAAAGAAAGTACATGCATTGCTTTTTTAACAGTGTTCGGAATGTCGTGAAGTTTTAGGTCAAGAAATATTTTATGGCCGAGTTTTTTTATGTCTCTGACAATCTGTGGTCCTTCGGCATAATACAATTCCATACCTACCTTAACAAACGGTTTCTTTTCTCCAAACAACGACAGGAAATCCATTGTTTCGGTTCTTGTTGAAAAATCTAGTGGAATAATTACATCTCTGTTCATATCTTCAATTCCTCCAAAGCTTTTATTTTATAACTTTCCATTACTGCCGACAAGCCTTCAATTATCTCTTTGCAGACATATGGATTTACAAGATTGGCAGCTCCAATCTGAACCGCTGTCGCACCTGCCATCATCATTTCGATCACATCTTCCGCTGTTGATACACCACCCATTCCCATTACAGGGAGATTTACTGCATGGGCAACCTGGTAGACCATTCGGAGAGCAATCGGGAAGACTGCAGGACCGGATAATCCGCCGAATGTGTTCGCAAGAATGGGTTTTCTTGTACGTGGGTTGATACGCATTCCGACCAGGGTGTTGATAAGGCTGATGCCGTCAGCACCTTCTGCTTCACAAGCTTTAGCGATTTCGACTATATCGGTTACATTCGGCGAAAGCTTTATAAAAACAGGCTTTGTTGTAACCGCTTTCACCGCTTTTGTTACATTTGCAGCATTTGCAGCAGATACACCGAATGCCATGCCACCGTTATGTACATTCGGACAGCTGATGTTGACTTCAATGGCTCCGACTATATCGCATTTATCTATTTTCTCACAACAATATACAAACTCATCAACCGAAAATCCGCTTATGTTTGCGATAATTTTCTTTTTATAGGTTCTTGCAAGGCGTGGCAGCTCTCTCTCTATAACTGCATCGATACCTGGATTCTGTAAGCCTACAGAATTTAGCATTCCTGAGGGTGTTTCTGCGATACGCGGTGTTGGATTTCCAAAGCGAGGCTCTTTTGTAGTTCCTTTGAATACAAACGAACCGAGTATATTTATATCATAATAATTTTTAAATTCATCACCAAACCCAAAGGTTCCGCTTGCCGGTATTATCGGATTGTCAAGCAGCAATCCACATAGCTTTACTGTTGTATCTGCCATTGTTTCTCCTCTTTCTCACCAGATTACTTCATTTTTTTCAAGCACAGGTCCGACAAGACAGATTCGCTTCGAACCGTATTTGGTTTCACAGCTGCAGCCCATACAGGCACCGAAACCGCAGCCCATCCGTTCCTCGAAGCTGAGCTGTCCCTCTGTTACCGTTTTGTTGTATACAGCCTTCAGCATCGGTTCAGGCCCGCAGGTATAGAAATAATCATATTCAAATCTATCAATAGCATCTGTTACAAAGCCTTTTAACCCCATACTGCCGTCGGCTGTGGTTACAATCACATTGCAGCCAAGAGCTTTGAACTCGTCATAATAAAAGACCTCTTCAACACTGTTAAAGCCGATGATAACACTTGCTTTTATATTATCTGAAGCCAAGGCTTTTGCAAGGCAATATATCGGCGGAACACCAACACCGCCGCCTATCAGCAGTGGCTTATTGCCTCTTATGGTATAACCATTACCCAATCCAGTCAGAATGTCAAACCTTGTGCCTGGCATAGCTTCGGACATGGCTTTTGTTCCTTGACCGATGATTTTATAAATGAGAACCATGTTGTTCTCATTATAATCACAGACCGATATTGGACGACGAAGAAATTGACCTTCGACTTTTATATTTACGAACTGCCCGGGTTTTGTTATATGTCCGGTGTAGCCTTCAAAAACAGTACGATATGTGTTTTTTGCAATAAGTCTGTTTTCAGTTAAGGTGTAGATATCTTCTTTATGATTGTGTGACATTAGAATTTATCCTTCATTTTAAGTATTTTAATCGGAATCTATTGTTGAGATACAGAGTGTTATTTCCTCAAGAACATCGAGTAGAACTCTCACTGTGTCGAGTGCCGTGAACAATGTTACATTGTTTTCAACCGCACAACGACGAATTTCGTAACCGTCACTTTCTGCACCTGTTGTTTCGTAGTCTCTTGTGTTGATAACATAATTTACATGTCCACGGCGTAATGAATCAAGAATCTCTTCGCTGCCCTCACTGATTTTCTTCTTTGTTCTTGTCTTTATCCCATGCTGCTTCAAAAATTCAGCAGTACCGCTTGTTGCTTCTATGTTGAAGCCAAGATTATAGAATCTACGGATCAACGGCAATGCTTCATCCTTATCATCATTTGCTATAGTCACAAAAATTGTACCATAGTTTGAAACATTCATACCTGAGGACTGCATTGCTTTATATAGTGCTCTTGTGAACTTGTTGTCGTAACCGATCGCTTCTCCGGTTGATTTCATTTCGGGTGAAAGGTAAACATCAAGTCCACCCATCTTTGAGAATGAGAAGGTCGGTGCCTTTACATACCATTTCTTCTTTTCGGCAGGATATACACTTGTGTATCCTTGCTCTTTCAGACACTTTCCAAGCATGACATGTGTTGCGATTTCAGCCATGGAATAGCTTGTCGCTTTCGAAAGGAAAGGTACTGTACGTGATGAACGCGGGTTGACCTCTATGACATAAACATCGTCTTTACGATCAACGATAAACTGTATATTGAACAATCCAATTATACCTATTCCTATGCCAAGTCTCACTGTGTAATCTATAATTTTTTTCTTTACTTCATCGCTAACACTGAAGGTTGGATATACGCTTATGCTGTCCCCCGAATGAATGCCTGTCTTTTCGACATGCTCCATTATACCGGGAATAAATACATCATTACCATCGCATATCGCGTCGACTTCAAGCTCCTTGCCAATAATGTACTTATCGACGAGTACTGGCTGGTCAACATCAACTTCGACCGCAGTTTTCAGATATTTTCTCAGTGATGTTTCATTTGATACAATCTGCATTGCTCTGCCGCCAAGCACATAGGACGGGCGGACAAGTACCGGAAACCCGATTTCGTATGCAGTCTTTACACCATCTTCAATGTTTGTAACTGCTCTGCCCTTTGGTTGCGGTATCTGAAGTGTTTCAAGTATCTTTTCAAAGCAGTCTCTGTTTTCTGCGTTTTCAATTGCCTGAACATCGGTACCGACAATCTTGACACCCCTGTCATGCAACGGTTTTGCAAGATTGATAGCAGTCTGACCGCCGAGTGATACGATAACACCGTCAGGTTGTTCAAGGTCAATTATATTCATTACATCCTCAACCGTCAACGGTTCAAAATAGAGCTTGTTGCTTGTTGTGTAGTCGGTTGATACGGTTTCGGGGTTGTTGTTTATGATTATAGCTTCATATCCGGCATCGCGGATCGCCCAGATTGTGTGAACTGTTGAATAATCAAATTCAATTCCCTGACCTATTCTAATAGGACCTGATCCGAGAACTATGATTTTTTTCTTTTTATTTATTATCGATTCGTTTTCTTCTTCATATGTTGAGTAGAAATAGGGCACATAGCTGTCAAATTCACTTGCGCAAGTATCAATCATCTTGTAGACAGGGATGATATTGTTCTTCTTTCTAAGCTTGTACAGCTCGTATTCCTTAATTCCCCAAATCTTTGCGATGTATTTATCGCTAAAGCCCATCTTCTTCGCATCTCTCAGGACTTCGATATTGTTTTTATTTTCTTTGACTATAAGCTCAAAGTCGACTATATTCTTGATTTTTTCAAGGAAGAACAAATCTATCTTTGTTATATCCTGAATAATTCCGATATCAACACTGCTTCTGATAAGTTGTGCAATAGCATACAGTCTGTCGTCGGTGCAGTCTTTAATGTATTTCATCAAAGTTTCAGAAGGAACTTCATCGAATTTCGCAAGGTGTATATGACATACTCCTGTTTCAAGCGAACGGACTGATTTTAAAAGGCTTTCCTCAAGGGTTCTACCGATTGACATTACTTCACCGGTTGCTTTCATCTGAGTACTCAATTTGTTTGAAGCTGATGCAAATTTATCAAACGGAAAGCGTGCTATTTTTGTGACAACATAATCGAGTGTCGGCTCAAAGGCTGCCGGAGTATTTGATATCCTTATTTCATCAAGCGTCATACCGACTGCAATCTTTGCAGAAACACGAGCTATCGGGTAACCGCTTGCTTTTGAAGCAAGCGCTGATGAACGCGAAACACGAGGATTTACTTCGATTACATAGTAATCAAATGAGTATGGGTCCAGCGCAAACTGCACATTGCAGCCGCCCTCAATCTTCAATTCTCTGATTATTTTAAGTGCTGCATCACGAAGCAACTGATATTCTTTGTTTGTTAGCGTCTGACTTGGGCAGACAACAATGCTGTCGCCTGTATGTACACCGACAGGGTCGATATTTTCCATGTTACAGATAGTTATTGCAGTGTCGTTTTTATCTCTTATTACTTCGTATTCTATCTCTTTATAACCTTTAATGCTCTTCTCAACAAGAACCTGCTTGACCGGTGAAAGCTTAAGCGCGTTCTTCATTATATCACGAAGTTCTTTTTCATTCTCTGCAAAGCCGCCTCCGGTGCCGCCGAGAGTGAATGCAGGTCTGAGAATTACCGGATATCCGATTTCTACAGCTGCTGAAATTGCTTCCTCGATGCTATGTGAAATCTGTGATGGAAGAACAGGTTCGCCAATTTTCTCGCAAAGCTTTTTAAATAACTCTCTGTCTTCAGCTCTTTCGATACTATCGAAGGTTGTTCCGAGAATTTCTGCCTGGCACTCCTCAAGAACACCCTTTTTCGCAAGCTGCATCGCAAGGTTCAAAGCAGTCTGACCGCCAAGGCTGGGAACTATAGCATCAGGGCGTTCATATCTTAGTATTTTTGCTACATATTCAAGTGTCAGCGGCTCCATATATACTTTATCTGCTATTTCAGTGTCTGTCATGATTGTTGCGGGGTTTGAGTTGACAAGCACAACCTCATAACCTTCTTCGCGAAGTGCGAGGCATGCCTGAGTTCCTGCATAATCAAACTCTGCTGCTTGTCCTATTACAATCGGTCCCGAACCGATGACAAGTATCTTCTTCAAATCGCTGCGTTTAGGCATTACACTTCACCTTCTTTGTTAAGTTATTTAAAAATTTATCGAACAGGTATGCACTGTCCTGCGGACCGGGTGCGCTTTCAGGATGATACTGCACACTGAATACACGGTCTTTGATGCATTCGACACCTTCAACCGTATTATCAAGCAGATTTATATGTGTAGCAACAAGGTCTGTATTTTGCAGGCTTGCTTCAGATACAGCATAGCTGTGATTCTGACTGGTAATTTCGATTTTACCGGTTTGCAGATTCTTGACCGGATGGTTCCCGCCTCTGTGACCGAACTTCAACTTATAGGTTGTTGCTCCATAAGCAAGCGAAATCATCTGATGTCCCAAGCAGATACCGAAAATAGATACCTTCCCTCTCAGGTCTCTGACAAGCTGAATTACAGTTTCAACATTCTCAGGATCCCCGGGGCCATTTGACAACAGCACACCATCGGGATTTAGAAACATGACTTTTTCGGCTGTTGTGTTGTATGGCACAACGGTTACATTACAACCTCTTCTATTTAAACTTCTAATTATATTTAACTTGATACCGCAGTCTATTGCAACTATATTGTATTTCGGATTAGATGTTCTCGAATACCATTTCTTCTTACAGCTTGATCTTGCGACCGCATTATTTGGAATCTCATACGTTTTCATTGCTTCGATTGCTTTTTCCATCGGCATATCGGGCGATGTTATCATAACCTTCTGGCTGCCTTCATTGCGGATAATCCTTGTGATTTTTCTGGTATCAACACCGCTGATTGCAGGAATGTTGTGTTCAACAAGGATTTCAGACAGTGTTTTTGTATATCTGAAATTTGAAGGTGTATCGTTATATTCCCTGACTATAAGTCCGCCTATCATCGGTACCTTTGATTCAAAGTCGTCATCTGTTATTCCATAATTCCCAATTAGCGGATATGTCATTACAACCATCTGATCGGTGTATGAAAGGTCAGATACGATTTCCTGATAACCGACCATCGATGTGTTGAATACGATTTCGTTGATTGCATCGCATTCGGCGCCAAAGCCTGTTCCGTAAAACTCATATCCGTTTTCAAGAATTATCTTTCTGTTAAACTCCATATTATCTCCCCATCTTTTATAGTCATTATATTTTTACCTTTTACTGTCCTGCCATCGAAAGGTGTTGACCGCCCCATTGAAAGAAACTCAGCCGGGTTTATTGTGTACTGCTTGTCAAGATCAAGAACCGCAAAATCGGCTTTCTTCTTTATTCCGAATATTCTGTCGGGAGCGCAGCTCATCAGGTCAATAAGCTTCTCGAGTGATATGACCTTCTGATTCAACACAAGCTCAGTATATAATATTGGGAATGCACATTCCAATCCGGTAACACCCATATTGCTGTTAAACAGTCCCTTGCTCTTTTCGTCTGCCGAATGAGGCGCATGGTCGGTTGCAATCACATCGATTGTTCCGTCTGCCAGTCCTTCGAGCAGTGCCTGCCTGTCCTCAGCCGAACGCAGTGGAGGATTCATTTTGAATCTGCCATCATTGTGCAGATCATCTTCGCAAAGTATCAGGTAATGCGGCGCTGTTTCGCAGGTAACCGGCAATCCTTTTCTCTTTGCCTCTCTTATCAGCTGAACGCTTTCCTTTGTTGATATATGACAAACATGATACCTGCATTCCGTTTGTTCTACGAGCTTCAGATCGCGTTGTATGGGCATGAATTCGCTTGCTGAGCATATACCCGGGTATCCGTATTTCTCCGCATATCGACCGTCGTGGATGACTCCACCTTTGAGCAATGAGTTGTCTTCGCAATGCGCAGCCAATATCTTGTCAAGCGACTTAATTTTTTTCATTGCAACAATCATCATTTCTTCAGATTGTACCCCTCTGCCGTCATCAGAAAATCCTATGACAAATTCAGCCATTGCATCCATATCGGACAATTCTTTCCCGTTTTGCCCTTTGGTTATGGTACCATAAGGGTAAACTGCAATCTTTGCATCTCTTTTGATGATGTCAAGCTGCAGCTTCAGAGCTTCGTAAGAGTCAGGTACAGGATTCAAGTTGGGCATTGTACAAACAGCGGTGTAGCCTGAAGCTGCTGCTGCTGTCGTACCGCTTTTTATTGTCTCCTTATAAGAAAAACCGGGTTCTCTCAGATGAACATGTACATCTGAAAAACCCGGTATTATATATAAATTATTAAAATCGAAAACTGTACCCGAATGTATCGGCTCTGAGTGAGGAAAGATAGTGAAAGAATTTTTTGAAATAGCTAAGCTGCCCGGACAAAAGCGTCCGTCGATATATATTCTTGCATTCTTGAATATCATCGTTCTTTCCCTCTCTTCAATTTTTGTTATTATAGCACAATGAACCGATATATGCAATATCAAATTCGAATTTTTTTCTGTTTTTACACTTTGTTAATTATTGATCAATACCTGAACGAGAACTAATATAGTGAGAAAGCTGAAATTTATTGCAGAAAATTTTAAAATATATTTTCGCGTATCATTAAAGTGTTTCTTATATTCATTGAATGTTATCAGACTTGCGAGTGATGCAACTAGTGTGCCGATACCGCCTATATTAACCGCAACTAAAAGACTAGCATAATCATTCGTAAACCTTGATAAGAGAACAGCACTTGGAACATTGCTGATAAACTGGCTTGAAATTGTTGCTGTAATCAAGGTGTGTTCGGGTAAAAAATTCGAAAATATTTCTTGAATAGCCGGAATTCTTGACATATTACCCGAAAATATAAAGAACAGACAAAAAGTCAGAAGCAGAGGATAATTGACTTCGGCAACTGCTTTTCTGTCAAGAAACATAAGTACTATAGTTATTACTATTGTACCCCAAAGATAAGGTATCAGACGAAAAACTATTGAAATTGACAAAATAAAAAGCAATGAATAAACGATTGTTTTCCTTATATTAAGTTTCTGCTCTGTCTGAACCTTCAATGTCATAGGTATTGGTTTTACAGCCAGACAGCATATCAAAATCATAACTGCTGCAGTTATAAACGGAACCAGCATTATACGAAAGAACTCATCTGTTGGTATATTAAAATACGAAAACAGATATAGATTCTGAGGATTTCCGAAGGGGGTAAGCATACCGCCGAGATTAGCGGCGATGTTCTGCATTATAAAAGTAAATGCGATATATTTACGCATTCCTGTTGTTTCAAGCACTAAATAACCGAGCGGAAGGAAGGTTAGAAGTGCCATATCGTTGGCAAGCAGCATTGATGCTATATATGTTATAAAAACAACACCTATAACGACATTTCTGAGATTTTTTAACCTTATAACTATAGCTTGAGCAATTATTTCGAACAGGTAGATATGTTTATATGCTGCCACAACCGCAAGTGTACAGAAAAGACAGGTGAGTGTTCTGACGTCGAAATACGATTTGTATGTACTGTCAACAGGTACAACGATTACTGTCAATACGGTTACAATGATGGCGATAAATAAAACCGGTTGATCTTTAATATAGCTGACTGCTTTATCAGTAAATATTCTTATAGGACTTGGTTTCGGTAATACCGCAACCTTTTCTTGAACTTTGTTTTTATTCATAAAACCTCATATAAGTTAAAAATATACCTATATAAAACTAATAAATGAATTACCCCAACAATCATGAAAAAGCCTATACTTCATGGCTTTTTCATGATTAATAAAATCACAATTCATTTGTTAGTTTAATATATATCAGTATAAATAAATTTGAGAAAAATGCAATATCAGTTAGTGACAAATATTGATCTGATTTTTTAAATAAAAAATGCAAAAACACAATTAAAGCTTTTCAGCCTTAGGTTTTCTGCGGAAGGTCTGTTGGGTTTTGGCTATTGCTGCACAGTATACGTTTCTGACTCCACCGTTCTTGAGTGCATCTGCAACAGCATTAATTGTTGCTCCCGTTGTAACAACATCGTCTATCAGAAGTACACTCTTGTAACTTTTACATAACTCATTTGGATGAAAGACACCCTTTATATTTGCAAGTCTGACGGTATAACCGAGCTTTTTCTGCTGCTGACCGCCACGTTTACGGGTTACAAGACAAACACAGGGTATATTTAATTGCTTGGAGAGTTCTTTTGCAAGCTCAGCTGCCTGGTCATAACCGTTTTTTACAACAGCTTTTTTACTGCGAGGAACATATGTGATAACCTCAAAAGGCAGCTCACCTTTCTTATTTGGTTCAATCTTACTTCTTATTTCGTTTACCATTAAGGTTGCAAAAAAACGATTTGTTTTTGAACACAGAAAAGATTTCTGTCGGTATATCAGGCTTTTCAGTGCTTCCCCACTATACCAGAACAAGAACACCGACTGCTTGATACTTTGCAACCTAATGCATTCACATTCGTGCAATGACTTGCCGCAAAGGACACATTCATCCTTTTGCTGTTTGCTCCAAAGCTGATAACAGTCACTACAAAAAGGTGCATCATTTGCAATCACGTCGTCGCAAAGTATACACCTTTCAGGAAACAGCAGTTTGTATATTTTCTCGATCCAATTATTCATAGCTTTTTCCTTATATAGAGAATGGTATTCTATGTTATGCAAATTCTACAGCTCAATTAATAATGTATTTTCAAGCATTCTGCGAAGCGCTGTATATCTTTTAGTTATCCTGTTATTACTGATCATATATTCGATAGATTCTTTATATCCGACTAGAACAACCATCTTTTGTGCCCTTGTTACAGCTGTATAAAGCAGATTTCGAGTTTGAAGCATTGGCGGAGCATCGAAAACCGGAATAACGACAAACGGATATTCACTTCCCTGGCTCTTATGAACTGTAATAGCATATGAATGTTCAATTTCTTCGAGCATCAGGAAATCATACTCAGCGATCCTGCCGTCAAAATCCATGATCATGACTTCAGCGATAGTATCGATCGATAATATTCTTCCGATGTCTCCATTGAATATCCCTGTTCCCTCAGAATCGCTTTTTTGCCATGGAATATCGTAATTATTTCGTGTCTGCATTATCTTGTCACCTGTCCGAAAAATGACATCTCCGACACGTTTTTCTATTTTAACACTGTTATATGGATTAAGCCTGTCCTGTAATCTTTTATTTAGCTCAGTAGTTCCGAGTATGCCTTTTCTAGTAGGTGACAGCACCTGGAGATCGTCGATATTATTCATTTTATATGTCTGGGGTAGCCTTCTTGAAACAAGGTCGATTATTAACTCCTGAGTCTCTTCATTATTGGATCGTTCAAGAAAAAAGAAGTCTCTTGTTTTATCGTCAACGACCGGCATCTCACCGTGGTTTATGGCATGTGCATTCTTTACAATCAAGCTTTCTTCAGCCTGCCTGAATATTTTAGTCAGAGAAATAACACTGAAACTGTTTGATTTTATCATATCACGCAGAACCTGCCCGGCTCCGACAGGCGGTAGCTGATCAATATCTCCGATTAAAACAAGTAAGGTACCAACCTTAATTGCTCTCAGCATCGAATACATCAGCATTGTATCAACCATCGACATCTCATCAACAATCAATGCACCGCATTCCAGCGGCATACTTTCGTTTCTGCCGAACTCTGGTTCCATTTCATCGCCGTATTTCATTTCGAGCAGTCTGTGTATTGTTGCAGCCTCACAGCCTGAAGCCTCCGACATACGTTTTGCAGCTCTTCCTGTAGGTGCAGCAAGGTGAAACGGGATACTGAGCCGTTGAAAAATACTTATAATTGCTTTTATTACTGTTGTTTTACCTGTGCCTGGTCCACCGGTTACAATTGTGAGACTGTTGCTGACAGCAGAAAGAATTGCTTCCTCCTGCTCGCTTGCATATTCAAAGTTATATTCTTTTTCGAGGTATTTAATCTCATTTTCAACATTTTTCAACTTGTATTCCGGTGCATTCTCCGATATTGCAAGTAGTTTTTTTGCTATATATCTTTCTGCCTCGGCAAACATAGGCAGATAAATTGCTTTCTCATCATTAACTTCTATTGCTATCAGTGCTTGCATATCAAGCATATAGTTGACAACCTCGGTAATTTCCTGTGGCTCGACCTTCAATAATGTGCTTGCAGTGGATATCAATTTATCATAAGGAAGAAAACAATGTCCATTTTGATATGCTGCTGTCATCAGTGTGTTTTTTATGCCTGCAATCATTCTTTCCTTGCTGTTATGTTCAAACCCGAGAGATTTTGCAACCTCATCTGCTTTACGAAAACTGATTCCATTGATTGTATCGGATAGTATATATGGATTCAGCTTTACAACCCCGATTGATTCGAGCCCATATTTTTTATAAATTTTAACTGATAACGAAGGTCCAAAATAACTTCCGCAGAACACCATAATTGAACGAAGACCATATTGCGACATATAGCTGTCATTTATACCTTGAGCTTTTTTAGGAGTTATACCCTTAATGCTTGTCAACCAGTCAGGATTGTTTTCTATAACATCAAATGCGTTGATTCCATATGTGTCAACAATTCGTTCAGCTGTAATTTTACCGATACCCTTGATCGCACCGGAAGAAAGATACTTATATATTGCTCCAACATCCTTTGGCAGCTGTTTCTCATAATACTGGATTCTGAGCTGTCTGCCGTATGAGTTATGATTTTCCCAGGTGCCGTTCACAAGGATGCATTCACCGACCGCTATATATGGCATCACACCTACCGCTGTTATCAGATCAGTAGGTGTGCTTATTCTACAGACAGTGTATCCGTTGTCTGCGTTGGAAAAAACAATATTTTCAATCGTTCCTTCTATTGTTATCAAATCCATCGCAGCACTTCCTTATCTCTATACAACCTGCCTCATATTTATAAATTCGTCCGAATTTTTCACAGAATTCATCAATAACCAAGTCTTTGTCGATATTATCAGTACATAAAACCAGAATTGTTCCACAAAAGCCTTTTGTTTTCTTATCGATAATACTGCCGAGAATTTTTGCCGCATCTTCTTCGTCTTCTTTTTCTGCAGGGATATACAAATAAGTACCTGTTAACCCTTTTTGTCTCGCCCGATATATACTTTCGATAATCCACCAAGCAGCAGAAATCATACCTATAACTGAAAAGAAAGCGACAGATATATCTAAAATTGTTTTCACGGTATAGCACCTGCTTTTATAAAATTACAGTTACGATACCATTATATGTGTTATATATTTGCTTGTGCTTTTATTTTTTCGGCAACATCAATCTTCTCCCACGGTACATCAAGCTCTGTACGACCGAAATGACCGTATGCAGATACCTGCTTGTAGATAGGTCTTCTGAGTTTGAAGTAATCGATAATTGCTGACGGTCTTAAATCGATTGTTTTAACAACAATTTCTGCGAGCTTTTCGTCGTTGATAAGTCCTGTCCCAAAGGTATCAACAAGAACAGAAAGCGGAGAAGCAACACCGATTGCATAAGCAATCTGCACCTCGCATTTTTTTGCAAGTCCTGAGGCAACAATATTTTTTGCTACATATCTTGCCATGTATGCTGCAGAACGATCAACCTTTGTTGGGTCCTTACCGGAGAATGCACCGCCGCCATGTCTTGCGTATCCACCGTATGTATCGACAATTATCTTTCTGCCGGTCAGACCGCTGTCACCGTTAGGACCGCCTATAACAAATCTGCCGGTCGGATTGACATAGAATTTTGTATTATCATCAATATATTCTTTCGGTATAGTTATCTTAATAACATCCCTGATAATATCTTCTCTTATCTTCTCGAGAGGTGTGTTTTCATCATGTTGCGAAGATACAACTATTGCATCAATGCGCTTGGGTATATCGTCTTCATATTCAACCGTTACCTGGGTTTTTCCGTCCGGTCTCAGATATGGCAACAACTTTGTTTTTCTGACTTCGGTAAGCTTCTTAGCAAGCTTATGACTGAGCATTATCGGCAATGGCATAAGCTCGGGTGTTTCATCACAAGCGAATCCGAATACCATACCCTGGTCACCTGCACCGATTTCGAATTCATCCTTATCTATACCGCTTTTTGCTTCAAGCGATTTGTTGACGCCCATTGCAATATCGGGTGATTGTTCGTGTATCGAAGTTACAACTGCGCAGGTGTCACAGTCGAAACCATACTTCGCACGGTCATAACCGATTTCCCTGACGGTTTCACGTACAAGTGACTGAATATCAACATAGGTATCTGTTGTTATTTCACCCATAACAAATACTATACCTGTTGTGCAGGCTGTTTCACAGGCAACTCTTGCTTTTGGATCTTTTTCAAGTATTGCATCAAGCACAGCGTCCGAAACACGGTCGCATAATTTATCGGGATGCCCCTCAGTTACAGATTCTGATGTAAAAAACTTCTTCATTTTCATATCTCTTTTCTTTATATGATATATATTAATCGAATAATCAATTCCATAAATTATTATTTTTTATTATATCATATTTCTTAGCTTATTTCAATAGGAAGTTGTTAATTGCCCTGCTAAGCACGGTTTTTTATAATTTTTTGTATAATCGGAAAAATAACAAATACAACCGCGCTGTTGATACCCGATTTTACAAGGTTGAATGGCACAATAAATGTGAACATCATATTTTCCCAAATATATTTCGCTGTTGTATGAGCAAAAATGGGTGTTAACAACAGATTCATCGCAATCATTACTACAGTCATGGTTAAGCTGCCTAAAATCAATGCAATAACATTTTTAGCTATGTTGTTTTTTGGGTATTTGAAATACTTATAAAATAAGCTCGCAACAAGAACCATTCCGCCGGTTGCTAAAGCATGCATAACAAATCCGATCCATCCACTTGAAGCGCTGACTGTCATTGCCTGTATTGCAGAAACAACAACTGCTAAAAGTAATCCGCTTAACGGCCCAAACATAAAACCCCCAAGCAATATTGGTATATCCGCAGGATCATACTCCAAATAAGGTAAAAACATCGGGAATCTGATCAACGCAACAAGAACGATTGATATCGCTGCAAGCATCGCAAGTGTTATAAGTTTTTGATATTTTCTCATCAATTTTTTCTCCTTTCAAAAAGAAAATCGCCCCCGATAATACGGGGGCGTAAATAAACTCTTATAATACAAATATAAAAAAATGATTTGATATTATAATCAATGAACTACCATCCGGACTTTAACAATTATCATAACGACAATTAATCATCACCGTCGACTCAGGAATTTCACCTGATCGGCCTTCCAAGCATAAAACTATGTTTAATGTTAAAAGGTTCGCGGGCTATACCGCCGGTAGGGATTTACACCCTGCCCCGTTCAAAATATTAAATTTTAATTATTTAATTTCAATAACAACGCCAGAACCGACTGTTTTACCGCCTTCACGGATAGCGAAACGAAGTCCCTTTTCAATAGCGATTGGTGTAATGAGTTCAACCTTCATGTCAACATTATCGCCGGGACGGCACATTTCAACATCTTCAGGAAGTGTGATAACACCTGTAACGTCTGTTGTTCTGAAGTAGAACTGAGGACGATAGTTCGAGAAGAAGGGCTTATGACGTCCTCCTTCTTTTTCTGTAAGAACGTAAACCTGACCAACAAAGTTGGAAAGAGGCTTAATTGAACCGGATTTTGCAAGAACCTGTCCTCTTTCAACTTCGTTCTTCTGAACACCACGGAGCAATGCACCGATGTTGTCTCCAGCTTCAGCGAAGTCAAGGAGTTTTTTGAACATTTCTATGCCGGTAACAACTGTTTTCTTAGGCTCGTGACGAAGACCGATGAGTTCAACTTCCTCGTTAAGCTTAATTCTGCCACGCTCAACTCTACCTGTAGCGACTGTTCCACGTCCTGTTATTGAGAAAACGTCCTCAACAGGCATAAGGAAAGGCATATCTGATTTTCTTTCAGGTGTAGGAATATATTCGTCAACTGCTTTCATTAATTCAATAATTGATTTGTATTCGGAAGCATTTATATCTTTACTCTCGGAAAGGAGAGCTTCTCTTGCAGAACCGCGGATAATCGGAATTTCATCACCCGGGAACTTGTACTCTGTAAGAAGGTCACGAATCTCCATTTCAACGATTTCAAGGAGTTCTTCGTCATCTACCATGTCACATTTGTTCATGTAAACAACCATTGCAGGAACACCAACCTGACGAGCAAGAAGAATGTGTTCACGAGTCTGCTGCATAGGACCATCTGCTGCCGAAACAACAAGGATAGCACCATCCATCTGAGCCGCGCCGGTGATCATGTTTTTAACATAGTCAGCATGACCCGGGCAGTCAACATGTGCATAATGACGGTTTGCTGTTTGATACTCAACGTGACGAGTATTGATTGTAATACCTCTTGCTTTTTCTTCGGGAGCATTATCTATCTGATCATATGCAAGGAATTGAATTGTAGGGTCTGTTAAAGCCAATGTTTTTGTTATTGCTGCTGTAAGAGTAGTTTTACCGTGGTCAACGTGACCGATTGTTCCAATATTAACATGAGGCTTACTGCGCTCAAATTTCTGTTTAGCCATTTTTATCCTCCTAAAAATTACTTTTTAATTATTTATAATAATTATACATTAAAATAACCGTATGTCAAGGCTTTTTCTAAATTTCCCTGAAAATACACTCAACAAAATTCGAATATTTATGACTTTGATGAGCTTGATGTTATCTTTTCCATAATTGATTTTGGAACTTCAGCATAATGGCTGGGTTCCATTGTATACGTGCCTCTTCCCTGTGTTTTAGAACGCATATCTGTTGAATATCCGAACATTTCTGAAAGCGGAACCATTGCAGTTATCTGCTGGGCACTACCTATTGGTTCCATGCCTTGAATCTGACCTCTGCGCGAGTTTAGGTCACCCATAACATCACCCATATAATCATCAGGGCATGTAACAACTACCTTCATAATCGGTTCTGTAAGAACAGGATCTGCTTTTCTGAGAGCATCCTTTAAAGCCATTGAGCCGGCTATCTTGAATGCCATTTCGGAAGAGTCAACTTCATGATATGATCCATCGTAAAGCGTTACCTTGACATCAACAACATTATATCCGGCAAGAACACCGCTTTGCATTGCACCTTTGACACCATCATCGACTGCAGGAATATATTCTTTGGGAATAGAACCACCGACGATACTGTTAACAAATTCATATCCTTTACCCGGCTCGTTAGGTTCAATTCTGATCTTGACATGACCGTATTGACCTTTACCGCCGGATTGACGTGCATATTTTGTATCGGATTCAGCTTTGCGTCTGATTGTTTCTTTGTAAGAAACCTGCGGTTTACCTACATTCGCTTCAACCTTGAACTCACGAAGTAATCTGTCAACAATAATTTCAAGATGAAGTTCACCCATACCTGCAATGATTGTCTGACCTGTTTCTTCATCAGTATAGGTCTTGAAAGTCGGATCCTCTTCTGCAAGTTTTGCAAGTGCTAAGCCCATCTTTTCCTGACCGGCTTTAGTCTTCGGTTCAATTGCAACCCTGATAACAGGATCCGGAAATTGCATCGATTCAAGTATGATCGGTTCTTTTTCGTCACAAAGTGTATCACCGGTTGTTGAGTATTTTATACCAACTACCGCAGCGATTTCACCTGCACTAACCTCATCGACATCTTCACGATGGTTTGCATGCATTTGAACTATACGTCCAAAGCGCTCACGTTTATCCTTAACACTGTTATAAACAGATGAACCAGCAGCTGTTCTGCCCGAATAAACTCTGATAAAACAAAGTCTTCCGACAAACGGGTCGGTCATGATCTTAAATGCAAGAGCTGCAAACGGTGCATCTAAACTTGTAGGTCTTTCGTCTTCCTCACCCGTTTCAGGATTGATGCCCTTAATATTGGGTACATCAAGTGGAGACGGCATATAATCAATTATCGCATCCAGTAATCTCTGGACACCTTTATTTTTATATGAAGTACCACAAGTTACAGGTACAACCTTATTAGCTATAGTTGCCGTACGAAGAGCTGTTTTGATCTCATCAGCTGAAATTTCTTGATCTTCAAGATACTTTGCGAAAAGATCTTCGTCAATTTCTGCAACTGCTTCAACTAATTTGCCGCGATATTTCTTTGCAAGTTCAAGCATATTATCGGGAACATCTGATATCTGAATATCAGTACCCTGATCATTTGTATAGAAGTATGCTTTCATTTCAATCAGATCAACGATCCCCTGAAAATCAGCCTCACTTCCAATTGGAAGCTGTATCGGGACTGCATTTGCCTTCAATCTATCACGCATCATTTGAACTACACGGAAAAAGTCCGCACCGGTTATATCCATTTTATTGATATACGCCATACGCGGTACACCATATTTGTCAGCCTGATGCCAGACTGTTTCTGATTGAGGTTCAACACCACCCTTGGCGCAGAGAACGGTTACAGAGCCGTCGAGAACACGAAGAGATCTTTCAACCTCAACTGTGAAGTCAACGTGACCGGGAGTATCTATTATATTGATTCTGTAGTCTTTCCAGAAGCATGTTGTGGCAGCTGAGGTTATAGTAATACCTCTCTCCTGCTCCTGTTCCATCCAGTCCATTGTTGCAGCACCCTCGTGTACTTCACCGAGTTTATGGGTTTTACCTGTATAAAATAAAATTCTTTCTGTTGTTGTGGTTTTACCAGCATCAATATGAGCCATTATCCCGATATTACGAGTACGCTCAAGCGGGTATTGTGTATGCATTGTAAGGTCCATTTCTCCGGCGACATAAAAATATAGTCAGAGAACACACTCCATCTATCGCCGGATGAATGGTTCTTCCTTTAACCAGATTAATCCGGAGTATCAGAATCCGTTTTAATCTTTTGTACTACTTCTCTTTAGAAATAAGAATAAATTCGATGGGGTAATGTTTAATGTATGCATTTTCCCGAAGAATGTTTCGTTATATTTTTTATAAGAAGCAGTATTACCATCTGTAATGTGCGAAAGCTTTGTTAGCTTCAGCCATTTTATGTGTATCTTCTTTCTTCTTAACAGCATTACCAAGATTATTTGTAGCATCTATAATCTCAGCTGCAAGGCGCTCAGACATTTTTTTGTCGCCTCTGTTACGTGAATATGAGATTAACCAACGTAATCCAAGTGTCTGTCTTCTGTCGGATTTAACATCCATCGGAACCTGATAGTTTGAACCACCACGGCGTACAGACTTTACTTCGAGTGTCGGCATTATGTTTTCAAGTGCTTTTTGAAATTGCTCAAGGGGATTCTTCCCTGATTTACTTTCAACTATTTCGAAAGCATCATAAACTATTTTCTGAGCAACACCTTTTTTGCCATCATACATAATATTGTTGATAAGCTTTGTAACTAATGTTGAGTTATAAAGCGGATCCGGCAAAACTTCTCTTTTGAAACCATGTTCTCTTCTTGGCACTGAACTTCCCTCCTTCATTAATTGTGAATGAACTCATTGGTACTCGAAAATTTCTTTCCGTAAGTGCTTTTTTATATATATAAATTAGCACAAACTAAGATTTTCATAGTAATAGAATTATTTCTTTGCTTTGGCTTTTTTCGCACCATACTTTGATCTGCCTTGGCTACGCTTTGCAACGCCTTGAGTATCAAGAGTACCGCGAATAATGTGGTAACGAACACCGGGAAGGTCTTTAACTCTTCCGCCTCTTATAAGAACAACAGAATGCTCCTGTAAGTTATGTCCGATTCCAGGGATGTAAGACCAGACTTCAAAACCGTTTGTAAGTCTTACTCTGGCAACTTTACGCTGAGCAGAGTTCGGTTTTTTCGGTGTCTTAATTGCTACCTTTGTGCAAACGCCACGCTTTTGGGGTGAATGTAAATCTGTTGAGATTTTTTTGATTGAATTGACACCCTTCTGCAATGCCGGTGCAGTTGATTTGTAGGTTACTTTTTCGCGTCCGATCCTAACCAACTGGTTAAATGTAGGCATATTTTTCCTCCTTGTTCAGTTTTTCTATCAAAATTCGAACAAAATTCTATTTATAGCATTCTGCTTGAAATTTTGTCATTATTAATATATTGCGACAACCGCACAGCTAACATCAATTCCACACTGTGCTCCAAGCTCATCAGCATTGAAGCTGTTGTCAATTGGAATTGAACCGTGCTTATTAACCTCATCAAGTATTTTAGCTTTGAATTGTCTATCTGCGTCATTCGCAAGATAAATTATCTTAGCTTTTCTTGTACGGATAAGCTTAATTGTCTGATTCGCTCCGATCGCCCATCGGGTACCGGTATGATCAGCTAACATATATTTCGGATTTCACCTCCAAAACATTTCGATTATATCATTTATATCTATTAAATGTCAATAGTCGCTTTTAACATTTTTTCGCTTTCGGATACATACAGTTTGTATGTATCCGAAATTATATTTATTTTTTTCGAAATATAACCTCAAATTCTACTTAGAATTCAAAGTTGTTCATTAAATCATCATCGTCCATTTCAACTTCAACATTGCGGTATTGTTCCATTCCGGTTCCGGCAGGTATCAGTTTACCGATAATGACATTCTCCTTGAGTCCGAGCAGATAATCACATTTTCCCTTAATTGCTGCCTCGGTAAGAACCTTTGTTGTCTCCTGGAAGGATGCAGCTGATAAGAAAGAATCGGTCGACAAGGATGCTTTTGTGATACCAAGCAAAATTGGTGTTCCGACAGCTTCTATAAGCGACTCGTGTCCCGGATTATTATCGTTATATTGTGTAATCTTTTCATTCTCGATATCAAAATCTGAGACATCGATTGACGAACCCATAAGGAGCGATGTGTCTCCGGGGAAATCAACTCTTGTCTTACGTGTCATCTGACGTGCAATAACTTCGATATGTTTATCGTTAATCTTAACATCCTGTAAACGATAAACTCTTTGAATTTCTTTGATAATATATTCATATACAGATTCAAGCCCTTTAACACGAAGAATATCAGCAGGGTTCTCATAACCTTCGGTCATACACTGCCCTCTGACAGCGTATCCACCGTTCTCAACAAGGAGTCTGATACCGGCAGGTATAACATGCTCTCTTTCTTCACCGGTAGCTTCATCTGTAACTATTACTATTTTGTTCTTTTTGGAATCATTTATAACTGCTGTACCGCTACAATCGGCAAGAACTGCAGTTTTCTTAGGTTTACGCGCTTCAAACAACTCTTCAACACGCGGCAGACCTTGAGTAATGTCACTACCTGCAACACCACCGGAGTGGAATGTACGCATGGTAAGCTGTGTACCGGGTTCACCGATTGACTGAGCAGCAATGATACCTACTGCTTCGCCTATGCTTACAGGTTTACCGCTTGCAAGGTCTGAACCGTAGCAGTGAACGCAAACACCATATTTACATTTACAATTGAGAATTGAACGGATATGAACCTTCTCGACTCCTGCTGCTACGATGTCTTTTGCCTGTTCCTCAGTAATCATCCGGTCATTTTCAATTATAACCTCACCGGTCTTCGGATTTATAATATCTCCGATTGTATATCTGCCGGGAAGTCTGTCAACAAGCGGCTCAATAAGTTCTTTGCCATCGGTTATAGCATTTACCCAGATACCCTTTTGCGAATGACAGTTGTTCTCACGAATAATAACTTCCTGAGATACATCAACCAGACGGCGGGTAAGGTAACCGGAGTCAGCTGTTCTGAGCGCTGTATCAGCAAGACCTTTACGCGCACCTCTTGCAGCAGTGAAATACTCGAGAATTTTCATACCTTCACGAAGGTTTGACTTAATAGGCATCTCGATTGTTTTGCCACTGGCAGAAGCAATAAGACCACGCATACCGGCAAGTTGTCTGATCTGTTTGATTGAACCACGGGCACCTGATACAGCCATCATGTTCAACGGGTTGTAAGGAGCGAGGTTTTTCTGTAATGCACTTGCTATATCTTTGGTTGCATCTTCCCAAACCTTTATGATTCTTTCGCCTCTCTCACGGTCTGATAATCTACCACGGAGATAATACGTTGTAATTGATTCTACTTCTTTTTCTGCTTTTTCAAGGATGTCTTTCTTCGCTTCGGGTATTGTCATATCATAAACCGATATTGTAATAGCACCCTTTGTCGAATATTTGAAGCCTTGAGCTTTTATCATGTCAAGAACCTCGGAAGTAATCGCATTTCCGTGTTTTTTGATACAGTCATCAACAATATTTGATAATTCTTCGGATGTAACAACGAAGTCAATCTCAAGCTTGAACATGTTGTTAGGATCTGAACGGTCGACAAATCCGAGATCCTGAGGAATTGGTTTGTTGAATATCAAACGTCCCAAAGTCGTTTTAATAGTACCTTCTCTGAGTATGCCGTCGACTTCCTTCTGAACTCTGACAGTAATCATTGCATGAAGTCCGAGAAGCCCGTTTTCATAAGCCATCATAGCTTCATCAAAGTTGCGGAATATGCCATTTTCACCTGGTTCACCGGGTTTAGCTATTGTTAAGTAATATGAACCAAGTACCATGTCCTGAGTAGGAACGGTAACAGCATGACCATTGACCGGTTTTAGAAGGTTATTTGCTGACAGCATCAGGAATCTGCTTTCAGCTTGTGCTTCTGCGGAAAGCGGAACGTGAACAGGCATCTGGTCGCCGTCAAAGTCTGCGTTAAACGCTGTACAAACAAGAGGATGCAGCTTGATAGCTCTACCTTCTACGAGTACAGGCTCGAATGCCTGTATTGAAAGTCTATGAAGTGTCGGGGCACGGTTAAGGAGAACCGGATGTTCCTTTATAACACTGTCCAGGGCATCCCAAACATCTGTATTTGCTCTTTCGACTTTCTTCTTTGCATCTTTTATATTTGTGGATTTTCCGGTTGCAACCAGAGTTTTCATAACAAAAGGTTTAAACAGCTCAAGTGCCATTTCCTTAGGCAACCCGCACTGATAAAGCTTTAACTCAGGGCCTACAACGATAACCGAGCGTCCGGAATAGTCGACACGCTTACCGAGAAGGTTCTGTCTGAAGCGTCCCTGTTTACCGCGAAGCATCTCTGATAAGGATTTTAAAGGACGATTGTTAGGTCCTGTTACAGGTCTGCCTCTGCGACCGTTATCAATCAATGCATCTACTGCTTCCTGCAGCATACGCTTTTCGTTTCTTATAATTATTTCGGGAGCAGAAAGCTCCATAAGTCTCTTAAGACGGTTATTTCTGTTGATAACTCTGCGATACAGGTCGTTAAGATCGCTTGTTGCAAAACGACCACCATCAAGTTGTACCATCGGACGGATTTCCGGAGGTATAACAGGTATGCAATCGAGAATCATCCATTCGGGACGGTTGCCTGATAATCTGAAGGATTCAACGACCTCAAGGCGTTTTATGAATTTAATTTTACGCTGTCCCTGTGCGGTTTTCAGTTCTTCCTTTAACTCTTCGGCAAGCTTCTCGACATCGATTTCGGTTAGAAGTTGCTTTATCGCTTCAGCACCCATTCCAACTTTAAAATCGTTTTCGTATTTCTCATAGTAGTCACGATATTCGCGTTCTGTGAGGAGTTGCTGCTTATAAAGGGGTGTATCGCCGGGATCAAGAACTATATATTGCGCAAAGTATAAAACCTTTTCGAGAAGTCTTGGTGATATATCAAGAAGCATACCCATTCTTGACGGTATTGCTCTGAAATACCAGATATGTGATACAGGAGCAGCAAGCTCAACATGTCCGAGTCTTTCACGACGTACTTTATTTGTTGTAATTTCAACCTGACATTTTTCGCAGATTTTTCCCTTATAACGAACTCTCTTATACTTACCGCAATGGCATTCCCAATCTTTGGTTGGACCAAAGATTTTTTCACAAAATAAACCATCGCGTTCGGGTTTAAGTGTTCTATAATTTATAGTTTCGGGTTTTTTAACTTCGCCATATGACCAGGATCTGATCATCTCAGGTGAAGCTAAGCCGATTTTTATTGATGAAAATTCTACATTGTTTTCCATATTAATGTCCATCCTTTCCCACCGAGTCGGAAGTTTTGAACGGTTCGGCAAAGCCGAATTCCCGCTATTTTATTTGCGGGAAAGGACAAAACTTCATGTTTGAAAAATTTTATTTTCAAACTTCAGCTCGCCTCCTTATTCCTCGTCAATATAGCCTTCATAACCACCTATGTCTTCGCCTTCGATATCAGCAAAATCGCCGCTGACAACAGTATCATCTTCCGCGATAATTCCCTCTTCATCGTCAAACATTATGCTGTCATCATCAAGTATATTTGGTCCGAGGTCGTCTGCATTGATCTTAGATACTTCTTCAACCTCTTCTTCACCGTAATCCTTGAGTGTGATTTCCTTATTATTCTTATCACGGACTCTGACATCGAGTGCAAGTGACTGAAGTTCTTTTACAAGAACCTTGAAGGATGCAGGAACTCCCGGGGTGGGAATATTCTGTCCCTTGACAATGGCCTCATATGTCTTGACTCTACCCTTGATATCATCTGACTTGACGGTCAGGATTTCCTGAAGTGTATATGCAGCACCGTAAGCTTCAAGTGCCCAAACTTCCATTTCGCCGAAACGTTGACCACCGAATTGAGCTTTACCACCTAACGGCTGCTGTGTAACAAGTGAATATGGACCTGTTGATCTTGCGTGAATCTTATCGTCAACCAGGTGATGGAGCTTCAGGAAGTACATATAACCGACTGTTACGGGGTTATCGAACGGGACTCCTGTTCTGCCATCGTAAAGAACGGTTTTTCCATCATTACTTAAACCGGCCATTTCAAGGCATTTTTGAATTTCTGTTTCGTTCGCGCCGTCAAATACCGGTGTCATAATGTGCCAACCGAGCTTCTTGGCAGCAATCCCAAGATGAACCTCAAGCACCTGACCGATATTCATACGTGAAGGGACACCAAGTGGATTAAGCAATATATCAAGCGGAGTTCCGTCGGGAAGGAAAGGCATATCTTCGGAAGGAAGGATTCTTGAAATAACACCCTTGTTTCCGTGACGGCCTGCCATTTTGTCACCGACTGAAATTTTACGCTTCTGTGCAATGAATACTCTTACAACCTTAATAACACCGGGTTGGAGTGTATCGCAGTCTTCTCTTGTAAAGACCTTGACATCCATAACAATTCCCGATTCACCATGAGGCAGTCTGAGTGATGTATCTCTGACTTCTCTTGCCTTTTCACCGAAAATAGCACGTAGAAGTCTTTCTTCTGCCGTCAGTTCTGTTTCACCCTTGGGAGTAACCTTGCCGACAAGTATATCACCTGAACGGACTTCCGAACCAATTGATATAACACCGTCTGCATCAAGGTCTTTAAGTGCATCTTCACCGACATTGGGGATATCTCTTGTAATTTCCTCAGGTCCAAGCTTTGTATCACGAGCTTCGCAATAATACTCCTCAATATGTATTGAGGTATATACATCGTCCCTGACAAGACGTTCATTTATTAAAATAGCATCCTCGTAGTTATAACCCTCCCAGGTCATAAATCCGATAAGCGCATTCTTACCGAGTGCAACCTCACCATTTTCAGTTGCCGGACCGTCTGCAATGACTTGTCCTTCCTCAACACGCTGCCCTTTACTGATTGCCGGGATCTGATTTACACAGGTTCCTTGGTTTGAACCCTTGAATTTTATTAATTTATATGAATCTTTTTCGCCTTCATCAGTAATTATGACTACTTTATCTGCGGTAACGCTGTCAACATATCCTGCTCTTCTTGCAAGCACAACAACTCCCGAGTCAACTGCTGCTCTGTATTCTGTACCGGTTGCAACAATCGGGGATTCTGATATCATAAGCGGAACAGCCTGCTTCTGCATATTCGATCCCATCAACGCACGGGTGTTATCGTCATTTTCAAGGAAAGGAATCATAGCTGTCGCTACCGAAACAAGCATCTTTGGTGAGACATCCATAAGATCAACCTTTGTTGTCTCAAGCTCGTAAATTTCGTCTCTGTGACGAACAACAACCTTTTTCTTGATGAATCTATGGTCCGCATCAAGAGGTTCGTTTGCAGTTGCGATGATAAATTCATCTTCTTCATCGGCAGTAAGATATCTGACTTGATTCGAAACAATTCCTGTTTTCTTATCAATGATGCGATATGGTGTCTCTATGAAACCGAAACCATTTACTCTCGCATATGTTGAAAGAGTTGCTATAAGACCAATGTTCGGTCCTTCGGGTGTTTCAATCGGACACATACGACCGTATTGTGTATAGTGAACGTCACGGACTTCAAATGATGCTCTGTCACGTGACAAACCGCCGGGTCCTAATGCTGACAGACGGCGTTTATGTGATAATTCCGAAAGCGGATTGGTCTGATCCATGAATTGTGACAATGGGTTTGAGCCAAAGAAGTCACGAATTGATGATACTATCGGACGGATATTGACAAGTGACTGAGGAGTAACCATGTCAATGTCAGTGGTTGTCATTTTTTCTTTAACGAACTTATCCATTCTTGAGAAACCGATTCTCAAAGCATTGAGAAGGAGTTCCCCGACAAGACGCAAACGACGGTTTCCAAGATGGTCAATATCGTCGACATTACCAACTCCGTGAGTAAGACAAAACATATAGTTTACGGATGAGAAAATATCATCTACAACAATATTTTTCGGTATAAGTTCATTTCTGCGTCTGTTGCATTCTTCAATGAACACATCCTTGTCCTTGGTACCGATTTCATTTATTATTGAAAGAAGTACATTGACCTGTACCTTTTCATTCAATCCAAGCTCTTCGGAGGTATATCCGCAGATATTCTTGGGATCAATCATTTTATTTGAAAAAACACGAATTTCTTTGCCGTCTTCGGCTGTAACATATACAGACCATACACCTGAATTTTCGATAGCTTCGGCATCTTCACGGGTCAGTTTATGTTTTGCGGTGAATAACAATTCGCCTGTTATATCAGAAATAACGGGACGTGAAAGCTCAAACCCTTGAATTCTCTTAGCAAGAGCAAGCTTCTTATTGAATTTATATCTGCCGACAGGCGATAAATCATAACGTTTAGAGTCAAAAAAGAGGTTGTTGAGTAAAGCCTGCGCGCTCTCTACTATAGGCGGATCACCGGGACGCAGTCTCTTATATATTTCCTTGAGCGCTTCATCAGTTGAGGATGAGTTGTTTCTGTTGGCTTCCTCATTCATATTATCTTTTTCAAGGGTAGCCTTCAGCATTGGTTCTTCACCGAATAGCTCGAGTATCTGATCATCACCGTCAAGTCCAAATGCACGAAGCAAGACTGTTACCGGCAGTTTTCTGTTTTTATCAATTCTTACATATAATACATCAGAGGTATCTGTTTCATATTCAAGCCATGCACCTCTATATGGGATTACTGTTGAGGAGTAAAGATGTTTTCCGGCTTTATCGTCTGTCAATTCATAATATATACCCGGTGAACGGACAATCTGAGAGACGACAACTCTTTCGGCACCGTTTATAACAAATGTGCCGCTGTCAGTCATCCTGGGGAAATCCCCCATGTATATTTCCTGTTCTTTTACCAATCCTGATATTTTATTTGTCAGCCGTACTTTCACCTTGAAAGGCGAAGCATAATTTGTATCACGCTCCTTGCATTCCTCAATGGTATACTTAGGGGTCGTATCGATAGAATAGTCCACGAATTCTATAACGAGATTACCTGAATAATCCGTCATAGGTGATATATCAGCTAAAGCTTCCTTTATACCTTCCTTAACGAACAACTCGTAGGACTTTTTCTGAACCTCGATAAGGTTTGGCATTTCCAGCACTTCATCGATCTTGGAAAACGACATTCTTTCAATTGTTCCGAGTCGCTGGGTTTTGACCATATCAACCAATCACTCCATTCAATATTTCGGCTGTTTTGTGAATCTTGCATATTCAAACATCCCGCAGTCGTTTAGTTCATGGGATAATTCAGCCATTATAACGCAGTTTATAATTTTAGCATATAAATCAATAGTTGTCAATAGCTTTTAACTATATTTGCAAAATAATTTTACAAGTGGTTATATTGAATATATTATATAATAATATACATCTCATTTTATTGACAACACTAAACGCCAATGTTATAATATTTTAAATAAATGTTTGGAGTTATTTATATGGATGATAAATTTAATCAATTTTATACCAACCTTGATAAATCTGTTTTGAATCGCCTGAATGAGCAAGCCAAGGTTGCCCAAAATATAAAGATATTCCGTATTGTTTTAGGAATATTAACTGTTATAAGCTTTTTAAGTATACAAGCATCAATGTCAATTCATAATATCAATGGTCTTCCGTTTTTATTATTTATTATATCACTTGTCGGTTTTTTTGGCTTTTTTATATTTTCGCAGAACAAATTAAAGGTTTTTCGGAATAATTTCAAGCAGCAGATAATATCAAAAATTATTACCTTTATTGATCCTGAATTATTGTATCAATATAATTATGGATTTCCTGAGAATGATTATAACAATAGTGGAATATCCGAAAGCTATACAAATTACCATTCGGATGATTTAATTACTGGAAATTTATCCGGTGTACCAATAAGAGCTGCTGAGATATTTACAGAAAAAGTTGTAAGGTCAGGTAAACACACTCATCGTGTTACTTTGTTCAAAGGTTTATTTATGGAAGCCAGATTCAATAAAAGATTTTCAGGTGCTACAACAATTTTCCCAGACAAAGGCTTTTCAATCGGGAATTTCATAGAGAAGACCGGTAAAAAGATATTCAGCGATACAACAGAAGCAATAACACTTGAAAGCTCGGAATTTAATAATATGTTCAATGTTTATTCAACCAATCAGGTTGAAGCTCGCTATATATTGTCTACCTCATTCATGGAAAAATTACCTGAATTTAAAAGAAATTTAGATTTAGAGGTGCTTTTTTCTTTTAAATATTCAAATATATATATAAAGATTGACTTCAACAACGAGTTATTCGAACCGGACACATCAGAAAACTGCGTTAGTAAAGAAAAAATTTATATATTTTATAGTTTTCTTAAGTTTATGGAATCAATTATTACAGAGTTTAAGTTGAATCAAGACATTTGGGATTCAGAGGTGGTATAGTTTATGGAAATATTTATTGGTATTTTAATTTTAATGGTAATTGCTTTTCTTTTTTGTATTTTTACATACAACAGCATAATCCATAAATCAAACCAAATTGCCAATTCTGAGGGTAGTATCAATGTCATGTTAAAAAAGCGTTTTAATTTAATCCCTAATCTTGTAAGAACAGCAGATGCATATATGAAGCATGAAAAGGAATTATTTGTTAATATATCAAATGCAAGATATGCCTTTGATAACGCAAAGTCAACCGGCGAAAAGCTTGATGCAAACTCAAAACTTAACTCATCTTTATCCGACCTTTTTGCAGTTGCTGAAGGTTACCCAGAATTAAAAGCGGACAGGTTGATGCTTGATCTGATGCATTCGCTAAACGAAACCGAAGAGCAACTCTCCGCAGCACGCAGGTTTTTTAACACAGCTATAACAGAATACAATAACTCAATAATGGTCTTCCCTTCCAATATTATTGCTGGAATTGCTGGTTTTAAGTCAAAGCAACTATTTCAAATTGATGAGATCGAAAAGGAGAATGTGCATATAAAATATTAACCTCAATGAAAGGAATCATATTATGAAGAGAATAAAAAATAAAATATTCAATCTCATACGCGATGATGATATTAATGATTTTTGGAGCAGTATATTTGACGGTTTCATAATAACACTGATAATTATAAATGTTGTTCTTGTAATATTAGATACTTTTTCTTTACCCCCATTTATGAAAAAAATGTCGAATATTGTTGAAATAGTATCTGTCATCATTTTCACCCTTGAGTATTCACTCCGAATATGGACATCTGATCTTAGACAACCTGATTTAAAACCTTCCCGAGCAAGATGGAAATATGCGTTTTCCTTTATGGCATTAATTGACCTTTTTGCAATTTTACCATTCTACATACCTTTTATTATATCAGTCGATCTGAGAGTGTTGAGAATGCTCAGAATAAGTAGAATATTCCGACTTTTTAAAGTCAACAGATATACAAATTCACTCAATGTAATAGCATCAGTATTTAAGAAAAAAGCAAGTCAATTGTTATCCTCTGCGTTTGTTGTTATGCTGTTGATGATAATCGCATCAATTCTTATGTATAATGTCGAGCATGAGGCTCAACCTGACGTTTTTGTCAACGGCTTTTCGGGATTATGGTGGGCCATTGCAACGTTTACTACTGTTGGTTATGGTGATATATATCCCATAACTGTTGGAGGCAGGATACTAAGTAGAATGATCGCTATTCTCCTCGGTATTGCGCTTGTTGCTGTACCAACAGGTATTATTTCTGCCGGATTTATTGAGCATATCAATCAGGAAAAAATCGAGGATGCTTTGAAGTATATAGACGAAAATCATGAAAAATCCTCGCTAAAATATTTTTGCCCTTATTGTGGTAATAAATTGGAATAATATTATATAACAACCTTATATATAATCGATTTTTCTTGGTTTTTTGTATTGACAAGCCTTAAAATATATGTTAAAATACTATGCCGCATAAAAGGGGCTTTGCGATATTTCGCACCTAATTGCAACGATCTTCCAATTTCATTTCGTTGCAGCCTCTGTACTTATCTCGATTAAAATGTTTTATGAGGGATTTGTATTTTAGCGAGTCTATAATGAAAGAGAGGTGCTTTTCGTGTACGCAGTTGTTGAGACCGGCGGAAAGCAGTACAAGGTTTGCGAGGGAGATATCATATTTGTTGAGAAGCTTCCGGCAAACAGTGGTGATTCCTATACTTTTGACAAGGTATTGGCTGTATCCAAAGCAGATGGTTTTGTTGTTGGTAACCCCACAGTTGCTGATTGCACTGTAACAGCTAATGTTGTTAAGAATGGCAAGAGCAAAAAAATCCACATCATCCGTTATAAATCAAAGAAAAATGAAAAGACACACATGGGTCACAGACAGCCCTATACAAAGCTTCAGATTATGTCTATTCAGGCATAAGGTCAAGCTTTAAATGATTACATGTAAATTCACGGATGACGGTTTTGTCGTCTCCGGTCATTCGGGTTATGCCGAGCAAGGCGGCGATATTATTTGTGCTGCCGTAAGTGCAATGACAATGCTTGTTTGCAATACTATTACCGAACAGTTAAATTTGAAGGCTGTTGTGGAAACAGATGAAAAAACCACGAAAGTGAGTTTAAAACTCAAAGAAACTGCGGATAATAGTTATGTTAAAGCAATTATATCAGGATTTCGCAGCGAGCTTACAGCACTTATGCAGGAATACCCCAAAAACATTAATGTTTTATAGAAAGGAAATTATCATGCTTAGATTATCAATACAATTTTTTGCACATAAAAAGGGCGTTGGTTCAACAAAAAACGGTCGTGATTCAGAAGCTCAGCGTCTTGGGGTAAAGCGTCAGGACGGTCAAATGGTTGTTGCAGGCAACATTCTTATGCGTCAACGCGGAACAAAGATACATCCCGGCACTAATGTCGGTCGTGGCTCTGATGATACCCTTTTTGCTCTTATCGACGGTAAAGTCAGATTTGAACATTTAAGAGGCGGAAGGAAAAAAGTTAGCGTATACGCTGAGCAATAGCCTATTAAAAGTAACAGCTGATTAAGATAATCATTCTTAATCGGCGGTTGCTTATGTAAAAGAGTGTGTCGGGTTTTCCGACATACTCTTTTTTTCATAATTCGCAGAGCTTAGTTATAAAATAGATCCACATGGTTTCTTTTGAAAGGAAAGTGTTAAAATGTTTTTAGATAAGGTTGATATATATATAAAAGCCGGTAATGGCGGTAACGGTGCTGTTTCCTTTCTCAGAGAAAAATATGTTGCAGCAGGCGGCCCTAACGGCGGTGATGGTGGAAGAGGCGGAAGTGTTATTTTTATGGTCGATGAGGGTATAAATACACTGCTGTCGTTCAAACATCGCCGTAAATATATTGCCGAAAGCGGTGATAACGGTATGCAAAAGAAATTTCATGGTAAAAATGGTAGTGATCTGATTATCAAGGTGCCGCTCGGTACAGTTATACGTGACAAAGAGACAGGAAAAATTATAAAAGATATGTCTGAAAAAGAACCGTTCATCGCACTTAAAGGCGGGAAGGGTGGTTGGGGTAACATGCATTTTGCAACCCCTACACGCCAGGTTCCCCTTTTTGCAAAGAGTGGTATAACAGGTTCTGAATGGAATATAACACTCGAATTGAAAATGATTGCCGATGTCGGACTTGTTGGCTTCCCCAATGTTGGAAAATCAACACTTTTATCTTATGTCAGCTCGGCAAGACCTAAAATCGCTGACTACCACTTCACCACCCTCTCACCGAACCTTGGTGTTGTATCTGTCTACGACTCAACCTTTGTCATGGCTGACATACCCGGTCTTATCGAAGGTGCATCGGAAGGTGCAGGGCTTGGCCACGATTTCCTGCGTCATATCGACCGATGCAGGCTGATACTTCATATTGTTGATATTTCGGGCAGCGAAGGTAGAAATCCTGTTGAGGATTTTCGTATGATAAACGCTGAGCTTACAAACTACAGCCCTGAGCTTGGAAAACGGCCACAAATAATTGCTGCAAATAAATCCGACCTGGGTTATGATGAAGCGGTTATAAAGGAATTGTCCGAATTCGGAGAGGTATTTCTTATTTCCGGTGCAATCGGTGAGGGTATCGATAAGCTACTTATGCATATTACAGCTAAGTTGAAAGAATTACCACCGGTAACAATTTACGAAAGCGAACAGCCATCCGATGAGCATGATAATAATAGAGCAGACCGTCAGACAGAAATTATTGTTGAAGACAATATCTATTATATTACCGGAGATTGGCTTAAGAAGGTTGCCGGTAGCGTAAACTTTGATGACCGCGAGTCACTTCAGTATTTCCAACGTGTTCTCAGGAAGAGCGGCGTCATAGATCTGCTTGAGCAACGTGGCATTCAAGAAGGCGATACAGTTAATATATACGATATGAAATTTGATTTTGAAAGATAAGATAGATCTGAAAGGATATTACCGATATGATTAAATTAATGAACGGCTGCTTTTATTATAAAGGTGAGCTTTACGAAAATGATGAACAATTGAAAGCAGCAACAAGCGAAGAAATCACTCCTGAAGCAGCACGCAAGAACACCATTGCTTACAGGATACTTCAGTACCATAATAAAAGCGGAAACGATCAGAAGCTAAAAATAAAATTTGATGCATTAGCATCACATGATATTACTTATGTCGGTATAATCGAAAATGCAAAGGCAGGCGGACTTGAAAAGTTTCCTGTTCCATATATACTTACAAATTGTCACAACAGTCTTTGCGCTGTTGGTGGTACAATAAACGAAGATGATCATGTCTACGGATTATCTGCAGCAAAAAAATACGGTGGAATTTATGTTCCTGCTCATATTGCTGTTATCCATTCATTTATGCGTGAATACTTTGCAGGCGGCGGTAAAATGATTCTCGGTTCTGATAGTCATACGCGTTACGGTGCGCTCGGCTGTATGGCAATCGGCGAAGGCGGTCCGGAGCTTGTAAAGCAGCTTTTGAATGCCACATACGATATAACTATGCCGGAAGTCGTTGCTGTCAGACTGACCGGCACACTCCGCCACGGTGTAGGCCCGCATGATGTTGCGCTTGCAATTATCGGTAAAGTATATGGTAATGAGTTTGTTAAAAACAAGGTTATGGAATTTATCGGTGACGGAATTGCCAACCTGTCGATGGAATTCAGAAACGGTATTGATGTAATGACAACCGAAACAACCTGCTTGTCATCGATATGGATTACAGACGAAAAGACAAAACAATATCTCAAAATTCACAACCGTATCGGTGATTATAAGAAAACCGAACCGAAGGGTGTTGCATATTACGATGCAGTTGTTGATGTCAATCTCTCGGAAATCGAACCAATGATTGCTCTTCCCTTCCATCCGAGTAATGCTTACACTATCCGTGAATTCCAGGCTAACACAGCCGAGATACTCGACAATGTCGAAAAATACTGTATCGAAAAACTTGGAGTAAGTATTGATCTCAAGTATAAGATAACAAAGGATGGATACAAGGTTGAACAGGGAGTAATTGCAGGTTGCGCAGGCGGTATTTATGACAATATCTGTACTGCTGCAACTATTCTGAGAGGCAAAAACATCGGAACCGACTTCAGTCTGTCGATTTATCCTGCAAGCCAGCCGGCTTATTCTGCACTTGTACAAAGCGGTGTTGTCAACACAATATTTGAAACCGGTGCAACAATGCGTACCGCATTTTGCGGCCCTTGCTTCGGAGCCGGTGATGTTCCTGCGAATGGGAACCTGTCAATCCGCCACACAACTCGAAACTTCCCCAACCGTGAAGGCTCTAAACCATCGGAAGGTCAGATTGCAGCCGTTGCTCTTATGGATGCACGTTCAATTGCGGCAACCGCAGTAAATGACGGTATAATCACAGGAGCCGATACTATTGAATACATTGAATTCATACCCGAATATAAATTCAATGCAAAAATATATGAAAACAGGATTTATAATGGTTTCGGTAAATCAGAGTCCGAAAAACCGTTAATTTACGGTCCGAATATAACAGGAATTCCAACTCTTGAACCTATTCGTGATCATCTGCTTCTGAAAATGGCAGCGGTTATACATGATCCTGTAACAACAACAGATGAGCTTATCCCCTCAGGTGAAGCCTCATCTTACCGTTCGAATCCTTTAAAGCTTGCACAGCTGACTTTATCACGCAAAGCACCTAAATTCGTTGAGGAAACCAAAAAAATAATCGGCACCGAAGGCTATCTAAGAGCCCTCAATGCCGCAAAAATATTATTAGGTATGGATGCATCGATCAATATAGGTAGTGTTCTTTACGCAAAGAAACCCGGTGACGGCTCTGCACGCGAACAGGCAGCATCATCTCAGAGATTTCTTGGCACACTTGCAAATATAGCTTCAGTTTATGCTACAAAACGCTACCGCAGTAACCTGATTAATTGGGGTATGCTTCCCTTCACCTCATCGTTTGATGATTTCAAAGTCGGTGATTATGTACTTATACCCGATATAAAACAAGCTTTAATAAATGGTCTTTTAGAAGTTTCGGCTTTTATTATCAACGAAGGTGAACCCCACAGAATAACATTAAAGCTACAGAACATGACTGACGAAGAACGCGAAATAATCCTCGCCGGTTGTCTTATCAATACTTATAAAAAGAAATCATAGAAAAACCGTCTCAATAACACGCTCGCAAACATCAGGTGAATAACGCCAATAATCAATATGACCTGAATCGATGAAATATTTAATGTTGAAGCTGACCTTTTCCGGGCGACCACTGTCAACGATAACGAGCTTAATCTTCATCTTGTCGGAAAGTATACTCTTTATATAGACAGCTATATGATTGCCGATCTCAACACCCTCACGGTATTCGGCAAGTCCGGCAAGGTTTGGGGTAAGTTCAACAAATACTCCATAACTTTCTATGCTTCTGACAATTCCGGCGACGGTAACACCCTGGGTAAACAATACTGCATTTTCCTCCCATGTTCCGAGAAGTTCTTTGTGAGTCAAGGTAATCCTTCCGTATTCATCAATAGCAGTTTTAACAATAACCTTGATATACTGCCCTAAATCAAACCTGTCATGTGGGTGAGAGATTCTCGAAATTGAAATACAGTCTATCGGAAGCATGGAAATAATACCGCAGCCTATATCGACAAACGCACCGAAATTTTCAAGATGTGTTACTCTTGCCGGTATAATATCACCGGGAATGAGTTTCTCAATATAATTATGTATACAATCCCGCTGTGCAGCCTTTCTTGAAAGTATAATTTTCTTGCTGCCGTATTCATCATTTATTATATCGGTAACCTTGAAACAAACCGGTTTACCCACGCGTGTAAGAATTGCAATGTCCTTTATACTTCCGTCGTTTGAATAAAGAGATTCTGACTTAGGTATAATCCCCGTATATTGCCCCAATTCAACATATAGATTCTGTTCGGAATCGCACAGTGTTGTTCGAGCCTCCAGTATAACTTCATCCCGTAATGCCTGCTCAAGCTTCTCAATGCCTGACAGATATTCATTATTTGAATATGTGCCTATTAATGCACCTTCCGGACCGAATGACTTTTTCATGGTTAACATCCTTTCTTTTGGGTTTATAAAAAACAATACCTGCATATAACTTTTATTTTATACTTTATTTATATTTTTAATGAGGAAAAATTATGATTGAAAAGCTCAAGCTTATCGAAAAAAAATACAACGAAATCAATGAAAAACTTATGTCTCCTGAGGTTATGAATGACCTTGAGCTTTACAAGAAGCTTATGAAGGAATCAAAAATGCTTTCTCCGATTGTTGAAAAATATCTCGAATACTCTGCTTGTGATAGATTAATTGTCGAAGCAAAAGAAATTCTTGCTTCGAGTGATTCCGAACTTAAAGAACTTGCTGAAGCAGAGCTGGAAGAAAGCAAAGAAAAACTTTTACAAATAAATGATGATCTTCGTGTGCTATTGCTCCCCAAAGATCCTAATGATGACCGCAATGTCATTATTGAAATCAGAGGCGGAGCGGGCGGTGAGGAAGCTGCTCTCTTTGCATCCGTTCTTTATCGTATGTATTCAATGTATGCGGAAACAAAGGGATACAAAACTGAACTAAACTATCTCAACGAAACCGAGCTTGGCGGTTTTAAGGAAGTATCATTTATGGTTGAAGGGTTCGGAGCATATTCTCGTTTCAAGTTTGAAAGCGGTGTTCACAGGGTACAGCGTGTTCCCGAAACCGAGGCATCCGGTCGTATCCACACATCAACCGTAACCGTTGCTGTTCTTCCTGAGGCTGATGATGTCGAGATTGAAATCAATACCGAAGACCTCGAAATAACCCGTCACCGTTCAGCAGGTGCAGGTGGTCAGCACGTCAACAAGACCGAATCAGCTATCAGAATCATACATATACCTACCGGAATCGAAGTTGACTGCCAGGATGAACGCAGCCAAAACAAGAACAAGGACAAGGCGATGAAAATCCTGAAATCCAGAATATATGAACTTGAACGTGCTAAAGTTGATAAAGCATTATCAACAGAACGAAAAAGCCAGGTCGGTACGGGCGATAGAAGTGAACGTATCAGAACCTATAATTACCCCCAGGGAAGAGTCAGCGACCACCGTATTGGGCTAACACTGTATTATCTTGAAAATTTCCTTAACGGAAAACTTGATGAAATGATTGATGCGCTTATCACAGCTGATCGTGCCGAACAACTGAAGGCTAATACAGACTGAACAAATTAATATTAAAATATTTATACATAAATGCGGTAACCCCCATATGAGGTTGCCGCATTTTATTTGGCTATTTCGTTTTGCGGCAGAATGGTACAAATGAATCCCACAGTAGTGATACATAATGGAGATTCAACAATATCTGTTTTACATTTATAAATGATGTTCATTCCCTGCTCTCCTAATATTCATTCAATGCTGTTTTGAACAAATAAAGATATACTTTTACCTTATACTAATTCCGATTAAAAACATAGATAAAATTCAAGAAAAAAACCTTTACTATATGGTTTTTTCGCAGAGTTTTAACGTAATGTTTTATGAGAAATTAGTATTATATTAATATTATAATCAAATAATTTTAATTGTCAAGTATTTTGGTTATTATGTTTATTTTTGTTATTTGAATATTTTTTATAATATTTTATCTTTTTAATTTTATTTTTTATATATAATGTCGAAAAAATATTGACCTAAGAGCTTCAATATGATAAAATAACTAAAATATTAATTTGGAGATGTAGACAAATGAGTAAAATTACAGTATTGGAGCATCCGCTCATCACTCATAAACTTTCGCTGATGCGAATGAAGGAGACAGGATCAAAGGATTTCCGACAGTTACTGAGCGAAATTACAATGTTATTGGCATATGAAGCAACCCGTGACCTTCCGACCTATGATGCCGAAATAGAAACTCCCGTTTCAAAAACCACAGGATATTTCATTTCAGATACTAAAGTCGGCATTATACCTATCCTTCGTGCAGGACTTGGTATGGTCGACGGGTTTTTATCTGTTCTTCCGACAGCAAAGGTTGGTCATATAGGTCTTTACCGTGACCATGAAACCCTGCTTCCTGTCGAATATTATTTCAAGATTCCAGAAGATGCTCAGGACAGACAGCTTATCATACTTGATCCTATGCTTGCAACAGGCGGTTCATCTAATGCAGCTATAAGCTTCTTAAAGGCAAGAAATTGTCATAACATAAAGATGATAAACCTTATAGCCGCTCCAGAGGGTATTAAAGCTGTACAGGCAGCTCATCCGGATGTCGATATATTCATCGGTGCAGTTGACGAAAAGCTTAACGAATACGCATATATTGTTCCGGGGCTTGGTGATGCCGGCGACAGAATGTACGGCACAAAGTAATTATGGTACATATCGGTAACAGCTGGGATGAGCTTCTGAAATCAGAGTTTGACAGTGAACATTATCAAGAGCTGCGTTCATTCTTAAAATCCGAATATTCAAAATACAACATATTCCCACCGATGAATGACATTTTTAATGCTCTGAGATACATAGATTATCAGGATGTTAAAGTAGTTATACTCGGTCAGGATCCGTATCATGGTTTAGGACAGGCACATGGACTTTGCTTCTCCGTTCAGGACGGAGTTGCACCACCACCCTCTCTCCTTAATATATACAAGGAACTGGCGAAAGATATTGATATACATAACTCTAAAACTAACGGAAATCTTACACCCTGGGCGAAGCAGGGAGTACTGCTGCTCAACACAGTTCTTACCGTAAGAGAGTCTTCACCCGGCAGCCATCGGAATATGGGTTGGGAAAAAATTACTGATTCTATAATAGAATTACTTGACAGACGTGACATCCCTATGGTATTCTTGTTATGGGGTGCATATGCAAAGTCTAAAAAGGTATTGATAAAAGATAACAAACACCTCATTCTTGAAGCTGCTCATCCGAGTCCACTATCAGCATATAACGGATTTTTTGGTTGTAAACACTTTTCCAAAGCAAATACTTTTCTTGAATCAACAGGTCAGAGTCCTGTTGACTGGTCATTATAAGAGTTTATGCTCATAGTAAGACAAATGATATCTATTAGAAAGGATATTTAATATACATGAAAAAATTATTTATATTATTGTTAGTGGCAGGTTTACTACTTTCTTCATGCGATTCGGCTGATACAAGCTCAAAGGATATGGTATCTGATACCTCAGATACTTCAGCAGAATCAAGTGTAGTTTCAGAAACCGAAAGCAGTCCTGCGGTAATCGAGAAGGATTATCCTCATGTAATAGGTACATTTATTCAACCATATCTTTTTGCCGACTCAACACAGCAGATATGGGAAAATCATTTTGACGGATTGCTTGAGGCTGGGATAGACATTGTTATTATTCAATGGGCAGCTGAAACACCTTACAGTAAATTTAAATCTGTTTATTATCCATCAACACTTGCTAATTCTAACAAAAGCAATGAAGGATATTCTTATCATCCATATTGTATAGAACGTTGTCTTGCAGCCGCTGAGAAAAAAGGCATAAAAGTATTCATCGGTTTAAATTTATCTGATGAATGGTGGGATAAAGCTGCAACCGACCGTGATTGGTATATGTCACAAGGTGATATAGGCAATCAGATGGCAAATGAAATATATGATCTTTACAAAGAAAAATATCCGAATGCATTATACGGCTGGTATTATGCATGGGAATTATATAATGTCATGGGTAGATATGAAAGTCAGGTTGCAGAATTTTTAAATGTCAATCTTGATTATCTGACAGAACTGGATGCTACGATGCCCCTGATGCTGTCACCCTTTGTTTCAAAGTCAGGTTCAACTGCTGTCCAGGCCGGCGAACAATGGACAAAAGTTTTTGCTGAAGCTAATTTCAGAGACGGCGATATATATTGCTGTCAGGATTCAGTTGGTGCAGGTCATATTTCAATCGATATGCTTGATGCATATTACAGTGAATTGAAAAAAGCTTGCGACACCGAAGAAGGTTTAGTATTCTGGGCAAATAACGAAGATTTTGATCAATCCGACTGGTCAAGTGCTACAATCGGAAGATTTGTCGAACAGATGAATATCTCTGAAAAATATGTTGAAGAACATGTAACCTTTGCATATTCACATTATTATTCACCAGATACCGGGCATGCAAAATTCCACGATGCATATTTGCAATATTATAATACAGGTGTTGTAGAGAATTATGACATCCCTACTCCTACAGTTACATATACCGTATCAGGCAATAATGTAACATTTAAGATAACTGCTGAGAATTCTCCTGTCGGTTTATTTAAACTATATATTACACGCACTGGTCTAAATAGAAAAGTTGTAAGTTTATTAGAATATAATGGTTCTACAATAACTATAAACGAAACTGATTCACTTGACGGATTAAACGCGAATGCTGATGCTTTGTATTCAATCTATGTTGTAGATATTAATGGGAACAAAAGCGAAACCGCAAAAGTAACCATTGAAAGATAGTAATACTTTTCAGAATCGAATTAGTATAAAATTAATAAAACGCAAAAGGGATGGCAAATGCCATCCCCTATTGCACACATATTAGTTCCCGAATTATTTTATTCGGGTTTTGGAGCGTCAACCGGACAAACACCGGCACATGCACCACAATCAATGCATTCATCAGCGTTTATTTTGTATTTTCCATCATCGTCAGACGAAATAGCTGATACAGGACATTCGGATTCGCAAGCTCCACATCCGATACATAATTCTTTGTCAATACGGTATGCCATATACAACACCTCCAAGCGTAATAATAGAGACCGCAAAGCGACCTGTTGATATATTAACATAAAAAATCCAAAAATAAAAGACTTTTTTATAGAAATATTAATAAAAAACAAAGCTATTAATTAGTTTTGATAAAGGAGCCAAGCAATTGAGAAAAACCGAAATTTACAATAGTTTGATATTGAATGAATACAGTGACGGATTATTATTCGGCACCGATGCTCTTTTGCTTTCGGCTTTTACAAAAGGCTCGTCTAAAAGGATTGGCTGTGATCTGGGCAGTGGTAGCGGTGTTATTGCCATGCTGATGCTTTCGTCAAATTATGCAAAAAATATTTATGCTGTTGAAGTGCAGGAAAAGTATGCAGAGTTGATAAAGTTAAATTTGAAAGAAAATTCTCTTGACAACCGATGTGTCGTTATAAACAGCAATGTCAGTGATATTAAACAGCACATTGCTTCAGGTATGTGTGATTTTGTTGTTACAAACCCTCCATACATGCAAATGAACTGCGGTAAAACGAATGAAAACGAATCTAAATATATAGCACGGCACGAGGTTGTTGGAAATATTGATGACTTCTGTCAGGCTGCTGCATGGTGTCTTCGTTCAGGCGGTAACTTCTACGTTGTATATCGTCCGGAAAGAATGTCAGCTCTTCTTTTTTCTATGCAAAAGCATAAAATTACACCAAAGCGGCTATTACCTGTTCAGCCATCTATTGATGAACGCCCGTCATTGATTCTGGTAGAAGGTAAGAAAGATTCTGCCGATGGTCTTATTTTTTATAAACCATTGTATATTTATACTGATAAAAAGCATATCGTATATACCAACGAAATGCAGAAAGCTTTGTCATCATTAATATTATAATAAACTCAAAAGGAAAAACCTTATGCAAATATGGGAACTAATCATATTGTCTGTTGCGTTAGCTGTTGACGCTGCTGCAGTTTCAATCTCAAACACAATGTGTTTCAGTAATATCAGAAAGAAACATTATCTATTAATTCCTTTGTCTTTTGCAATATTTCAAGGAATCATGCCGCTGCTGGGATATTATCTTCTTTATTATATCAATTTCGGCAAATTCTCAGAAATAATTATTTTTATTATATTTGTATTCCTTGGCGGTAAGATGATTTTCGATGCACTTTTCAAGCATGAGGATGAGAAATGCGAGCTTATTAAATTTACATTCAGTATTTTAATGCTACAGTCTGTTTCTACAAGCATTGATGCTTTTGCTGTCGGGATTACTTTTGTTGCAACAGGAATAAATCAGTTTTTTGCATCCGCTGTTATTGCTGTTATTACCTTTATTATTTGTTTTATTGCCATGCATTTTGGAACAAAGCTGAGAAAAGTATTAGGCAGCAAAGCAATGCTTTTCGGCGGTCTTATACTTATAATTCTTGCAATAAAAGCACTAATCTAACAAATATAAAGCCAACATACAGGTTTATTGGTATTTTTCGTTCTTGCGGTTGTCAGAGTCAATATTATTTATTGACTCAAAAAATGCTTCGCATTTTCGGAAGGTTAACGATAAATTATTATAATTTAGAAAGCTGATAATAATATGCCAGCTATAAAATATTGTACTGAAAATAATTTTTTCTGTATCAAAAGTCCGTTATTTTGTATGATGAATTTTATACTGCAATGATGTATATTTATTTATATGAAACTAACAAATGAATTACCTAAGCAATTTGAAAAAGCCTATACTCTTTGGCTTTTTTCAAATTAATAAAATCACAATTCATTTGTTAGTTTTATATAGCACCGAACAAATTATGTTTATATCGGTGTTGACATAATATCATTATTGTGGTATTATTTTAATATAAGTCAATAACTATTTCCTGCAATAATACTGTTTCAAAATCGAATTAGAATAAAATATCAGGGATTTTGCTGTTTGATTTATATGTAGTTTTTATCAGCTGAAAGGAATGAGCTTTCTTTAATGAGAAAACTGCTCGCAATTTTACTTGTTACAATTTTAATACTCCCATTTATACCTGTTTCCGGGTTTTCATTCGAAATCAATCCTTTTAGTGATTTCGATAAACAGCGTGCAGAAAACCTTGAGCTTGCGGTTGAAGACGGAGTCATAATAAATAATACATATAAATATGCAGGTACAGCAAGAATGTTGCTCGCAGCACCTGCTTTTGACATGTCTTTTTTAGGCGAAAGATACATAATTAAATTCAAAGATTCAATTTCGTACAATAAGATTTATGATATAGTCAATAATAATACCTATAAGCTTCTAACGCAAAGCAGCGAAAGATTGTTTATGATGTACATCAAAGATATTGACCTCTTCAATATGCAATATTCGGATTATATCGAATATACTGAACTTGATAAAATCAGGAGTTTGTCATATACTCCCTCAGACCCCTTATATAATACGCAATGGGCGAGCACCGATTTTAACATTAGTGTTGTATGGGATTACAATTCCGGAAGTGAGGATGTTGTTGTTGCTGTTTTAGACAGCGGTGTTGACAGAACCCACGAAGACCTTGCCGGTAGTAATATTCTTACCGGATATGATGCAATAACCAGAAAAAGCGGTGTTTCATCCGATCCGCTCGGTCATGGAACCGGTGTTACAGGTATTATTATTGCACAACATAATGAGTTAGGTGTTGCCGGCGTTGCTCCCGATGTTACTGTTTTGCCTATAAGAGTTACCAGTGAGAAAGATCAGATTTACTCTGCTGACTTCATCGCGGGTTTAAGATTTGCTGCCGACAGTGGCGCGGATGTTATCAACATGAGCTTTGGCGGAATCGGTATGTCTAACACTGAACAAAATGCAATCAAATATGCGGCAGACAAAGGCTGTATTTTAATAGCTGCCGCCGGAAATGAAGGTAACAGTATTGAGAATGCCGGTAAATATTCATACCCGGCTTCATATGATTATGTTATTAGTGTTGCTTCAATAAATTCCAATCTTGAAGTTTCCGGTTTTTCGCAATTCAATGATAGGGTTGACATTGCAGCTCCGGGTGAAAGTATAACAATTTTATCTGTTAACGGAGAAGCAAAATACACCACAGATTCCGGTACTTCATATGCAGCTCCCTATGTAAGTGCAATTGCTGCATTAGCTCTGTCTGCGCTTGATGAAGGAGTCAAAATTAACAGCGATGCATTCCTGGCTCTTTTAAGAAACTCCGCTGGAATGAAAATACATAATAATTATATCGGTTATGGCATTATTAATCCCCATCAAGTAATGGCAACCTGTAACTTCCCTATTGTCTACGGTGTTTACGACGATGAAGTATATTTTGAACCTGTATCAATTTATTACAATCGTGGAACAGCGCTACTTAATGATAATCATATCATTTCCGGTCAGAAGATTGAATTAAACGGTAATCATACTCTTTCTGTTGAAGATGGTACAAATACCGTTATGATCAATTTTATAATAGATACGATGCAATTAAAATATTCATGCCCTACAGGTGATACTTTTTATGAACCGATCTCAATAACTTTTTCACGCGGTACAGCTACACTTAATGGTTACCCCTATTATTCCGGTAAGAAAATTGAGACAAGCGGTCAGTATAAATTTGTCCTTACCGGTCCATATGGTAACAAAGTTGAAAAAAACTTTACTATGCTTACCGATATACCTGTTCTTTTGGGTGTAGAAGATGGTATTGTATATACTACACCTGTCAAGCTGCGTCAGATAGGTGAAGGAAATATCTTATTGAACGGTATTCAAATTTCAGATGATACTGACACTATTATATCTGAAAACGGAGAATATACAGTAATTATTAGCAATTATGGCTTAACAAACTCAAGGACTATAAAGTTTACTATAAACACTGATATTGCATATAACCAAAATCTTGCTATGGCAAATCCGAAGCTGTTACTTGATGAACAAAATTCATTGATTATGTCATATGGCGATAATATGAAGGGCATCAGACTTTACGATACAACCAATTTTACAGAATCGATTAAATTCATTGGACTCGATTATGTAGTTCTCGATGCAATATTGACCGATAAATATGTAATTCTTCAACATATATCATCAATAACCCTGCTTGATCGTTCAAAACTACGCGGAACAGAAAACGCTGTATATACCAATATCTCGTTTACAAATCCGGTCAGAAGTATATTGAGTGTAAATAATACAATATATACTGTAACTTCGAGCAGTTTAGCCTCAATACTCTATTCAGTAAATTCCGAAAATAAAACTAAAAACAAAATTGGGCAGGTAAATTCGAATATCCACAAGGCAATATATTCATCAACAACAAATCGTATCTATTTGTGGAATACAAATGGTTATGAACCTTTATATTTTTACAATATTGCTTCTGCAACAATAAGTAACTATGCTTTTACTCAGGAGCTTTCCGGTAATATACTTTGTGATAATGGTTATCTTTTTATTGCCGGACATATTTATAACGAAACCAATTTGGCTAATACGTTGGCAATCCGAAATATCGATCAAGCTTTGTTATTCAAGAATAGCTTCATAATAACTCAGAATATTATTTACAATGCATTTGATAATACAGAATACGGCAGTTTTAAAAAAGCTGTCAGTGACATCGAAGTAGGCTCCGATAATACTGTTTATATTGCTTTTACTGACAAGACTATTGAGGTCTGCAAAAATGCTGAAAATGTATTTAATAAATTAAAAATCAAACAATCCTTCCGTGCAATAAACCCAGTTATTCAGTTCATCGGAAACGAAACTTCCAACTCTGACTTTTTAAGCGAATGGACCGTAAACTCAGGTTTTGAGCTTATCGATTGGGAGTTGGTTGAATCAACAAAAAACATATATATGATTGCAAAAAACGACTACAACCTATATATCTTGGATTCAAATTTTAATTTGCTAAAGTCTATATCTCTTCCTAATCAACCTAAAGCAATTGCAACAGACAATTCAAAAATATATATTACATTTGAGAATTCAAGATTGGTATATTTCATTGATGCTAAAACATTATCTTCAGCTTCAATGAATCTTACTGCTGCTATTAATACAAATCATATTGAAGCAGCTAATGGATTTCTCTACTTATTATCGGGTAACACCTTTTATTCTGTAAATTCAACAACCAGAACTACCAATACTATAACATTATCATCCGAAATCATATCATTTACGGTAAATCCCTCAACATCAACCTTATACTTTGCTTTTTCAGGGCTTGAGGATTATATCGAACTATATAATCTAAATACTCTCGTAAAAAAAGCAACTTATCCGTTTGTTGCATCTTCATCACTTTTGTTTTGTGATGGTACTTATCTATACTCTTCAAACCTGGTTTACAATTGTAATACAATGAATTTTTTATATGCTATGCCAGGTAAAATCAACACTTCAAACGGTACATCTGTTTTGCTCGACAAGGGTGTATTCAATCACAGCACAATGAATATGTCTGTATCAACATCACTTTTTGGCATTAATAATTGCTTGTTAAGCCATGATAATGAAGTATATGTTTTCATATCGGGAGGCGGTATCGCAAAAGTGAAAAACCCATTCAAGATTCCTCTTGGGCTAACACCTGAAGTGTCATTAAGTGGAATTCAGATTTCTGAAAATGTATACAAAGGCAATGTTACCGTTAACTTCAATTACGGATACGGATATTTAAACGGGTATCCTATATCAAATAGTACTATTATAAAAGATGGTGGTACCCACAATATAATTGTTGTTATGCCGCTTGCGGTAAACTCTGCTGTAGCATTCAATATTAATCCTGTTATTAATGGAATCAGTATATCCGGCGGTAATACCCAGCTGTTTATTAATGAGTCTAAAATGTTATCAATAATCTATTCGCCAAAAGGTGTTTCAAAGGTTCCGGTCAACTTTATCAGTGATAATGATTGTATAAAGGTTGAGCAAAACGGTCAAATTACCGGTATGTGTGAAGGTACCGCAATTATAACAGCAATAACTTCTGATGGAAAATTCAAATCATCAATAACCGTTACTGTATTGTCAAGCCGGATCAGCTTTAATAATACTGTGTTTTCATTAAATAACTCAGGGTTTATACTTGTTGACCGTGCCGGTATTAAAGTAAAAGCGATACTTGATGCTGTTAATGTCGGCAACGGAAGTGCTGTTGTGTATAAGGATCAGAAAGTACTGATATCAACCGATGCTTTATCCACCGGTTGCAGGTTAGCTATATTGAATGTAAACAATGAAGAAATATCAAGCAGCTATATTTCGGTTAAAGGTGATATAGATGGTGATAGTATAATTTCCGTATCGGATTTTCTGTCGTTAAAATCTGAACTTAAATCAGCAGCTTTGGAAAATGAAAAGTTTTATGCTGCGGATATAAACAAAAACGGTGTGCTTTCAATAACCGACCTTGTAATGCTTGAATCTCATCTGCTCGGCAAGGCTCCACTGTCATATATCGATCAAAAGACTTTACAGGAAAAGCAAGGTCTAATATCTATTTCGGAAATTTCAACGGTTCATGTCGGTGCTGAAGCGGTATTTCAAGTTACTGCCGACACTTCCGAGTGTTATGGTGTAAATGGAGTTATCAGTTATAATAGTGATATCATGGAAGTTAAGCTTGCTTCGTCAGCATTAGAAGAATTAGGATGGATTCTCAACACTTATTCCAGTAACGGAAGGTTATACTTTATCATATATTCAAGCAATAAACAAAATCCCATTCAAGGAAAAGCTGTGTTGTTTGAAATAACTTCCGAAATCAGTGAAACTGCTCAGATAGGTGCAGAGCTGTTGCTGAAGCCCGAATATGCAAACACAGATCAACATTCATTGAATACTGAAGCAAAAACACTGCAGTTGTTACAGCCCTTATCTGATGATTCTACATTGCAATCACTTACTATAAAAAACTATCCGTTTGAATTTAATTTTGACAGCTCAATATTTGAATATCAAATCGATTTGCCTTATGAAATTGCAGAACTTGATATTGACGCTGTCCCGCGAAATGAATTTGCATTTATTAAAATTTCATCTGTAGACCTTGTTCCCGGTAAACCAAAGACTATAATAATCAAAGTTACGGCCGAAAACGGCAGCACTTCCGAATATGTAATTATTGCATCACGAGAAACTGATTCTTCGGACATCAAGAGCAGTGAATGCAGAATAAGCTCTGTTAATCCATCTGCAGGAGTACTTTCACCTGAATTCAACCCTGATGAAACCGAGTATACACTCTCACTTCCAAAAGGAATATATTCGGTTCAGTTTAACTGCACAACAATCGATTCCAACGCAAAATATGAGTATTATCTGAATGCAAACAAGCATTATATAATCCAGTGCACTGCTGAAGACGGAACAATAATGCAATATGATATTACTCTTGCTGTCGATGATACAGAAATTTCAAAACCTGCTGATCCGATTACAGAAAATATAGCATTTTACAGTGCAATTCTCGCATCACTGCTTATAATTGGTTTCATACTCGGCTTTGTATTACACTGGCGCAAAAAATAAAAGCAGCGTTCAGACTTTAATCGATTCTGAACGCTGCTTATGATTTTGAATAAAAGTATTATTATAATTCTCTTACTTGTGCTGTTGTATTCTGTACCTGGATTTCGTTATTAACCTGCTTAAATACACTAAAACAACCTAACCCGGTAAATAAAAAGCCAAGCCCAAGGTTTTCTATTAATATCGCTTGATTATCAGGATGAAACATTATTTTAATTGTTCCAGTAATTAATTCAATAAACGATGGGGAATAATTCTCTTCCATAAAATATCCATATGTTGCTATTGCAAAATTACAAAATGTTGCAAAAAAGACACCGATAAAGGCAAAGGTAATTATTGTTACAAGTTTACCTTTACCAAACTTACCGCCAAGAATCTCGTATCCCTTTTTAATAATTATTCCTAATAACAAACCTGCTAATCCTGCATACCATCCCATTTGAGCTAATATTATCATTGGTATCACACCGATAATCATACCAAGAAATGAACCTATTACGCCTTTCACATATGTCTTATTGTCTTCGACCGGCAGTTCATGATCGTTCTCCTGAGTATCCTTCTGCATACAGCTTTGGTGACCGTAATATGTAGTATCTCCACGAAATTGATAAAAAGGTGAACCCTCTATTGTATTTCCACAAACTGCGCAATATTTGACACCCTTGGCTTTGTAGTTGTCAAGCACAGGAATAAACTCCTGAAGGAAGTCTTTAATTCTGGTCATTGTCCCAAATGTATCTGAAAATACGATTGCTACTCCCGTAAGTGTCTGTGTATATGCATTAATCAAATACTTTTTTTGAACCTCACCAACGAATTCATTAATTTTATATTGATTCTCTGAATTTTCAACTGTGAAGCAAAAATCAATCTTCTTATAACCTGCTCCTTCGTTCATGCGGACAAAATAACCCTTGTAGTCACCGCAAACACTTCCGGAAACTACTTTAAGACCATTTTCTTCACCTAACTTTTTTAGTCCGTTACCTGCCATTTAGTTACCCTTCCTTTGTTAATATCAGATTTTGTCACATCTTTATTTATATTATACTGATTTATCCATTAATGTCAATATATTTTTTTAATTTCTTCACATTTAGTTATTTCATATAAATAAATTACTGAAAGCATATATAATATCTCAACAAAGTAAATATTAATACATTGATTTTTGACTTCTTATATGTTAATATAACAATAATAAATAAGCAATCCCTGCATTACATCATATATCCGGCGTTTATTCATGCCCAATTATAAATATTAAAAACCACGTATCCGGTATTATTCTGTTTATTGGAGATGTTATAAATATATGCGTCTTTCCAATGCATTGAATTTAAAAGTCCTTGCTGTGGCGGCTATTTTATTTATTTCCACTACCTCAATGTCATACATTGAACCGGAAGCTGTAAAATTACCGGATAAGTGTATAATTACTGACGGCAAGTTGAATATGGATGAACCGAAAAAAGTCGAACAATATGATTCATTACTGCAAAGTTATGAAGACTCAATTATATCCCCAATTCCCAAAGTGGATGTATCGGAGGTCACAGATACATCAATAAACCAGACACCCGAAACAGAAGAGGATGTTGAATCAAAGACGAATGATGAATCAGAAATTGTTGAAGACAAACGAGTAATTTACCTGACCTTTGACGACGGACCATCGTTAAAATATACAGAGCAGATACTTGATATTCTTGCTGCACACGATGTGAAGGCAACGTTTTTTGTTATCGGTGATTGGGCAACTTATTATCCAAACATAATAAAGCGTATTTATAATGAAGGGCATGCGTTGGGCTGTCATTCAATGATACATAAAACTTATGATATATACAAATCCGTTGATGCCTTTGAAGCTGACCTCAAGTGCTGGGAAAGTAAAATAAAAGAAATTCTATGCGAGCTGCCGGATTATAAACTTTACCGGTTTCCCGGCGGCTCATCCACTGCTAATATTTATGGCACCCGTGATGACTGCATTGCGATGCTTGAAGATAGCGGATATTTGATTTTCGACTGGACAGCGGCGAACTGCGACAGATGGAAGGACAATAAGAATGAAGGCGAATCGACAGATGCTTATCTTCGCCGAATGTTATTCAAAACCATAAGAATGTGCGAGCAAAATGAAGAACAACCCCGCATTGTCCTGATGCATGACACATCAGGTAGTACGCTTGCGATGCTTGACTGGGCTATCGGTGAACTTCAAAATCAGGGTTATACATTCGATGTGCTTGCAAATATGTCATCGAGCTATATGTCATAATAACATTTTAATTTTTTCCTGTGACCGGTTATAAAAAATCACTCAGGATTTCTCCATGTAAAGAAAGAGAGGTATCATACAATGTTTATACTGTTAATTAAAATACTGCTTGTTATTTTACTGCTATATCCGGCAATAGTGGGGTTCTATTTTGGTTCAGTAAAACCGAAAATACTTTCAAAAATAACCTATGGTTCAATTGCTGTCCTACTTGCTATGACCAATATGATTCTTGTTATTGCTACTTATACCGGCGGCTTTGTAAGCGACAGCTGGCTGACATTTATCTTTTTCTTTATATTTGAAATATCGCTGCTTATAAGTATTATAATGCATTTTATTATGATTATAAAAAAGAATTATATGTTTAGATTCTCTGCTATTATTGCAATTGTACTTGGCGTCAGCGGTGTCATTTTTGTTATTTCTCTTGCTATCTTCTCGCAACAGGACATCTCCGCTGGTGAAGGCATAGCATTTATAGATTCGTTGACTTGCCTTATTCCTGTTGCTCTTGCCACTGCTTTCTTTGTCATTGCAGCAACAGATCGTAATACTTTTCTTTATAAAAGAACAATTACCAAAGTTGATATAAAAAATAAAAAATAAATTTTGAAAGAAGGAACCCTCTATGCAAAAAAAACATCTTAAATATTTAGTCCTCACAGCATTGTTCGCAGCAATTATTTATGTTGCGACCGGAGTATTACCAAGAATCGATATTGGCCCCGGCGGTTATATTCACATTGGAGACGCATTTATTTATCTTGCTGCTTGTTTTCTGCCTTTACCTTACGCAATGGCTGCAGCGGCTATCGGTGGCTCAATGGCAGATATTCTGTCTCCGTATATAGTATATGCACCGTTCACTTTTGTAATAAAAGCTTTGCTGGTAATAGCTTTTACGAATAAGAGCAATAAATTAATGACATTACGAAGCTTCGTTGCAACCATTATAGCAATACCAATTACAGTTATTGGATATTACTTTGCTGAAGCAATTATATATGGTAGTTTCTATACACCTCTTGTAAATATAGTTCCCAGTATTGGTCAAGCAGCTGCAAGTATGCTTATATATATCTTAATTGCTTTTGCTCTTGACAAAGCTAAATTAAAATATAAATTAATGCAATAATTTTTAATACCTAAACAAATAAAAAAACGCGCCAGAATGAGGACTTTCCATAAGGAAGTAGCGTGAAAAATGAATTTTCACGCAGGAAAAACCACTTGCTACTCCGCAACAGTAAACAGCAATCCGCAAGCGGAATGTGCTTTTTCATATCTATTTATATCGCCGCAAGCGGCGAGATGGAGAGTTTTATAAAAGACCTATCGATTTATTTTCGGTAGGTCTTTTTTCAAATCTTCTATTACTCACGAGTAATAAAGTGCTCAATACCATCGGTTATATTTATTATTTTGTCTTTTAGAAATTCAGGATATATTTTATACTAATTCGATTTAGAAACAGTGATAAAATTTGAGGAAAAGTCCTTGCTTTACGGTCTTTCTCGAAGAATTTTTCTATTGTTTCTTATGAGAAATAGTATTATAACCGCCAAGTTTATTAATATCAACCCACTGAAACAACAATCTTGATTCATCCGTTTCTAAAGACTTAATAATACCTTCATTGGGTATCTGTGAAACATCTGTCAAAGCAATCAAATGATAATGGCAAAGAGTGTGAGCATTTTTATCTCCCCATTTCCAAAAAACCTCTTCAACCCATATTAATCTTTTAATAACTATATCTACACCAAGTTCCTCTTTAAATTCACGCACGAGAGTTTCAGCACTCGTTTCACCCCAAGCAACACAACCGCCCGGTAAAGCAAATTCAGTATCGTCAACGCCCCTTTGAATCAATATCCGTCCGTTGTGAATTAACACACCAGTACTACGAAAACCAAAAAGTTTATTATCTTCATTGAATCGTAAATCGATTTTTCTCAAACTTGAAGCTTCCAAATAAACACAAATAATGTCCATTTTAACCCGTGCAACTTAGAATGTCAATACTAAAACCTAATATTTTGTCCACCTTACATTGAAATATTCAAAAAAGTATGTTAAACTATATAATAATTAATATAACCTTGACGAAAGGCAAGTGGCAAGGATACGGAGAAAATTTATATTATGGACAGATTAAAGCACAAAAAGACAGGATTTAATCTATTATTTAATTTATTATATATTCATGAAGTGAGGAACTAAAATGGATTGGATTAATGACACACAAAAAGCAATAAACTTTATTGAAGACAATTTAACGGATGATATTTGCAACGAAGTGATTGCAAAATATTTATATTCATCAAATCATCACTTTCAAAGAATATTCAGTATTGTTACAGGTTTTACCATAAGCGATTATATTCGAAACAGAAGATTAACGCTTGCCGGTCATGAATTATCTGTATTAAAATCCAAAGTCATTGATGTTGCTTTGAAATATGGATACGATTCTCCTGAGAGCTTTACCAAAGCGTTTATGCGATTTCATGGTATTACTCCTTCAGTTGCGCGTGAATCGAACGATAATCTGAAATATTTTAGTCCACTCACAATACAAATAAACATAAAAGGTGGATTTATAATGACTAGAAAGCTAATACCCAATATTGTTAAATTATGTGATGTTCAATCAGAAAATTATATGTTCGACAGTTGTATGCGTACCGTCATGAGGGCATTTAACGAAAATGAGAACTATAATTTCACTTTTTTTGCCGGAATAACGGGTGATTTATTTACACAAACATGGGGTAAACCAGATTGGCAATATAATAATGAATATTCATTAAAATGCCGGAATACACAAGTGCCTATTCGAGCTGCATTTGATGCCTGCGGATATGAATTCGAATATATTCACGAAGATGATATACAGAGAAACAAGCCGGAGTATGTCAGAAGAATTGTTGAATCAATAGATAAAGGTTATCCCGTACTTACATTCGGTATAGTCGGACCCCCAACTTGTTCAATTATATTTGGCTACGATGAGAATGGCGATGTATTAATAGGATGGTCTCAATTTACAGATGAGGTTAAGGAAGATAACCCCATGGATCTTGAATTATCCAATGAATTTTTTCAGAAAAGAAACGGGTTGGATAGATCAGAGGGATTGGTATTTATAAAAAAGAAGATAAATACGCCTTCTATATCTGATAGTATTCGACGTTCAATATTAAACATTCCAAAGTTGGCTTCGCTACAGTCAACAGAAAAAACCAGCTTCGGTAAACAAGCATTTGAAGATTGGGCAGATTCATTATTATGCGATGAAAATTTTCAAGATGAGAGCATGCTCGCAAGACCTTTAGATACATACGGAAGCTGCATGGTTATGGTTGGAACTAACATGTACAATAAACAAAGTTATTTGGAACGCGCATTGAAAATCTGCCCCGATATGAAAATACAAATTGAAAAACTTAATCAGGCATATAATAAAGAAAATAAGGCAATACAAAAAATATTAGACTTTCAGGGTGGATATTTTTTTGATGCAGACCGTAAGGCACTTTTAAATAGAAATTTTCGCATTAAGCTTTCGGAGCTAATTAAACAAGTCGGACAATGTTACGCTGATGCGGCGTTTTCTATTTGATTTTTAATGGAGATACAGTTTAATGATTGATAATTATACTTTCCCGAAAGATTACAACCCATATTAAAGGATTCTTTTAGTCTCTTATAACCCTATTTATATACTGGACAGAAGATTTGTAAAAATAATTTTAGGTTTACTTTTATTAAATACAAGAAGCACACCGTCAAATCAGTGTGCTTCTTTTGTTTATCAACTCTATTGTTTATCTTTTTACTGTTCTTCTTGTTATTACTGCGAATGCAGCTGTTGCAAGAGTTATTAGCAGTACAACTACCGCCAGATCAGCACCTTTATCACCTGTATCCGGGATAGATACAATTTCAGATGAATCGTTCGTTGATTCCGAAGATGTTTCAATTGAAGTATCAGACGAAGTCTCGGATGATGTTTCAGACGATGTCTCGGATGAAGTATCTGATACTGTTTCTTCCTTAATAACAACGACATCCTCTGCTGCAAAAACCTCAAGTTCTGAAACAAATGTGAATGTACCACCCGATGTGAATTCGAATTTTACATAACGGGCAGAAACTGCTGAACTCGGGATCAAATCAATGTTGAATAACTCTCTAACATTTTTGCTGTCAAATTGATTCGCTGTGAGTCCGGTAACAGATGCTACCTTTGTAAAGGTTGTTCCGTTGTCTGATATCAAAACATCAACTGCTGTAGGAAGCGGTACACCTGCTCCTACATCACAGAGGAACTGAGCTTTGAATGAAAGTATATCGGATTTGACTGAGCCGAGGTCTATAGTTGCAAAATGCTTACCATTTACTATATCTCTATTCTTGTGATATCCTACCCAGTGTACACCATAATCCACAGCACCATAACCGCCATCTGTTAACTCTGCATTATTTGTATCTGCATAGTTTCCATCCCAGGGTTGAGATGAAGTATATGTCTTGCCAAATGCAAGATTCTTGTATACACTGCCTTGATTCTCATAAGCATCAAGTAATCTTGTTAATGCTCCTGTATAATCACCGATCATTGAAGTTGAAGTTGCAAGAACAAATTTTGCTTCTGTCCAGAATTTATTGATTGTAGCAGGCATATTGAATTCATACGCTGCAGTTATATCGTCAACAAGGTCTTGAAGTGCATCAATCTTTGCTTGAGCTACTGTCGGACGTTCTACAATAAGAAGGCTGTTTGCAACCGAACGGGTTGAAGCATGAACATACTCAAGTGTGCCTTCCGAATTTTCTTTTATCATTTGAGTTGAACCGCCACCATCAAGATTGAAAGCTTCGACGCATCCCATTTCAAGCATAAGCTTTGCAACTTGGTCAAAGTTCAGACCTATTGCTCCGCCTGTATCAGCTTTTCTGCCGTCACAAGCCATGAAAACAACCGAGCCGTCAGCCTTAACACCAACTGCTGTTCTCTGTGCGGGATCATTTGTTACTCCGTAGTTTGTAAATTCGGCTGTTCCGACAATATTAACACCATTCTTGACAACCTGGATCGGAACCGGTATTGTTGTCAATGCATTTTCCATAGTATCTTTTGACACTGCTATTGTTTCGGTAACCAGAATATCAATTTTATCACCGGCAACCAATGAATCAGCTAAAGTCTGAAGCTGCGAGCCGTTCTTTATGTACAGAATATATTGATCGGCAGTTAATGAGGAATTGAAAGAATCTTTTCTTACTTCAACAACTTCTCCCTTTAAGGTTCCGCCAATAACAAGATCGGTTCCATCAAGTTTTTTTACAACAATTTCTGTTCCCGCAAGAGTGGAGTCGGTCTTTGTTCCGCAGCTGCTGTCATAATAATATATACGATCCGACCATGTATCAGAGCGTTTGTTTATATGCACGAGAGCTGTAGTTTTACCGAGATATGTTGGATCTATATAAGTCCATTCCTCACCTTTAACAAAAATCTTATAATCCAATTTGGATGTTACAATCGATGCGTTTCCAGCGCTGTCAAAAACAAGTTGTTTCTGAGTAGAGCCAACACTGTCGGTTGCTACTTTGCCATTTGAAATATACATATTGTTTGTAACACCATATGAACCGGTACTCATTGAGAAAAAGTCTGCGTTTATACCGCCGACAACATCAATGCCAAGGTCAGTTTCAGCATAATTGCCATCCGAAAGTACCTTTACACCGCTACCATTATATTTATGATACATGTAAGGTTGTAAATTGCTTGTCTTAGGATTGAATTCCATAACATATGCAAGTTGTTTTGCACTGTTTGAATCGGTAAAATCGTATGTTGCCAGGTTTAATCCCGAAACAACCGTAGATGGGGTAGAACTGTTCAAAGTTCCGAGTGTCGAAAGGTCTACAGCATAAATTGATACTGCAAACGGTAAGACAAGGAGTAATGATAATGCCAATGCCAAAATCTTTTTCATAGCAACCTCCAAATTTTCTATCCATTTGATGTAATTATATTATCACATTTACCCTATTTATGCAATACATTTTTAATACTTTTAATAAATTTGTTTATGACAACATAGTATTTTTATAACAAAAAACACACTCTGTTATACAAATGTTTAACAGAGTGTGTTTTTTAAATAAACGTGTAAATATAATTGAAAGATTAAACACCCGAATATGCTGAGAATCCACCGTCAACAGGTATTACCGTACCGGTAACAAATCCCGATGCGTTATCATCGATAAGCCACTTTAGTGTTCCAAGCAATTCATGAGCTTCACCGAAACGGCGCATTGGAGTTGCGGCAAGGATTTTTTCGGTCCTCGGTGTGGGATTACCGTTTTCATCAAATAACAACGCTATGTTCTGGGTGGTTACAAAAAAGCCGGGAGCTATAGCATTAACTCTGATGCCCTGACCGGCAAAATGCACTGCAAGCCATTGGGTAAGGTTTGATATACCTGCTTTTGCAGCGCTATAAGCCGGGATTTTTGTCAGAGGTCTGAAAGCATTCATTGATGATATATTTATTATGCTACATCCTTTTTTGCCAAGCATATCAATAGCAAAGCACTGTGTGGGAAGCAGTGTTCCTATTATGTTAAGATCGAAGACAAACCGGAAACCGCTCTTGTCAAGATCGAAAAATGTCTTGATACCGCTATCAAGATCACCCTCATTGTATATCTCTTTGTCGGTTGTACATTTGGGACTGTTTCCGCCCGCACCGTTTATCAGCAGATCACAATCACCAAGCTCACTCTTAACTTTTTGATGAACGGCCTCAAGACTCTCCTTCTCAAGTACATTTGCACCATATGCAATTGCTTTGCCGCCACTGCTGTTTATCTCATCAGCTACCGCTTGCGCTGCTTTTTCGTTAAGGTCGAGAAGAGCGACCTGATAGCCTTCCTTAGCCAACATTCTTGCAAAATCGGAGCATAAAACTCCTCCTGCGCCGGTTATTACCGCTGTTTTCTTTGTGCTCATTTTAATATTTATCCCTTTCAGATCAGATTTAATAATTTTTCGGCATTACCGCCCATAATGTTTATTTTATCAGATTCAGAAATATTCAATGATTTTATCATTTTGATAGATTCAGAAGGAATTTCCCATGGCATATCACTTGCCATAAGTATTCTATCGGCTCCGTGAGCTGCGATTATTTCTTCTGCTTTTTTTACAGGCATCGTAACACCGCAGTATGCTGTATCAAGATACAGGTTGTTAATACCGCAAAGCTGTTCGAGTACTTCATCCCAGTGCCAATAACCGCCCATATGTGCCGCAATGAAGGTTGTCCCAGGGTGCTTTTTTACTGCTTTTGCTATCATTGTCGGTGTTGCGTGCACAATTTGCGAAAGTCCGAGATCAACACCGGCATGAAATGATATAATCATACCGAGCTTACCGCATTCCTCGTAAACACAATCCATACATGGATCATCAACAAAGAAATTCTGGTAATCGGGATGAATTTTAATTCCTCTAATACCGGCATTATGTAACCTTTTTAACTCTTCAATCTTATCGTCACAAAACGGGTGAATGCTTCCGAAGGGTATAACCGTATCATCATTGATCAGTGAAATTGCCCAGTCATTGATAGTCCTTTGTTGTTTTGGCTTGGTTGCAATGTTCAACAATACAAATTTATCAACACCCGAATCTTTTATGTGCTTAACAGTACCATTTATTGTTCCGTTACTGTGTGGGTACAAATTTGCACGTTCAGCAAGCTCATGGATAGCTCTTTTTGCAAGTGCATCGGGGAAGCAATGCACATGAAAATCTATTATCATTTTTTATACCTTCTATTTACTATTTCAAATCTGAGCGAAGTAGCTTATAATTGTCTTTTTTCAGGACAGAAATCAGCTCATCGTTCGTCTTTATCGGGATATCTGTCACTAATCCGTTAACTGTCAGATCAGCCGGATCATGATAATCCGATCCGCTTATTTTCTTCAGATTATATCTGTCTGACCAAAGCTCTGCAATCGGGTTGCTTGAATCATGCCTGATGTTTCCGTTGTTGACTTCAATTCCGTCAAGATACTCAGGTCTGACTATTGCCATGAATTTTCTGAACGGATGTGCCTGATATAACGGTAGTCCTTTGCTTCTGCATAGCTCTGAAAGACTGTGAAGATTCATTTGTATAAGTTGAGGATTGTCAAGAAAAAATTTTTCATCCACTCCGTAGACAAGATAATCGTTTGTCGATCCTTCAAGATTTATCTCTGTGCCAAGCAGAATATTCATTTCAGTACCTGCCAGTTGTTTAAGCTGCTTGTATCCGTTTACATAATACCTGACTTTATCTTTCCATGAGCCTGAGATGTTCTCAAATGTCGCCATTGACATATGATTTGTCAGTACTACGGTTGTATATCCTGCGGCCTTATATTCCGATAGCAGCTTTGCTGCATCCGAATGCGCACATCTGCTTACCGGTGAGGTGTGGCAATGCAGCTCTGTTTTAAATTGCATATAATATATTTGCTCCTTGAAATCTAATAATTCATCGAATAATTATAACATGACGGAATTTAAATTGCAATCATTTCGGCATATTATTTGTTTATATTAATTCTATTTAGAAACAGTGATAAAATTTGAGGAAAAGTCTTTACTATATGGGTTTTTTCAAGAAATTTTTCTACTGTTTCTTATAGAAATAGTATTACTTGCTTATTTTTTTCAAAAAATACTTGCATAAAGTAACGACTGTATGTTATAATTATATGATAAAACATCTGAAAGGAAATTATTATGAAAAACATCAAAACAATCAATAAAAAGACATACAGCGATACAACCTTTGCAGGCTGCGGAGAATGCCGTTCATCCTGCCAATCAGCATGCAAAACCTCCTGCACAGTCGCTAACCAACAATGTGAAAACAAGAAACGCCTTAATAAGGACAACAACAAATAATGTTACACACCTTTGAAATCGGCGGCGAATACCTTGCTCTTGATGTAAACAGCGGAGCTTTGCATTCGTTTTATAAGCTGGCGTATGATATATGCAAACTGCTTACACCACCGCTGACAAAAGAAACCCCTGAGATCCTGTATAATCTTGAATACGATAAAAACGAAGTAAAGCTTGCTTACAGCGAGCTTTACTCTCTGTATGAGCAAAAATTATTGTTTTCACCCGATTTTATCGTCGATCTTCCAAAAAATTCAGTCATACCAATCAAGGCTTTATGTCTTCATGTTGCACACGACTGCAATATGAGATGTGGCTATTGCTTTGCGGATGCAGGCGAATACTGCGGCAAGCGTGAAATAATGGCTCCTGAAGTAGGTATGAAAGCGATCGATTTTTTGATTGAGCATTCAGCAAAAATCGAGAATCTTGAGGTTGATTTCTTCGGTGGTGAACCGCTTATGGCAATGGACACCGTAAAAGCTGTTACCGAATATGGGAAGAAACGTGCTGCCGAAGCCGGTAAACACATTAACTTCACGCTGACCACAAATGGTGCGCTGCTCGATGACGAAACAATCGAATATCTTGACCGTGAAATGTTCAATCTCGTTCTTTCGGTCGACGGCAGAAAGAGTGTCAACGATTTCATGCGCCGTTTTCCCGAAGGCGGCAGTACATATGATAAAATAATGCCTCAATTCAAAAAGCTTGCGGAAATGCGTCAGCAGAATGGTAAAAGCTACTATGTCAGAGGTACATTTACTGCGAAAAACCTCGACTTTTCGAGTGATGTTTTTCATCTTGCGGATTGCGGCTTTGAAGAAATATCTGTCGAACCGGTAGCGCTTGAAAACAACCACCCACTCGCAATAAAAGAGGAAATGCTGCCCCGGATATACAAAGAATACGAAAAACTTGCAATCGAACTTGCAAAAAGAAAATCAAGCGGCGATAAGATCAACTTTTTCCACTTCAACGTTGACCTTGAAGCAGGTCCATGTGTTTACAAGCGTGTAAAGGGCTGCGGTGCCGGTTGCGAATATCTTGCGGTTACACCTCCCGGTGCGCTTTTCCCCTGCCATCAATTTGCCGGAATGGACAATTACAAGCTGGGAAATATATATGATGGATTCAACGATGAATCTGCTCAGTTAAGAAAGAAATTTAAATCTACGAATATATACACAAAACCCGAATGCCAAAACTGCTTCGCAAAATTCTTTTGCGGCGGCGGATGTGTTGCCGCAAGCGTTAAGTATGAAGGCGGAGATATGAGTAAATGCTATCATATAGGCTGTGAGCTGGAACGCAAACGCCTTGAATGTGCGCTGTACCTTCAGGCAAAGCTTGCAGAATGATAGATTACAGTAAAAGCGATATTATTTAATACACTAATAATGAATAATGCTTGACATTCAATGAATACGGTGTATAATATACATATATTTTTATGAAGGAGTTTTACAATAATGAAGAAATTTTTAGCTATACTTTTAGTATTCACTTTTGTTCTTTCATTTGCAGGATGTGATGGTGATACAACAAACACCTCAAGTGCTGCTGATACTTCAGGTTCAGCATCAGTAACTGAATCTGAAAACGAATCCACAGCTGTATCTGATACAGAATCGACAACTGCCGTCGTTCTAAAGGTCGCAACAAACGCTGAATTTGCACCTTGGGAATTCATTGATGACAACCAAGAGATCGCCGGATTTGACATTGATCTTGTAAATGCAATAGGCGAAAAACTTAATATGACAATCGAGTTTTCTGATATGCCTTTTGAATCTGTTGTAGCTTCCATTCCTACCGATGCTTGCGATATCGCAGCTTCCGGTCTTACAATTAATGAAACAAGACTTCAAGCCGTTGATTTTTCAGAGCCTTATTTCGATGCCTCACAAATTCTTATCGTAAAAAGTGATGATGCAGTTTTCACAGGTACAACAAAAGATGATATAGATGCTCAGCTTGTTGGCAAAAAAATCGGTGTCTGCACAAACTTCACAGGAGAAGCATATGCAAATGGTGATGAGGATTGGAAATTTCCGGGGATTGCAGATGCTGAAGTAAAATCCTATGCAAATATTAGCCTTGCAATAACAGACCTGCTTAACGGTAATGTTGATGTTATCATCATGGATAATACTGTTGCTGAGCTTGCATCAAAAGATAATGACAGCATAAAGATTGTTGATGTTGCTTTAACAACCGAAACCTATGGTATCGCTATAAAGAAGGGCAACACAGAACTTAAAGAGAAAATTGATAATGCGATTCAGGAACTCAAGGATGAAGGATTCATTGACAGTCTTCTCGCAAAGTGGTTATCATAATAATTAAGTAAATAATAAAATAAACAGAATGTTATAATGGGCAGATAACCGTCTGCCCATTATCTTCATTAGATGCGGGTTGTTATGTTTGATAAATTTTTTCATGATTTTTATTTTGGTATAGTTGAAAAGGAAGGTTACAAGCTAATCCTTGAAGGATTGGGGAATACCCTTTTTATTTCTCTTTGTGCTCTGATTATCGGAGCTGTTCTTGGTACAGTGGTTGCTATTGTTAAAATTTCAAAATCTAAAAATGTATTTATGGTTCTTTTAAAACTTTTATGCTCATTGTATACTACAATAATTCGAGGAACACCTATTCTTGTTCAACTGCTATTAGCACATTTCGCAATATTCCCCGCAATATATAAAAATGCACCTATTGTTTTAACTGCAATAATTGTTTTTGGTATAAACAGCGGAGCTTATGTTTCTGAGGTTATTAGAAGCGGTATACTTGCTGTTGATAAAGGTCAAACCGAAGCAGGAAGAACACTCGGACTAAGTTCATTTAAAACAATGCGGCTTATTGTATTACCTCAAGCAATTAAAAATATTCTTCCTGCTTTAGGAAATGAATTTATTGCTTTGATAAAGGAAACTTCAATTGTTGCTTATATCGGTATAAGAGATTTGACACGTGCTGCACAACAAATTACCGGGAAAACATATGAATTCTTCGCTCCGTATATCACTGTTTCAATTGTATATCTTATGATTGTAATAGGGCTTACCCAGTTGCTCGGATTATTTGAAAGGAGGCTGCGCAAGAGTGATAACCGTTAATAATCTAAACAAATTCTTTGGTAAAAATCATGTTTTAAAAAATATAAACGAAACCATAGAAAAGGGTGAAAAGGTCGTTATTGTCGGACCTTCAGGCTCAGGCAAAAGTACATTCTTACGCTGCCTTAACCTTCTCGAAGTACCAACAAGCGGTGAGATATGGTTTGAAGGTTTTAATATTTCATCACCTAAAACCGATATTAATCTTCATCGCAGAAAGATGGGAATGGTTTTCCAGCAGTTCAACCTATTCCCTCACCTTACTATACTTAAAAACATCACCTTAGCTCCTGTTACTCTGGGACTCGAAAGTGAGCAGGCAGCAAACGCAAGAGCAAAGCAGCTGCTTGACAGAATCGGGCTTACCGACAAGGCAACAGCATACCCATCGCAGCTTTCAGGCGGGCAAAAGCAAAGAGTTGCTATCATCAGAGCACTCGCAATGCAACCTGATGTAATGCTTTTTGATGAGCCAACCTCAGCGCTTGATCCCGAAATGGTCGGTGAGGTGCTTGTAGTAATGAAGGAGCTTGCTGAAGCCGGAATGACAATGGTTGTGGTAACACATGAAATGGGCTTCGCACGAGAGGTTGCAACTCGGGTTATGTTCATTGACGAAGGCGTTATCCTTGAGCAAAATGAACCGAAAACATTTTTTTCCGAACCAAAACACCCGAGACTTGTTGACTTTTTATCAAAGGTGTTGTAAAATATAATATTACCACACTACATCGTATTATTAAAATAGGAAATGCGGATTATGGAACAGATAAAAGAACTAATAGCACGAAAAATAAAATTGTTGCTGCCCAACACAGACATCGATATTGCTTCAGCTATTGAACTGCCGGCAGATTCGAAGCTTGGCGACCTTGCTGTGCCCTGCTTTAAATTCAGCAAGGCACTAAGAAAAGCACCGCCTGCAATTGCAGCAGAGTTAAAGGCAGGACTTGAAACAGAAAACTTTGAATTTATAGATCGAATAGAAGCTGTCGGTGGATATTTAAATTTTTTCGTAAGACCGGATTACTTTATTTCAATTCTTAAATTGATACTTGATGCCGGAGCTGACTTCGGCAAGAGTAATATTGGTGTAAACAAAGTCGTTGTTATCGATTATTCGTCACCAAATATCGCAAAACGTTTTCATATCGGTCATCTTGGTACGACTATCATCGGCAACTCACTGAAAAAGCTGCACAGCTTCTGCGGTTATAAATGTATCGGCATAAACTACCTCGGCGATTGGGGTACTCAGTTTGGCAAGGTTATCGCTGCATACAAACTCTGGAGCAGCGAAGAAAAGCTGGCAGAACGCGGGATGGATGAGCTTGTTGACCTATATGTCAGGTTCACAAAAGAATCCGAAGAGAACGAAGAACTTCATGAATTGGCAAAAAACGAATTTCGCAAATTGGAGCAATACGATGAAGAAAGCACATCGCTCTGGAAAAAATTCAAAGCAATCAGCCTTTCTGAATATGAAAAGACTTATAAGCTGCTCGGAATAGAATTCGACAGCTACAACGGTGAAAGCTTTTATAATGACAAGATGCAGACAGCAATTGATGAGTTGAAAGTAAAAAATCTTCTTGAGCTTGACAACGGCGCATACATCGTCAGACTCGACGAATTCAAGCTGCCTGTTGTTTTAATACTTAAATCGGACGGTTCAACAATATACGCAACCCGTGATATTGCCGCAGCTATATGGCGTCAGAACGAATACAAATTCGATAAGGCACTTTATGTTACCTCAGCAGGTCAGAGCCTTCACTTTACACAAGTGTTCAAGGTGCTTGAGCTGATGGGCTACGAGTGGGCTGGCAGGCTGGTTCATGTCCCGTACGGGACATACAGCATAGGCGGCGAAAAAATCGCATCCAGAACCGGTAATGTCGTTCTGCTTGATGATTTATTCAAGGATGCAATCGAACATGCCGCCGCTGTTATAGAAAACAAGAACCCCGAGCTTGAGAACAAAGCTGAGGTTGCGGAAGCTGTCGGTGTCGGTGCAGTGGTATTCAATTCCCTGCTAAACAACCGTATCAAGGATGTAAACTTCGACTGGGAGGAAGCGCTTTCATTCGAAGGCAATACCGGACCTTATGTACAATACACTTATGCGCGTACAGCAAGCATACTTCGAAAAAACGAAAGTGAAGCCGAGGATACAGACAGCTGTGATTATACCCCTAACGCTGAAGAAATAGCACTGATCAAATGCTTATCCGACTTTCCCAACAAAGTTATTCAAGCAATCAATACTTATGAGCCTTCGGTTATAACGCGTTTTGCACTTGAGCTTTGCTGGGCGTTCAATCTGTTTTACCATAATAATAACATTTTAAAATCCGAAATCGATTGCAGACAGTTCAGACTTCAGCTTGCCAAAGCTGTAAACACCACTCTCGGTAATACACTCAATCTGATTGGCCTTCGCGAGACAGAAGTTATATAACATCATATAGGAGAGTTTTATATGTCAGGGCATTCCAAATGGAAAAATATTATGCACAAAAAAGAGAAGACAGATGCTCAAAGAGCAAAGGTCTTCACAAAAATAGGCAAAGAAATCGCTATTGCAGTAAAAGAAGGCGGTTCTGACCCGAGTATCAACAGCAAGCTGCGTGATTTGATTATGAAAGCTAAATCTAACAATGTACCCAATGACAACATTGATCGTGTTATCAAGAAAGCAGCCGGTGGTGAGGGTGTGAATTATGATGTCATATTCTATGAGGGTTATGGTCCTTTAGGAGTTGCTATCATTGTCGAAACCACTACTGACAACCGTAACAGAACCGGTGCAGATATGCGTCACTACTTCGATAAATACGGCGGTAATCTCGGTACGACCGGATGCGTTTCATTTATGTTTGCTGACAAGGGTGTAATAGTCATTGAAAGCGAAGATATAAACGAGGATAAATTCATGGAGGATGCTCTTGAATCGGGTGCTGTTGACTTTGCAAAAGAAGATGAGGTTTTCGAGGTATTCACCGATCCGACAGAGCTTGATGATGTCAAAAAAGTACTTACCGACAAGGGCTACAGCTTCCTTTCTGCTGAGGTTGAAAAGATACCTTCCACATATGTCCGCATCGATGATGAGGAAAGCATAACCAAGATGAACAGATTGCTTGAGATGCTCGAGGATAACGACGATGTCCAGAATGTATGGCACAACTGGGAAAACGATGAAGAGAGATAGATATAACGAAAAACAATGTAATTCTATTATTTCTCATACGAAATAATAGAAAAAATCAACCCTCCGGATTGCTTCGGAGGGTAACTTATTTGGTATTGTTATTTATTTAAATTTAAATGTATTCAGTACATTGTTATAGACGTCAATTGTCTCGTTATAATCATCGGGTGTTGCTGTAAAGGTTATCAGGTACACAGTTCCCTGTTTGATAACTATAGTCTGCGCATACTTGTATGTTGCATCGGTTATTTTCGCTGTATAAACAACAGTGCATCCGATATTGTCATCAACTGTTACTTCAGTCGGTTCTTCAGCTGTAAATTCCTTAAATGTACCGTCAAAAGAAGCTTTATATTCATTCCAGAAATCAATTGCTCCGACATTCGGATTTGCAAGATCAAGCACCATTACCGATATGCTTTTATTTGCCGGATGAAGTGCTGTTCCACCGCCGATAACCGACATCATTGTAGAATTCATGTCAAGCTCCCAGTCCTCCGGATAACAGAAGGTGTAATCTGCCAGGTCATTTTCAGCTATAACCATTCCATCGGGTATTGATGTATCATTTCCAATACTATTGCAACCGCCGAGTATCAAACCGAATGCTAAGATAATCACGAGTGATATTATTTTAATTCTCATTCCGGAATTCTCCTTAATTTCTAATGCTGTAAATTAATTCATTGTTTTAATTATACAATAATGCCAACACTAGGTCTGATAGTGTCTTTTCGTCTGTTCAGTTGGCATTTGTGAAAATGCTTCGCATTTTCTGTAGGTCTGCTGAAACTTATTATATCATATGATACCATCACAGTTCTAAATTGTCAAGCGAAATGTGTTTTGATGTATTGATTTCTGCCGATTGTTAATATATAATGAATATAAGAGATTTGGGAAGTTTATTAATACGGAAGGGATATAACGATTAAAATTGACATTTCAATCGTACAGGTATTAAATGTGCATCATCTTTTTATTATCAACCCTACAGCAGGTAAAGTTGACAAAACAAAAGAATTAACCGCAAAAATAAAGGAATGCTTTATAAATCGGACCGACAATTATGATATTGTTTCAACAACACGTCCATTTGAAGCAACCGAAATCGCTGACAGCTGGGGTGATAAGATGGGTACCAGCCAGCTTAGAATTTATGCCTGCGGCGGTGACGGTACGCTCAGTGAGGTTGTTACAGGTGCGTACAAGCACCTAAACTGTGCAGTTGGTGCAATACCGATTGGTTCAGGAAACGATTTTGTAAAAGCATATGAACCGCTTGTAAAAGCTGATTTTCTCTCCCTCGACCGTATGATTGACGGTGATATCGATGCGATTGACCTGCTTACTGTCAATGATAAAATTATTGAAACAAAAGCGAGCATTAATATTGTTTCTGTCGGCTTTGATGCAGCTATCGCAAACGGAATGAAGAAATATAAAAAGCTGCCTTTTGTCAGCGGTAGTATGGCATACAACCTTTCCTTGATTCAAAACCTGTTCACCTCGCTTAAGCACAGATTCATTTTTGAGGTCGACGGTAACCCAATTGATGCTGTTAACCGTGATTACCTTCTCGTAATTGCAGCAAATGGCAGATGGTACGGCGGCGGCTTTAAAGCAGCTCCTATCGCAGAACTGAGTGATGGACTGCTCGACTTTATTAGAATTCCATCAGTTCCTATATCAAAAATCATAAATCTGGTACAGATATTCAAACGCGGTGAACATCTTGAAAAGTTAAAAATAGTTGAGTTTTTAAGATGTCGAAAGTTGAAAATCCTTGCTGAAAAGCCGATCAATGTAAATGTTGACGGTGAAATTTACAAGATGACCAATCCGGAAATATCACTGCTGCCGAAATCAATGAGGATCATTGTACCTAAACCGATTGCGGTAAAAGCATAATTAAAAATAATAGTAAAGAACACAGAGTATAATCCCTGTGTTCTTTTTATTGTATAGAAAATAGATATATCAAGTTAGTGATAACTTGTCTGATTTTTTTATTAATCAAGATACCCTCGTCTTGGGGTGATGTTGAATGCATTTGCCAGCTCTCTGAGCTGGGTATTCGTAATACCGGGAGTTATGGCTGATTTATTTATTTTCATATATATTTCAGCTGCTATTTCGACCGCCTCCATAAGACCGAAGGCTTCGTCAAAATTATTCCCTGTTCCAAATATACCATGATGTGCCCATACCACAAGTCTTCTGTCCTGAAGTAGCTCAGCATTGCGGGGATATTTTTATGTTTTCGAGTTTTTTCATCACTGCATCGGTATCGACACCGATTTCAGAATACATTTCTTTTGCAATCAGGTATGCTTTCTCTGTGTTCATTTTTCGACTTCCTTTCTGATTTCTTTAAAACGTATATATTCCGAATCCCAATAGGCTCGGCTCTCTGGATAATATGTTATTGTTTCGATACTGTTTTGTATTATATGTTTTGCGTGTTCGTAATCCTTTATTTCGTCGGCTCCGATAAGACAGACAACCGCATTCCCGATTGCTGTGGCTTCAACAGGACCTGCAATAACATCAACACCGCAGGGTTAAGTAGATTTGTTGTTGATACATTTGTCAGCTCAAGCCGCATCTCGCCTGTCAGCAGATATGCGAAATAATCTGCAACCATAAGTATTTTATCTGTTCTTTTAATAATATCGGATTGGTTATATGAAAGATATGCAAGTTGATACAATGTATTTATGCAGTTATATTGAGTTCCGCAGCGTGAATACAGCTCTTCGGGTGATATTCGTTTGAATACCTCTTTTTCGATGCCTTCCGTACGGTTGTCACGGTAATGGACAGGTAAATCAACAAGCTTACCGTTAAATCCGATTAGCGCAAAGTCAACGCCCCAGGTGTCGATGCCGACTGCGTCGAATCCACCCGACTGCATAGCTTTTTGTATGCCGGTAAACAGATTATTCGTCAGGCTATCAATATCCCAGCAGAGAGTATTATTGATTGTAATCGGATTGTTTTCGAACCTGTGTTCCTCCTGCTGCTGCTGTAAACAGCCGTTTTCGAGCCGGAACAGAATTGCCCTTCCGTTCGATGCTCCGAAGTCAAAGCTCAATATCCGCTTCGCATTATTTAACATACTTTCCATGATTTTTTTCCATCCTTTTTGCTGAGCCGGAGGTTTTGAGCAGTTCGTTATAATCGAATTTTTGTTTTAACTTTTACATTTAAAACAAAAATTGTCAATTGAAAAAGTATCATTAAGTTAATTTTTAATTTTATTATATATCTGTTGATGTTGGTTGTCAACATAACTACCTTAAAAAAAAGAACAACTTCTGTTGCTCTTTTGGAGGATATAAAATCAGTATTATGCGTTCCTTCTTATCATCTTGACGACTTAAAAACTATATTTTGCGATTGCCTATTCAATATGAATTGCTGATTAGTTGCTTCAGCATATTTTTTTACGATAATCGGAGGGTGTTGCTTTTAAATTCTTATCAAAGCTTCTATATTAAACTAACAAAAGAATCAAGATTTTATCATTCGAAAAAAAGCCGAAAAGCATTGGTTTTTCTCGAATGTCTTAAGAAATTCATTTGTTAGTTTCATATACTAAAATATAATTGATTAACATATCCTACACTTTCAGATATTTTATATATTCAAGTCACTCTGCAATAATAATTTATAGTTATTTTTTTTCGTTTATCTTGATATAGATTAATCGTTGATTATTTTTTCTTTCTGATTTAATCTCATAGTTATGCAGCGAGCGTACGAGCGGAGTAAGTTTGTTATAACCATAGTTTCTGACATCAAAATCTGGAAACCTTTTTGTTAATATATTCCCTACATCGCTGAGCGGGCACCAACCGTCATCATCGGAGGTGTCATTGATGATAGATGATATCGCTTTTATTAAAATGCTGAGTGGTGTCATCGATTCATCTATCAATTCTTTATTATCTGTTTTATTTGTACTTCCTGTTGAAACTGTAGCGATAATTTCCGGTTCATTACTTTGAACAAGTATTTCGAGATACTTAAATTGGTTACATGCTGCAACGAAAGCTGAAGGTGTTTTCTTTTCGCCCATCCCGACAACAAACATACCTGATTCTCTAAGCCTTGAAGCAAGTCTTGTGAAATCGCTGTCGCTGGACACAATACAAAAGCCTTCGACATTTTTGCTGTATAAAATATCCATAGCATCAATTATCATAGCTGAATCAGTCGCATTCTTGCCGATTGTATAACCATACTGTTGAATCGGAGTTATGGAATTATCGAGCAGCACAGTTTTCCAGGCTCCAAGCGCTGGTTTTGTCCAGTCCCCATATATGCGTTTGTAGGTGATAAGTCCGTAGTTTGTCATCTCGTCGAGAATATGCTTGATATATTTATCCGAAACATTATCTGCATCTATTAACACAGCAAATCTCTTGTCATCATTCATGGCATTTCCCTCACATTCTAAAGCTATATTCTCTTATACTAATTCTATTTAGAAACAGTGATAAAATTCGAGGAAAAGTCTACTGTATGGACTTTTTCAAGATGTTTTTCTACTGTTTCTTATAGAAATAGTATTATATGCGGTTGCATTTATTGTTTACATGATATTAATTTTCATTATTCTATAAATTAAATATACTACAAAACATTGTCGCTGTCAACGCTGCGAAAACGAATAACTCCAATCATTTTAAAGCCACATGACTTTGTTTCTTAAGTGTTATTTCATTGACTTATCCTTACATTATACGATTTATTTATACTATATAAGCTGCGAATTTCAATTATATTGCAGCTTAATTTTACACTGTTCTCCGTTTGCCTGTAATTCCATTTAGTGTGATTTTATAAACTGTAATTAAGTCTTTGACAGATTTATTATACTGATAATTCTCAAACCCACAGTGTTTTAGAAGCAGGTCAAGTCCATTTGCTGCTTCATAATCAAACACCTTGACTGCCTTGCCAAAACCAATGACACTTTCATACTCTGCTGTTACATTATGTCCGGTATCGACGAAGCGATGACAGATATCAGCTTCAACACAAACACGGTTATTATTTACAAGTAACTCATGTTTGAGTCCTTCTTTTGCACCGTGAAAATATATATTAACTTTGCCATTCTCAACTTCAAATCCGAATGATAATGGTATAACATATGGATAATCGTTTCTGTTAATTCCAAGTCTTATTGTATCGCAACGCGATAAAACATCAACAATATCATTGAAATTCTTAATTTCTCTGTCACTTCTTCTCATATGAACAATTACTTTCATAGCTTATATATCATTCTTGCCATAATATATTTATCATCAAAACTGTCTTATGATAAATAATGAAGGTCAAGAAAGTTTATCATAACAACCCTTCATTTCAACGGCGTTGTTTGCATTGCCGTTGACGGTTTCCGGATCATCATATGTTGATACAACATTTTTCATAGCTCTTTTTATCACATCTGAATCGACTGCGTTCGTGCAATCAATTAATGCTGTTCTTAAAATGTCAAGCTTGTCATCTATCTCAGCTCTTGTGAAAGGTGTGTCTTTCTCAATAAATATAAGTTTATTTACCGTTACTGTCAGGTCTTCATTTTTCAGAAGAAGCTCTTCATACAGCTTCTCACCCGGTCTAAGCCCGATTTCAACAATATCTATATCTTTATACGGAGTCAAACCTGATAACCGGATCATGTTCTCGGCAAGTTCAACTATCCTGACCGGTTTGCCCATATCAAGTACGAACAGCTCGCCTTTTCGTGCCATTATACCTGCATGCATTACAAGCTGACTTGCTTCCGGTATGGTCATGAAATATCGGATAATGCGTTTGTCAGTAATAGTTATAGGTCCACCGTCTTCGACCTGCTTTTTAAACAGCGGTATCACCGAGCCGTTTGATCCCAATACATTTCCGAAGCGTACAGATGCAAAGGATGTCTTGCTGTCTGTACGGCATTGGATTATCATCTCGCACATACGCTTAGATGCACCCATTATATTTGTTGGATTTACAGCTTTATCGGTAGAAATGAGAATGAACTTCTCTGCGCCATATTTCTCTGCCATGTCTGCTGTATTATATGTGCCCATAATGTTGTTCTTGACAGCTTCACAACCGTTATGTTCCATCAACGGCACATGCTTATGAGCAGCGGCATGAAATACAATATGTGGCTTATAACATCTGAATATACAATCCAGACGCTCCCTTTCTCTGACTGATGCTATCTCGACAGCAAGGTTGAGCTTACTACCATACAGGCGTAACAACTCTTGTTGTATTTCATATGCGTTGTTTTCATATATATCAAGTATTATAAGCTGTTCGGGTTTGCATCTGGCGAGTTGTCGGCAAAGTTCGCTGCCGATTGAACCGCCACCGCCTGTTATGAGAATGCGTTTGCCCTTATAAAATCGGATTGACGCTTCATCACCAATATTTATAGATTCGCGGAACAGTAAATCTTCGATTTTTATATCACGAATGACGCGTTTATTTTCGTCTGAGCCTTCTTGGCTGAACATAAAGTCATATATTTTTATCTTAAGTCCGGTTTTTTCATAATACCTGTATAGCTTTTGTTTTTCATCACCGTTGAGCTTTGGTATGGCAATAATAATTTCTTTAACCGGCATCTGTTTAAGTTTTTCTATTATGCTGTTATCAGCTTCAATAACTTTTATTCCCGATATTTTATTACCGATCTTTTCTTTATCTATATCTACAAAGCAATATGGGTTATATCTCGATTTGCTGTTCATCTTTAATTCACTTGCTAACAATACGCCTATCTGACCGGCGCCAATAATAACAACATTTATTTTTTCTCCTACAAGTGATTCAAGATGATGGCAGCGACTATGATATTGTTGATATACAAAACGGGATGCCAAGGTAGCTAAAGTAATAATACATACAATCGATATCGATTGCCATCCTCGTGTATAAATATATCCTACCATAATTGTTATAATAAAATATGTTATTCCGGCAGCAAAATCTAAAATTATTAATTTAAGATATGAATATGAATTTGCATATCTCCAGACACTTGAATAAATACCGAATACTAATCTAAATAACAACAAACAAAATATTAATACACCGGCATTCATAATATTAAGATGCATAGATAACAATTTATTCAGAGCATATAACCAGAACATGAATGTTATGAATGCATAAACCAATACTATAATTGTAATATCTATAAGAATTAAAATAAGTTTTCGTGCGGAAATTTTCATATTAAGAATTTCTTTTATCGATCTCTTATCCGACATATTTTTTCTCCAGGATTTGAATTTAAATACTCATGTATAGATTATACATCATATAATTTTATTATTCAAGATACATATTGATTTAATATAGACATATGCATTTAATTGTTTATAATTGGATTTATATGCAGAAATAATATTATTGTGGATACTGTACTTGTACAGATATCAAATTTATATTTCTATTCCATCAATATCATATATTATATCTTTTATGTTTATATGTAAAAATAATTTGGCTGGTAGAAATTTAAATTGTATTGAAATGTAAATTGAATGCTGATATAATATAATATAATATAATATACATTCACACTGAGGCTATATTAAACTAACAAATGAATTGTGATATTATTAATTTTAAAAAGCCATGCCGTATCGGCTTTTTCAAAATTGTTGAGGTAATTCATTTGATAGTTTCATATAAATGAAATAGAGAGAACAATGAAAACAACATTTATAACAACTATGCCCGATAAATCCGGAGCATTCTTAAAAGCAAGCAGAATTATTGCGAAATATAACGCTAATATAACAAGGGTGAACTATAATAAAGCAGTTGATATTCATACACTTTTCATTGAAGTGGAAGCAGATGAATCAATACTGTCCCAGATTTCACAAAAGCTATCTTCTGTTGGATATTTAAAGGACAACAACAAAAAAGTTAAAGTGATTTTAGTTGAATTCAAATTGCAGGATAAACCGGGAGCTGTTTTTCCCGTATTAAAAATATTGAATAAATATAAAATTAATATTTCCTATATTAGCTCTCAGGAAAACGAAACAGAATATCAATATTTCAAAATGGGACTTTTAATTGATGATCCCGATGCTGTAAAAAAGATTCTTGATGAAATTTCTACAATATGTGATGTCCGGTTTCTTGAATATGATTCGAGTGAAAAGGTACTGGATAATACAATTTTTTATATTGACTTTGCAAATGAAATGAGAGAACTGTTATCGCTTTCACAACAGGAAACAAATGAGTTCACTGTTAACTCGAACCTGATTATGCAAATGCTTGATGAGCGAAATGAGTCGCCGCAAAAAACCTTTAACTACATCAGGGAATTCGCAAAATCAATTGTTAAATATAAAGGCAATGAATTCTGCCCACGAATAACCACTCGACAAATAACTGAGAGAGTCAGGCTTCATAACATAGAACCGCCATGCGGTAGTAATACATATATCCTCGAAGACAGCGATGAACTGCTGTTTATCGATTCGGGATTTGCTTATTATCAGTCTGAAATGCTATCTTTACTTAGAGGTATGTTTGCAGACTTCGATACCAAAAAGAAAAGTTTATATATCACACATCCAGACATGGATCATTGCGGATTGTTTTCTATTTTCGATAAAATTTTTGTTAACAAAACAAGCTATGAAAATTTCGTTCTTGAAGCAAGAGGATTGGCTGATTACAGAGAACAAAACATAAAGTGTGCGCCATATAGCAAATTAAGCCGTATCATCATGCAATATAAATCTCCGGATTTGAAGAAGCTGATAATTATTGATACAATAGAAAGAAATACCGACGAATATCTTTCTAAAATCTCAAATTTTACTTTTGAAGATATGGATTTTGAGGTTTTTGAAGGCTGTGGGGGACATGTTCAAGGCGAAATGGTTTATATATGCCAAAATAAACAGATTATATTTACGGGTGATATACTTGTTAATATAAAAGGTTTTACAAAAGAGCAAGCGGAGTTTAATGTTATCGCACCTTATTTAATGACAAGCGTTGATATGGATCCTAAAAAAGCAGCTATCACAAGAAATAAGATCATTGAGCAAATCAATAATAAGAATTATTTGGTTTGTCCCGGACATGGAGAGATATTTTATAAGTAACTACAAATAGTTTAGCAATTAAATATAAAATTATGGAGAGATAAAAATTGTACATAAAAACAGAACGATTAATCATTCGTAACTGTCAGATGTCTGATGCTGAGGTTTTATATAAAATCAAATATGATCCGCAGGTGTTGAAATACAACTCGACATTCTTTAAGCGTGATGCAACTATTGATGATATCAAGGAAGCGATATCATATTTTATGACAGCTTCGGATTCAGGCAATTTCAATAAAGAAATATATTATGCAATAGCTTTGAAAGAAACAAATACTGTGATTGGTGTAATAACAGTCTCAATTCCATCCTATTTGAACGAGGTACAGATAGGATGGATGCTGTGCGGTGAATATACCGGTAAAGGTTATGCATCAGAAGCCGGTGCTGCAGCTTCAGATTTTCTGCTCGATACATATTCATTGTATTATATGATTGTTTTAATGGATGTTGACAATCCGGCATCTTTTCGGACTGCGCAGAAAAGTGGCTTCAGGTTGTCTGAAAAGCGGGTAGGTTATTATTACTTTTACAGCAAATTCAATGTAGAAAATTTTAATGAAGTTTCAAAATATTTTCAGACAAATCAAGCAAAAGTCGGTTCATGTTATTATTATTTTCGTAAATATAACCCGAAAACAAAAATAAAAAGCCAGTTTTATGGTGATACACAGTACGAAGGCATATTTTCATGAATATTTTAACAACGAAAAATTTAAATTTCAAATACTCTATTTTGGAGAAATCTAAACATTAATTTCACTGACAATAGAAGGAGTAAAATATAATGAAAATATGCAAAGACAAAGATATAAATTATGATGCTATGGGTATTACCGAAGAAAATGGATGGAAGGTAAGCTATGATTATAGTAAATTAAAAAAAGTTTTCAATTTTATATTTTTTACAATATGGATTATCACCATTGCCTTGACCTTGATATTTAAAAATAATATAGTAAGTGAATATGGCAAAACAAATTTTTTATTATGTTGTTTTATATTAGTGTTGGTTTTCATAGTAGTTCTTACACCGATTCATGAATTGTTGCATCTTATAATTTTTGCTGACTTTAAAATTGATGATAAATGTTGTATCGTAATAAGTTCAAGAGCGGTATCCGCCTTTTATAAAGGTGAAGTAACAGCGAGTCAATTGCAAAAATCATTGATTACGCCTTTGATCATTATTGGAATTGTATTGGTTATTATTTCAATATTCGTATCGGGTATTTACAGATTCAGCGCTTTGTTTTTGCTCTACCTACATATATTAGGATGTTATACTGATATTTATATGTTTTTCTATTATAAGAAACGCTTTAAGAAAGATGTAATTTTCTATGGTAATCGTTATCTTGATTAAAACAAACAAATGAATTACATCAGCCATTCAATAAAAAATCTTTGATTTTTGGGTTTTTATCTAATGATCAAATCAATATCCATTTGTTTGTTTAATACATACAGCAAAAAAGTATTAGAATATATATTATAGAAGGATATAATAAGCATGAAAAAAAACTTTAGAATAACTTTCTTTATTATTTTAATTACATTTACATTAGGCATTATTGCATCATGCTCAGGTAATAAAGACAATACATCAGATATACAATCTTCCGAAGATAATATGACAAGCGAAGCTGACAAATATCCATATCTCAGCGGTTTTGAAAACAGCTATACTCAAGCATATATATATCAAAATAAAAATAAGGTCTATAATCTGCAACAAAATAAAGGTATTACCTTTATCACTGTTCAGGATGTTCATGTCAGCTCACTTGACGACTCAAGATATGACCAGTTGCGCGACATCGTTATTATTACCGAACAACTTGATGTGGATTATGTTATTGTACTTGGCGATTTAACAAGCAGCTTGTACGACCACGATACAGCGATTGACTTGATCAAAAAAGTCAAGGAAATCATGGATCAATGTCATTGCCCAGTCTATTATACAAGAGGCGACCACGAATACAATGCTACAGATGAAAACTGGGGAACAAATGAAGATGATTACAATAATATTGTTACCGGTATGGACTGGTACAATATTTTCGGCATATATGATGATCCCAATGTTGTAATAGATTCATCAAATCCCTACGGCTGTTATTTTTATGTTGATATTCCCGAACTCAAAAACCGTGTAATAGTCTTGAATTCATTTGAATTCAAAGCCAATCCTGACGGTTTACCATATATAAATGATGATGGCACAATGGGTTATTGGGTGCGGAAGGTCGGCTCAAAAGAACAAGTTAAATGGCTGACAAAAAAGGCTTTGGATATGACAGGAAAGACCGATTGGACCGTCACCTTTTTCAGCCACATGATACCGTATAAGGATACATCGTCAGAGGTTGATACCATATTCCACGGATACGCTACCGACAATACCCCTCTAAGAAAAATTGTTCAGGCTTTTAAAAACGGTTCATCTTGGTCTGGTGAATACAATGATGATGTCGGTCAGATATCTGTTGACTTTTCAGAACAGGGTAAAATTGCAGTTGCCGGCTGGTGGTCGGGACATATCCATGACGATTGCTTTAAACGGGTTGATGATTTGAATATGTTCGTATCAACCAATACCTGCGCTCATTATCGTGATTCATGGGCTGAAGATGAAAATCCTGTTCATTTACCACCTGAACGCAATGATACCGATAAAGCTATGTCAGTTAATATGTTTATCGTCGATTATACTGAGCAAGCAGTCAATGTCGTTAAATTCGGTTCTGAATCCGCGCAAGGAATGACTAAGTATTTTGAATACTAAATAAAAACAAGAATACAGAGTATACTCCCTGTGTTCTTGTTTTTATTTATTTTATATATTCCACATATATCTTCTCAACGGAAGGACTTCAAATTTAAGCTCATTTAATACCGCTTCAATCTGACCGGCAGCTTCACCGCTCCAGCCGTAGATGCCGAATGCAAGCCCGATCCTCTTCTGCGGTCTCAGACCTCTCATATAGGTTATGAATGCAGCGACACTCGGCAGCATATTACGGTTGAGCGTCGGTGAACCTACAGCAATATATTTTGCTTCAAGCAGTCTTGACATTGCATATGAAATATGCTTTTCCTTGAGCGAAATAAGCTCAACATCAATTCCCACAGCGCGCCACTCTTCGGCAATGCTGTCTGCAAGTTTTTTTGTTGCACCCCACATTGTGTCGTATACAACAACCGCTCTTTTTTCGTCAACCTTGTCGGTTGCCCATTCGCTGTATTTTACGACTGTATCAGCGATATAGCTTCTCAGCATAACACCGTGTGACGGACAGATCAAGCTGATGTCAAGCCCTTTGGTGTCGTTCATCAGCTTCAGTACCTGTTTACCGAACGGAAGAACAATGTTTGCATAATAATCGCCTGCGCGTTCAAAGAACAAATCTCTGCCAAGCTCATCATCAAATTTCTCATTTGATGCGATATGCTGACCGAAGGCATCATTTGAAAATAAAAATTTCTCTTCAACCAGATATGTCGACATACTGTCCGGCCAGTGAACCATTGGCATAGGAACAAATCTGAAGGTGTATTTGCCTGTGTTGAGTGTTTCACTGGGTTTAACTATTGTCGTGTTGAACTCGCGTTTGTATATTGCCTTCAGTTCTCTGTCAGCAGCTGCGGTACAGAAAATTTTTGTGTCAGGCAGTAACTCTGCAAGTCTTGGCAATGAACCCGAATGGTCAGGCTCTGTGTGATTTGAAATTATATAATCAATCTTTTTCGGATCGATGATTTCTGATATATTTGCGATAAGCTCATCGACAAAAGGTGCTTTGACTGTATCGATTAATGTAATTTTCTCGTCCAGAATCAAGTAAGCGTTATATGTTGTCCCTCTCGGTACTTCGTAACCGTGAAATATTCTTATATCCCAGTCGACAGCACCGACTGAATAAATATTGTCTCTTATTTTATAACTTGCCATAAAAATAAAACCTTCCTTTTCTATGCGTTAAGTCCGTAACCAATAAGTATCTGCCTGATCTCCTCTACCTGTTCGGGTTCGGGCGGTTCAACATTTCCGAGCGAATATTCAAGATTCAATGATTCCCATTTATATTCGCCGAATTTATGGAACGGAAGCAGCTCTACCTTCTCAACGCACTTATAGTCCTTTAAAAATACTCCCATACTGTGTGCCTGCTCCTTATCAAGAGTCCAGCCCGGCAACAGTACATGCCGTATCCAGACACGTTTGTTAATACTCTCACAATAGTTGAGCAGCTTAATCGCATTCTCTATACCGGCTCCGGTAAGCTTCTTTGCCATGTGTGTATCTATCGCTTTTATATCAAGCAGCAGCATATCGGCGGCATCAACTGCACCCTTGCATACCGACAGCGGAATATAGCCCGAGGTGTCGATTGCGGTATGCAGTTTATTCTGCTTACAGAGCGTTATTACTGCTTCAGCGAATTCACTTTGTAAAAACGGTTCACCACCCGAAAGTGTAACACCGCCCTTGCTGATGAAACTGCGGTATTTTAATATTTCCTTAACAAGCTCTTCGGCAGTAATTACTCTGCCGATATTGGTATTCCATGAGTCGGGATTGTGGCAGTACAGACAACGGAGCGGACAGCCTTGAAAAAAAACGACAAAACGCACGCCGGGACCGTCTACAGCACCGAAGGTTTCGAAGGAATGAATTTGTCCTGTTGTCTTTGGGTTCATGCAAATATTTCCTTTCTCCGTTATCTTAAAGTTTACTTTCAGATTTACAGTTATCTCTTTTTCAGATGCGATTTCTGAAAATTTTCTTTCCGAATTTTAGTCATTTCTTATAAGTTGCACGGAGTTTTGTGCCATTCTTGCGAAGCAAGATTGACTTTTACTGTATAGTCAAAGGCACAAAATTCTTTATCTGAAAATTCATTTTCAGATTAGAACCTGGTATGGAAAGTTCTGTTTATAACATCAAGCTGCTGTTCTCTTGTCAGCTTGATAAAATTCACTGCATAACCGGATACACGGATCGTAAGCTGAGGATAAAGTTCGGGGTGATCCATTGCATCCATAAGCACCTCACGGTTGATAACATTGACATTTATATGATGACCGCCTTCGGTAAAATAACCGTCCATCAGAGATACCAGGTTATCGGCTCTCTGCACCTGATTTTTGCCGAGTGCACCCGGAACTATCGAGAAGGTATAGGAGATACCGTCCTGCGAAAACTCAAACGGAAGCGATGCGACCGACATCATTGAAGCTACACAGCCGTTGGAATCCCTGCCATGCATAGGATTTGCACCGGGGGCGAACGGTTCGCCTGCCTTGCGTCCATCAGGGGTTGCGCCTGTCTTCTTGCCATAAACAACATTTGATGTTATTGTAAGGATTGACATTGTTGGTTTGGACTGACGGTATGTGCGGTGTTTGTACAGCTTTTTCATGAAATGCTCGACTACCATTCTTGCGATTTCATTTGAACGGGGATCGTTGTTGCCGAACATCGGATATTCACCCTCAATTACGAAGTCTGTCGTCAATCCCGCTTCGTTTCTGACAGGATGAACCTTTGCGTATTTTATTGCACTGAGTGAATCGACAACAACCGAAAAGCCTGCAAGACCGCAAGCTGATGTACGGAAAATTGATTCATCATGGAACGCCATCTGGATGCGTTCATAGCTATACTTGTCGTGCATATAATGGATTATATTAAGTGTGTTTATATAGAGTCTGGACAGCCAGTTGCAAATCTGGTCGTATTTTCTCCAGACCTCATCATAATCGAGTGTCTCATCAGAAACAATCCTTGCCATTTCGGGACCGACCTGTTCCCCGCTCTTCTCATCCTTGCCGCCATTGAGTGCATAAAGCAGAGCTTTTGCAAGGTTTGCTCTTGCACCGAAGAACTGCATCTGTTTACCGATTTTCATCGGCGACACGCAACAGGCTATACCATAATCGTCACCATATTCGACACGCATCAGGTCATCATTTTCATACTGTATCGATGAAGTTTCTATTGACAGCTTTGCACAGTATTTCTTATAACTTTCGGGCAGTTTGACACTCCAAAGCACCGTCATATTAGGCTCAGGAGCTGAGCCGAGGTTAACAAGCGTGTGCATAAAGCGGTAGGTCATCTTTGTGACCATATGTCTGCCGTCAATACCCATACCGCCAAGCGCTTCAGTAACCCAGGTTGGGTCGCCCGAAAAAAGCTCATCATATGTCGGAGTGCGAAGGAAACGTACCATACGCAGCTTCATTACGAAGTGGTCAACTATCTCCTGTATCTCAGCTTCGGTGTATTTGCCGGATTGCAGATCGCATTCAGCAAAAATATCAAGGAAGGTTGAAACTCTGCCGAGTGACATTGCTGCGCCGTTTTGCTCCTTTATCGCTGCAAGATAACCGAAATACAGCCACTGTACAGCTTCTTTGGTATCGGTTGCCGGTTCTGATATATCATAACCATAATTTACAGCCATAACTTTTAACTCGTCGAGTGCGCGGATTTGTTCGGAAATTTCTTCACGCTGACCGATTATTTCTTCGTTTATTATATCAAATACAAATCTTTCTTTTGCTTCTTTTTTTTCTTTTAGTAAATAATCAACACCATAAAGTGCAATTCTACGATAGTCTCCGATAATTCTGCCTCTTCCATATGAATCGGGCAGACCGGTTATGATACCGCTTCTGCGAGCCTTTTTCATATCTTCGGTGTATGCGTCAAAAACACCGTCATTGTGAGTTTTCCTATGCCGGAAAATGCGTTCGAGTTCCGAGCTAAGCTCACGATTATATGCCGCAAGCGAGGATCTGACAGTACGAATACCGCCATATGGCATTATTGCTCTTTTTAAAGGCTCATCAGTCTGAAGACCGACAATATCCTCAAGCTCCTTATCAATAAATCCTGGTGCATGAGCAGTGATTGTTGAAATTGTCTTATCATCTATATCAAGTACTCCGCCGCTATTTCGTTCTTCTGTCATCAGCTCTTTGACTTTTTCCCAGAGCTTCAGAGTTTTCTCGGTCGGAGCTGCAAGGAAGCTTTCATTTCCGTTATACGGAGTATAATTTCTTATAATAAAATCTCTGACATTAATATGTTTTTGCCAGTTGCCACTTGTGAATTCCATAACAAGCTCCTATCTCCGTCATCATAAGGATGAAAAGCATCAGAATCTGATGACAGATTGAATTCTGATGTAATTCTTATGTTTTTATTCTACACTATATTAAAGTAATAAATGAATTACCTCAGCAAGTCGAAAAAAGCCTATACTTTTTGGATTTTTTCGAATTAATAAATATTAATTCATTTGTTATTTTAGTATTTTTTACTCGAAATTGCAATATACCAGTTGATATTTATGATGCTTGCAATGTAGAATTTTGATACATCAAAGTTAAAAATTATTATATATATTAAACTAAAGCTTTGTTATATTATAGTTTACATTGGTTGATAATAATATCTTGACATATTATGCTATCAGTTGTATACTGTTGTTAACAAGCCGATTGAATTTATAACATCAAGATTCGCAAAGAAAGGATGCCATGTAATGATTCATCATAACACATTTTCGGGACAATCTCAAGTGTTAAAATATATAGAAGGAAATAATTAAAAATCATATTACTTTTGTAATGCTTCCACACCCCAAAACTGGTGTGGAAAATTTTATTTTCTTTGATTAAAAATTTTAACTTTACTCCTTATAGTAATCAGAGAGGAGCGATACCGGCATGGATAAGCAAATTGCAGACAAATATTTTGGCGAGATATATGACAAGTCATATAAGGAGCTCAGTACCTACGTAATCGCACGGATCAAGAATGTTGATGATGCTAAGGATCTGCTACAGATAACATATACTTCATTTTACAAGCGTCTGCTTAATAAAGGTGCGATTCCGTTCGAAAACGCTGTACAGTACCTGAAAACTACGGCAAAGCATGAGCTGGGTAGGCACTATGGCTATCTGAACAAGCAAGCTATAACAGTTTCAATCGACGACGAGGAAAAACCTCAGGATGTACTTGAGGAGCTTGCCGGCGACAGCTTTGAGGACAGCACACTCGATGAGCTGCTGCTGAGCGATATCTGGAAATACATCAAAGGCAAGGACAGCCTGACCTACCGCATTTTTGTACTGCGGTATTCGTTTGACTTGTCGCTGCAGGAAACCGCTGACCGGCTTGAATTGCCGCTTTGTGCAGTTTCAAACAGAATCTACCGCACTCTTGATGAGTTAAGAATTAAATTCAATGAAGGGAGTAAAGACAATGCTGAACCACAACGACTTGAAAAAAGCCTCGGTTAATTTCGATTTTGACAAGGAGTCATTGTACTCGGACATAATAAAAGCAACAGAAAATAAAAAAACATTATCATTCAAACGCCGAATCAGAGGACTTATAACCGCGACTTTGATATTATGCATTATGTTAACCGGCTGCTTCACCGCATATGCAGTTTCACCAGAATTCCGCAACACTATCAACCTCTGGTTCTTAGGCGGAGAGAAAACCGATGAAATACCCGAAGGATTCACACCTATATACACTGTTGAGGATCTCGACAATATCAGAAACAATCTCAAAGGCAACTATATTCTGATGAACGACTTATACTTCGAGGACAGCGACTTTGAGGAAGGTGGCAGGTTAGAAGGCGGCTGGAAACCGATCGGGGGAGGTATTACTCAAATAAACTATACGAAAGATACAAATATATTCACTGGCATATTAAATGGTAATGGTTACATTATTTATAATTTGCGATATAATACAGAAAGTAATTATATAGGGTTGTTTGGTTATACTATTAATTATACTCAATCGGTAAACTTAGAAGAATCAACCGCAGATGAATTTGATTTATATAAAGGTCTGATAATGAATCTCGGAATATCCGGAGCAACTTTGGATATTAAGCTTAGCAATTATTATAAAACCGAAAATCCATTCAGCTATTATTCTATTGGACTTATCGCTGGAAGGGGAAGTTATTTTGCAGGATGTTTCATTGAAGATTCTGAAATAAATGTGCATCTTTCAAATGTCAATGTTGGCACATTTAAATCAGTAACTAGCTATACCGCACAAATAGGTGGGATATGCGGCAATGCTCATTTAATCGATAGTTGCTATTCTGATGTTGCAATTAATATAATAAGTGATAATCATGTTGTTGACGAACAATCTACCTTATATGTTTCAGGTATGTGTTCAAATAGTGCAGCAATGTTAACTTCAATTGATGCAAGCAAAATAAATATAGATGCTGAAGAAAACGTTATTATAAAAGATATAAATAATAAAAAAGATTATTTTATTCCCGTTTTGATTAGTAAAGATAATTTTGAGATGATTATAAATAAAATTAGAGCAGAAAGTCAATATGATGCTGATAAATTTCAAGCATATTATGTTTATGTTACCCCTTCAACAGATTTATCTGTATATACAGCAACTAAATATAATTTATACACATTAGAAATTGATTCTGAATCTTATCTTCTTGATCCACGGGCAATTCCTGCAGAAATTATAAGACTTGAAAAGATACTTACAAAGTTTCTTTTAGATGAATACACTGTTGATGAAATTAAAGCATTTGGCAAAGGTACTATTGTTGGTGTCAAATACTGCTACACTCTTGACGATGATACCATCTACACCGAGGACAGCTTTGAGGGCTTCGACTTCGAGAAGATATGGAAGATTGTTGACGGAAAACCCAGGCTTAGAATATTCGATTAACCCATACCTCAATAATTTTTGCCAAAAGCGTCAGGATATTTTCCCTGACGCTTTTGGTTGTTTTTGCCGAAAAGATAACTTAAACTTTGTATAATATTATATAATAATACCCCTTGACACATTATACTATGCGGTGTATAATATAACACAAAAGGAGGCATACAAAATGGATGTGCAATTGAAACGGGGATTGCTTGAGGTCTGTGTTCTTTCAGTGTTGAAGAATAGCGATTCCTACGGCTACCAGATCATCAAGGATGTATCGTCCTGCATAGAAATTTCGGAATCAACGCTGTATCCGATATTAAAAAGACTTGAAACCAGCAATCATCTTTCGGTCTATTCGGTTGAGCATAACGGACGGCTCCGTAAATACTACAAAATCACTCCGCTGGGTGAGAAAAAAATAATAGAATTCATCGAGGAATGGAAAAGCGTTATGGATGTCTACAACTTTATTAAAGGAGGTCAATGCAGTGAACAAAACAGAATTTCTTAATGCATTAAAAAATAAAATATCAACTCTGCCACAATACGAGATCGACAAATTCATCAATTATTACAGCGAGATACTTGATGATAAAATCGAGGATGGCATGACAGAAGAAGAAGCTGTCGCCGGTCTTGAGGATGTTACCAAAATTGCAGAAAAAATTATGTATGAGATGCCGCTGCCGGTACTTATCAAATCAAGGTTTAATATTGACCAGACTGTTATTACCGTTTTGATAATTGTATTCGGATTTCCGATCTGGTTTCCGCTGCTGATGGCTTCGCTCGGTATTCTATTCGGTATTTACATGGCAATCCTGGGTGTAATCATTGCCTGCTACGCAGTTGTCTTCGGACTCGGGGTTGGTGGTATAGCATCGACTGTGGCAAGTATCTATGCGTTCACGCTAAGCCCAACAACAGGACTGGTGGCACTCGGGGGCGGACTTATCTGCATAGCACTTTCGATTTTTGCTGTATTCCCTGCTATGACCGTAACAAAAGCGATGTGTAAGCTGACAGCATGGATCGGCAGACAAATCAAATCAATATTTATTAAAAAGGAGAAAAAGGTATGACAAGAGGATTGAAAACAGCTCTAATTGTTGCGCTTATACTTTTCGGAATCGGTATTGCCTTGATTGCTGTCGGATTTGCTGTATCGGGTTTTAACTTTGAAAACTTCAGCACAAGACCTGACAGAACCGAAAAAACATATGATACCAATGTTGAAAGTATAAAGGCATTTATTCTTGACGACTCAAATAATTCGATTGAATTCATTGAATCAACCGACAATAAAATCTATATCACTTATTTCGAAAGCGAAAAGGAATATTATAATATTGAAAAAAGCGACAGTGGAACACTTTCGATGGAATTCATATCTGAGTTGAAGTGGTTCGAATACTTTGTTTTCAATTTCAGCTTCGAATCTACAACGATAACAGTATCGCTTCCATCAGAATTTAAGGGAAGTATTAATGCAAAAACCAGTAATGGCGGCATAACTATGACCGAACTTGCAGTCTCCGATGATGTCAGACTGAGAAGCTCAAACGGAACCGTCGAAGCGACCGGTGTTGATATCACAGGTGATCTTGATGTGCATTCTTCAAACGGCAAGCTGATCCTCACCGATATTACAGCAGACAATATTATCGGTGATACAAGCAACGGAAAAGTTGATGCAAAAAACCTGACTGCAGCCGAAGATATCGAGCTTGAAACAAATAATGGCAGTATTTATATTACAAAGATCAATGCAGACGAACAAATAATTCTTAAGACATCAAACGGAAGCATCAAAGGTTCAATCATTGGCGACCGTAGGGATTTCGAAATAACAAGCCACACTTCAAACGGTCATAACAATCTGCCGGAAGATCAAAGCGGTGGTGATATATATCTTGATGTAAGAACCTCAAACGGCAGCATCGATATTGACTTTGTAGATTAACATAAAAAAATAAATTGGCAGTGTCTTAACCGGCACTGTCTTTTTTATTTGAACAAATCGGGTTTAGGATTACGGTATTTTCTGAAAACATACCATACAAACTGAGCAATAAGGCTGATACCTAACCCGAACAGATAGATGAAGAAAAGCGACATTAAACCCGCGAGATCACCCCAGCCTGCCATATCGGCATTAAATATTGAAAGCATATAACCGAACCCGATAAACAATGAAATATAATAAATCACCAATGCTATCTTCAGCCTGAAAAGGCTGAGAAGCGCTGCAGGTATTGCGAATATCAGCGACAGTATTGCAAAAGCGAGCAGATTTTTGCCTTGGATATCCTTTAGCAACACCCATTTTGTTTCTGAAAACAGTATAATAAATGAAGCAAGTAATGTAATTATGCCCGGAACCCAGAAAAATTTATAATTGTATCTCTTCATAATGCAGACTCCTTTGATTTTACAAATGTGATATACATTTTACCAGTATTGACATAAATGACTTTCGGGAGTATAATAACTATCGGAATAATTTAAAATTTTTAATGTAACATTTCACGCTTGTAAAAAGTATTATTTATATTATTTATTATATACTCAAACATGAGGAATTAATTATGACAGAAAAAATAAAAAAACTATATAACGAACACAGAAGTCTGATATTGGAATTTATCAGATATTGTTTTGTCGGCGGAACAGCATTTGTGTTTGATTTTTTAGCTTATTGGGTTTTAATAGATATTATATTTGTTCCATGGTTAGGACAAGCCTACATAGACAAATACTATTATCCTTATGCTATTGCAATTACGGTTGGATTTATCATTGGATTGATTATAAATTATGTATTATCCATACTTTGGGTTTTCACAACCCAAAAACAACAGGAACAAGGTAAAAATGCACGTGCTTTCTGGATTTTCACCATAATCGGTATAATCGGTTATGGCTTAAAGCAGCTGCTCATGTTTATTGGTGTTAATCTGCTTGGAATAGATGATATCTTATTCAATATGATCGCAGCCGGTATCGTTTTAATATGGAACTACCTTGCAAGGAAAATTATTGTTTTTAAGAAATAAAAGCTTTCTATATTTTTGAAAGGAAATACTTTAATGAGTAATAACGAAAAATACGCTGTTATTATCGGCGCAGGTCCTGCGGGTCTGACTGCCGCATACAAGCTTCTCAAGGAAACCGACTACATACCGGTAATAATCGAAGAATCGGATAATATCGGAGGTATTTCGAGAACCGCTGTTCATAACAACAACCGTATGGATATAGGCGGTCACAGATTCTTTTCCAAGAGTGATGAGATCATGAATTTCTGGATGGTGCTGATGCCGTTGCAGGGGCAGCCTGCATATGATGACAAAAAGCTCGGAGTTGAAAAGAAGCTTGCTGAGGGTGGCCCCGATCCCGAAAAAGAAGACAGGGTATTTCTTATCAGACGCAGAGTATCCCGCATATTCTATCTTCGTAAATTCTTCGATTATCCGATCAGTATAAAACCCGAAACCATTAAAGCGATGGGATTTGCCCGCACAATGAAGGCGGGATTCGGTTATGTCCGGGCAGCCATATTCAAACTCAAGGAAAATTCACTTGAGGATTTTTACATAAACCGCTTCGGCGTTCCGCTTTACAAAATGTTCTTCAAAGACTACACGGAAAAGGTATGGGGTATCAGTCCAAGCAAGATTTCAGCCGACTGGGGCGCGCAGCGTGTCAAGGGATTGTCATTAATGAAAGCTGTTTGGGCAATTATATCAAAACCGTTTAAAAAAGGCAATTCGAAAAATGTCGAAACCTCACTTATCGAAGAATACTACTATCCTAAAAAGGGCCCAGGTCAACTCTGGGAAACCCTTGCCGGTGAGGTTGAGGAACTCGGCGGTAAAATTATAATAAATACAAAGGTTGTCGAAGTTAAATGCGAAAACAATAAAATTACCGGAGTTGTTGCTGAAAACAAAGACGGTGTTAAGGCAACACTCTCTGCCGAGATTTTCTTCTCCACAATGCCTGTTAAGGACCTGGTTGCCGCCATCAACATGCCGGTACCCAAGGATGTTGCAGAAATAGCATCAAAGCTTCCCTACCGTGATTTTATTACGGTCGGTCTTCTTGTAGATAAACTCCTGATTGAAAACAAAACAAAAATGAAAACTCTCGGAAATATCGTTCCCGACTGCTGGATTTATGTTCAGGAACGCGATGTTAAGCTGGGCAGAATACAGATATTCAACAACTGGTCGCCATACATGGTTGACAAGGTTGATGACAAGGTGTGGATCGGTCTTGAATACTTCTGTAACGAAGGTGACGATCTCTGGGATATGACAGATGAAGACTTCATCAACTTTGCAATCGATGAGCTTGTTAAAATAAACATTATCAACCGCTCTGATGTCAGCGACAGTGTCAGAATCCGTGTCAAAAAAGCATATCCCGCTTATTTCGGTACATACAAACAATTTGATAAGGTGAAGGACTATCTTGATACCTTCGACAACCTCTACTGCATAGGCAGAAACGGTCAGCACAGATACAATAACATGGACCATTCTATGCTTTCGGCAATGGAAGCTGTAAAAGCAGTAAAGGGGGAGAGTGACAAAAACGCAGTCTGGAATGTAAATACAGAGGGTGAGTACCATGAAAAGAAGTAGAATATGGATCCTTTGCGGCATTGCTCTATTGTTGTCTGTCGTAATTGAACTGTTTCTTTTCAATTCATCGTATTTTACACCAATATTATCAAACCTGAAGGTTATTGATATCGATATATCTGAAGCCGAATGCGGTCAGAGTATATATTATACCGAAAATAACGTATTGTATGTAAGTGAAAACGGAACTGTAACCTTTTATAACCTTGATGTTTCAACACGTTATGTACGAATTTATGCAACCGGAGATAAAAAACTCGCATCCCTCGATATTTATACAACTGACGATAACTCATCACAGCTGTTCGTCAAAACGGGCAAATACTATTTTTCTCCCGATACACCCGATTCAATGGTTTTTGGAGTATATTCGCAGGGTGCAATTCATGACCTTCAGCTCCGGTTTGATTCAAGCTGTACCGGGATGCGTATAAACAGAATTGTAATTAACCAAGGCAGAAATTTCAACTTTAATATAATCAGATTCATCATTACCCTGTTAATTCTGCTTGCTGTTGCGGTTATTATCAACTTCAGACTTTGGAAAAAGGATTTTGATTATCAGAATAAGAAACATAATACAGCAATTTCAGCATTGGTGTTATTCCTCTTAATGATATCAGCGTTGGTCTCACAAGTGGGCGGTCCGCTTGTTCACGAATACCCTCTCAAGGGTGATTATGAAACCTATGGCAATTACATACAACAAACCGACGCATTTATAAAAGGGCAGATTGAACTCGATTTAGCTGTACCGACTGCTCTGACTCAGCTTGATGATCCTTACGACAGAAGCCAGCGTTGGGGAATCTCGATGAGTTGGTTATGGGATAAGGCATTATATGACGGTCATGCCTATTCATATTTCGGGATTGCACCTGTTGTACTCATTTACTATCCCTTCTATGCATTGACAGGCTATATGGCATCGGATATACTGGTATGCACCATACTTGTGATGGCGGCGATAATATTTCTCTGCCTGCTGTTGCGTGAGATAATAATCAGATTCAATATAAGGGTCAATTTGTTGTTGCTACTTCTCGGTATGACAACCGCTGTATTTGGAGGAATGATCTTTCTTCTGCAGTCAAGCGCAAACTTTTATACTGTTGCGGTTATTTCGGGACTCAGCTTTTTGTTTGGATTCATGTACTTTGCATTCAGAGCATGCAGATGCAAAACTTATCCGGCACGTTATATATTGTTTGCTCTGTCGGGACTGTATTTCGTTTTCACAATCGCTTCCCGCCCTAATATGGCATTATATATACTCGGAATACTGCCACTTTTCGTTGCAGTGTTGATGGAAAAGGAAACGAAGCTGTCTCAACGTTTAATGGCTGCAGCTATATTCACTCTGCCGCTTGTATTCGGCGGTGCCGCAATTATGTGGTATAACTCAGTCAGGTTCTCGTCACCCTTTGATTTCGGCAACAATTATCAACTGACGGTCAGCAATGTCAAGTACAATACTATTAAACTTTATCTGATACCCCAGACAATATTCCACTACTTCCTTCATGCTCCGAAAATAATCGAACGATTCCCGTATCTCTATATGCCGGCAAGAAACCTTGAAAACTACAGAACATATGTATATCTCGGTCAAAACATGGGTGCATTCTGGTACCCTGCAACCTTAGGTATATTTGCAATTCCGGGTATACTGAAGAAGAAAGACAAGGTTAAAATTTTTGTATATACAATACTCATTGCAATAGCATTATTACTATCATTCCTTGATATGTGCCTTGCGGGTGTTCATGTGCGTTATACAGCCGATATAATACCAATTCTGGTATTGGTCGGGATCTGTATTCTGCTTGAATTATCGGGAAAAAAGCATAGGGTTTTCGGAACGATCGTAACAATTATACTCTGTGTTATGACAATAACAATAGGATTCGCATTTATATTCGATAATGAAGTGCATAATATGCTGCATAACATACCCGGTATCTTCAGTATTTTCGCAAAGCCATTTATTTAATGATCAAATATAAATAAATTCAGGTACAGTTTTCAGACTGTACCTGTTATTTTTTGTGTTTAACCTTATGTTTCTTCTGACGTTTCGTTTACCGATGGGATTGTGCTTTCGTTTACCCTCTCTGATGTTGATGGAAATTTACCGACAAAAGTAAGCGGTTCCTGAGTTAACATTACCGTGTATTTATCCTTCTTTTCATCAAACTCAACAACGATGCCTTTCATATAATTATCAATAAATTCAAGTGGTATATAATAGTCATCGCTTTCAAACAATACCGGTGAGGTTAAGCGGTAGGATGAGCCGCCAATATATATAAGGTCAGAATTGCGATAAAAAGCTACATAATCGATGCCGGAGCTCATGATCAATGTGATTTTATTGTTGTCCCCTGTCAAAACAAAGTTGCATAAGTTATCAAGCTTTTCATATGGTATATATAGAATGTTGTCTTTATAAATCACATCTGCGTTCAATTTTATTGTATTTTCTTCATCAACTATTACTTCAAGATAATCAACCTGCTCAGTTTTGGTACTGTTTTTTAACGAAAGTACAATAAAACCTGAAAAAGCAAGACTAATCAGAACATAAAAGGTCAAGAATATTATTAGCTTAACAGTAAAGAATTCGCGTTTTCTTCTTTTTCTTTCTTCAATTATCCTCTTTTGACGTGGAGTAATTTGTTTGCGAACCGAATGTGCTGTTTGTGAAGCCGGTGTCTGACGCTTATTCCGGTTTTCCGGTCTGACTTTATATTTTACGGGTTCATTTTTCGTACTTTGAGGTGATCGTTTGTGCTGCGGAATTGCAGACTTTTGAGGCGGTTGTTTCACTACCGGTTTTTTCTGTGGTATCTGATCATTACCGCTTCGCTTACCGTTCAAATGATTGCACCTCCATTCCATATTTTATGTCTTTGGATTCAGTATAGCATACAATTTACCATTATGCAAACTATAATTTGAACTTTTCAAAAATAATTTCATAAACTATACTATATAAAACTAATAAATGAATCATAATTTTATCATTCGAAAAAATCGAAAAGCATCATCTTTTCCCGAATGACTTAGAAAATTCATATGTTAGTTTTATATTGGAAAACAACCCATACATAGGTTCACTGACTGACAAAAAATTAATGAATATAATGAAGGGAGGAGCATGGCATATAGTTTTCATAAAATCATTCAAGCATTGCCATGCAGCTGATTATGACAAGCAGATTTACCGAAAATGCAAAAAAGGTATTAGAAAACTCTCTGTTGATTGCGAGAAGTCTTGGTCACACATATGTCGGCAGTGAACATCTGCTGCTCGGTATTCTCAGTGAACCTGCTTCGACTGCAGCAAAGCTTCTGACAGAACGCGGAGTTACTCTCGATAAGATTCGTGTCCGTGTTATAAAGCTTGTCGGTAGCGGTAGTGCAAGCAATGTTGCTGCTTCCGATATGACACCGAGATGCAAGCAAATATTAAAACGCGCAGCTGACGAATCAAAGTCTCAGATGCAGTGTTACATCGGTTCGGAACATATCCTGATGTCATTACTTCAGGAGGATTGCGTAGCTTCAAAGTTGATTTCAGCAGAAGGAATCAAGTTGACTGAACTATATCTTATGCTTGACGGCATGATTTCAAAAGGTAGCTATGATGCAGGCTGTGTAAGACTTCGTGACGAAGAACGGACTCCCTTGCTGAATAAACACGGCAGAGATATAACTAAGCTTGCGATTGAAGGACTGCTTGATCCTGTTATAGGCAGAAACAATGAGGAGGAACGGATTATCCAGATATTGCTTCGACGCACAAAAAATAATCCCTGTCTTATAGGCGAAGCGGGTGTTGGAAAAACTGCTGTTGTCGAAGCTGTTGCACAACGGATTGCCGAAGGCCGTGTTCCGCCCAGCTTGATGAATAAAAGACTTGTATCGCTCGATATATCTGTTGTTGTTGCAGGAACAAAATACCGCGGTGAGTTTGAAGAACGAATGAAAAATATTATATCTGAGGTAAAAGCAGACGGTGAGGTTATACTCTTTGTGGATGAAGTTCATACCTTGGTAGGTGCGGGAGCTGCCGAAGGTGCTGTTGACGCTTCCAACATACTCAAACCGGCTCTTGCAAGAGGTGAAATCCAGCTAATCGGTGCAACAACCCTTACCGAATATAAAAAGAGTATCGAAAGAGACGGAGCATTGGAAAGACGCTTCCAGAGTGTGATGATAAATGAACCGACAGAATCGGAATGTCTTGAAATACTCAAAGGCATCAGACAAAAGTACGAACAGTTCCATAATGTACTAATTGCCGACGAAGCACTTGAAGCAGCCGTAAGGCTTTCATCATGCTGCATCGGCGACAGGCATCTCCCCGACAAGGCGATTGATTTAATTGATGAAGCTGCTGCAAGCCGTAACTCAATGATTTTCGGAAAGAAAACTGTTTTTGTTTTAAGTGAGATAGCCAGGCAAAAAAATGAAGCTCTCAGATACGCTCAATTTGACCGTGCCGCAAGGTTGAGGGATGAAGAGTTTGCATTAAAAACCGTATCTGAGGATCCGAAGGATGAAGTTCAAATTGTCAAAGCTGAAGATATTAGGAGGATAATTGAACAGAATACCGGTATTCCATGCAACACAGACGAAAAAGAACGCGAAAAGCTTTTAACCCTTGAAAACGAGTTGTCAAAATCGGTAATAGGTCAGCCGGTAGCTATCTCTGCACTTGCTTGTGCCATCCGCAGATCGAGAACAGGTCTTAGCGATGAAAGCAGGCCTGTCGGTTCGTTTTTATTTCTTGGTCAGCCTGGGGTTGGTAAAACCGAAACCGCTAAGGCTCTCGCAACAGTTCTTTTCGGAAGGAATGACAGGTTGATTCGTTTCGATATGTCTGAATTCAGCGAAAAGCACAGTATATCTAAGCTGATCGGTTCGCCGCCCGGATATGTCGGCTACGGTGAAGGTGGAAAGTTGACAGAAAGAATCAGGCACTGTCCTTATTCGGTTGTACTGTTCGATGAAATTGAGAAAGCTCACTGCGATGTTACAGCTCTGCTTCTTCAGATACTCGATGAAGGTGTTTTATCTGATGCAATGGGTAAAACTGCATCTTTCCGCCATTCTATAATAATTATGACCTCTAATATTGGCAGTAATAAAGCTACAGTTGGTTTTAATAATTACGATGGCAACGAGAAGGAGCTAAAAGAGCTGTTATCACCTGAGCTTCTGAGCAGAATTGATGAGATTATCCACTTTCAACCACTCGATAAAGCAGCTTTGATTCAGATTGCATTGTCGCAAGCACATAAGCTGCGTCAAAGACTTGCCGAAAAAGGTATTTACGAAGAAATTCCGGATGATATAACGATTGCAATTGCCGAAGAATGCGTTGGCTTTGGTGCAAGAGAGTTGAAAAGCAGGCTCAGAAGGCAGATTGAAAATAACCTGGCTACAAAATTAATCAGTATTTAAGTAGTGTTTATGTGATATAACTATTTCTCATAAGAAACAATAGATAAAATTCTGCGAAAAAGTCCTTATATCATAAACTTTTCCTTGAATTTTATCACTGCTTCTAAATCGAATTAGTATAAGTTGATAAAAATATTGTAAAATGCAAATTGGGTATTTCAATTTGCATTTTTTTATGCTATACTTTTATTCGTGAAAAATGCACTATCCACTGATTCAGCAGTAAAATAAGGAGGATAATTTGTCCGGTTCTTTTTAGGGCAATAATAAAATATTATGTTTGATATTTTTTCATTGTTGACAATGATCGGCGGTCTTTCGCTTTTTCTTTTTGGTATGACAGTGTTAAGTTCGGGGCTTGAAAAATTGTCCGGTGGCAAGCTTGAAAAACTCTTGGAAAAGCTATCCGGAAATTTATTCAAAGGTGTTCTTCTCGGAACTGTTGTAACCGGATTGATACAAAGCTCATCAACAACAACCGTAATGGTTGTCGGTTTTGTTAACTCGGGAATTATGAGGCTCAAACAAGCCGTCGGTGTTATTATGGGTGCCAATATCGGTACAACAATAACAGCATGGCTTCTCAGTATTATAGGACTTCAAAGTGATAATATAATAATCAAATTTTTAAAACCATCTTCTCTGTCAACAATTGTCGCTGCTATAGGTATTATTCTTTATATGTCAAGCAAACGTGAAAAACGCAGGTCTGTAGGTCAATTAATGCTCGGTTTTTCAGTTCTTATGTTTGGTATGATGACTATGTCGAATGCTGCCGGTATTCTTGCTGAAAATCCCAAACTTGCTGAAATATTCACTATGTTCTCAAATCCGATATTTGGCATTCTTGCAGGTATTTTGGTTACTGCACTGATACAATCATCTTCAGCCTCTGTCGGTATCCTGCAAGCGCTTTCTGCAACCGGTGCAATAACCTTCTCCAGCGCATTACCAATAATAATGGGGCAGAATATCGGAACATGTATAACAGCTTTGTTATCAAGTATAGGTGCATCGAAAAATGGTAAACGTACTGCGATGATACACCTATATTTTAACCTTATAGGTACAATAATATTTATTATTCTCGCATATACAATTAATTCAATTGTCCACTTTGCTTTCTGGAATGAGAATGTTAATCCCCTGACAATTGCAGTCATTCACTCAATATTTAATATAACCAGCACTATATTATTACTTCCCTTTGCTAAGACGCTTGAGAAGCTGGCAATTCTTACAATTAAAGATAAAGAAACCAAAAAGGTTGAGAAAAAACAATCGCTTCTTGATGAACGTTTTTTGCAGTCTCCATCATATGCAATATCTCAATGTGTAAATACAGTTAATGACATGGCAAATAGCGCTATTGAAAACTATCAAGCTTCATATAATCTTATAAAACAGTACAGTCCTTCAGATTTCGAAGCTATCGTTGAAAAAGAAGATAAAATCGACCTTATGGAGGATGCACTCGGTACATATCTGATTAAACTTACCGACATCGATCTGACATTAAACGAGTCTAAGCAGGTTTCAAAACTTCTGCATTCTATCTCCGATTTTGAGAGAATTGCAGATCATGCAATGAATATTGCTGATCTTGCTCAGTCAATGAATAAAAAAAGTATTATATTTTCAGAAAAAGCTCAAAGAGAACTTCAAATTTTCAATAATGCCGTCGAGGAAATTCTCGGTCTTGCGTCAGTGGCATTCAGAAGTGATGATTACGAAATCGCGACAATGGTTGAACCTCTCGAAGATATAATCGACATGATTTGTACCGAGCTGAAGAATCAACATATCAACAGACTGCGTACCGGTGACTGTACAATTGATGCGGGTATAGTTTTCCTTGATCTGCTCAATGATTTTGAAAGAATTGCCGATCACTGTTCTAACCTTGCTGTTTATGTTATCGAACTTAAGGATGAAAAGCTGGATGCTCATAAATACTTAAAATCCATGCATGCCCAGACTCCTGTAGCATATACTCAGCTTGCTGAACAATTTAAGCAAAAATACTTTGATAAATTAGGAGAGGCAGTCTGAAATAACTCTTTCAGACGACGAGTTTTATGCTTTTAGGCATAAAGTATTGCCGAAATTTCGTAAACGCTCCCAAAAAACATCAGCTATCCTAAGAAAGGATGTATAATAAACTGAAAAAAGCTATTTGTATACACGATATCTCATGCCTCGGTCGCTGCTCGATGCAAGTTATAACACCAATGCTTTCTGTTTTAGGTGTTGAGCCTTGTGTTCTTCCTACTGCCCTGCTTTCGACTCATACAGGTGGTTTTGATGACTTTACATTCCTCGATCTGAGCGATGAGATGATAAAAATACTTAATCACTGGAAGCAATTGAATTTAGAATTTGATGCGGTTTACAGCGGTTTTCTTGCAAATGAAAAGCAGATTGATATTGTAAACAACGCAATTGATGACTTTGGTGAACAGCTGGTGCTTGTAGACCCTGTTATGGGGGATAACGGTCATGTTTACTCAACCTATACCCCTCTGATGTGTGAGCGGATGAAATATTTAGTCAGCCGAGCTGATATAATAACTCCTAATGTTACGGAAGCATATATTCTGGCAAACCGACCGCACAATGACAAGCCGGATATTGATGAGCTGAAAGACATTGCTGCCGAACTCGGTGATATGATACAGACCAAACATAAATACTCAGCTGTCGTTATAACCGGTATTCATAAAGCGGATCAAATTGGCGCATTAATTTATGACCGTAAAAGCAATAATTTCGATTTTGTTTCAGCTCCGAGATGTGACTGCTTTTTCCCTGGTACGGGCGACATATTTGCATCGATTCTGCTCGGAAAAATTCTTAATGATGAAAACATAAACATAGCTGCGAGAATTGCTGTCGACTTCATCTCCGAAACCTCTTTTTACACCCGTAAAGCCGGAACACCAACAAGAGACGGACTTGAATTTGAAAATCAACTATATAAATTAAACCAATAACGATTCTATATTAAACTAACAAATGAATTGTGATTTTATTAATTTGAAAAAGTCCAAAAAGTATAGGCATTTTTCAAATTGCTGTAATAATTCACTTATTAGTTTTATATAACACAAAAATTAAGTTAACAGTAGTGAGGTTATTATGAGAACAAACGAACTGATTGAAAAAATTGAAGCTGGAGACTTTGATAAGAATTTTTTCAAGCTTTATAATGATAATATTGAATATGTCAGAAGCAGATACATAAAAACAATCAACAGTTTCACTTCGATTTACGGTGAAGATGATGTGTTATTGTTTTCGGTTCCCGGCAGAAGCGAAATCAGCGGCAACCATACCGACCATAATCACGGTAAAGTAATTGCTGCTGCCATTGATCTTGACATTATTGCTGTAGTTGCAAAAAGAGACAGCGACATTATCCGGATTACCTCGGAGGGTTACAAGGAAGATTATGTAATCGCCGCGTGTCTCAGCTCCAATAAGTTCAAGAAAGGTACATCTACTGCTCTGACAGCCGGGATGTGCGCTTTTTTCAAGCAAAAAGGTTATAAATACGGTGGTTTCGATGCATTTACAACATCACAGGTTCTGACCGGCAGTGGGCTGTCATCATCTGCGGCCTTTGAGGTTATGGTTGGCAACATCTTTAATTTTCTGTATAATGACGGCGCGGTTTCTGCAGTTGAGATAGCAAAAATCGCTCAACAATCTGAAAATGTTTATTTCGGAAAGCCTTGCGGGCTGATGGACCAGACCGCTTGTGCAGTCGGAGGATTTGTTGCCATCGACTTTAAAGATCCCGAAGAACCGATTGTTGTAAAAATCGATAAAAGCCTTTCTGATTACGGATATACTCTTTGCATTACAAACACAGGCGGGAACCATGCCGACCTGACAGACGATTATGCGTCGGTACCCAAAGAAATGAAGGTTATTGCCGAACATTTCGGAAAAGCTGTTCTCAGAGATATCGATGAAAAAGAATTTTATTTACATATACCAGAGCTGCGTAAAGCATATGGTGACCGTGCAGTATTGCGTACCATACACTTTTTTAACGAAAACAAACGTGTATCGATGCAAATATCCGCACTCGACCTTGGTGATATCGACACCTTCCTGGCACTTGCAACCTCATCAGGTGATTCATCCTTTAAATATCTTCAGAATGTATATACAACCAAAAACCTTTCCGAGCAGGGATTATCGCTTGCGCTTGCGCTCAGCGAAGGATATAAATGCAGAGTTCACGGGGGTGGTTTTGCAGGGACGATCCAGGCATTTGTACCACGTGAAAAGGTTAACGAATATAAGTCTAAAATCGACGGTGTTTTCGGCAAAGGCAGCTGTAGTGTATTATCTGTCAGAAATTACGGTGCTATAATGTTGAGTGAGTCAGGAATTTCTGTCCCTCCGACAGAATAATAAAGGAGTATCGCAAGTTGAAAGAATATCAGAAATTAGCTGTAATACTATTCGGATGGGCAATACTGTCGTTTGCAGTATATATCCTTTTAATTATGTTTGAAGTGATATGGGGGCCTGTAATTTACCTGTCTGTTGCAGGTGTTTTAGTTCTTACATATATAATACGCAACAAAGGTTTTAAAACAGAAAAGCCAGCATGGGATGCACCTGAGAAAGAGAAGAAAAGGTATTTGCAAAACAAATATCTGCTGCTTTTTGCTCTACCCTTAATATTGGTTGCTATGATTGACATTCTGCTGCTGTCCTTTGGTCTGAACCTTGCATTGCTCTTTACACAAAATAATAGCTGAAAGGGATTTTACATGATTGATGTTGAAGCATATACGCTGTTCTCCGGATCCAGCGGTAATGCTACATATATAAAAAGCGGACACGATGAATTTCTGATTGATGCCGGTGTTTCGTGCCGTGCTATAAACGAAGCTCTAGGCAGACTTGGCAGTTCTCTCAGTAAAATCAGAGCTATATTCATCACGCATGAACATACTGATCATATTAAAGGACTTGAAACAATATCAAAAAAATATAAAATACCTGTCTTTATAACAAGTGTCAGCGCAAAAACTTTATCAAATTATAATTGTTATGTCGGAGGATGTATTATAAACAACGAAATCGGTGATAAGGTATATCTTGATGATACTGTAATTGAAACAAATGAAACTCCGCATGATTCGCTCAGCTGCACCTGCTTCCGCATAACACTTGCAAACGGAACTAAGCTCGGTTATGCAACCGATATTGGGAAGCTGTCTCAAAGCGTAAAGGAAAATCTTCTTGGCTGTGATTACATTGTAATCGAGTCAAACCACGATGTACAAATGCTTAAATGCGGTGCGTATCCATATTATCTGAAGCAGAGGATACTATCTGACAGAGGGCATTTATCAAATAAAAATTGTGCAACATATCTTCCCTCTTTAGTTGAAGCAGGAGCGAAATGCATAGTGCTTGCTCATCTAAGCAGAGATAACAACAGGCCTGATATCGCATTTTCGGAAAGCCGCCTGTCTCTGAACACTGCCGGAATACGGGTTGCGATGAAGGATGTTGACGGTGATATAACGCTGCGAATAGCCCAGCCCTGCGAACCGGTAAAGATAATTTATTGAATGCAATAATAACAAGATGATCATAATCTATAATAATTTAAAGTGACATTTGTATAAAAACAAATATACCCGCTGAGAATGTGCTTCTTTCAGCGGGTATCTATTTGCGAAAAATTATGTGTCCATTTTATAACTCTGCCAGCTTTGTTACAGCGACGAAAATATTTGATATCTGATACCAGGTTGCATAATCAACAATACCGGTTACGGGAAGCCTGAATATTCTCTGGAAGGTTTCAACCGATTTCTTTGTCAGCGGTCCGTAGATGCCGTCAACCCTCAGCTTTGGGATTGCGGAATAATTATTTGAGATTGCGTTCAACTGAAGCTGTATGGTACGTACATTTGCTCCTCGTGAACCTACCCTCAGCGGTGTTCCCGGGTATGAGATCGGAACGCCCTCAACCTTTTCGGCATCCAGCAGAAAAATTTCCTGACCGTAATAATATTTCAAAATATTTATCGGTGTATACCCTCTCTGCCCCAGCTCTTTTGAGCCCCATTGCGATAACCAACCCGGACAGGATGATCTCGAGCCATCACAATACTGCGTAAACAGCGGCTGCTTAATATCAGGCTTGGTAACAAAGGTGGTGAATATCTGATCAACTATGTTTGATATATTGCGGTATATATTCCTGCCATAAACAAATGCCTGGTCATATGCGGTTGAATTGGTTATTGTAAAGTAATACCCCTTACCGCGGTACCATTCGGTGTATACTCTGTTTAATGTGAAGGAGATGATCGCCAATACATTCGCTCTTATCGTTGAATCCGGCCAGGTTGAGTAGATTTCACAGCTTGCAACATTCTTTATGTAATCAGTGAAAGGTATCCAGTAATTCGGCGCTCTATTGTTAGTCGGTACCCCTGCATGAACAACAACATATTCAGGCACGACAACCTTAGGCAGCACAACAAATCCCTTGGATTCAGGCAGCGGTTTTACAGATTCCTCGGGAATTTTCGGTGGGAAGGTTCCATACAGTGTATGAGCTTCGATATCAATCGACTCAACCGGTTCTCCGGGGACTTCGAGCGGAAATAAATTAACATTCTGATATGCAATACTGTCGGGTAATATCTGTACTCCCTGTATAATCGCCGGTTTATATCCCTCGAAAACAACACTGACGTCATATTCGCTGTATGGCTGAGGTTCATTCGGCTGTTGCGAATATTCCAGCGGTGGCGCAGGCAGCTCGACAAGCTGAGTCTGACCTGAGATATCTGTTTGTAATTCTTCAATAACCGGTTGTCTTTCGTTAAACAGTGTGATTCTTACTTGCGCATTGTTAATTGGCTTTCCGATATCAGTCGCATAAACCGCAACCTGCAGGCTGCCTATATCAGGTGTATTACTTGAGTTCATATGCTGCTCCTAATCTATATTAAATTAATAAACTGGCTTATACTCATTCGATTTAAAAACGGTGATAAAATTCGAGGAAAAGTCCTTGATTTACGGACTTTTTCGTTGAATTTTTTCTATTGTTTCTTATGAGAAGTAGTATTATATTCAATACATATTATGATAAAACAAACAGATATATTCTATTGTATGTGTACTTTTCGTCCTAAAACCTCATATAATAATATAAAGCTAATAAATAATTATATATTCGAGGTGAGTTATTTGGCTGAGAATTTGTCACAAGAAAAAAAGATGCCGCCATCTCCTGCACCAAATACGATACCTAACTACAGCTCAATTCTGAAGAACTGCAATCCGGATCTACTCTATCACTATTTAGATAAATATATTTATGTTTGGCTCCGCACAAACAGTGCCTTCTGGTTTTATCCGACTGTTATTTATGAGAATACGATTTCGGGTTATGCATGGGATATTTTCGGCTGGCATGAAATCAAATTCAGTCTGGACAATCTGGACAGTTTTTATTAAAAAATATTACCTATTTGGAGAATGCAATGAATTTTAACGACCAAGAAAATGATTTTTTTACTTCACCTAATATAGTTGATTTTATTGTAGAAGACAACGAATATTTCGATAATTATATGAAAGCGCATCCGGAAATAGTTGCAACACATGCTTACCGCGGCGGTTATAAGGTTGCTTATACTGACAGAAAAAATCTTGATGAAGTAATACGTGATCTTGGTCAAAGCTATATCAGCTTATCTGTTGTGTTAGGACTGCTTGACCAACAGGCTCTTGATGCTTCGGGGATAACACAGGTGCAGCAGAAAAATACACTCAATCTAAGAGGTCAAGGTGTTCTAATCGGTATTGTGGACACAGGAATAGATTATACGAATGATGTTTTCAGATATGCTGACGGTTCAAGTAAAATCGTCGGTATATACGACCAGACTGTCATAGGTAACGGCCCGTATGAATTATCCATCGGAACAGAATATACAAGAGAACAGATTAATGATGCACTGAACTCCGAAAATCCTTATTCTATTGTACCTGAGCAGGATACGGTCGGTCACGGTACATTTCTTGCATCGCTTGCCGCAGGCAATGAGGTAGACGATTTTATCGGAGCAGCTCCCGAAGCAGAATTAATTGTAGTCAAGCTCAGAAAAGCACGTCCTTATTATATCGAGAAATATCTTATCCCACCCGAACAGGAAAATGTCTACGAATCATCTACTGTTATTGCAGGTATCGAATACATACTCGGGAAAGCACAGGAACTCAACAGACCGGTTGCAATTTGCCTCGGGTTGGGAACAAATCTGAGCAGTCATAACGGTTTTTCGATTTTTGAAGAGTATCTGAGTCATATCAGCAAGTTCGCCGGAGTATGTCTTTGTATTGCAGGAGGCAATGAAAGCCAGGCAAAGCATCATTTTTTAGGATTTATTGATAAAGCAGAGGACAATCAGAAAATTGAAATTCAAGTCGGAGAAAACTCACAGGATATTTATTTATCGATATGGAACAATGCACCCGACAGACTTTCTGTGGCAATAATGTCGCCAAACGGCGAATTCATAAATCGTATTCCCGCAAAAACAAATACAATCTTTACTGCAAGGCTGACAGATGAAAACTGTGTTGTTATAGTCGAATACACTTTCCCGACACGCGGTATGGGCAGTCAGAATACTGTTGTAAAAATAATTGAACCGACTGCCGGTATTTGGATTGTTTTTGTATACGGGGATATAATTATAGATGGGACTGTACATGCATGGCTTCCTCTTACAGGACTCGGCCCTCCTGATGTTGAATTCGTTTCACCCAATCCAAACTATACTATTGTTGTGCCTGCAACAGCCATCGGTCCTATATGCTGCGGAGCATATAATACATTAAATAACAGCCTATATGAATTATCATCATGGGGTCCTTCAAGAATTTCTATCATGCTTCCTGATTTCGTTTCACCGGGTGTAAATGTTGGCGGTGTCTTTCCTGATGGTTATGGGAAGCTAAACGGTACAAGCGTTGCTTCCGCAATAACAACAGGAGCAGGTGCATTGATGCTGCAATGGGGGATTGTCAAAAAGAATGAAATAGCGATAAGCACCTTTCAGATAAGAGCATATCTTATCAGAGGTTGCAACCGTTCACCCAATACAGAATATCCGAATACTCAATGGGGCTATGGCAGAATGAACCTTCTGCAAAGTTTTAAAATGATGCAAACGAATATATAATATGAGGTGGTGGATTTTTTGAACGGATACAATTCGATAGGTGAATTCATTGATGCACCGAATACTGTTGATTTTATTGCACAGAACAGTGAATACTTCATTGAATATATAAAGGATAAACCATACATATACCCGACCACCGTTCTTACGGGTGGATATCTTGTTTCGTATGTTGACAAGTCATATATTGATGATGTTATAATAGATCTGGGTTCCTCATTTGTAAGCTCAGAGTCGTTTGTATGCGGTCTTATGGGATATCAGGCACTCGAGGCTTCAGGTATTATTCAGGTTCAGCAGCAGCCGTTTCTTGACCTCAGAGGTCAGGGTGTACTGGTTGGCATTGTTGATACTGGTATAGATTATACTCTTGACATTTTCAAATACGAAGACGGAACAAGCAAAATCGTAGGTATTTTCGATCAAACGGTAAGAGGCACTGTACCGTATAATTTGAGTATCGGAACAGAATACACACAGGAAATGATAAATGAAGCGTTAGCTTCCGATAATCCTTATTCTATCGTACCGCAAACGGATACTGTCGGTCACGGAACTTTTCTTGCTTCAATTGCTGCCGGGCGCGAAATTGACAATTTTATCGGTGCTGCACCGGATTCGGAGCTTCTTATTGTCAAGCTGAAAAAAGCCCGATCATATTATCTTGAAAAATATCTGATACCACCCGAGCAGGATAATGTTTTCGAATCCTCAGCAATCATGGTCGGTGTTGAATATATATTAAAAAAAGCACAGGAGCTTGGTAGGCCTGTTGTCATCTGTCTGGGAGTGGGAACAAATCTCGGCGGTCATGACGGATTCACACTTTTTGAAGAGTATCTGAGCAAAATAAGCAGTCTAACCGGAATTTGTCTCTGCACCGCAGCCGGTAATGAAAGTCAGGCAAGACATCATATGCAGGGTACGATTGCAAAAGAGGATGAATCTCAAAACATTGAACTTAGGATCGGAGACAATCCAACTGATGTATATATGACTGTCTGGAATAATGCCCCTGACAGATTATCGGTTTCTATTAAATCTCCAACCGGTGAGCTCGTTGGCAGAGTTCCGGCAAAAACAGGAACGAGATATGAAGCAAAACTGGTTCTCGAACGGGCAACGGTTATTGTTGAATATATTTTCCCGACAAGAGGAAACGGCGGGCAGCTTACTGTTATCAAGCTTATTAGTGCAACTCCGGGTATATGGACAATTATCGTTTATGGTGATCTTATTCTAAACGGTGAATACCATACCTGGCTGCCAATAACAAATTTTATATCGCCTAACGTAGAATTCCTGACACCCAATCCCAACTACACTATTGTTGTTCCCGGAACTGCGATCGGACCCATAACCTGCGGAGGTTATAATTCACTTGACAACAGCTTGTATCCACAGACATCCTGGGGACCGACACGCCTGCCGTCTATGTCTCCCGACTTTGTTGCTCCCGCAGTTGATGTTGAAGGCTATTTTCCAACCGGTATAGGTAGAATGAGCGGTACAAGTGTTGCAAATGCAATTACTGCAGGAGCGGCGGCATTGATGCTGCAATGGGGTATCGTTGAAAAGAATGACATTGCTTTAAGTACCTATCAGATAAGAGCCTATCTGATCAGAGGTGCAACAAGAGCTGAAGGATTAATTTATCCGAATACCCAATGGGGTTACGGCAGGTTGAATTTGATTCAATCCTTCATTCTGATGCGTGAAGTATAAATATATATTAATACATAATTGATAATTCTGTGGAAGGAATGGAATCTGACATGATAGATACGGAACGGTTGAAAGAATTTGTTGATTCTCCGGATACAGTGGCTTTTATAGTACAGAACAGTGTTTATTTTATTGAATATCTTAAAGATAAGCCTTATATATTACCAACGAAAGTATTAACCGGTGACTATTTAGTCGCCTATACAAAAAAAGGTTCTCTTAAAACTGTTATAAGTAATATAGGTTCTTATTTTACAAGCTCAGAATCTATAGTTCTCGGTTTATTAGATAAGCAAGCACTTGAAGCATCCGGAATTATACAAATGCAGCAACAACCGTATTTAAATTTGCGAGGTCAAGGCGTTCTGGTCGGAATAATTGATACCGGTATCGATTATACAAATGAAGTATTTAAATACGAAGATGGTTCAAGTAAGATAAAGGCAATTTATGATCAGACACTTAGAGGTATAGTACCGTATGAATTACCGTTCGGAATAGAATATACTCAAGAGGAAATAAATTCAGCATTGAAATCTGATAATCCTTTATCAATTGTACCCGAAACGGATACTTCAGGGCATGGTACTTTCTTAGCTTCAATTGCTGCCGGTCGTGAGCTTGATAATTTCATCGGAGCTGCACCTGACTCAGAATTGCTTATTGTTAAACTTAAAAAAGCAAGCCCGTATTATTATGAGAAATGGCTTATACCACCAGAGCAGGAACATGCATATGAATCAATTTCCATAATGATAGGTATTGAGTACATATTGAAAAAATCTCAGGAGCTTGGACGGCCGGTTGTAATCTGTATAGGCCTTGGGACTAATCTCGGAGGACATAACGGGTTTTCACTGTTTGAAGATTACTTAAGCGGGATAAGTAAAATAACAGGTGTGTGTATTTGTATTGCTGCAGGTAATGAAAGTCAGGCAAAACATCATACTAATGGATACATAACAGAAACAAATCAAGTACAAAATATTGAGTTAAAAGTCAGCGAAAATTCAAGTGATATTTTTATTAATACATGGAATTATTCACCTGACAGATTATCCGTTTCTATAAGATCACCTACCGGAGAAAAAATAAATCGAATCCCTGTAAAATCAGGAGTTCGATATGAAGCTAAGTTAATTTTAGAAAGATCAACAGTTATTGTTGAATATATCTATCCTACACGAGGACTTGGCGGTCAGGCAACAATAATAAAAATATTAAAACCCACCACAGGAGTATGGATTATCACAATACATGGTGATTATATCGTGAATGGTGAATATCATTCGTATCTTCCTATCACCGGATTTGTTTCACCTGGTGTAGAATTCCTTACTCCGACACCAAATTATACAATTTTAATACCTGGAACAGCAGTTGGAGTTATTACTTGCGGAGCATATAATTCTCTTGATAACACTCTGTTCATAGATTCATCATGGGGTCCCACCCGACTTCCGGCAATGTCCCCCGACCTTGTAGCGCCTGGAGTTAATGTTGGTGGGTTCTATCCGTATGGCTATGGTTTAATGAGCGGAACAAGCGTCGCAGCAGCAATTACTGCAGGAGCTTGCGCTTTGATGCTTCAATGGGGTATAGTTGAAGGTAATGATATTGCATTAAGTACATCTCAAATAAAGGCATATCTGATCAGAGGAGCTACGCGTATAGAAGGTACTATATTCCCCAACACGCAATGGGGTTACGGTAAATTAAACCTTGTACAATCATTCAACGTTATGCGGTAAGATAAATTAATTTTATTAAAAGATAATATATATGAAAATACGAATGTTGTTTACTGTTTTCAAACGATATAATTAAAACATCAATTAATAAAACAGCAGTGATGCGTTCTACATCACTGCTGTATGTTTTTCGAATATACTATCTTGTATTTACGATAAAGGTTAGAATCATAATAAGAATCCAAACAGCTGCAAAATAAAGAGCAATACGCGGTAAAAGCTGGTGTAATTTCTTTTCTTTCAATTCCATCTGTATCTTCAGATTAGCTTCTGCCTGTTCTGCCATTTTGCGTTTTTTTTCAAGCTCGATTTCATTAATATAGTTATTCATTCCGCTCTTGAAGGAAGCTTTGAGAAAATTCTTGTAATTCGGGAAGCTGCCCGGATCATCATTTTCCTGCTTGATAACATTGTCAAAAAAATCCTCATTAATATTTGACAGCTGCCAATCAAGGCTGCGATGACAGCGGCTGCAGCTTGTATCACTTATGATATTTTTCTGACCGCAACAGCATAACCATGCGTTTTCAAATGCTATCGGCAAATTCTTTATAGGAAACTCTTCTTCGATAGCTCTGTAAATATTAACACGTTCGTAGGCGTACTTTTTTTTATCATTCATCTGAGAAAATTTCTTGCCTCGGTAAGATTGTAAACTCTCGAATTTAATTTTTTCTCCGTCCTCAAAGCTTACAGTTATCAACTCAAGCTCGATTCGTTTAAAATAGCTGTCCGGAAGTTCGATATATACTTCATCTCCGAAAATGTCGCCGTGTTCTATAAATGGACGCGGTTTTTCTTTGTGAAGAAATAATTTCTTTTCGTTTTCTTTGTCTTTCTCTATTATTTTTCCTAATGTCTTTTTATCAAAGGAATAAACGAAACTGATTTTTTCATAAGGTATATTAGCATATTGGTAACATAAAAATTTGATTTCAACACTCTTTATTTTTTTCTGTCCTACATTCTGAAGCTTCAAAACAGCATAATAACGATAGGATTCTGTTTCATAGCAAATATAACCGTCGACAAACTCGACCGGGCTGTTCGGGTAAATGAAATCAAAATTCAACGTTTGAAGCGGCATATATATTTTTTGCTTTTCCTGTCTTCTTTTTTGCCCGGGAGTCAACCATGCATCAGTCATATATAGCAAGTTCCTTTCACCAAAACATTCTTTCAATAGTTTCTAAGGTTCCTTTTCGTGTGTATTCATCAACAATCTCAAAAGATTTCCCATTAATATCATGATATCCGCAATTTTGAGCATTTTCTATTCTTTTATATCTTATTTCCAGAATAAACGGCTCGGGGATCGTAAAATATTTCATCGCTGCAATATTTTCACAGGCAGTAATTGTCGCATCATAGATTTCTTCTGTTAGTGCAATAGGGTGCTTGCTTATTGCTGTATTCCAGCCAAGCGATTTCTTTGTCTCAACCGAAACTGCATCCGGAAAATTTACCTTAGCTTGTGCTGATAATGCATCATCGCCTACAACGAGCATCAAGGGGACACCATGCTTACCGGCAAATGCTGAGTCTATATCAATTTCACCAACATTTTTTCCGTTAATTTTCATGTATTGAAATATAGTTGAGGAGTACACATGAGAAAGCGTTGATTTTATTGAATCGTAAGCATGATAACCGATCATAATAATACCACCGAAGGTTTCGTCTATCAAAGGAAAACGGGTACCGCATCCACTGCCGAGAACAATTCTGCAACGTTTGTCGAGTTGTGTATAATCGAGGTTTACACCGCTTCCATGGCAGTCCCATATCCAGACCTCTGAAGCTCCGCAATCAAATAATGCAGCCGCAACCGCATTTGCTTCACGTACTCCCTGTTGTGCGGCAAAGGTTAGTTGTCTTTCAGTGCCGAGTCCCTGCCCGGGAAAGCCGACGACGCAGGCGACACCTTCAAGATCCACACTGATGTAAAACTTTTTACCTTCTATACCCTTCATTTTAATATATGTTTTTCGTATATAATAAACAACACTTTAATTTTATACGAAAAATTCTCCTTCTTAATGTTTGGAAGAGCTTTTCACGAAATTATCATAAGAATTTTAATTCTTCTTTTTCAAGTTGCTTATATATTACCATATAAGAAAAAAATAAGCAATAGATTATCCAAAGGTGTCATCATTCTATCACACATTTTTTACAATAGCTGTATAAAATGTATTTATAGTATACTATATTAAATTAACAAATGAATTGTGATTTTATTAATTTGAAAAAAGCTAAAGAGCATAGGCAATTTTCAAATTGCTGAGGTAATTCATTTATAGTTTTATATGTATAACAAAAACAAGATTCCCTCATCAAGACTCGTTTGTCAGTATAATAAAATTTGTAAATGCGAAATCTGAACATAGTTTTGTTCAACGTTTTATGTATTGGTCAGAATTTTATACATATTGCATAATTACTGCCTTTATTTTTTGTTCAACCTAACATTTATATACATAATGGTTCTTTTTTATAAAAACTCCTTGCAATTTATTTCGACATATGATAAAATATAAATGTAATAAAATTATATTTTATTTAAGGATTATTAAAATTTCACAGAGGTTAAAATTCATGGTTTCAAACTCAGCAGACACACTGGCGAAACTCAAAGATATCCGCGTATTTATACTTGACATGGATGGTACAATTTATCTTGGCGATAAGGTATTATCCGGCTCAAGAGAATTCATCAGCAAAATTAAAAAAAACAGACGAAAAATTCTTTATTTTACTAATAACGCATCAAAATCCAAGTCGATCTACCTCGATAAGTTGAAACGTTTGGGTTATGAAGTCGAATTGTCAGATATTGTTACAAGCGGTGATGTTACTATTGATTTCATAAAATCCAATCACCCCGGACAAAGCGTATACCTTGTCGGTACTCCCGCCCTTGAAAAAAGTTTCATTGAGGCAGGTATTAATCTTACCGATGGAAATCAGGGCGATATTGTTATTTCAAGCTTTGATACCACACTCACATATGATAAACTTGAAAAAGCATGTACTCTTATTCGTAATGGAGCATTATTCTATTCAACACATCCTGACTTCAACTGCCCTACCGAAACCGGATTTATTCCCGACAGCGGTGCTATTTGTTCATTAATAACCGCATCAACAGGCAAAACTCCGAGATATTTCGGTAAACCCCATAAGGAAAGCGCGGATATGATGGCAAGGCTTTGTAATTTCTCATTCGATGAGATGGCTATGGTTGGTGACAGACTCTACACTGATATCGCTCTTGGAAAGAACAATGGAATTTTATCAATCCTCGTACTTACAGGCGAAACAAAAGAAGAAGATGTTACCGAAGAGAACAGAGGGGATATTGTTTTAGAAGGCATCAATGATTTGATAAATTTAGTCTGATTATATGTTTGTTAGCGATACTTTGTTATTAATTTTGTCATTGACAATCTATCATCATTTGATCTATGACTAAATTGTAAATTAATGATGCAAGGTGTTGACTTTTGGTATAATTTGTGCTATTTTATAATTGTAACCTATGGAAAGGAGCAAATGTTATGAAATTACTTGGCATTGTAAGAAAAATCGACGAGCTTGGGAGAGTTGTTATTCCAATGGAACTCAGAAAAACCTTGGGTATCAACGAAAAAGATCCTGTCGAAATTTTCGCTGATGGTGATAAAATCGTCATCAGAAAATTCAATCCGTCTTGCATTTTCTGCGGCAGCACGGAAAAAGTTATTATGTTTAAAGGCAAGTTAGTTTGCGACGAATGCTTAGCAGCTATTCAATCAAACAACGGAAGCAGCCTTTAATCCAAAATCTCAAAAAAATCAGTTTACACACAAAAATCGGGAAGCATTGCTTCCCGATTTTTGTTCTATATAAAACTAATAAATGAATTACTTTGGCAATTTGAAAAAAGCCTATGCTTTTTGGCTTTTTTTAAATTAATAAAATCACAATTCATTTGTTAGTTTAATATATATTTATAATTCGACTGTCAATGTCTGACCAAGTTCGTCAGATTTGAATGCTGCTTCCATGACCTTCATAACACGCATCAACTGTTGATGGGTTATAAGCTGAGGTTGGATACCGTCTACAGCCTTAACAACATTACGGTAAAAATCGTGAACATCGGATTCTATCTGAGGAATGCTGTGAGTTACTATTGCGTCGTCTTTACGAGGTGCCATTGTTTTTGTAAGACCGGCTGCTGTTTTGACGGGGATAACATCCTTCTCATCCCAGTTCTCGACACAAACCGTTCTGCCTTCGCAGGCAAAGTCGTTCAGAACTGTCGTACCATTTTCGCCCTGCATATACCATCTCGGAAGCGATACGAAATTGCTGGTTCCGACTTCAAGAAAAACACGCAAACTGTTATCAAAGATAAGTTCAAGCTTGAAGCCATCGTCGACCTCATAATTCGTAATATGGTCAAAATGCGCATAAAGCCGGGTTATTTTACCCTTGACCATCATCAGAATCTGGTCGATTATATGAACACCCCAGTCAAGCATCATACCGCCGCCTTGTTCCTTCTTGCCTCTCCAGTCGCCTGGGATGCCCCTTGAGCCATGTACACGTGATTCTATATTAAATACATAACCAAGAATTCCGCTTTCATAAATCTGCTTTACAGCAAGATAATCGCAGTCCCAGCGTCTGTTCTGATGTACTGTGAACAGCTTGCCTGACTTTACAGAAGCATCGATCATCTCCTGAAGATTACTGCTCGATAATGTAACCGGTTTTTCCGATATAACATTTTTCCCTGCGTTAAGTGCTTTAACCGCAATCTCCTTATGGACATCGTTTGGTGTTGCAATCAGAACAATATCAACTCTTGCATCAGCAAGAACCTCATCAAGCGATGAGAACGCATAAATTCCTCTGGTTCTTGCTGCTTCAGATCTGGATTCCTTTATATCATAAATACCGAGGAGCTTAACTACATCGCTTTTAAGGATATATTCGACATGCCACGAACCCATGCCACCGAATCCCACTACAACAATATTTTTCATATACCTGATCCTTTCAAAACTTCTTATGCTTCCATTATAAAATATAAAACTAGAATGTCAAGTCGAATAAGAAAAAGGTTAAGAAATTCTATTATAAAGAAAACCTGTTGTGTTTATATAACTACAACTGGTTTATAATTCTTTATTTTGTTTTGCAGTTTTTAATGTAGAAACTAAAATTTGTTGTATCTCTTTACAACCATTTATTAAATAAATTACATCATTTTCTGCAACATATTCTGCCTTATATAACAATTTCATCCAATATTCGCTTTCAACAGCTTACTTCATCGCAATTTGCATTTTTGATATAAAATCAGATTTACTAATACCATAATTAACTTCACATATATTTGCTCCAATGCTTGTTGACAAGCGTATCAATTGTTTAGTTATAATATTCTCGTTAGTTTCCTTATTAACTTTAATACAAAACTTCACTGTGCTTGCTGCAAAATACAAAGATTTTTCGCTTAAAATACTTTCCTTATACATTTATATTCTCCCATATTTTACATTTAACAATGAAAAATGAACACTGAACATTGAACAGTACAAGTATGTGGCTTTGCTTTTTTGCTTCCATCATATATTGTTAATTGTTCATTGTTCAGTGTTCATGGTACATTACGGCTTGCCACATATTTGGTGCACCTTCGGGGACTCGAACCCCGGACCCACTGATTAAGAGTCAGTTGCTCTACCAGCTGAGCTAAAGGTGCAGATATTCAGTTTATTGCTTTCGTAAGCGACTTTAGAATTTTATCATACAATACACTGTTTGTCAAGCACTTTTTCAGTATTAGTAAGATTTTTTGTGTTATTTTAACTTTGCTTTTATACGGTCGGGGTGTACCCCGACCGTATAAAATTTTTAGATAATACTTCTTACTTCCCTCTTTTTACATAGAAGGTATGCAGAATTTCATGAGCCTTGTGGCTGCCCGGTTTGCCAAGGAACTCATCGTAAATTGCTTTAACCTGTGCATTTTCATGCGACTTTCTTAAAGGAAGGTCTTTGTCCGCATTATAGAGAACCTTTGCTCTGACTTCGCGAAGGTTGATATTATTAAGCACATATGAAGGCTGTGTCGGCTGACCACCACCATTTACACATCCACCCGGACATGCCATGATCTCTATGAAGTGGAAGGTTTCTTTGCCGCTCTTTACGAGATCGAGCAGTTCAGCTGCATTAGCCGTACCGCTTGCAACCGCAACATTAAGCTCAAAATCACCGATTTTATAAGTTGCCTTCTTAATACCTGCGATGCCGCGAACCTCAGTGAAATCAAGCACCTCAAGGGGTTTCTGAAGGATAACTTCAGCAGCTGTACGAAGAGCAGCTTCCATAACACCGCCGGTTGCACCAAATATCGCACCTGCGCCTGAACCGATACTGAACGGATTATCAAATTCTTCATCAGGAAGCTCGTCGAATGCAATTCCGCTTCTCTTTATCATCTTGCCAAGCTCGCGCGTTGTGATCGCATAATCAACGTCGTAAACACCGGCCGCTGACTGACCTTCACGCTTAACTTCGAATTTCTTTGCTGTACAAGGGATAACCGATACAAATACGATATCTTCCGGATCCCAGCCCATTTTATGAGCATAATATGTCTTTGCAAGCGCGCCAAACATCTGTTGAGGAGATTTGCAGCTTGAAAGATTCTCGATAAACTCGGGATAATAATGTTCGCAATACTTAATCCATCCGGGTGAACAGGATGTAATCAACGGAAGCTTTCCGCCATTCTGGATTCTCTCAATAAGCTCGGTTGCTTCTTCCATAATTGTAAGGTCGGCTGTTAGGTTCATATTGAATACGCCTTCAAAGCCGAGTCTTCTGAGTGCCGCAACCATCTTACCTTCGACATCAGTGCCGGGAGCCATACCGAAGCATTCGCCAAGTGTTGCTCTAACTGACGGAGCTGTGCAGACGAGTGCATGTTTTGTTTTATCTGCAACTGCATTAAGAACATCGTCGGTTTGTCCTTTTTCAACAAGCGCACCTGTCGGGCAGACAACTACGCACTGACCGCAAAGAATACAGGGTGAATCACCAAGATTCTTTTCAAATGCGCAGCCAATATGTGTGTCAAAGCCACGATCGTTAACGCCGATTACGCCAACCTTCTGCTGAACCTGACAGGCTGCAACGCAACGGCGGCAAAGTATACATTTATTATTATCACGGACAATAGCCAATGTAGAATTATCCTTCCGGAATTCATTGACCTTACCTGTGAAGTAATTCTGGTCTTCGACACCATATTCTCTGCAATATCTCTGAAGCTCGCAACTCTGGTTTCTTGCACAGTTAAGACAGTTCTTATCATGGTCGGAAAGAATAAGCTCAAGGTTCATCTTTCTTGCTCTTCTGATCGCAGGAGTATTTGTGAATATCTCCATACCTTCGTTAACGGGTGCAACACAGGAAGCAACCATTGATCTCGCACCCTTGACTTCAACAAGGCACATGCGGCAGGCACCGATTTCACTCAAGCCTTTGAGATAGCATAATGTAGGTATATGGATAGAGGCAGCTTTGCAGGCTTCCAGAATTGTTGCGTTTCTCGGTACAGAGTAGCTAACACCGTTTATTTTTACATTTACATTCATAGTTATAACTATTCCTTTCATAGTGATTGGGAATTGTGCTGTGTTTTATGAAGTAAAACTTTCGCCTTAATACACCGAATAGTAAACTATTCGGAGGGCGAAAAGGCACGAACCCCATAGTTTGAAAATTTATTTTCAAACTTTCTACTCCTTATTTTCTGATTATTGCGTCAAATTTGCACTTGGTTACGCAAACTCCGCACTTAATACATTTATTTTTGTCAATAATGTGAGACTGTTTAACTTCACCGCTTATTGCACCAACCGGGCAAGCTCTCCTACATGCTGTACAGCCTTTGCACTTGTCTGCAACTATTTCGTAAGAAACAAGGTTCTTGCAAACTCCTGCGGGACATCTCTTTTCAACAACATGTGCAATATATTCATCTCTGAAATATCTCAGTGTTGAAAGAACAGGGTTGGGAGCTGTCTGACCAAGTCCGCAAAGTGCGGTTGCTTTGATATGCTTTGCAAGCTCTTCAAGATGGTCGATATCTTCGAGAGTACCGTTTCCGTTTGTTATCTTAGTAAGAAGCTCAAGCATTCTTCTTGTGCCGATACGGCAGGGTGTACATTTTCCGCAGGATTCATCAACAGTGAACTCAAGGAAGAATTTTGCGATGTCAACCATACAGTTATCTTCATCCATAACGATAAGACCGCCGCTGCCCATCATGGAGCCGATGGCAATAAGGTTATCATAATCGATAGGTGTGTCGATATGTGATGCGGGAATACATCCGCCTGAAGGTCCGCCTGTCTGAGCTGCTTTGAACTTCTTGCCGTTAGGAACACCGCCGCCGATTTCTTCAACGATTTCACGGAGTGTAGTTCCCATCGGAATTTCAACAAGTCCGGTGTGTGTGATTTTACCACCGAGTGCAAATACCTTTGTACCCTTTGATTTTTCAGTACCCATTGATGCAAACCATTCGGCACCCTTGAGTATAATCTGAGGAATGTTTGCAAAGGTTTCAACGTTATTTATAATTGTAGGCTGACCGAAAAGACCTTTTACCGCAGGGAACGGAGGACGGGGTCTCGGTTCACCTCTGTTGCCTTCAATTGAAGTAAGAAGCGCTGTTTCCTCGCCGCAGACGAATGCACCTGCACCGAATCTTAGCTGGATATCAAAATTGAAGCTTGTTGAAAAAATATCTTTACCAAGCAATCCGTATTCTCTTGCCTGAGCAATAGCAATTGTCAGACGCTTTATAGCGATCGGATATTCCGCACGGACATATATATAACCTTCATCGGCACCGATTGCATAACCTGCAATAGCCATAGCTTCGATAACCGCATGTGGATCGCCTTCAAGGACAGATCGGTCCATAAATGCACCGGGGTCACCTTCGTCGGCGTTACATACAACATATTTTTTGTCAGAAACACTCTTCGCTGCGAAGTCCCACTTCATACCTGTCGGGAAACCACCGCCGCCTCTGCCACGAAGGCCGCTGTCCTTCATCAGCTGGATAACCTGTGCGGGTGACATCTCGGTAAGAACCTTACCAAGAGCCTGATAACCATCCATAGCTATGTATTCATCAACAACTTCGGGATTTATAACACCGCAGTTGCGGAGTGCAACACGCTTCTGCTTTTTGTAGAAGGTAGTATCATTGAGTGATATATGTGCGCCTTCTTCAACTTCAACTGTTGTATCGTTGTAAACAAGGCGATCAACAATTCTGCCTTTCAACAAATGTTCATCAACGATTTCAGGAATATCATTTATTGTTACTCTGCTGTAGAATGTGCCGTCCGGATAAACGATCATAATCGGTCCGAGTGCACACAAACCAAAACATCCGGTCATTACTATTTTAACTTCTTCGTCAAGTCCTTTTGCCTTCAGTTCGCTTGCAAGAGCTTCCTTCAAAGCAACGCTACCGGAAGAAGTACAGCCTGTACCGCCGCAAATTAGAACATGTGAACGTATCATAATGTGCTTTTTTCTCCCATCTTAGTGTTTAATTTCGCCAATTGTGTATTCTTTTACCGGTCTTCCGCCTTTGATATGCTCTTCAATTACTTTCTGTGCTTTTTCAGAAGTCATTTTAACATATGTGACTTTTTCTTTGCCGCTTTCGTAAACCTCAACAACAGGCTCATACTGACAGATACCGATGCATCCTGTCTGAGTAACCGTAACATTACCGGTAAGCCCTGCTTCATTAATAGCTACAACAAAAGCATTAAGAACCGGTCTTGCTCCTGCAGCTATTCCACAGGTTGCCATACCAACAACAATTCTCTTTTCGCCTGTGCCTTCGCGAAGTGCGACTTTATCTTTCATTTTATCTCTAAGTGCCGCAAGTTCAGCTAATGTTTTCATAAATAAATTCCTTTCATAATTATAAAATACTAAAAGTATCAATCACCGTAGAAAGTTAAATACTGTTCGGCAAGACTTTCTCTTATCCACTCAATCACTTCCGGTGAGTCAAGAGGTATTTCGCCAAGAACCTCTAGCATCTGTCTTGTTGACAATTCAACAACCGCACTCGGTTTTGTATGTCTGAATTCGAAATCCAGTCCGGGATTTCCATGAATCAGCAGACTGATTGTTGTTACCATATCTCCGAGAGGCGTAAAATCGATATGTTGTAAATCAAATGTCGCTGTAATTGTTGTACCGTGATTTTCGGGGTATTCCGACTCTGAAAAGGATTCAATTGAAACCCCACCACCTGTCTGTTCTGCAGCAAGTGTCAGAAAAGGTATACCAAGTCCGACCTTACGGGTTGTGCGTGAAGTAAAGAAAGGATTTTTTACCCTCTCAACGACTTCGGCAGTCATACCGCAGCCATCATCAATAATCCTCAGTGTAAGCTTATAATTTGTATCTTCATCAAGGAAAATTGATATATTCTTAGCTCCTGCTTTAATCGAATTCTGAGTTATATCCAGTATATTAAGCGACAGCTCCTTCATATATTTCAGTTTGTATATTTTGCAAGTATACTGCCAACATCCTCTTTTGTAAGCCTGCCGTATACATCATCATTTACTGTCATAACAGGTGCAAGACCACATGCGCCGATACAGCGTGTTGCATCAAGCGAATATTTACCGTCTGCGCTTGAGTTTCCCTGTTGGATACCGAGAATTTCAGATACCTTGCTGAGAATTTCGCCGCTGCCTTTAACATAGCAAGCAGTACCGAGGCAAACACTTATTGCATACTTGCCCTTTGGATTAAGTGTAAATTGTGAATAGAATGAAACTATCCCATAAATTTCCTCGAGAGGTATTCCTGTGTTGTCGGATACGATTTTTTGTACCTCAATCGGAAGGTAGCCGTAGATTTCCTGCGCTTCCTGGAGTATCGGCATTGTTGCGCCTTTTGTCTCGCTGTACTTTTCGATGACCTTTATGAGCTTCATTTCCTGCTCTTTTGTACCGCAAAACATAACTGTAGTCAATTTTTTCTTCATTAAACTATTATCCCCCTATACTGCCGCAAATTTAATTTATTGTTTGATCGAATAAATTTAGACAAAAAAATAATTTATTTGATTGTTGTAATTCATTAATCCGGTAAAACCGTTTCATCTGATGTTGTGTTCGGCATCACAACACCATCTTCAGCATTATAATACTTATTTCGTATATTTTCAAGTACCTTTGTTGATTTTATCAGTAGTTTTTTATCGATTAAATAGTAAATGTTTTGTTAACAACTTTTTAATGTACTTTATTGTTTTTAATAATTAAATTTTTTACTAATTTTTCTCTTATATGGTTTGCTTTGCTTATGTCGCAATTTAACGCAACGCTGTTGACAGCTTCATTTATATCAGTCAGATAATGCGCATCGGAGCTGTTTATTACCAACTTATTTTTTATTATCGGATTGGTTTTTTTCAGAGCATCAACCAAAGTCATATCATGTATTTCGACACAAGAAAATGCAGGTTCTTCTGGGAACGATCCAAGGATAGCAATTATTCCGTTAGCTTCCCTGTCAATATGAGCAGGATAACTTGCACCACCAAATGAATCAACTGCTTTATAAGCATCCTCAAGTGTCAGGTCGGTTGCAAACGAAAGCAGATTTACATCATAGCCTGTTATCTCATCATTTTCATCCATTATAATTTGCTCGCCGAAAATATCAGGACGGTTTTTTATTGGTGTTCTATGGTTTCTGACTACGCTGTCAAATTTCATAGCTGCTTTGAGTGTAGGGAACAGGCAAATCAAATGGATTTCCTCAGCCGTCGTCAGTTCCATCCCTGCAACCGGAACAATACCGTATTTTTTACAGGCTTTGAAAAAGGCAGGACAATTGGAACAAGTGTTGTGATCCGTAAGAGCAACAATCTGCAGTCCCTTCAGATATGCCATACCTGCGATATTTTTTGGCGTCATGTCATTGTCAGCGCAAGGCGATAGGCATGAATGAAGATGAAGATCATAATAAAAATCTGTCATTTATATCACCTTATTTATATTAACACAAAGCTCATACATCGGTAATGGTGACCTCAACAGATTTATATTCTTGTTCTTTGCGGTATCGGTTACTTCCTTCATCACTTCGGCATTATCCGCAATGACAATACAAGCAACATCTGCAAGAGACGCAACAGCACAAATATTCAGATTAGTCATTATAGTAACCCAAACGTTGTCGCCTGCCGTTCGTCCCATTACCCAGCTGAGCAGATCACCGGCATATGCACCGTTAATTTTCCTATCACCATCCGCTATATTTAATTGTTCAAGTTCAAGAACCTTTGCAAATTCATTTACTGTCATATACGACCGTCCTTTAACTATACTTAAGAGCCTATTCTTTTATTATTTCTTTCATCTTTTCGCGCATCTTTATGATACATTCAATTTCCTTAGCTTCACCGTTGACTATATCCTCAGCAAAAGCATGGCAGTTGGGCGCACCACAGGAACCGCAGTCAAGGCAGGGCAAATGTTCGGCTATCTCTTCGATTTCCGAAAGCTTTCGCATTGCTTCGTTCCTGTCGTCTGACAGAGCTACAACCGGTTGATATGTAACCGGGTTAGGGAGTATGTAATCTTTCGGGACGAAATTTTCGGGTTCGCCCGGTTCAGGTCTGAGCCAGTTTTGGGATATCGGAAGATATCTGCGCAGATTCTGGAGTCTTGCTTTGGCGATGAAGGGATTCTCAACCGTCAATACGCCACCGACACAACCGCTTGTGCAGGCATTAAGCTCGATGAATTCGAGGTCAGGAAAATTACCTGTGTCAAGCTGGTCAAGCACTTTGATTACATTCTCGATTCCGTCGGCAGCCAAATATCTGTCGTTGAACAGCGCTGAGGATTCGCCGCCTGTTGTTGCCCAGCTCATGCCGATTACACCTGCTTTTGACGAAGGTATCGGCAGGTGCTGCTTTTTCATTACGCTGAGAAGCTCAAAATATATATCGTTCATTGATACGACAAAATCAACATTGTCTTTCGCACCCGAGAAATTATTTTTAACATAGCTTACCTTTGCCGGGCAGGGTGAAATGAAAACTGTGCATATATCTTCGGGTTTGAATTCGGGATGTTTTTTTTGCGCCTGTTTTTTTGCAAGCATTCCGGCAATCTCCATCGGAGACAGCATCGGCATAACATTGTCGCAAAGGTATGGAAAGCGCATGCTGATAAGTCTGACTACAACCGGGCAGGCAGAGCTGATAACCGGTTTCTTTATCCCTTCGGTTTTCAGATAACGTCTGGTATATTCCGAGACAATTTCCGCAGCTCTCGCAACCTCGTAAACATCATCGAAGCCTATGTCAAGAAGTCCCTGAAGAACGTAATCAACATCGTCGAGATTATCAAACTGACCATATAATGTAGGTGCAGGCAGTGCAATTTTCCATTTATAATTCTGGATATTCTCCAGTTTGTCAAATATAGCTTTTTTCGCTTTGTACGGGCATACTCTTATGCATTCACCGCAATCGATACAGCGTTCCGCATTGATTGAAGCATGACCGTTACGAATTCTTATTGCTTCTGTTGGGCATCGCTTAAGACAATTGGTACAGCCTTTGCACTTTTCAATATCGAGCGATACCGAATGATTATATCTGTTCATCGCAAATTGCCATAAAAACCTTTCTATGAGTATTATGTATCTATTTATATATTAACTGTCATTATTATTTTTGTACCTTTACCAAGCTCGGTTTGTATCTTCATTGTATCTGTGTAGCGTTTCATGTTAGGTAGCCCCATTCCGGCACCGAAACCGAGTGAACGGATATTATCGGGTGCGGTTGAAAATCCCTCCTGCATCGCAAGCTCAACATTAGGAATTCCGGGACCGTCATCATCAAGTGTTATCTCAATTTTGTCTTTGGAAACAACCACATCAGCTCTTCCACCGTGTGCATGGATTACCATGTTAATCTCACCCTCATACATAGCGATTGAAACGCGACGGATGATTTCGGGTGCAAAGCCGAGCTGCCTAAGCTTTTTCTTGACGGATACAGACGCTTCACCGGCAGAGGTAAAATTGTCGCCGTCAACCTCATAGCGGAATCTCAACTGTTCTTCCATTATTTTTTCCATCCCTTTTATTTTTGGAGTTATTGTTTGATGTTCGGGAAATAATAAGTTTAGCTGATAGAAAGTTTCGGGCGGTTTCAAATCGTCTGCGATTTAAAATTCTGCCAAATCTATATGGCAGAAAGTCTGAAATTACATAGAAGCTTTAATAAATAGTAAGTTTTGTATGTTTCAACGCAGCTGAATTTCATCAATACTTTATGATGAAAAACAAAAAACTTCTAATAGAAAAGTTTACTTTTCGGATGTGCACCCACCTTTAAGCCCTGCGGCATACAGTCTTCCGCAAGCTTCATACATCCTATCAGGTGAAGCAAGAATAGTTATCCCGTTTTCTTTGGCAAGCTCAATAACATCTGCACAGGGACGTTTGTTTCTCACGAAGACTATACATCTCATATCCATCATTTCGGCGGTGCGAATCACCTGTGAATTTAGAAGTCCGGTCAATAATATGCTCTGATCCTTGACAAATGCAAGAACATCACTCATCATATCGCTGCCACAGGCCGAATACACCTCGTTATCAAGAAATTCATCTCCGCAAAGCACCTGCGCATCAAGCAGTTTTGCTATTTCTTTAATTTTCATTATTAGCTCCATTTCATATTCCGACAAACCGGAAAATAATGCTTTTTAAATACGAATTAGCATAAAATAATTTATATCAACATATTTTCTCATAATAATCTCCATGCCCTGTTTGGGGCAAAAATTGTCATGAAAAATACATGGAGATACGCGCCAATGTATCTTTGAATCTTATATCTATCACGCTAATTATATATTTTTTCGCCTTACTTGTCAATAGAAATTGAAATTCCTATAAAGTTTTACCCGGTAATCCAAAATATTTTTTAAAACCTATAGAAATTACATAATGAATATGATACAATATAATTTACTTTAGACATATATTTTATTATATGAAGCTTAAAATTATAGTTTGATGTTTGATTTTTGGAGTATTTAAATGGCAACAACAAAAATATTCAAAATGGATGACAATAATATAGATTTTGATACGATAAGGTTCTGTGCAGAAGTTATCAGGAGTGGTGGTAATGTTGCGTTCCCAACCGAAACAGTTTATGGACTCGGCGCAAATGCTTTCAATGAGAAAGCATGCGCAAAGATTTTTGCTGCAAAACGCAGACCGCCCGAAAAAGCACTGATATTGCATATGGCAGATGGAATAGATCCTGCTGATTTTGCAATTGTTAACGATATGTATTACAAGCTGAAAGCCATCTATCCCTGCGGCCCGCTAACATTTGTTTTGCCCAGGAAGGCAGTGCTGCCTGAGGTTGTAACTGCCAACGGCGATACAATTGCATTCCGCTTTCCTGCCAACAAAATAGCAAAGGAGTTCATCCGCGCTTGCGGTGTTCCGATTGCAGCACCGTCTGCAAACATCAGCGGAAATGAACCGCCCAAGAGTGCGAAACCTGTTATTGATAATTTCTCAGGAATTATAGACTGTATTATAGACGGTGGCGAATGCGATATCGGCACACCGTCAACAATTGTTTTACTTATCGGTGAACCAAAGATACTTCGTGAAGGTACGATTTCGGGGAAAGAGGTTCTGGAATGCTTAAGATAGGGTTATGCGGCGGTATGGGAGCGGGCAAGACAATAGTCGGGAAGCTGCTCGATGAATTCGGTATCCCCTGCATAAGCAGCGATGAGCTTGCAAGAGTGGCTGTCGAAAAAGGCAACAAATGCCTCGAAGAACTTACCGAATACTTCGGTAAGAAGATTATATATCCTGACGGAACACTTAACCGCTCTGTTCTTGCCGCAATTGCATTTTCATCTCCTGAAAATAGCGAAATGCTGAATAAAATAACCCACCCATATATAACTGAGCTGCTCAATCAAAGAATTTTAACGCTTGAAACAGACAGCAAAGCTGTTTTCATAGATGCTCCACTGTTGTTTGAAAGTGGACTTGACCGGGAGTTTGACTTCAACGTTGCGGTTGTTGCCGACACCGATATCAGAGTCAGCCGTGCTATCATGCGTGACGGGATTTCGGCTGAACAGGCACTTGCAAGGATTGGCAAACAGAAAAGCAATGAATTTCTAATCGAAAACTGCGATTATTATATAGAAAACAACGTCAGCCTTGATAAGCTGAGAGAGAAGGTTGAAATGCTGTTACAAAAGCTTGGAGTAATTTAATGCAGACAAGAAAAATTATTTCGATTGTTTTTGCTGTAACCATATTGATTGCTCTGGGTATATTGATATACAATATATATGCTGATAAGATACTACGCAAAAGCTATCCGCTTGAATATGTGGAGCTGGTTGAAAAATACTCAGCAGAATATGCAGTACCCAAAGAATTGATTTATTCGGTCATCCGTACCGAAAGCCGTTTTGATCCGGATGCGAAGTCGCATGCAGGTGCTGTCGGTTTAATGCAGATTATGCCCGACACAAGGGGCTGGATAATGTTCAGGCTGGGGATAGAAGATGAAGTTGATATACTTGACCCTGAAGTAAATATTAAATTCGGCACATATCTGTTATCATATCTGATGACACAATTTCAGGATGAAAGCAGTATTATTGCAGCATACAACGCAGGAAATACTAAGGTTAAAACATGGCTTACCGACAGCAGATATTCTGATGACGGAATAACCCTGAAAGATATCCCATATCCCGAAACCGAAGCATATGTTGAAAAAGTATTTAAAGCAAGAGAAATATATATAAAACTTTATTTTGAAAACGAAGGAGAATCTGTAAATGACTAAAGAAGAAGCAAAAAAATTGTTGCACAATCCGAAAACCTCTTATTCAAGACATAAAGGAATCGAGAAAACAGCCGAAGACTACTGCATTGGCTACAAAAGCTTTATAAACGACGCAAAGACCGAGCGTGATGCTGTCAGATACGCAATCGATACCGCAACCAAAAACGGATTTACACCCTTTAGCAGCAAAAAAGCCTACAAAGCAGGCGACAAAATTTATTATAACAACCGCAATAAGAGCATAATACTTGCAGTTGCCGGTGTGAATGCCGAAGCCGGTGCGAACATCATCGCTTCACATATTGATGCTCCGAGAATAGATCTCAAGCAAAGAGCCTTATATGAGGATAGTGGAATTTCTTTCTTTAAAACTCATTATTATGGTGGAATTAAAAAATACCAGTGGTCAGCACTTCCGCTTGCACTTCACGGTGTCATAATCAAAAAAGACGGTACACCGCTTGATATCTGTATCGGTGAAGATGAAAACGATCCCGTTTTCTACATCAGCGACCTGATGCCCCATATCGGTAAGGATCAATTCGACCGCAAGCTGGGTGAAGGTATTCTCGGTGAGGAATTGAACATAATCAACGGCTCAATGCCCTTTGAGGATGACGAAGACGAAAGTGTCAAGCTGAATATTCTCAGGATATTAAACGAAAAATATGATATAACAGAACTCGACCTTATAAACGCAGAGCTGACAGCTGTTCCTTCCCAGAAAACCCGTGATGTCGGTTTTGACAGAAGCATGATCGCGGCATATGCACATGACGACAGAGTATGTGCTTACCCTTCGATGACAGCCTTGTTCGGACTTGACAAAACACCCGAAAGTACAGCTGTTATCATACTTGCGGATAAAGAAGAAATCGGCAGCTATGGTGTAACCGGACTAACTTCTGACGTTCTCCGCCATTTTCTGATGGATATCTGCGTTTCACGCTCGGTTTCGTACACTAACTTTATCAGAAATTCAACCTGCATGTCTGCCGATGTCGGCGGTGCATATGATCCAACCTTCTCTTCAGCATACGAAGCGAAAAACTCAGCATACCTCGCAAAGGGCGTTGTTGTTACAAAATATACAGGTTCAAGAGGTAAGGGTGGCTCATCTGATGCAAGCGCCGAGCTGTTCGGAAAAATCACGCGCTGCTTTGATGCGGCCGAGGTTGACTGGCAGACAGGCGAATACGGCAAGGTTGACCAGGGCGGTGCAGGAACTGTTGCGTCAGAAATTGCTATGATGAACATCGATGTCATAGATGTCGGCGTTCCGATTTTGTCAATGCACTCACCTGTTGAGCTTGCATCAAAGGTTGATATTTATACGATGCACCTTGCAAGCGCTGCATTCTTTGCATTAAAATAAACTCAACAAGAAAGGAAGCACTTTATGCCGATTAGAATTCCGGAGTCCCTGCCGGCAGCCGAGGTGCTGATTAAAGAGAATATATTTGTCATGTCCGAAATCCGGGCAATGACACAGGACATCAGGCCGCTGAAAATTGCGATCCTTAATCTGATGCCCACGAAAATTGTTACCGAAACGCAGTTTCTGCGGCTTTTGTCAAACACACCGCTTCAAATTGACATAACACTTTTGAGAACTGCTACCCATACATCAAAAAACACACCTTTCGGACATCTCGAAAGCTTTTACAAAACCTTCGACGATATCAAGCAGGAGAAATTCGACGGACTGATTATCACAGGCGCGCCTGTCGAAAACCTGCCTTTTGAGGAGGTCAACTACTGGGACGAGCTTTGCTCAATCATTGACTGGGCGAAATCGAATGTTTATTCAACGATGTATATCTGTTGGGGTGCCCAGGCAGCATTGTTTCACAACTACGGTATCGGCAAAAAGCAGCTGCCCGAGAAGATGTTCGGGGTGTTCAGGCACTGCACACTCTCGCCTTCGCATCCGCTTATCCGCGGCTTTGACGAACGGTTCTATGCCCCGCATTCTCGTTATACTGATATTTCGGTTGAGGATGTAATGGCATGCAAGGACCTGATTCCGCTTGCGGTTTCTGACGAAGCCGGACTTTATATGATTTGCTCTGAGGACGGCCGAGAGGTATATATTACAGGGCATGCCGAGTACGATATTGACACACTGTCAAAAGAATACAATCGTGATATAGAAAAGAATAAATTTATATCAATTCCAAAAAACTATTTTCCGAACGACGATCCCTGTCTGCCACCTAAAAACATATGGCGTGCGCACGCACATCTGCTGTTTTCAAACTGGTTGAACTATTTCGTATATCAGTCCACCCCATACAACATAGAAGAAATTCATTAATTGCATATTAATAAGGAAGTCTATATAGTGAGAAGATACATTTATTCAATTTATGACCATGAAATTCCTGTCTACGACTTTGATGTTGTTATCGTGGGCAGCGGTGTCGCAGGCTTATATTGTGCTTTACATCTCGATAGCAGTCTCAACTGTGCTGTTGTTACGAAGGCAAATATAGACGAAAGCAACTCCTACCTTGCGCAGGGCGGTATCGCTGCTGTAATCAGCAGCGACGACAAATACGATCTGCACATAGAGGACACACTAAAAGCAGGTGCCGGACTTTGTAATGTTGATGCTGTCAATGTGCTTGTCAGAGAAAGCACCGAAAACATACAGACATTAATCAAAATGGCTATCCCCTTCGACCTCAATCCCGAGGGCGAGCTGCAGATAACCAAAGAAGGCGGTCACGGTATGCGCCGCATCGTTCACTGCGGCGGTGATGCAACCGGACGTGAGACAACAAAACAGCTCGGAAAGCTTGCGCTGACCAAAGAAAACCTGCACTTTTTCTTCGGAACCTATCTGGTTGACATAATAACTGATACCAGCAGTGCTCAGGGTGTCATTATTTTTGCCGGCGATGATTACCGTTTACTTCGTTCGCGAAATATAGTGATTGCGACCGGCGGGATCGGACAAGTGTACCGTTACACAACCAACCCCGTCGGGGCGGTTGGCGACGGCATGGCGGCAGCAGCAAGAGCCGGTGCTGTGATGCGTGACATGGAGTTTGTACAGTTCCATCCGACAACCCTGTTCTCACGCAACTACTCAAAGCGGTTGTTCCTTATATCCGAAGCAGTACGCGGCGAGGGCGGAATACTTCGCAACTCACGCGGTGATGCGTTCATGCAAGGCAAGCACCCGATGGCAGATCTTGCACCGCGCGACATTGTTACACGCGAGATGATCGCCGAGCTTAACAGGATACACGAGGAAAACATATATCTTGATGTGTCGATGATGTCCGAAGAATTCTTCTCCAAACGGTTCCCGACAATTTTCGGCGAATGTCGCGATCGTGGCATAAATGTTCCCTCAGAATGGATCCCGGTAAGACCTGCCCAGCATTACATGATGGGTGGGATTGCGACTGATCTAAATGGAATGACAAACATTGACGGGTTGTACAGTGCAGGTGAATCGGCACACACAGGTATTCATGGCGGCAATAGACTTGCCTCCAATTCGATTCTTGAATGTCTGGTGTTCGGTAGGCGTTGCGCTTACCACATCAACAACAATTTCAGGCCGCTAAAGTCGAAAAAAGCCAGTTATGAGTTCAATGAAATGCCGTCAGGTATTGTTTATGATACAAACTTTTACGAGAAAATAAAGGCTGAAATAAAAAGCGTGATGAACTCCTACGCCAACGCCGAACGCACTGTCTCAGGTCTTGCTAAAGCGAAAAATATTCTCGATAACATATTTTCAACTGTCGAGCAGTCGCCAATGACACTCGCCTACGAGTTCGAGGTGTTCAATATGCTCTCTGTCGCTCGAATGATCGTCAATGGTGCTGTCGCTCGCAAGGACAGCGTCGGCGCCCACTATATAATCGATAAGTAATTATGGGGGTTCGCCCCGATTAACACAAGAACACTATGGGGCGTTGCCCCATACCCCACCACCCTTTTAGGAAAAGGGTGGAACTAAAACTTAATATCTGAAATATTATTATTAACTAAGACAGCCACCGAACAGGTATTCAAAATGCTTCCGCATTTTTAACACTCCAGCAAACTTCGTTTGCTGTTCGGTTGAGCTTGATAAATTTCGTTTCAGAAGTTTTATTTTAATTGTTGGATAGGAATAAATTATGAAATATGAACTAAATGAATATCATCATAATCTAAATAAAAATGAACTTATTGAGGATTTACAATCAGTATCAAAAAAATTAAATAAAAACTATATTTCTCGAAGTGAATATGAAAAAAGCGGCAAATATTCTGCAACTCCTTATATAAGAACTTTTGGTTCGTGGATTATTGCATGTAAATCAGCTGGACTAAAAACAACTCGGAATAAAGAAGACTATTTTCATATATCTAATGATGATTTATTAAATGATATGTTATTAGTATCAAAACAACTCAATAAAAAAAATATCTCTACAAAAGATTACAATAATTTCGGTAAATATAAAGTGCAAACTATTCTATCAAGATTTACTTCATGGTCTGAAGCACTAACAAGAGCTAATCTCGAACAAACTTGTTTTAAAGTTATAAATAATAACGATTTATTTTTTGAAATAGAAAGGATGTGGACAAAAAAAGGTAAACAACCGACAAGTTCAGATATTAAAAATGGTTTATCTAAGTATTCTCTAAATACATATAGTCGTAAATTTGGAGGATGGAGAAATGCATTATTAGCATTTGTAGAATATATTAACAACAATGAAGATTTTGAAGAAGATATAGTTGAAAAGTTTAATATTCATAATAAACCTATAGAAGATTCGAAAGAAAATATTGTAATACATCGAAAAACAAGCCGAGATATTAATTTAAGATTAAGATTTAAAGTAATGCAACGTGATAATTTCAAGTGTTGTGCCTGTGGTGCTTCACCCGCAAAAGATCCGAATGTAGAATTACATATTGATCACATTTTCCCATGGTCAAAAGGTGGAGAAACTGTAATTGATAATTTACAAACATTATGTTCAAAATGCAATCTTGGTAAAAGCGATATTGTTTAAATTATATTATATCCAACCGAACGGCAAACGAAGTTTGCTGAGGTGTTTAAAATGCGGTAGCATTTTGAATACCTGTTCGGTGGCTGTTTAATATTTATATAATTTACCCCAATTTTAGTTTTTGGATTGAACCTTTTTCCAAAAAGGTTCATGGGGTTTGGGGTGAAACTCCATCGTAACCCCAATAATATCATCAGGAGGTCAGATTTATGCACATCGATCAAAACCAGCTCGACAAGATAATCCGTTTGTCCTACGACGAGGACATCGGGACCGGAGATATAACCACAAACACCACCATCCCTGAGAACACCACAGCAAGCGGCAGTTTTATTGCCAAGGAGGACGGTGTTATCTGCGGAATGGGAGTTGCAAGCCGTTGTTTTGAGCTTATAGATACAACTGTCAAGTTTGAAGCTCTGGTTGCAGACGGCGCGAAGGTGAAGAAAGGCGACGTTATCGCAAAAATCTCGGGGAACGCTGCAAGCATCCTTGTTGCCGAACGCACAGCACTCAACCTTATGCAGAGGATGAGCGGTATCGCAACACGCACAGCTGAGGCTGTCGAGCAGGTCAAGGGTACTAACGCGAAGATAACCGACACCCGCAAAACGATGCCGATGCTTCGCGTACTTGACAAATACGCTGTCAGGATCGGCGGTGGCTACAACCACCGTTTCAACCTTGCCGACGGGATCCTTATCAAGGACAACCATATCGCAGCGGCAGGCTCGATAACAAACGCTGTCAGCTCAGCAAAGAACGGCGCACCGCATACACTCAAGGTTGAAGTCGAGGTTGAAAACTTCGAACAGCTCAACGAAGCGCTTAATGCCGGTGCTGATATAATCATGCTTGACAACATGACCAACGAGATGATGTGCGAAGCAGTGAAGCTTATCAACGGCAGAGTGCTGCTTGAAGCAAGCGGCAATATGGGCGAGAAAGACCTGCTTGCTGTTGCAAAAACAGGGGTTGACATAATATCGATCGGTGCGTTGACACACACGGTAAAAGCACTGGATATCAGCCTGAAATTCAAAATAGACTAAACCACCACACTATAAATACGCATTTTCTAATACTCCTTTGAATATATATTATTCAAAGGAGTTGTTTTTACTCTATTAAAAAGAGTTTTCATTGAAAGGACAGTTCATGCTATGTATAAAAAAATAGAAATAGCGATTGCTTTACTTTTGATCATATGTATGTTTACAATACCCGCATCTGCTTATGAGGAAAAACAAGCGAACATATACCCTCTTGAATACGCGTGGGAGGAATTCTGGTATGAGGAAGCCGAACCGTCAGCAACATTCACGGGTGACTTCCCTGTTAGAAGCGCACTGCTGATGGAAGCATCGACCGGCAGGGTGCTTTATGCTAATAACGAACATGAGAAGCTGCCCATTGCATCAGTTACAAAAATCATGGCGACACTGCTGGTTATGGAAGCCATTTCTGACGGCAGAGTCAAGCTGACCGATATGGTTACCGTCAGCGACAGAGCTGCACACATGGGCGGCTCTCAGGTTTATCTTGAGTTCGGCGAGCAGATGTCGGTTGATGATATGTTAAAAGCGTTGATTGTTGTATCTGCAAATGATGCAACCGTTGCGCTTGCCGAGCATATATATGGGAGCGAAGAGACATTCATCGCTGAGATGAACCAACGGGCAAAGGATCTCGGTATGAATGACACCAACTTTATCAACACTAACGGACTTGACGCTGAAGGGCATTATTCGTCCGCATATGATGTTGCATTGATGACAAGAGCATTGTTAAAGTATCCGCTTGTGCTGGAATATACGACTATATGGATGGACACAATAAGAAACGGCGAGTTCGGACTTGCCAACACAAACAAGCTCATCCGCTTTTACAAGGGTGCAAACGGAATGAAGACAGGGTTCACCTCAATCGCAAAGTACTGTCTGTCAGGCACGGCAAAGCGTGACGGTATGCAACTGATAGCAGTGGTATTGGGCGGTGATACTTCAGACGAGAGGTTCGCCTGCACAAAACGGATGCTGGACTTCGGGTTCGCAAATTACACGGTTGTTACCCCAGATAAAGCAACTCTCGAACCGATTTCGATCACCGGCGGTGTATCGCTTACAACCGGACTTGACTACACTCCCCCTTCGCTTCTGATTGAAAAGGGCAAGTCGGGAATCGAAACAAAGTTTGAGATATCTGAAAGCCTTGACGCACCGGTCGCACAAGGCGAGATTGCCGGGGTTGTGCGGTATTACCTGAACGGAGTTGAAATCGGCAACGCACCGATATTCTGTGTCGAAGCAAACAACGAAATCGACTTCTGGACCGTCTTCGGCCGTATATGGAAAAACCTATTGGGGATAGGGTAAATATATTTTAAGTAACAGAAAAAACAAAACCAGAGAGCGGTATAAGCTGTTCTCTGGTTTTTTCGAATACAATCGGACGGAACGGTGGCAGATCGCCGAAAGAAAAGACAGCGATAGCTTTAGATCTGAAGATGTGCAGAGAGCAATACAGTTTCTCATGAGAAACTGTATATAAACTATTCGCTGTTTGAGATAAAAAAGGTAACAAGGTTAGTAAAAGCACGATTTACAGGTATTTAATAAAGTATAATGCTTTTTAAGATACGACATATATTTAAAGCATAGAAACAGTTAAAAAAGCTCTTTGCTCTATAAATAGCAAAGAACTTTTAATCTATATTTTCTTTGAGTTTTATTTGATTACATAAGATACATTATACCAAAAATCATTAATGCGTTCTACATTAACATCATCGTCATTTTCGAACAATGAAGTAGGAGCGTTTGAATCAGGTTTATAAACTAATGCATATTGTCCGCTTGGTATAGTGAAATAAACGCTATCCTCATAAACATATATTGCATATAAATTTCCGTCTTTGTGTTGCTTATAAACATTAACTACATTTTCTAAACTCTTTTGTTCGCTATCAGAAAGCTCAATATCTGTTCCCTTATATGATAAAACATGTTTTTCATCATTATAATTGACTCCAAAAGCAGTATATTCATTGCTTCCGATATTATCATGATAATCTGTTAAAATATCAACTATTGTTTTAAAATCATTTTCATAAGGTTTAAAATCTTCTGCATCAATAAAAAATTTCTGCATATCGGTGTTGATAAATAATGATAAAATATCATCAATAGTATCTCTAAAATTATCATTATTAGCATAAACGACAATAGTAGCTGAAAAGAGTAATGCCAAGCATAAGATTGCTATAATTAATGTTCTCGGAAGCTTCAATTTAGAATGTTTCATATAAACCTACTTTCTTTAAGAAAAGATATTAATGCAACTCAAAAGAGTTAATTGATAATTCCATAAATTGGTACGTCAAATTCGATAATAGTACAAAATGGCTTATAATCTCCATTATATAAATTATAATGTTGCAATATATACCAAGATCTAAATCCGCTAAAAAAACCAAATGTTTCGATATCATTCTGATCTAGCCCAAAATGATCATACAATTTAAAATGTATTGTTCCTGAATAAGTATTACCAATTAGTGAATACGAAGAAATTTCTATTTGATTTCCCCATAATGAATCAATGCAAATCTTTAATCCATTTACTTCATCATAATATGTATTATAAACAGGTTGCCATAATTCAGCCTCAAGTAAGCTTTGAACCAATAAGCAATTATCTCTATTTGATGCAGTATATAGCAACTGAGCAATATCGCCATTGTATTCATTTATTAAACTATTTACTTCATTTACTACTCCATCTACATATGTTTGTGTGCTTGCATGATTTTCAACCGCTTCAGTTAACGTTGTATTGCTATAGTTAGTTCCTGAGCCGCTCATAAAATGGTCAATCATATCTAAAATTACATCCTCAAGAGGTTGTGTAGCGAAAAGTGAGGTGCACATACTTTCCCAACTTGTTCTTAATGAACTAACAGTTGCTCCATAAAAATCGCTTAAACTTATATGGTCTATATCACATAATTGGGCTTGAGTTTTATCATTATAATTTAAATCTTCTGCGAGTAAACCGTTATCATCATTCAACAATGTTTTAGCAGTTTGATAAATTAAAAGATTCTTAACATTGATATTGCAGGTATTAGATTTTGATTGATCATAAGCTGATGTTGCTGTGATTATAGCTGTTCCAAAAGATCTTGCTAAAACATTACCATAAAAATCTATATGTGCAATATTATTAGAAGAACTCCATGTTATACTTTGGTCTATTGAATTTCCTGAATAAAAAGAGGCTACTAGAGTATTCGAATATCCTACATCAATTGAAGAAGGTACATTGTATATAATAACGCCTGAAGGAGGATTGTAAACTTGTTCAAATGTCCATTTTTGTTTTGTTGAACCATCATATACTTGTGTATTTATATTACATGTTATTATAGTTGATGCTACCTCTAATGATAAAGTTTTGTTTGAATTGCCATAACTTTTTAGAATATACCCATTTGAACTGTAAGAAATAGTCCATCTAGCATCTGAGGGAATTGCTGGATTTGTATCAGTTGTTCCTATAGACCAGATATATGCATTCCCGTTTGATTCCAAACCCATATCTAACTTATGCATAGGGCGTATACTGTAATAACCATATCCAAGATATTTAATCTTCCACAATTGTCTTAAACGATTAGGATCGCTTGTCAATTTTGTGTATTGATATACATTTGTTCCGTTAGTAATACCCGCATTTCTTGAGTGAATATATAGATTACTGTAATTATTTTTTATATAATATACACCATCTATTAGTTTGACTGTTAAATTACATTCAGTGGAAATTGAAGCATCATTAGTAAGCCGCACTATAATAACTGTACTTCCGGCTGCTAATCCTGTAACTAATCCCGATGAACTAACAGTAGCGATGCTTGAATCCATTGTAATCCAAGTAATCGGCTGCCCGGATGGATATGTTATCGCGGAAAGTTGAAGTGTAGAACCTATATTTATTGCCGCAGAAGTGGTAGAAATTGAAATTGTAGGGTTGTAAGTGATTACAAGCGAAGGTTTATAGCTTGAATACTCCGCTGAACCAAAGGTCTTGCAGTATGTTGTACTGCTTTGATTATTGTTATAGATAAGCAACCCTTTTGATATATCAAATGTTCCATCTTTCCACTTTGTTATTGCATATTTTATGTCAAAGGTGTTCAAGCCGAAGGTTGAAATAGATTTACTTGTAATATAATCTCCTGCATCCAACTGATAACCGCTTATGGTGTTATTCCATGTAGCTCCGCTTTCAGTCCAGGTGTTACCTTGAAAAGCAAAGACATATATTGTTGAAGCAGTTGTTTTACCGCTTATCTCATACATATTGAGGTTTGCGCTAACTATTTGACTTGCAGAAATAGAGTTATAGGTATTACTGTCTGCAGAGCCATTATATAACCCCGGGAATTTCATCAATAGCTTGCCGATTTGGTAACTCGAATCAACATAACCGACATAATTATAATAGTTTGAACCTTGATTCGTAGACGGATACCCTGAATAAACCGGGACATCTTCTATTTCTGTTGTAGTATCGAGAGTAATCGTTGGATCTATAGTGAGCGGATATACCGTTTTAGGGTCTGTAAGATAATCGGGATCAACTTTTATTATTACAGTATATTCCTGATTTTCCTTGACTGTTACTAAATCACATTCTCCGAATGAATTGTTACTATTATCTGCGGTAAATATAATTACCTGACCAAGATTTGCGACTGTTTCACCGTTCTCATTGCGAAGGAACAGAATATCGCCATCTTTATACAATTCTAATCCATTCGTATAAAGAGTAAATTCAAATTCAGATTGACCTGTATATTCTGTTAATATTATATCTTCTTTGAATCCCATATATGTCGGTTTATATGTAATATATGTTTTATCACCGAAAACCTTATCATACTTAACAGAATCGGTTTGTTTTTCACCTGTTTTCGAATCAATTATTTTGTCAATAAGACTAACTGTTGCTTTTGATGCAACCTTTGGCTTCATGGATATTTTAATATCATTATATGACAACGATATTCCATTGTCAATAGTATCTGGGAAATTTACTCGAATATCATTATTACTATTTGTATAACCGCCGGATTTCGAGCTGTCTGCGACCACCTTGTTTGATTTGTCCTTTACATTGCCGTTCTCGTCTATGTACTTGACCGGATCGGCATACATATACATGGTGTTTGTTCCGTCAGCGTTCATGAAAATAACCGAGTAGAGGTCTTTTTCTTCTGACTTCAATCTTGCAATATGACCTTTTTCGATAGCTTTTTCATATCCTACGATGTCGGGGACACTATCTCGAGTTAATTCCTCGAAAACAACATCGTCCCCAACCTCAGCAGGCAATTCTGTTACGCCCGATATTGCTTCGTCGCCTGTCAGCACAGCTTCGTTTTGTGTAGCTGTTTCAGCTTGTGCAAGCACCGGTAAAGCAGTTGAGCCTGTTAACATTGTCATTAACATACAGATGCACAAGCAGATTGAGATAAATGCAGTTCGTCTTTTCATAACTTTAGCGTCCTTTCGTTTTTTGTTATTGTGATAGTATAAATACACTAATATGGAATAAATAACAATATGATATCATTAAAATAACTGTATGTAAATACCATTGTTTATATTTGCTACATTAATTTCACAAATGCGGTTACTTTTACAATAAGTCTATAAAAATTTTAAAGTGTCGTATGTTGTACATATCATATAATCCTACTTTTATACAATTAATACATTTGACAAGGCGATTTTGTGACAGGTTAGAGGAAAAAATATTTTTGTTTACAATTTGTTTACAATAGGAGCAGATAATCTATATTCAGTATTATTCTATATTCTGGATTGTCATAGAACTCATACTGCTTTTAGTTTTTGACACTGGACTGTTTTCCCCAATCATCTCTGCCATGCAGTCGGCGGCAAGGTAGGCGGCGTGTTTTGCTTCATCAAGTGTATTTCCGCAGGAGCCTACCTCGAGCAGCAGCATACCCGGCAGCAGCTGCTGATTGAAGTTTGCGGTACGCAGGTAGATCGGACGACCGAAGGTCGGGTAGTTGTTGAACTTCTCCTGCAATACAACCGCAACAGTCAGATTCTGCTTCCAGTTCGGATGCCCGCCCTTTTGGTTTGAGCCGACAACAATCATAATCTGAGCAACTTTTTCACCGTTGATGGTTGTTACAGGTTTCTGGTTTTCGTTTGATGAAGAAAATATCGAATCTCTGTGAAGGTCTATAACATATTTTATTGTAGGGTATTCTTTTATGTATTCAGCAACCGCATTATATGAATTGGTATATGAATCGCTGTAAGAATCCTTATCGTGCATTCGTGTGTCGTGTATGGTCACAATGCCAAGCTCATTGAGCCTGTCGGCCATTACCTTGCCGACTGCGACAACATTCTTCTCAATATCCTGGCTCCGGAAGGTGTCGTCAGCTGAGTAATATTCCCGGTCACCGTCAACATATGCTTCGGTTCCGTGTGTATGTACAATCAACACAGTTGGCTCTTCAGTATTGACACTCGATACCGGGTATGCTACATCTGTGAACTCGTCTACATTGACATTGTAATCGGTCGAATTGAACAGATACACGGTCGGCTCGTCAAATTCTGTACACATCGAAAGGTTCACCGCCTTGACAAACAGCACACTTGAGTTGCCTGCGTAGCCATAATTGTACCCGAGCAGTGAAGCAATCGTATCATCGCTGAGCAGTTCAATCCTCGAGGTTGACTCTGATTCATGCAGCGCTTCACTGACAGTTGCCTCTGCCGGAACGATCAGGAACCTATCGACCACAGCACTTGTCAGGAAAACCGTAAGCACTGCGCTGAGGACTGTACCTATTACCATTAACATAAATTTTTTCTGTCTTCTTCTCATTTTCATCCTTCCTCCTATATCAAGACTCCTGTTTAATTATATTAGAAAGAGGGTTTAAAAATGAGTTGTACATCGCAAATTAAAAAAAACAGGCAATACACTCTCCCAATGTAAACTATGTTAATGTAGGTGCGACCCTTGCGGTTGCCCGTTAAAACTTGAACATTGAACGGACGGCATGTGGACGGGCGACCGCAAGGGTCGCACCTACAATATGCACTTCCTTAATTAATCGAATATTTATTTTATCTTCTATAGATATTCCGGTATTTCCTCTGGCGGCAGGTTTTTGTGCAATGCCATGTTTAGTGCAGTTGACAACAGCTTCGCACCCGATTTGATTATCACATCGGTCTCTTTCGGAGTGATGAAGAAGTTGCGTGAATTCTCGGTCAGCGATTTGTTCAACACCTCTTCACTGATTGTCATTGCAACATTTTCTTTTTTTGATACTTCTTCGATCAGGTCATAAGCAAGCGTTGCAGCATCAACAACTGTTGGTATCCCTATCGATATAACAGGCACTCCGAGTGTGGTCTTGTCAAGCCTTGCCCTACTGTTGTTTACGCCTGAGCCGGGAGCGATTCCGCTGTCAGCAATCTGGACAGTGGTTGCCAGGCGGGCAAGCCTGCGTGATGAAAGCGCATCGATGACGATGATACAGGAGGGGTTTGCTTTTTCGGCAACGCTTTTGATTATCTCAGCGCTCTCAATTCCTGTCTGACCAAGCACACCCGGTGCGAAGGCTGCAACATCGCTAAAGCCGATTTTATCGTAAAGCTCCCTGTTCAACACCTTGATGTGGTGACTTACAATGATACCTTCAATTATTTTCGGACCTATAGAATCGGCAGTAATGTTCTCGTTGCCAAGTCCTGCTATTAACACTGTCCCGTCACCTTCCGGTAACAGCTTTTTCAACTGGTTCGATAAAATTTTTGCGATTTTATTGAAGCGGACACTGTCATATTGCCAGACACGGCCGACATCGACAGTAATATAAATGCCTGCGCTTTTGCCCGACAGCTCCTCGCCTTTGCCTTCTTTGATCTCGGCGGTGGTTACGATAATATCGTCGATATTTTCCTCGCGGGTTATTATGCCGTCGTCTTTCCCCTGCTCGGTGTTAAGCTCATGAACCTCAAGCGCAAGATCGGTTCTTTTGTTTACCGGTATTGCATTCATAATATCAATTCCTTTGCATTAAAATACTTATAAATTATTATTACCCGCTTGTAAAATAATAAAACAAATATCCGGTTTGAAGTTTGAGATATAAAAAATTTCTCGTGAAATTACCAGAAAAATTAGAAAAACCTCTTGTAATTAGTCAAAAAGTGTGATATTATAAATTAGTTATCTGTCCTATAAATATTTCGAGGAGGTGAATTGTTTGCCTAATATCAAATCAGCGAAAAAGCGTGTTAAAGTAACCGCAACTAAAGAATTACAGAATCAAGTATTCAAAACTTCACTTAAAACAGTGATAAAGAAATACAAGGCCGCAATCGTAGCAGGTGACAAGGAGCTTGCCGGTAAAGCATATTTGGATGCTGTCAAGAAAATTGACAAAGCTGTTGCTAAAGGAATTATTCATAAGAATAACGCCGCAAGAAAAAAGAGCCAGTTTACCGTAATGCTCAACAAAGCAGGCTGACCTCCACGCCTTTGCAATCATAAATTTGGAGGTAAAATAGGTGGAGGTACGCACAAAGATATAGTTACTCCTCTTATTTTTTAGCTAAATACCAATACTAATTTTAATTAAATAAAAAATAGATGGTATAAATAAAAACCCCTGATTAAAGTCAGGGATTTTTTATTGCGGCGATTTTATTTTACCGAGTAGGGCGGGGGGCTTGCTCCCGCCAATTATCTATATTCAAATCAACAATATTTCGGATTAATCGCACTGCGGCGGGAGCAAGCCCCCGCCCTACTGATATCTTATTTATACCTTTTTATACCTTATATTATTTCGAATTTACCTTCGCCATGAAGCAGTTGTTGTTGATTATAAAGCGTTCGTGGGCGCCTTCGCCAATTTTGCCTCTTTCGTCGGAGGCTGTTACCCTGAACACCAAGCGTTTGCGGTCGATTTCAATCAGCTCACTCTCGCAGCTGACCTGCATTCCGAGCGGGGTCGCGCTGATGTGCGTAATATCGACAAGCGTTCCGACTGTGCCTTCACCCTCGGCAAGGTGCGGCTGTGCAAGCGCTGCCGAGGTCTTTTCCATAAGCGCAAGCATTGCCGGTGTCGCAAAGACCTCAAGTCCGCCGCTGCCTACAGCCTTCGCTGTTTTGTCCGGTGTTACTGTGTCTGTCAATGTATATTTCAATCCTGTTTCGAGCATAGAATTAGAATATTCCTTCCTTTATACCGGTGTGTATGCGTAGCAGGTACCGTCAAGACAGAGCTTGTCGCGGTGTCCCTTAAAGTTTTCACCGATCTGGTCGTCCTCGTAATTCGCGCAGTTGGTGCAAAGACAGCCGACACATTCGCAGAGTCTGCGGTCATATTCGACCGACGGCAGCACAAAGACCTCCTCTTCGGAAATCTGGCTTACCTGATCGACATTGATATATACCCTTTCAGCGTCTTCCATTATGTAATAGGGGTGTACGCAATTCTCTTCAGACAAAAATACAAGCTGGACGAATTTTGAACCGCATTTATTCAGGAATCCCGCAAAATCGTCCAAATTGCCGACACCCTTCGGGTATAAATATCTCTGATATCTGCTAAAACAAAGTACTTTCATTTATTATAATGTTAACCTTTCAAATATAATTTACCGTGTCTTCACGGCGTTCTGCTCTACAATATTAAACTAACAAATGAATTATGATTTTATCATTCGAAAAGAGCCAAAAAGTATAGGCTTTTTTCGAATTGTTGAGGTAATTCATTTATTATTTTAATATGATAGGCTTGATATGCGGATAACCGATTGCGAACGCAAAATACGGCTCATAGCCTTCGGGAATCTGCAGCAGCTTCAACAGCTTTTCACTGTTCGCACCGAGAAAAGCGCATCTGAAGGATGCGATGTAACAGCCTCCAAGGTCGAGCGAATGAGCTTCGATTGCCATATTCTCGACTGCATTCGCACTGTCAGACTCACCATATTTAATAGCTATCATGCCTGAAACAATGATTGCCCTCGGTACGGTTCTGAATGTGTCATAAGCAGAGTTCGCTGAGTTTATTCTGGAGTAGTCGTCTGTCTCGGTCACCATGACAGTCTTAACCTCTTTGTCTATCATGGCAAGCACTTCCCTTTTAGTAACAACCGTGAAATGCCAGAGCTGGATGTTCATTGCCGAGGGTGCAAATTTGCCGCATCCGAGTATAACTGCGATCAGTTTGTCAGGCACAAGCCTATACTAATTCGATTTAGAAACAGTGATAAAATTTAAGGAAAGGTCCTTGCTTGACGGACTTTTTCGTAAAATTTTATCTATTGTTTCTTATGAGAAATAGTATTATTCTCGTAGCTTCTGATGCTCCTGCGTTCAAGTATTGATTTTATCGTTTCGTTCATATATTTCTGTTCTGACATAAAATCGCTCCTTCAAATATTAATCCATATATCTTCCTTGCGGTATGTATTTTTTTATTGCTTTGGTAATTTGTTCGGGTTTGCCGTCTGTTACATCCTTCTTCATAAGGGCAAAGCCCTGACCTTTTGTTATATAAATAAAGAAGAATGTTGGGGTTTCGTAGACTTTAAAAAGATTTGAATATTTAATAATTGAGGTTCCATTTTTCTTCATGCCAAATGTTGAAATTTTGAATTCGTCGTTGCCGAAGACAAAAACATTCTTTATTCCCATAAATCTGACAGCTGACTTGAAGGTCAATTTCGGCATCGCAAAATAAAACACATTGATTATAAAGCTGATTACAACAAAGACAACCAGCGGGTAAAACTGCTTTGTCATGAAGAAGACGACAAGCGAGATGATTATACCCAATGACAGAATCGTATCAAGCAGCAGCTTTTTCCCCTTGAAAATATTGAAGCGAAAAAACTCGCGGTAAACCTCGTGATTATATATTGTTGTTGCATTTATTTCCATGATTATGACCATCCTTATATATTAAACCTGATTTTAAATTCTTATCAAGCAATTATACAACAAAAGCGCCGGATATGCAATATTAAATCTGGCGTTTTATCATTGTGACAGCAAAAATAATACGGGCGGTTGCCCGCCCGATTTATACTACTGAGGTTTATTATCAGGATTTGAACTGCATTGGTCGCCATATACACAATGTGAACAACCACCTGCACATCCACCCTTTTTCTTTGAATCTATCATTTTCTTAATTGCGAACACCGCGAGAACGATCAAAACTGCGCTGATCGCAAGTGTTGCAGCATTTTCAGCAAACCAAGTTAACATAATGTTTTATTCCTTTCTGTATTTATTACTTTAAACTTTATATTTATTTGATCTGAATAGCATATATAACATAATAACAAGCACTGTTATTGCCGCAACCGTACCGATACCAAAGCTGAGGTGTCCGCCCAACCAGCCGCTGAGCTGATATACAACAAGAGCTGCAGCATACGCAAGGATTGTCTGATACCCGATTGCGAACGCAGTCCATTTTGCACTTGCCATCTCTCTTTTAATCGCACCAATTGCCGCAAAGCAAGGAGCGCACAGCATATTGAAGACCAAAAATGCCATAGCGGCACCTCCGAACGAGAACATCGACTGCAATTCCTGCAAAAGTCCGGAGTTGTCTTCCGCGACATCAGAGCCGAGTCCAAACAGCACGCCAAAGGTAGCAACAATGTTTTCCTTTGCAAGCAGACCGGAAACGGTTGCGACGGCAGCCTTCCAGTTGCCGAATCCGAGCGGTGCAAAAATTGGTGCGATAATGTTGCCGATATCGGCAAGTAGGCTGCTTTCAGCGCCAACCATACCGAAACCGCTGTCTGCGAAGCCGAAGCCGGAAAGAAACCAGATGAGTCCACTTGCAACAAATATGACAGTACCGGCTTTTATTATAAACGCTTTTTCGCGTTCCCAGACATGCATAAACAGATTCCTGGGTGAAGGCACATGATATGCCGGAAGCTCAAGCACGAAGGGCGACGGATCGCCTGCGAACAGCCTTGTCTTTTTGAGCATTATACCCGAAACCACAACCGCTGCGATTCCAATAAAGTAAACAGCCGGTGCCATCCAGACAACTCCGGGGAACATCGCACCGCCGATGAGAGCGATTACCGGCAGCTTTGCACCACAGGGGATGAAGGTTGTCGTTATTATTGTCATTCTGCGATCCTTTTCGTTCTCAATGGTTTTTGATGCCATAATACCCGGAACGCCGCAGCCCGAGCTGATAAGCATGGGTATGAAGCTTTTTCCCGAAAGTCCGAATTTGCGGAAGATTTTATCCATTATAAATGCGATTCTCGACATATAACCGCAATCCTCAAGTATCGATAGTAATAAGAACAAAATGAACATCTGTGGAACAAACCCAAGCACCGCACCGACACCACCGATAATACCGTTGACAACCAGGTCGTTGATCCAGGCGGTAGCACCGATGCTGTCAAACCATACAGACAGATTACCCATTATGTACTTACCGAACAGCACATCATTTGTCCAACCGGTAACGATTGTACCGAGCGAAGAAACTGATACATAATATACAACGAATATAATCAGTGCGAATATCGGGAGTGCAAGCCATCTGTCGGTCAGAACCTTGTCAATTTTATCCGAGGTGCTTTCGAACACATTCTTTTTTACAACACATTCTTTTACAACCTTACCAATGAATTCATAGCGCTCGTTTATGATTATGCTTTCGCTGTCATCACCGGCTTTTTTTTCGTAATTTTTTATTATTCCTTCGATTACTTTTTTTTGATTATCACTCAGAGCTAGCTCGCCAAGTATTCTCTTGTCCCTCTCGAACAACTTGATAGAATACCAGCGCAGTTGATGCTGACCGACCATGTCCCCGATAATCTGCTGTATTTTCAAAAGCTCCGCTTCGAGTGAATCGGCAAATATTTTCTGAGGTATAGTTGTTTTCTGCTTTTTTGCAAGCTCAATCGCTTTGTCGGCGGCTTCGAACGAGCCTTTGCTCTTGAGTGCCGAGGTTTCGACGATTTCACATTTCAACAGCTGTGAGAGCTTTTTAATATCTATTGTATCTCCCCGTTTTTCGAGCAGGTCCATCATGTTCAGCACTCCGACAGCAGGGATGCCAGTTTCAATAAGTTGGGTGGTAAGATAAAGGTTGCGTTCAATATTGGTCGAGTCGATAATGTCAAGAATGACCGAAGGCTGTTCCTTCAGCAGGTAATTACGGGTTACAACCTCTTCGGGTGTGTATGGTGAAAGCGAATAAATACCCGGCAGGTCGGTGATGATGACATCTTTTTTCCTTCTCAGGGTTCCTTCTTTTTTCTGAACTGTAACTCCCGGCCAGTTTCCGACATATTGTCTGCTGCCGGTCAGGTCATTGAACAATGTTGTTTTACCGGAGTTAGGGTTGCCGGCAAGTGCTACTTTTATCATATTTATATCTTCCTTTTAAAGATTATTTTGCGTCCGCAAGTTAGCATTTGCTAACTTGCTTTCTATAAAATTGCAGACAATCTGTCTGCTTAAATTATATGTTTATAAGGATTTATAATTACTTAACTTCGATCATATCCGCGTCCGATTTCCGGGGAATTCGGAAAGCTATAGCTTAAGCTTGAATCAGATATATTATATGAAACACTTACTCAACTTCGATCATATCCGCGTCCGATTTCCTTATTGACAGCTCATAACCTCTGACTGATATCTCCATCGGATCGCCGAGAGGCGCAAGCTTGCGAACATAAACCTCGGTTCCTTTTGTAAGCCCCATATCCATAAGTCTGCGTTTCAATGCACCTTGTCCGTTTAAGCCATGGATTCTTGCTCTGCAGCCGCACTTGACATTTCTTAATGTATCCATAAACGCACTTCCTTTCAAATGTAAATAAGCTTTCAATAACATTATATGTATCATAGATAAAAGTTAGCACTGTCTAACTGCATATAGAGTTTACCACTGCTAACTCGATTTGTCAATAGCTATTTTAAAGAAATATCATTTTCGTGAATACTGACAATAAAGTGCACATGAGAATATTTGCTTTTGATTTATCAGACAACAACCGCTCTATTTATAGAAAAGCTTTATATCTTGACAAAGAGAAAGTTTAGTAGTACAATATAATGAGTTTTAATATCTTGATATATTTCTGAAGGGAGCTTACAGTGAAAAAATTAACACTGTTTCTGGCTGTCAATATTATGATTATGACTATATCGCCGATTATGACAAATGCAGCAGGTGAAAATTATTCTGTTAATATAGAAGAAAGCGAATTCCTGAGCGGTGTAAAACAGATATTATTTTCTACAACAGACTCCGGAGCTATCTCTGCAAAGCTTGACGGAACGCCGGTAGAAGGTAATGAAGCCAATGAGACCGCTCTGTATTTCTCTGCATCTGGTATTGATTATGCCAACAACAGCTTTTACATCGGTGATAATTTGCTATGCAAAATAACAAAAGGACTTGAGAACGAGAAAGCTGACATCGATCCTGATATATTAACAGGCGACACCCTTGATATAATCCTGTTACCAAGTGTAGGGACTTCAACACTTGATACAACAAAAATTTACGGTGAGTACAACATCGACGATATGTCTATAACAAGTATATACCTTCAGCTGCCTATGGGTGAAAAGTTTTATCCTTCGAAGGTTATCAAAGGAATGCCCATTCAAGGCAGCTCGGGAATAACCGAAGTTGAGGTTGATTATACAAGCCATAAAATCGATATAGGTGACGGTTGGAGCAGCTCAACAGGGCTGGGAGGTACAACCCCTAACACTCCGATATGCGCTACCTTCCGTTTTGATATATCGCAAATCAATCTTACAACAGGAAATGCTTCGATTTTTAATATAGATACAACTGCTCTTGCCGACGGCGTACATATAATCGAATTCAATGTTGGTGAAAACAAGGTTAAGAACCTTACATTCAACGTTGACAACACTCCACCGACTTTTGTTTCGAATATCAGCTTCGGACAGGTTATAACAAAAGGCTTTACCCCATCGATAATCGCTGTCGATGCAAACAGTGTTGACAATGTTGTGATAAGAATTGACGGTGAGGAATATAATAACGAACCACTCAACGATCTTGAATACGGTAAGCATACACTTACTGTTGTTGCAGCAGACAGCTGTGGCAATACCGCTTCAGAAGCATATCAGTTTATTTTCACAAGCAACGAGGGACTTATCAGCCAGAATGCTGTTGAGCTTTCTATAAACGGTAAGATAAAACTTCCTTTCACAAACAACATCGAGCCTGCAAAGGTTGAACTGTATACATATACACCAATTAACAGTATAACCGCATCGGTTATTGAAAACGATGAGAAAAAATCCTATTCCTTCGGAAATACAACCTCGACAGCTTCAACTTCAAATCCTGCACAGTACTTTGATATAACCGTTTCCAATACAAAGGGAGCTGTTAGAATCGAATATTCGGGTGTTGCTTCCGAAAACACAGATATTAATATATATGCAAATAATAAAGCTACCGGAGATTGGGACCTCATAGGTGTTTCACCCAGCAACTCAAAGACCGCAGTTACGATTTCAACTCCGGCTGATTACCTGAACAACGGTGTAATTAAAATTAAAGCTGAACCGGCATATGTCATCTCCGAATCAGATACCTTCTTCTGGTTGTCCGACTCCCAGTATTACAGCCGTTTTGAGGATTTATATCCAACCTATGAAACGGTAATGGATTATGCGATCGAACTGTACAATCAGAACAAAATCGGTTACTTTATCCATACCGGAGATGTAATCGATGAGGTCAATCTTGACGATTTCGCAAGAAAACAATATATTACCGCTTCCAAATACCAAAAAATGATTGAAGATGCAAATATACCGAACGGTATTGTCAGCGGTAACCATGATATAATTACGCAGACAGCCGATCACAGTCTTTTCTGTGAGTATTTCGGCGCGGACAGATACAGCTCAAATCAATGGTATGGCGGTACTCTGAATAACAACACAAATCACTATGATCTAATAACTCTCGGAGGATACGATTTTATCTTCCTTTATATAGGTTGGGGTGTTGAGGCATACCCTGAAACTGTTGCTTGGGCGAACGCAGTTCTCAAGCAATACGAAAGCAGAAATGCAATTCTCTGTACTCACGGTTATCTCGGAACCGATGCTGACTGGGAACTCGATCCCGCAAATCCTTATAACTACACCCACACAAGAGCAGTTGAAATCTGGGAAAACATTGTTGTACCTAATGAAAATATACTTGCTGTATTCTGCGGGCATGTACCCGGTGTTGCAAGAAACAAAAGACAGGTTGAAGGCACTGAAAGATATGTCTGGGAGATACTTGCCGACTACCAATATGCTGAAACAGGTGATGCACCCAATAATATACTTAATGGCGAGACCTGCGACGGCGAGGGATATATAAGACTTGTTCAGTTTACCGACGGTAAAATGTCTCAAACAACCTATTCCCCACTACACGACGACTATAACTATTATGCTGACGATAAAGACGAATTTACGATTGATTTCCCACTTAAGGAAACCACACACACACTTTCTACAACAAGCATTTCCGCTGTCTGCGGTTTTGAAAAGCTAGAAACCGAGATTAACACAGTAGGTGACAAATATCTCACACTTGAGGTTAATCAGTCAAAATCAAACGGTAAAATCGTGCTCCTTGCCGAAGATGCAACCGGTAATAAATACGAAGCAAACATTCAACCTGCAGACACAAGCACACCGCAACTCGGCTTTATACTCGGCGCAATTGCTGCTGTTGTTGCTGTTACCGCATTGATTGTTGTTCCGTTTTACAAAAGCAGATCAAAAAATCCCAAAAAATAGTTTTATTTTTTATATATTCGATTGCGAAACTATTAAAACTATCAAATGAATTACCTTTGTAATTTTAAAAAAGCCTACACTGCATAGCTTTTTTAAAATTAATAATATCACTATTCATTTGTTAGTTTATCGCTATTGACAACTTTGCATAAATTTAAGGAAATTTTACTTCATGAAATTATTTAAAAACCTATCGCCCGCAAGGATGATAGCAACCGGCTTTTTAAGTGTCATATTTATCGGTTCAATTCTTCTGATGCTGCCGATTTCGCTTAACAGCGGAGAAAATCTGAGTTATGTTAATGCTTTATTTACTGCCACCAGTGCAGTTTGTGTTACAGGACTGACTACTGTCGAAACAGCAACAACCTTTTCAGTTTTCGGTCGCGCTGTAATTGCAATGCTGATACAGATTGGCGGTCTGGGAGTTATGTCGGTCGGTGTCGGTTTATTAATGCTTACCGGAAAGCATGTTAGCTTTAAAGAGCGGCAGCTTGTCAAGGAATCAATCAGCTTCAAGGGTATGGGCGGAGTTATAAAGCTTTTACGCGCAATTTTGATTATGACACTCTGCTTCGAAGTGACAGGCACAATAATCAATTTCTTCATTTTTCTAAAGTACTATAACCCGATTGATGCATTCGGCGTTGCTTTATTTCATACTATTTCATCTTTCAATAATGCAGGCTTTGATGTTTTCGGACCGATGAACGGTCAGGCAAGTTTAATCAGCTTTTCGGATAATCCACTTTTGCTTCTCGTAACAGCATTCTTGATTATTTTTGGAGGACTTGGTTTTTATACAATATTCGATATATTGAAAACGAAAAAATTCAAAAAATTTCATCTGCATACAAAGGTTGTTCTTGTTTCGACAGTAATACTGCTGATTGCCGGAACTCTGATCTTTAAACTGACTGACAATCTTTCGTGGCTTAACAGCTTCTTTAACAGCACAACAGCGAGAACTGCCGGATTTGCAACTGTCGATATTTCTATTCTGTCAAGAGGCGGTCTGTTTGTGCTTATGATCCTTATGTTCATAGGTGCTTCACCCGGTTCAACCGGCGGTGGTATTAAAACGACAACCGTATTTACAGTGCTGTTATCTACATTCAGTGCCGCAGCGAATCGTAATAATACTGTTTTCAAGAGAAAAATCCCTGCTATAATTGTAACAAAAGCATTCATGATAGCTTTACTGGCTTTTACGATTATAATAACCTCAGCATTCCTGATTTTTATCTTTGAACCGAAGTTTGATTTTGAGGATATTTTATTTGAAGTTTTCTCGGCTTTCGGTACAGTCGGACTGTCGACCGGGATTACATCAATGTTATCTTCGGCAAGCAAGGTTGTAATAATAGTTACAATGTTTGTCGGGCGACTTGGACCACTTACAGCTGCGACCCTCTGGACATTTAAATCTGTTTCTTCGGCATGCTATTCCGAAGAAGAATTAACAATCGGATAAATTAAAAACACAATTTTAAACATATAACTCATTGCAATGCATACTGAAAGGAATTATTATAATCATGAACAAGAAAAACAAAGATATAACATACGGTATTATCGGGCTTGGCAGGTTTGGTACTGCGCTTGCTCAGACACTTGCCGACTGCGGCAAGGATGTCATTGTTTTAGATAAAAACGAAGCTAAGATAAAAAGTGCAAGAGAATTTACCGAGCATGCGTTTATTGTCGGCGAGCTGACAAAGGAAGTGCTTGAGGAGGTAGGTATACACAATTGCGATACGGTGATTGTCTGTATGGGCGAACAGGTTGATGTCAGTATCATGACTACGCTTATTGTTGTAAACATGGGCGTTAAGCGTGTTATTGCAAAAGCAACCTCACCCGAACAAGGTATGGTATTGGAAAAGCTGGGTGCCGAGGTTATATATCCTGAACGTGACAGCGCAATCAGACTGGCGCACAAGCTTGTTTCGTCAAGAGTTATGGAATATATCTCACTGAACGAAGACCTGGATATATCCGAAATCAAGATGACTGCAAAGGTCGGGAACAAAACTGTCGGTGACGCAAACCTTCGTAAACGTTATGGGCTGAACATCATTGCTGTCAAGCAGGATGGTAATACCCAAATAGATATAACGCCGGAGCTTGAGCTTCACGAAAACGATATCATTGTCGCAGTCGGCAAAAGAGCAAACATAATGCGATTCGAAGAATATCTCCAGAAATAAAAATCACAACATAACATTAACACCCCTGCAGCAATTGCAGGGGTGTGGGTTTATCAGGACACTTATATAGACAATTATACAGAAGCCCATATAGAGAGGCTTCCCTATAGTTGAATTACTATTAATCTGCACTTGAAAGCTTTATACTCTTTGCGATTATTAATGTTTGATCAATAGTTAAAATGTCTTCATTAAATCTAATTCCTATGTATTTTAAAAGGTTTTTATCATATGACACAATTCCGGTGCTGTAATTATGATATGAACTTGTAGTGTCTGAAAAGTTATTCCACCAGGCATAGACTCTTGTTATTGCTGTACTCGTTGAATTTGTTTTACTGATTTCTTCGTATTCATCAAGCCAATTCACATGATTACCCCTGAGATAACAATATATCTTTCCATATTCATCAGTAATGTTGTCATCATATATTTGAAATATGCTATCACCAATCAAACCGATATTTGTGTCACCTATATATATCGACCAAATTACAAGGGCTTTCACCAATTCCTCTTAATGTTTCATCAAGCTTGAGTGTCCAGTTTTCCGGAATCACCATATCGAGATTAATAGGGTTATTGTCATAGAATGTAATTCGAATATTTTTATAACCCTCAGGTGCATTTGTATTGTTTTCGATATCGCTCAGCGGGATATGGTTGCGCCTGAATCGGTATACGCAGATATTTTTGCACTCATTTATTGTGCACCTGATAAACCACGCCTTTTCATGGGTGGAATCCTTGAATTTTGGTGAATACTTCACATATTTGAGGAACACATTCTGGCAGGCATCATCAACTGCTGAAGGCTCAACAGCGGCAAGATGGGTTATGCAAATCCTGTACAGCATATCAGCATAACGCTCAACTATCTCGGAATCGGTGGGACTGCTTGTTGCTGCCTTTATCATTGAATCAAAATACCCCTTTCGGTTAGGAAATATTTTTGCTCTTATTTATAAAACAAATGAAAATAGGTTTACATAAAAAAATCCCAAAACTTTTATTTACATATTCACACAGTAGTTAAAACAGGGGAGTTAGAGTTTGATAATTCCCAACAATATCAACTGTGAGTTGAAAAAATTTAAAATATATAGATTACATTTACATTGTCAATCGTTTAATGCTATGTTATAATTTTCGTATAAGGAGCGATTTAATATGATAAATAAAATTTTGGTTGGGAATCGAATATCCGCACTTCGTAAAAATAAAAAGCTCTCACAAAATATTTTAGCTGATGAAATGGGCGTAACAACACAAGCAGTTTCAAAATGGGAAACAGGGTTAGCTTTACCTGATGTTGAAATTTTGATTAATATGTCGCACTTTTTCAATATACCAATTAATGAAATTCTTGAAGGTAAAAATATAATATCGAAAATCGCAAATAGAGTATATGAAATGAACGAAATTGCTTATTTTGTTCCGGAAAAAGAAAGAGATTATAATGATGAATGGGCAAAAGATATTAAAGATGGTAACTGGATCAAAAAAAATTGGGAATGGAATAAATCAAATATTGAAGCAAGGTTACATATTGCCAAGAGAGTCATTTCACATAGCGGATTAATATTAGAAATAGGAACAGGTCCAGGCGGTGGATATATGCCGGCAATTCTTCTTGAAAAACCTGATTCTGAAATAATAATCAGTGATTTATCACCAACAGTTGTTCTTGAATGGAAGAAATTATTCGAAAATGAGTTTTTTCCTCCGAATGTTCATTATGTGGCACTTGATAATTGCGATTTACCTTTTTACGATAATTCGATTGATGTTATTTCCGCAGGCGGCGGATTTGGCAACACAGAAGGCGATAAATTCAAAGCGTTGATTGAAATTTACCGAGTTCTTAAACCGGGAGGATTATATATTACCGGTGACGGATTTGTTACAGGTGAAATGCTGAAAAGTCTTCCGGAAAAAGCTCAAAAGGTTTTACTCGAAAAGAGACCTGATATTTTTGAGGATTATTATGAGGCAACGGTTACCGCCGGTTTTAAAACAATAGATAATATCATACGCGGTGGTTGGTCTACCGAAAATGACCAGAGTACAATCGCTGACCTTGCAAGGGAATTAGGTGTTGTTCTTAAATTTTCAGGATATTTAAGATGCTGCATTAAGTAATAAATCTATATTCGTTACTATTCATAATCGTAATATTAGTTTATATCCGAATCTTCGTATTTGTCTCCACTGTTTTGTTTATTCAAGGTTCCTGGTAATTCTATCATTAAGAATTTTGTCAGCGTTGTAACAATCGGTCTGTGTCTTGTCCCTTTTGGTACAACAATCATTTCGCCTTCCTTAAGTAAAATTACACCATCATCAGTATCAAACTTGAATTCACCTTCTATTACGAAAAATAACTCATCAGAGTTCTCATGCACATGAAAATCCAGTGTTCTATTTTCAACTTGCACAACACTCAGAATGTTATTATTCAATATAGCGATCTTTTTATACACATACAACTCGTTGATTTTATTAACTTCATCTAACAGATTGATTTTCTTTAACATATTAAACCCTCACTTATTCTTTTTGTTTTCCGTTTTGTGACCAATTATACTTATAATCAAACAAAGCAGTCCCATACATGATATCGCAATTCCATAACCCATACCGATAGGTATGTAGGTCAGGCTGATGCTGTGGGTGCCTTCACCTTCGAGCCTCACGCAAAGGAAGCCGTTGCCGCCGTTAAAAATATCGGCTTTTTTGCCGTCAACAACCGCTTCCCAGCCTGCAGAGTATGGCAGTGACAGGAACAGCGTTCCGCTGGCGTTGGCATTCGCTGTGATTTTGTTTCCCGAAGCGGTGATGTTATTTGTGGTTTTGTAAAGTGCATCGTATGCTTTTTGCAGGTTGACATAATTCAATGTTTGAAAGCTCTCGAAGGTATAATCGATAGCACCGTTTATTGCCGACAATTCAACAATGACATTTTCACCCTTGCCGAACTCGCCCAGATATGCGGTGCCGCAGATGTCCTGTGTAAAGTAGTCTGACACGAATATACCGTTCACATATATTTTTATCGGAACAGGCGAATAGCTTTCGAGGAACATATAGAGTCCGCCGTCATGCTGTATGTCAAGCTCATATTTCAATGCTCCGGTTCCGATATAACGCGCAGATTCGGCCGAATATTCCATATCGACCGCTTCAAGGCTGAAGTCTGTTTCGCTGTCGAAAACATTGCATTCATAACCGAGCATAGTGTTTACATATAGATTTTGCAGTACAAGCGGATCGCTTGTTTCGACCGCAACTGCTCCAAAGCTGTCTCCAACCATATATGCGAGCGGTAAAGCGTTGTTATTTTTATATATATCAATTCCGCTTACGGTTTTCAGCTTTGCATACAGGCTCTGCTGATAAAACCGTCTTCCGCTGTCATTATATTCGTCAGATGACAGCACATAATTAATGCCGAACAGCATATCGGTTACAGGTGTCGAACCGGAATACTGCGCCCAGTATGCACTTGCTGAGAAGCCTAACAGGTTGAGTGTATTGATCAACTCATTTTCATACATCGATGAGTAGTGCGAGATTCCGTTTGTGCCTAAGGTATAAGCATCGTTAAGCGAACGGTTATAAGTCTTTTCGACTCTGTAAAATCCACTTTCCGCTGTTTCAAGCTCCGAGACAGCGGCCTTGTTTTGCTCTATGAAGTTGACATAATCTTGTTTTACCGAAAAGCTGTAATAAACCGACTCGTTGTATTTGAAGGTTGCGACTGTATTCACTGCTGTGCTGAGAATTATAAGCAGCGTAATCGATGCGGCTGTTGTGATTTTCAGATATTCTCGGACTGTTTTGCGTCTGAAAAGGTACACGACGCAGACCAACGCATTCTGTACCAGAATGAATGAGAAAATGAACGAATAACGTCCCGGGTATGACAACGGCTGTTGCCCCATATGCAAAAACAGATACAGAATCCCGACTATATTGGGCAAAAACCACACTGCAGCAAACGCAACCAACCAGAGCCGTTTATTTCGCTGCATATTACGGTTGACTATCAGATAGAGCGCCAGTACAAGCACCGTTATGGTTACAAACAGTGTCGGTTTTTCGTTGTTGAACACAAGCGGAACGAATGATGCCGCCGAATCAAGCAGCGAATCAAATCCAAATGCGATTATTGTCAGTGATATGACAGCGATTGCAAGGAAGGTTAGCAACTTCTGCAGTTCGCTCTGTGGCTTTAGCTGCCTTTCCTTTTCTGATTCGCCTTTACCGATGATTTCCTTGATTATTGTCAGTGCGAGTATAATTGCTGCTGCGAAAACAAAAAGGAATTTAAACATCCGCACGCTGTCTGTGTACCCTATCCATTCAAATGCTGTGCCAAGTGGATTTGTTGATGACAGCTTTGTGCCTAACAATCCAAAAAATACAGGTACGGTAACAATTCCCGAAAGCATGACACCGATTGCGGTCATACGCAGAAATGTTGCAAATGAAATAACCTTATAGGACAGCGATAAAATTTTGCTGTAGGACATAAATGCGGTCAATGCGAACAAGGTCAATAAAAATCCGAAATAGAAATTTATTATACAGGCAAGTGCGATAAGCAGAACATAAGCATTTTTCTTCTTTATCGCTGCCTTCTCGACCGCAAATGAAATCAAGGGCAACAATATCATTGCATCAAGCCAGAACACATTCATCGAATATGAAGCTGCAAAGCCGCAGAGTGTGTATGCTGTTGTTATCGCCGGCAGGATGCCGTAAAACATAAATGTGCGATATTTGACAATCCTACTCTTCTGCATACAAATCGAGAATGTGAGCGCAACTGCTGCTGTTTTTAATAGATATATTAGTAAAACACCGTCAGCCATCGTCTTTTCATTGAAGAACAGTAAAATCAGATTGAACGGTGAAAGCAAATAATAAGCAATCAATGTGAAATTGTCACCGCCGAGAGTTCGTGAAAAGCTGTAAAACCATTCGTTGTCGGTGAAAATATGCCTGAGTGAGTTGTAGAAGTCAATATACTGGCTCTTTAGGTCGTAGATCAAGATGCTTTTATCGCCGAACGGTGAGATTCTCATGAATAACAGTGCAAACGACACTATTGAAATCGGCAGAACAACCGACATAACGGATGAAAACAGCTTAATATTGCGGTTGATATAATTCTTTATCATTGGAACAAAGCTGAGCCCGTCCTCGGTAACTACATCCGATTGACTGTGGAAGCCCTGCTTTGAGTAGAAGCCAACGGCGTTTATGCTTGCGTTGACAGTAATTTTTTTTGCATCCTTCAATGTTGCATTAATCAACTGTCTCCCAATACCCTGCTTCTCGTATTCGGGCAGGATAAACAACAGTGAGATATGCGAATGCGAAGGTTTTCCCTTGACCGAGATAATACCAACCATCATGTTATCATCAAAGCAGCCGAAAAACCGTTGAGCTCCGTTTATGTATTCAATCTTTAAATCATCGCTTAATACAAATTTAGCAAAGGTTTCCTTCCCCTGGTCGATATTATGCGGTGCGACCTCAGTATCAAACACATGTTTACATAATGCAACAGCGGAATCGTATTCGGTTGTCAGGATGCTTCTGTAAACAAGCATTTTCGATTTCTCCTTTATGGTCTGTTTTTATATTCAACGAAAACAATAACTGTATCAGTGGGCAGGTTGTTGATTACCTTATACCACTCCATATGATATGGATCGTCGTACGGCATTGTATATTTGTAATCCGGACTTTCAAGATAAACCAGTGTCAGTGTTTTATTATCCGGCGGGTTCTCCTTAAACTGTTCGACAGCTTCCCTGTTGTAGACATGGCCGCTGTAGTTTCTGTAATAACCCTCAAGTGTTCTCAGCATTCCCGAAAACGAGATGCAAACAAGCAGGATAACAGCAGCATATTTTGCCGGTTGTTTTCCGCTGAACAGCTTATATTTAGATGCAATGAACGCAATTGCGACAACAACGAACAGCACCGGATAACGTGCGTCCGTGAATGCGAATAACAGCACGATGGAGATTGCGGCAAATGCGGTGTCGTTGATAAACTCGAGTATGAATTTTATCAGTGGAACAAACAGCAACAGTGCAGAAATTAATACTGTTCTTGTACCATACTGGGGCGATATCAGCATTGCAAGCTGCATTGACGGTGTCATTAGCACAAAGAACGGCAGCTCGAAGTCTTTTTCTCTGAACGCTTCGATAATACAGACAACGCCGAAACCGATAATTCCGTATGCGAAAGACGGCAGGAACGCAAGCTCTGTTAATATGAGATGGTTGTATATAAGTGCGTATGAATATATATAAATCGAATACAACGCAACTGCTGTCAGCGCGTATAGTGTGATTTTCGCTTTGATTTTCCTGTCTTTTGCGCTGTTCAGCAACACAAACGCAAAGCATAGGAAGGCGAGCAGTATATATATATACAAACCGTCAATGTTGAAGATGATGTTGTACAGCGGTTTACCGTTCTCAATCACCTGACCGAATATGGACTTTGAGTAGAACTCAGGGTATAAGCTCTGACGCACACTGTTTCCGGGTGCGAAAATTTGGAGTGCAAAGCCTGCACCGGCTGCGATTAAGTTGACATAATATTGCGAATGTGGGTGGGTTTTATATTTGAATGCGTAAACAACCATCATGTAAACCGCTGTCGCAATCGCTACGAATCCCGACTGTTCACTTGTGAAGCAGGCAAGGAAGGCGAGCAGCCAGAGTCTTGTATCAAATGCTTTAGTCTCAATATCCTTGCGGTAGAAGTAGTAGAAGGCAATAAACATTGCGTAGGGGAAAAGGTAGTTCATCGCACCGGTCGCCCAATAGACCGACTGGCGAAGTATAGCAAGCTCGAGCAGACCGAACAGAGCGCAGGAGATGATGAGCGACTTTCTGAACACAGCTGAATCGCTGTTGGGAATGAATTTTTTTGCCGATACCGCCGCTGTGAAGTAGACGACAACACCGATAACAACCAGGTTGAATAACCGCCATAGAAAGATGCTGCCGCCTGCCAATAACAACTCATCAAGCAGATGCACGAATGCCCTACCGTTGGTTTGGGTGTAATGTACGACGTTTTCGCTGATGAAGCTGCCCAACCCGTCTTTAAGGAAGGAACCGTAATAGTAATCGTCACCGAACAGGACAACGAACTGCAGCGTAACCGTCTGTATCAACATAAAGATTACAAAAACGGTTATATGCATATTGTCCGCAAAGAATTTTATATTGAAACGCTTTAAAAGTTCATTCATCGGCAGCTCCGTAACATAATAATTGTAATAATTTTATCACAAAGACTTCTGCAATACAATAGGCAGCTGAGGAAGTCACCTCAAAAAATTCATATTTATTTATACAAAGTAAAAAAGAGCAGTAACAAATTAATGCTCCTGCTCTGATAAATTTTATTATTTTCAGCGTACTCTTCTGTATATCAATGCACCTGCGGCAGAAATAACCAGAATTGCTGTCATTACAACAACTACTGTATTATCCCCTGTATCAGGATTATTGGTTCCGCTGATTTCACTTACAATTCCGCTTGATGTTTCAACTGCAGATGTGCTTTCTGCTTCTGATGATTCAGGTTCGCTGGACTCTTCTTCGATCTTAAAATATGTGATTTCAACTTTCCTTATACCGACACCGAAATACTCTCTCAGTGTTTCGAACTTGATATGGGTTGTTCCTTCAGGAAGATCACCGGTAGGAGCAACTTCAAATGTGCTTATTACATCTTCGATTCCTCCGTCATATTGGATTGCTCCGATACGGACAAGCTCTGTTTTTGTGATATCAATCTTTGTGAAATCAATTCCGTTGTTTGAAACATATACATTTACCTGCTCACGATAATCGAATTTAAAAGACTGCAGATAAAATTTGAAAGTCTTGATTGTTCGATCTGCTTTTGTATATGTTGCTGTTGCTCCAAAGGGATCAGGATCAAGTGAAGCTTTTCTCATGAGATATTTTTCACCTGTAACATATGGGCAATCAATAACCTCCCAAAGTTCTCCGCCTGCAGCAATCTGTGATACATCATTACATTCATCTGTAAAGCTCTCTTCGATTACTGCTGCGGATACAAGAAAGGGAGTTAATGAAACTGCTAAAATAAAGGTCATGACAAATGCCATAGATATACGACCAAGTTTACCGAACATTAATAACCACTCCTCAATTTATTTAAGTTTAAGTTATGACTAAGGGCTTACAAATACCCGTAACTTAATGACTCTATTTTAAATAAATTCGGTATTATTTAATATAAATAATCGGATATTAAATATAACAAACTGGTTATTTTTTATTATTTGATCTCATTCTTTTTTCTGTAATCCTTAGGTGAAACGCCAAATTCTCGTTTGAACAGCGACGAAAACTGCGAGGATGAACAGAATCCGCAATTGTTTGATATGTTAATTATGCTTTCATCAGTGTATGTTAGAAGTCTTTTGGCATTGTCAAGCTTTCTTTTTAATATATACACTGCGGGAGAGCAGCCGGTTTTTTTCTTGAAAATGTTCCTGAAATGGCGTTCCGAATAGCCGCACATTGCCGCTAATTTGCTGATGCTCAGCTCATCGTTGTAGTATCTGTTTATATAGCTGATAACATAATTCAAGGAATCGGACATAAGTATATTTTCATCGGTGCTTCGCAGTGCTGTCAGATACAGCTCATTACAATAAATATTTACAAAATGATTCGACAAAGGCAGAGAAGTCAGATATTCATCACGTATTTTGCAAATACATTTATAAATCGCACCGTCTCTGTCTGTATAAAGCCCAGCTTTCAACTCTGGTGATAAGCTGCCTGAATATGAAAAGTTTATAACTCCGATATTACTGTCTTTTTCGCGAAATTCGTCGTGATCTACACCGAGTGGTATGAATGCGAGACTGCCGGGGGTGTAACGGTATTTTTTATTGTTGATGGTGGTGTACCCTATGCCTGTTTCATAAAATACAAATTCGTAAAAGCTATGCTGATGCATTCCGCCATTGGTATTTCCCGCCCGGACGACATCATAATAAATACTCATCTCGAATTCCATAATTTTCACCACCCTTATTAAATTTTATTTTATCATAAAAGTAATTACAATACAATAGGCGACTACTAAAGTCGCCTTAAATGCAAAAGAGGACGCAGCTTTCTTTAAAGAAAGCCTGCCAAAGAACTTCAAAATATGAAGTGTATAAAACAACAATTATACTCATTCATAAATAAATTTCTATATTGTTTTCCTTAATCTATTATATAATCTAAATTACTGCTTCAATTTGTGTTTATCTTCTGAACAATATATACTAAATCAAACGTATTTTTTCTTCAGCATTGTTTTACGTTTATCTGCCATATACAGCTTTTGTTCTTGTACAAGAAAGCTTTTATCCCATTTGTTTCGATAGGGTTTTATGTGTGAAATCCAATAGCTGTCGGTTATGCTCATTCTTTGCTTGGCGATGATGTCCGGCAGGCAATGGATAGAATCAACCAAATCAACAGCTTCATCCGCTATTTCCAAGCCGGAAATATCCGATTGCCGCAGATAGTCATTTATTGCTGCATTGTCCTGCGGATGAGTGATAATAAAATCATTCAGATCCTTAAGCGCCTTGTAACTGCTGAATCTTATAATTTCTTCAGCTGAAACAGATAGGTTGCAAATGCTTGTCATTATGACAAGCAATGATATCAAAAACACAAATACACGCTTCATAAAACACCTCGTAATATTTTTATATTATATAAAAATAATAAATGAATTACTACAGCAATTTGAAGAATGTTAAGATAGCCTTTCGATCCCTCGACAATCCTTTTTACCACTTCAGTTGGAATTGATGCTGTAGATGCCATCCTCAGCCAAATAGTATACTTTGCCGTCCCAATAATCCAGAAAGCTATAGCACTTCTCATCCAATAAAACAACACCAGTTCCGTCAGTTTTCATCTTTTTCAACTGATAACCTTTTATAGAATAATACAACCATTCACCGACAACCATAATATTATATGTATATTCGCTGTTCAATTTTGTTTGCTCAGTGCTGTTGGTTTTCATCTTATAAATACAATGCTCATCATCAACAATGACATAATAAACCCAATCGCTGACAACATTAATTTGGGTGCAGAAATTTTCATTTAGTATTGTACGTTCTGTACCATCGTTCTTAATTCTATATATTTTTCTATGATCAGATCGGTTTACATAGTAAATCGAATCATTTACAACATTTATTCCTTCAGCATAGTCCTCAACGATCAAGGTGTTTTCACTACCGTCAGGTTTCATTCTATAAAGCCAACCGTTGTGGTATCCATTGCTGTAGTATATCCAGCCGTCATGCTCTGCGACCATTCCGCCATTCGAGATGTTCCCGGGCGTGTTTCCGTTGTCCGCGACAGGGTTACCCCTCTCACAGCCTGCAAATACCGGTATAAGCATGGTGCAAACAAGGAGTAGACAGAGTAATTTTTACTGTTGATTTCATAAATTTTTATCTCCCCCCGTCATTATATCTGTTGGTTTCTTCGGGCAGCTTTGCGGGCACGCCGTCCAAATCCATATATATGCGTGAAAACAAAATAACAATACAGATCGTAAACGCAAACTGCATGACTGTAATAACCGCAGTCAATATCAGAATATCATACTTCCTGGCGACATATTCAATCAGGTAGATTGCAATCCGCACTGCGAGAATATATATCATGCCTGCATTCAAAAACTTTGCAAACTTTTTCTCGTCACATTTTTTCGCAATTACAGCGCTTGCGCTGATTATAAAGTATATCATCAGCAGTTCAATAAGCATGTCAACCAGACAGATTACATGGTATGCAGTGTAGTACTTCACATAAATATCTGTTGTGAGCGTCATCAGTGTTTCCAGTATTGTGAACGTAAACAGGAATCCTGAGCAGACTACCGCCCATTTGTACTTTTTATCATACTTCATCAGCTCACTGATGCCGATTGCTATTAAAATGTATCCTACGAAGTCAGGAACGATATCAAAAATATAATTACCTGAAATCACTTTGAAGTCGACTAATACAAACAGCTCACCAAACAATGCCCAGATAAGCCCGCGCATATTATATGCATCCGACCATTTTACTTCTTTCTTCATTGCTCTATACTCCCTTCGGGTTTTTCATCCTGATGTATTTGCTGTGGCGGTTTGATCGGGAATTTACCGTCAAGCGTTTTATAGCTTTTGTATAAAGTGACAAGAAATAGTATTACTGCAGCAAAACCCGTTATAATTAATAAAATTATCATAACTAAATTCGGAATTAAAACGATAAGATAGGTATCGGCCGCAGTTATCAACTTCAAAGTCAGAATTGTCTTCCACTCAATATGTAGCTTTTGTGACAATGTTATATAACCGCATTCATCTGCTATTGCTGCGGTTGCTATAAGGATATTATATATCATGTAAATTTCAATAATTATATAAGCAATTCCGATTATAATCGAAATTGTCCGTAAAAGCGGTGGTATTTGAAGGGAGTTATTCTGGTATAAGTTGACTAAAGACAGAAAAATTAATCCTATCGCACAATTTCTTGCTTGCGAATATCTGTAATTATATTTTATCAGCGAATTCAAACCAACTGCGATAATTATGTAACCCACGAAATCAGGGATAATATCCAGTCCGTTGATATGAAAATATAGAAATACAAACAACTCACCGATAAATAGTGTCATTAGCCCTCTCATGTCAAATCTTTTGGACTGAATCTGGTTGTAATCATTCATAAAATCTTGTTGTTCCTTTCGATTCATTTGTCATATAACTTTGCTGCTGCAGTTCTGCCGGAAATTTGCCGTGCAGCTTTTTTGCGGCAAGGCAAAGTACAACCGAATAGAAGATGAATATCGCCCAGACAGAGAGAGCATGCAGTGTGTAATAGGTTTCATTCGGTATCAGGTATGTAAGGTATCTTGAGATTTCAGAGGCAACCTTCAGGGCAATCAGAACCTTCCAGTAAATGCTGAGCCTGTTTGAAAGCGCTTCTTCGCCGCAATCGGCAGCAATTTCAGATGTTGCGGTGAAAACATAATATATAAGGTACATTTCAAGTATGCACCATACTGTCCATGCCAGCATAAATACTGAACTGAAAAAGGGTGAAAGCGGAAGCCGGTAAAAATCAAAGATAAATAACAGTGATACAAAAATCAGCAGTACCGCATATTTTCTTGCCTTCCAAAAGCAGTCATGGTATTCCGAGAGCTTTTTCAGCCCGGAAGCAACGAGAATCCAACCTACAAAATCGATTAAAAGGTCAAAACCGAATATCGAAAAATAAATAAATGCCATGTATATACGCATTATGTTCATGTTTCTTTATCGGATATTTTCCGATACCGTTATTTCGTATTATAATATTATCGAATTCATTTGTCAATATTTGTATGTTTTTATTGCGTAACAGACAAAAATATATGGTGAAATATTAAATTGCTATAAATACGTAGGCATATGTTGACAAAATTGGAAAACTATAATAAAATATTTACCTCTCAGGCTGATTGCAAAACAAAGCTTGAGAGGTATTTTCATGTCTACCTGACCGACAACTCAGAAGAAATTGCCGACATCGAGTCGCTTGCCGAGTTCTTAGGCTGTACTCGTAGAGACATCCTTGCGCTTGAGAAGGACGAAAACTACGGCTCCGCAATCGCAAATGCAAAGAATTCAATCGCACGAATCAAAAAACAGCTTGCCATGAGGGGCAAAATTCCCGCCGCTGTCCTGTCCTTCGACATGAAAAACAACCACGACTACACCGACAAGGGCGAAAACGCCGTCGATGAAAGCACGACAATCATCATCCAGGGCGACGCCGCAAAATGGGCAAACTGAGCATATGAAAAAAATCATACTGAACATCACTCCGCACCCGAAACAGGCGGAGTTTTTTACTGCCCGTGGCAGATACATCGCATACGGCGGTGCGAGGGGCGGTGGCAAAAGCTGGGCGATGCGTACCAAGCTTGTGCTTCTTGCACTCAGCTATCCGGGCATATCGATTCTGCTGCTCAGACGCACCTTAGGTGAGCTGCGCGAGAACCACATACTGCCGCTGCAAAAACTGCTCTTCGACATTGCAACCTGGCGAGATACGGTGAAGGAGTTCGCCTTCCCCAACGGCTCCAGGATCAAGCTCGGCTACTGCGACAGCGAAAGCGACGTACTGCAATATCAGGGGCAGTCCTACGAGGTGATCGGACTTGAGGAAGCAACTCACTTCACCTACTACCAGTTCCTGTGCCTGACCGAATGCAACCGTATCAGCGGCAACATGAGCGAAGCTTTTTCTCCCCGGATGTACCTGACCTGCAACCCCGGCGGTGTCGGGCATGACTGGGTGAAGCGGTTGTTTGTCGACCGAATTTATCAGGGCAGCGAAAAGCCTGAAAACTATGTTTTCATCCGTTCGCGGGTGTATGACAACGAATACCTGATGAAAAACAACCCCGAGTACATCGAAAACCTGATGGCACTGCCCGAAGCAAGACGGAAGGCTATGCTTGACGGTGATTGGAACAGCTTTGAGGGTGCGTTCTTCCCTGAATTCAATTACGACATACACGTCTGTCAGTCGTTCACAATCCCGAAGGATTGGGGTAGGTTCCGTGCGCTGGACTACGGATTGGACATGACCGCCTGTCTCTGGGTTGCGGTTACGCCCGACGGTGTTATGTTTGTCTATCGTGAGCTGTATGAAAACAATCTTATCCTGTCCGATGCAGCGGCAAAAGTCTGCGTTTCGACCGCTCCTAATGAGCATATCCGCTACACCACAGCCTCGCCCGACCTCTGGAACCGCCGGCAGGACAGCGGGAAAAGTGGGTTTGAGCTGATGAGTGTACAAGGGTTGCGTGGACTGATTCCGGCAGACAACAGGCGCGTTGCCGGCTGGCGAATATTGCGTGAGTATCTTCGATTGCAGAACAACAATTGCAGGCTGAGAATCTTCGCCAACTGCATCAACCTAATCCGAACCCTGCCGCAGCTGAGGTTCGACACACTCAACCCCGAGGATGCCGCCGGTACACCGCATGAAATCACCCATGCACCCGAAGCGCTACGATATGCGGTGATGTCACGTGAACCACAGAGCAAAAGTACTGCATCATTAACAAGTTTTGAACGCAGTTTTGATTACAACACCGTCAACAATTACCGTCGCACCAAAGACGACGGTTACAGACGGTTTATTGATTTTTAAGTTATATATTATTTTGTAGGGCGGAGGCTTGCTCCCGCCGAAGGGAGGTATATATTTGCTGTTTACAAAAAGAAAACGTGATAATCCTGCCGAACCGGCAGGAACGCCACAAAAGAATAATTATGGGAGGAATAATTTTGCAGTTTTTAAAACGAAGAAGAGATAATCCGAATCCTGCCGATGTTGACTGGCTGCTTTACGAAAAAGGCAAGGATTACAACTTCTCGCTCGGACTTTATGAGAAGGTGTCCACCAACGAAAGGTTTTACCGCGGCGATCAATGGGAGGGTGTCAACACCAACGGACTTCCCTCTCCGGTGTTCAATGTGTTCAGGCGTGTTATCGACTACTACATTTCGAACATCCTGTCCGACTCAGCCGCACTGCGTTACACTTTCGACTCCATTGACAGCCAACAGCCATTTGAGAAGCTGTCGGAGCTTTGCAACTCAGTTGCAGACCACCATTGGGAAAAGGACAAGATCGGCTCGATGCTTGCCGATGCGCTCAGGGATGCGGCACTGTCGGGTGATGCTGTCGCTTACACCTACTGGGACAGCCGCACTGAGACCGGGCAGGCATTCAAGGGTGACTTCAAGACTGTACTTATCGACAACACCAATGTTTTCTTTGGCAATCCTAATGTTCGTGATGTACAGGTTCAGCCCTACATCCTGATTTCGGGCAGAGAGCTGACCGAGGATGTCAGAGCATTTGCAAAAGAAAACAGTATTGACGAGAAGCTGATTGACCGCATTGTACCCGACAGTGATATTGACACTCAGTCAGGCGAAAAGGCAGCTATTGAGCTTGAAGGTACAAAGTGTATTACCCTACTCAAGCTCTGGCGTGGTGAAAACGGTAACATCTTCTGCCGCAAGTCGGTCAAGGATGTAGTGCTGACCGGCAACATTAATCTGGGAATAAAGCTGTACCCACTCTGCTGTTTCAACTGGACTAAGGTCAAGAACTGCTGGCACGGTGAGCCTGCCGCAACCGGACTGGTTGATAACCAGATTTTCATCAACAAGGGTTATGCGATGGTGATGAAGCACATGATGGACACTGCGTTCTCGAAGGTCATCTACGATTCCACAATTATCGACGAGTGGTCAAACAGAGTCGGTGAAGCAATTGCAGTCAACGGCAGTGTTGACAATGTCGCAAAGGTTATCACAGGCGGAACCATGCAAGCGGGTATGCTTGAGGTGCTAAACAACGCAATTGCACACACAAAGGAATTTCTCGGAGCGACCGATACCGCGCTCGGTAATGTTGATCCCAAGAACACCTCAGCGATTATCGCTGTACAACAGGCATCCGCAATGCCGCTGCAGAACATCCGCCGACAGCTTCATCAGTTCATCGAGGACATGGGGCTGATCTGGCTTGAGTTCATATTCAGCTATTACGATGAACTGCGCAAGCTACCGTGCAAGACCGAAGACGGTACAGGATGGGTTGAATTCACACAGAAAAGCAGTGCAAAAAGGTTACTTTGGAGCTGCAAGGTCGATGTCGGTGCATCCACACGATGGTCGGAAATCTCGGCACTCAACACACTCGATAGCCTGCTTGCAATGGGTAAAATCACAACAAAGCAATACCTTGAACGCCTACCCGATGGAATTATACCAAAAAAACAGGCGTTGATAGAAGAAATGAACGATGAATAATGAACAAATAAGGAGGTATTAATTTGATTGACAAGGATTATATTTTCTCGCTGATTACCGAGATGGCGGAACAGGATGGACTGACTCCTCGCGATTTTATCGAGAACCTGTACGCAGAAAAAACCTATTCCGATTATGGCGAGCTACCGGATGAGGCAAAAACCGAGCTTTCGGAAGCACGAAAACAAAAGACAGGAAATCGCTACACCTGTCTTGAACAGGACACAATCAATACCGACATCAGCGAATTTGCCCGATTGTTCCCCGATGTTTCAACGGATAGCATTCCGAAGGCTGTCTGGGATGCGGTTGCAGACGGAAACACGCTGACTGCTGCTTATGCGATTTATACAATCGAAAACGGTCGTACAAATGACCGTGCATCAGCTGTCAATGAGCTCAACAACACAAAAAGTGCATTTATCCCTATTGAGGGTAACGGCGAGGAAACCCTGTCCGAAAAACAGGTGGAAAACATGAAGCCTGCCGAGATCAAAAAGAACTACAAGAAGATTCTGAAGTCCCTGAAAAACTGGAAAAATTGAAATATAAAAAACGGTAATTAAATATCACTTTTTTATATGAAGTCAAAAATCCATAAATCAAAGTGTTTTTGACTTCATATAATGAATATTTTATTACCGTATAAAGAAAGGAATCAATTTATGTCAAACTACAACAGTATCGAAAAAATCATCTCTGAGGAGATACTCCGCACTAATGAGGACAACCTCATTGCACGCAAAATATGCAACACTGTTTACAGTGGCGACATCAAGAAAAAGGGCGACAGTGTTGTGCTTGTCGGACTTTCAGAGCCGACTGTTTACAATTACACCGGAACAGTCTCATACGAGGATGTATCAGATGCGTCCATGATACTCAACATCGATCAGGACAAAGCCTTTTCCTTTAAAATCAAGGATATTGAAGAGCTTCGTTCTTCAATCGGTCTTAAGGAGTCTCAGGCACGCCGTGCTTCCTATAACCTCAAGCTCGAAGTCGACAAGTATGTGCTTGGGCTTTATGCTGCTGCCGGTCAGACCTACACCGACACAACTGTAACACCGTCAAATGTACTCAAAGTGCTTGGCGAAATCAAACAAAAACTTGAGGAAGTCAATGTTCCTGACGGTAGAACCTTCATCGTAATCCCTCCGTTCATAAAGACAAAGCTTATGCTTGCGGGCATCAAGTTCCAGATAAACAACGGTGTCAACGGCACAGGTACAATCGGGTTTACCGATGAACTTGGATACGATGTGTTTGTCTCCAACCAGCTTGCAAAGGTTGTTGACGGTGCGACAACAAAATACATGGTGCTTGCAGGCTCGTATTCGTCAATCGCATATGCTGAGCAGGTGCTTGAAACACAGATACTCGATAAACTCGAGAACTCGTTCGACAAAGCCGTCCGCGGCAGATTGGTGTTCGGTGCAAAGGTTGTAAAGCCCAATGAGCTTGTTGCTGCAGGGCTTGTTGATGGAACAAACGAAATATGAAAACAGTAATTACTTCTGGTAATTAGACGCGTCGCCACATAGGGCGACCTCTACAAATCAATATATTTTGAATACAGAAAGGAAATTAATATGTCTATCAGTGTAACAACAACAAATATAACAAAGGCTTTCAAGGCTACTGCAGCAAATTTTGCAACAGCAACAAACGCAACCGCAGGAGCTGCCGATACCTTTGTGTTCGAGCTTGAAAGAGCTGATACTGCTGCATATGTACTTATCAGCAATCCGCTCATGATGGGTGGTACTAATGTAACAATAAAGTTTGCAAAGGGTAATTTCTGGGCAGGAAAGGTTATTGACACTACTGAGCTTACAATTGCAGCCGGTGATACTGCTATTATTGCAATCGAGTCCTCATTTGTCAAAAAGGCTGACGGAACAATGTCAATGACCGTAACCCCTGTAACAACATCAATTGCGTTGGCAAGCATTGGGTTGACGGTCAGCATAATCGAACGCAGCATAACAAGTAACAATTAACAGTGAACAATTTAGGATAATTCCGACAATGTCGGAATTATCCTAAAAATATATTGGGCGGAGAAATCCGCCCAATATTAAAAGGAGGTTAAATATATGACTGTATCAGGTTTATTTAATATGGCAATGGACCTTCTCGGCGAACGCAAAAAAGATGGTAGCTTCTCAAGCAACACCGAATATCTCACCGCAAGAGCAGTGACAGCTGTAAATCAGGTGCTTGTTGAGCTTGCACCTGCACAGGCAAAGCTAACCGGACTGCCGTTGACAATAACTCCGATTACAGCACTGACCGATACTGTGGTGCTTGACAACCGGCTGATGTATACCGCCGGTCCGCTCGGGATATGCGCAGCCTTGATGCTCGGTGAGGATGACGACAGGTATGCTGCCTTCCGTCTGATTTATGAGAACTCAATCAAGACAGCACTGCGGTCGGTAAAGGCGATAGTCGGTGCGATTGTTGACATCTATTCTTAAGGGATGGTAAAGTTTGAAAGATTTATCTTTCAAACTCAGGTTTTGTGCCTTTTCACCAAACAGAATGGCGAAATTTTTGTAAATGTAAAAAACGGCACAATTCCCAACTGCAAAGAAAGGGATGGTGATAAACTATGATAAAAAACACTGCTAAGCTGTCGCTCAATAAATTTCTCGGCATAAACGAAAATGCAGATTGTGTAAACGGGTTTTCGGGTGAGGCAGTCAACATGAAAAATTTCAGTATCACCGAAAACCACAAGCTGAAGAAACGTAATGGCTACAGTTATATTATATCGCATACCGACAAGCCTATTTATGCAATGTGGTACGGTGAGTTCAATTCGGGCTGGCTCTTTCTCTATGTCGCCGGCGACAGGCTTTACAAATATAGCTTTGCTACCACAATTTCAACCGACCTCGGATACATAGGCGCAGGCAGAGCAAAAATTTTTAGTTTCGGAAGCTATATTTACATCCTCAACAGTATCAACTACTACCGCTACAACGGTTCATCGCTGGCGGCTGTTGACGGCTATGTTCCGACGGTATTAATTAACTCCTCACCAAACGGCAGCGGAACAAATTACGAAGCTGTCAACATCCTGACCGTAAGGTAATACAGCTGTACAACGGTAACGGCACCTCAATTGCTTACAAGCTTGGTATCAGCGGTGCGACACAGATAAATCAGGTTGTAGTAAATGATGCTTATTATCACGATTATACCTTCGATCCGGTTAGTGGAACGGTTACGTTTGATGATGCTCCGTCCGGCGGAATAAACAATGTTAAAATAACTTACACCACACCCTGTACGGGAAGGTTCATGGTTACAACCTGTAACAATGCTGTATTAAGCGGCGGTGGTAACGACACCAGACTTTTCGTCTGGGGCAATATGACTGCACCGTCATACTGCTTCTATTCTGAGCTTGTGAACGGGCTGACAAGTGCAGAATATTTCCCCGAAACCAACTATATTTCGCTGAGCGGTCACAAGATTAATGACATCATCCGTCATTATGACAGACAGATCATTTTCACCGACAAGGGCGCGTTCTACTCCTACGATGAGCTTGTTACCGACGATATGGGTGTGGTGCATCACAGCTTTCCGGTGTTTACACTCTCATCCCAAAAAGGAAACCTTGCTCCCGGACAGGCTACTATTATCGACAACTGTCCTGTTACGGTCTGGTATGACGGCATCTACAAATGGGTGTCAACAAATATCCGTGATGAACGCAATGCGAAACATATCTCTGACAGAGTGAGCAAAATGCTTGCAGAAAAAATGCCACAGCCAAATCTGTACCCGGCAACAATGTTTGACTTTGAAGCTACGGGTGAGCTTTGGGTTGCAGCTTCGGACACAGTTTTTGTCTACAACTACAGACTTGATATTTGGTATATCTACGACAACATCCCGGCATACAGCTTTGTTATTGTCGCAAACACTCTGTTTTTCGGCACTTATTCGGGCAAAATCGCAAGAGTTTCGGAGTATGTAAGCGACGATGACGGAGCTGCAATTGAGTGTGAGTGGAAGACACCGTATTTCGACTGCGGTAATATGGCAAAGCTAAAAGAACTGCGGTCGCTTACACTGATGTTGAACAATACGAATGCAAACTCAGTAGATGTTTACTGGAAATCCGACGATCAGGCGGGCGATGCGACACCTATTGCAATTGTCACTCCGGCATCAACGGGTGGCACAACCATTGTTCCGCTTCGGATGATGATAAAGCGGTTCAACACCGCAAAGCTGATAATCCGAAACAGCGCGTTGACAAATGATGCCTCGGTGCTGTCGATGACATTGGGTATAAAGATATTGAGTAAGGAGCTGATATAAATATGGCTGACTATAACAAATTGATCAATGAAGTTAAAAGTAAGCTGGCAGCACTCAATTCGCCTGACAGCGAGCTGAAAAAGCTGTACAAACAGGCAATCGAACAGAGTAAGACCGAATACAACGCAAAACAAGCAGAGTTGTTGCAGGAACTGAAGCAGGCTGAGAACGACAGCTCAGCAAAAAGTTTAATTAAGAAGAAAAATAATCAACAGAAAGCTGAAAGCAGTGGACTTTCAGGTGCAGGGATAAATGCAGTTATTGATGAAAGCCGAAAAGACAAGCTGAACAGCGAAATCACAGAGCTTGAAGCGGACATTGCCGAGGAGCAAAGCGAGCTTGACAGTGAATACAAGGATTCTGACGCAAAGCTTACTGTCGAACAGGAAAAAGCTATTGTTAAGGAACAAACAAGCCTTGAAAAAGAGCTTGAGCGGTTGGAAACAGCAAAAGCGAAGGCTTCAGCTGATGCAATAGAAGCAACCGAAAAGCAAGCTGAAAAAGAAGCAAAAGAAAAAGCCGAGGCTGAAAAGTCAGCAAAATATAAGCCCACAATTTCGGCAAAGGAGCTGGCGAAAACGCTGATATCGAGATTTTCGGGGAAGGCTGAAGCGTTGAAGGCGTATCTTGATGAACTAACGGCAGAAAATGATTTCGATGAGGATTATCTTAAAGACCTGATGTTTTCGTTCAAAGCGTACGGGTGGGGTGCAGATGAAGCTGTTGAAACTAAACCCGAAAATGAAAAGACAAACAGCCTTGTCGACGAAAGCAAGCTTGTCTTCGAAAGCAAAGCCGTTTACAAGGACTTATACGAGAAGGTATACAAAACCTTTAAAAAGCAAGGATCGCGCGGACCTAACCTGACCGAAAAAGCTGCAAAATTCGCACAAATCGGGCAGATGGACTTCTTCTACAAATCCACCGCTACTACTGATGAATTTGAAGCTCTTTGCAAGGCTGTCAATATGTCCGACAGCGACATCGCTGATTACTACAAGCGAGTTGAGTTCTTTGATACACATGACCTCAAGGGCGAAAAGCTGATATTAGGCGAATATCTTGACAAATGAAAGGAATGACTAAAATATGGAACTGACTGAATTTATAAGAAGCGGACTTATTGTACTGGTACCGGCGTTGTATTTTATCGGTGTGATGCTCAAGGACAGCCCTGTCTCCGACTGGCTGATACCCTTCTTTCTGGGCGGAATCGGAATCGGGCTGTCGCTGCTCTGGCACATCGGATTTTTTGGGTTTTCGCTTGAAACGCTGTTCGACAGTATAGTACAGGGAGTGTTGTGTGCCGCCGGATCTGTATATATAAAGAATTTAAGTTTACAATATAGCAAGCGTAATGACAGTGATTCACAATAATCAGATTTGTAAATTCTATGGCTTGTAGGGGCGACCCTTGCGGTCGCCCGCATATAAAATTTAACCACATTATTTTATGTACAACATCGCCCTGCAAATCAACTGACTTGCAGGGCATAATATTGTTTCTAAATAGAATTAGTATAATTCATTTTGTGTTTAGAACATACAGGATTGTATCCATAACATCCTCTTCTTTGCGTACATTTACAGTAAACGCTATTGTTCCGTCGTCAAGATATGTAGTATTTATCTGTGAGCCGCTTATAAACAGCGGTTTATCGAATTCGATGGTCTTGCTGAATACAAAATTTAATGAATGTACATCAAGCAAATCAATTTTAAATGATTCGATATTTGTATAATTACCCAATGTACCGAATTTATAGCTTATGATTGCAATAGTACGATTATCGGGAGAAATTTTTGTGATATAAATGTAGCTGTCTTTGGATAACGCAAATAATTCCTGCGGATTACCGAAGGATTCGCCGTCAAATTCAGTGCAGTACAACTCTTGTTCTCCATAATAAGAAAATAACTTATTGTCGAGAACCGCAAAGGGAGTTAACTTTGACATGTTATGCTTTGATTCATTATATATAATTTCTTTGCTGATTACATCGTATATCCCATATTTACTATCATTTGAGTTTTTACATTGTTTCCAAAACAAAAACTGAGTTTCATTAACCGGATAGACAAAATTATATATTTCTATGTCTGTGTTCTCGAAAACAACCTCGGCTGTATTCAGCTTTTCATCCCTGAGATATATCCGCCAGTCTGTTTTCCTTATTGTATATCTATCAGATAACGGGAATTCGTTTAAGTTAATATACCCATTCGTTCTAAAAAAAGATAAAAGCCAGAATGCATCGGGAACGACTGTTTCTTTATATTCGCCTTCATAATCAAATATATCAAGGTCTACTCGTCCATACAAACCATTATTCCCGTAATTAATAGATGCAAATCCGTTCTTATATGGACCTCCAAAGTTGTTTTTACGGAAAAGCTCCTCACCTGTTTCACAATCTACAAATTTATAGTAGCTGATATTATCCTCCTGAGCGAGTAACACCAATATATTATTACCGATATACTTGATAAAACTTAAATTTGCGTTTTCTATATTAAGCGCTGTCAGGTTATATTCAACGATTTCATCATATTCGGGATAAACCTTTTCATGATAAATGCTTTCTTCGGCTGATGTTTCATTTAACTCTGAGGTTATGGATTGAGTGCTGCTGTTGACCGAGATTTCCGAGTTGTTATCTGATGGTTGATTCATGCAGGATGTCAGAAACAAAACAAGTATTAAAAGGCAAGACGATATTATTTTTTTAGCTCTCATTACTGCTTCCTTTCACCTGTTCAGGTTCAATAACATACATAAGAAATTCGTTTTCATTGACATTAACGAGATTTATGGCAATAGTACCATTCGGCATATATGTCAGTATCTCGAGATACTTCTCAAAATTATAATTTTCGGGGATTTCAATTGTTCTTTCAAATACTATGCTCATATCCGATGCATTATATACCATTAAGCGAACAGCATTAGTTTTATGATTTTCATCGTTATTCCCGATCAGAATTGCAAAACGGTTATTATCATATGATATTGCCATATCGGCAAAATACTGTGTCTCATCTATTCTGAAAAGTTTCTTCTTTTCTAATTGATAATCATTATTTAATACAAAATAAAAGAAATCACCACCCGAAAAGGTTATTTTACAGTTCTCATACGGTAACATAATTTTATCAATCACATTATAAATATAATTATCAAGATAATATGTATCATTTTGCAAATCCAAATATGTCAGATTTTTATCCTTGATACTGTATATCCCGTATTCTGTTTTACTGTTGGAATTTTCGTCTTGAACCTCTCTGCTTATAATAAACGAATTTTCGTCTATCATAGCATATAATGAATATGTTTCTTTTTCTTCGTTTTCAAAAATTATTTCGCTTATATTATTGAGTTCGTCATACAGGAAAATACCTCTGCTACAAAAACGCACTGTAAACTGTTCGGAAACCGGATACTCGGAATAGAAATAATAGCGTATTTCATTTTTAAAAGTCAGGTACTTCACTTGTTGACCGTCAGGTACTATTGTTTCAATATATTCGCCGTTGTTGTCATAGACACTAAGCTCTGCCCGCCCCGGGATTCCGTTATTGCCACCTCTGTAAATAGCAAAGCCGTTCCCATATTGAATCAGTACACCATAATAATCTATTTCTTTTACAACCTGTTCTGTTTCACAATCAATAATGTAACACTGATACAAATAACCATTATCATAATCATAGTTGCTTTTATATGTGTACACAGTTTTACCGTTGCCGATATAAAAAAGCCGACTTAAACCCGCTGTTTGAATATGATGGTCTTGCAGTTTATATTCTATAACCTCATCGCCATAAGTCGCCGGCTCAGATGTATCAGAATTATTGCTTACTGTGTTCGTCTTTGTACACGAGGTCAATAACAAAGCAACAATGAACAGAAGAACTATTACCTTTAAATTTTTCACTGTTTCCTCCTTAACTTTATAAGTATATGTAATTATATCATACACCTCCACAATTTAAAATATCGGATTTTCAATAATCCTTGTCTGGTTTGCAATTTTTAACCCTGCAAATCAACAGACTTGCAGGGCAAAATATTCTATCACATTAATATAATTATTAGTTTGTACCGGATTCTTCGTAAACTGCATCTCCAACATAGTTGAATTCCCAGCTTGCAAGAGTGTGCCATGTTGTACCTGTTTTAACAAGTTCAGGTGTGCTTGAAGAGAATCTTGAGAAATATAGTTTATTCTGTCCGACATTCATATCCCAATAGAAGGTTTTTTCTGCGTTCTTGAAGTTATCGGTCATGTCTTCCTTATCATATATTGCGACGTTGAACTGGTATCTCGGATCCTTGTGCCCGAAGATTGTAACAGACATAGCTGCATTGCCTTTATCCATCGGACCGGAGTAGTCAGCTTTACCGACTTCACTCGAAGTCCACTCTCTTGTTTTCCCGTTCTCAAGGTTATAAACAATGCGTGTTCCGTAATCCTTACTAATCGGGAACATTGTCGGGTATGAAAGAGTGAAGTATGTGTCTTGAACTATCTCATAATCGCATTCGCAGATTTCTTCGGTTCCGTTATAATAATATGTACGTGTTACATTCGCAAATATATCCTCGTCAGATTCGAAATAATATATTTGTGTTGTCTCAACAATCTTGAGTAGGTTCAACTCAACAGGTTGTTTGTCATCAAGGTTCAATTCATCGCCTGTCTCGCCATTATAAAAGTGTGTTTCAAGCATCTTTTCACTACCGTGGTTACCGCCGCAGAAATCGATTGTGCTTGCTGTTTTACCTGCACGGTAAACATACTCCCAGTCGGTTGATGCTGTAACAAAGGTTATCTGACTGCCGCCCTCGGGAGTGAAGAACATGCCGCCGATGTTCCATGTGCCCCAGTCGCGCTTATAGAAGGTCCTTTTATAAGTACCGCCGAATACATCGCTTGTAATTGTATAGGTTCTGTCGTCGTTTTTCTGGATTGTCATAGGAGATGGCTCCAATTCGTCAATAGGATTTTCAACAACGATGCTTTCCTCAGCACTTACTTCATTACTGACATCCTCGCTGACTTCGCTGTTTATTGCCTCACTGCTTGTATCGGATGTAGCTGCACTGCTTGTGTTGCTGTTATCGTCACAGGCAAACAACATTGGGACAAGTGATACGATTGCCAAAAACAAAGCTAATTTCTTCATATTATATTTTGCCCTTTCTAATATCAAACTAACAAATGAGTTGTGATCTCATTAATTTGAAAAAAGCCAAAAAGCATAGGCTTTTTTTAAATTGCCAAAGTAATTCATTTATTAGTTTTATATATTGTCAATTTTACCTTATTAATATAACACAGCGAATTAAAATTGTCAACGAAATCGAATATAATTGTTCAAAAAGTGGATTATTTTTTTCGTTTTTATTGAATATATATTGGCTTTGTGTTACAATATGACGAAACAATCTAAGAATGGGGTAACATAATGCACATTTCAGATATAGATAAGAATTTTAAGATTGAATCGAAAATAGAAAACGACAACCTTATATGGCTGGACTGCCATACACAGCCGTTTGTGCTGACAGGACTTGCAGCTGATGTCGAGGGCAGGTTCCTGCGGTTGCCTGCTGAGCTGATGGAACGGACACGCCCCGATCTTGCTTGGCTGGCAAAGCAGACCTCGGGCGCAAGGTTGCGTTTCCGCACCGACAGCCCGTTCATTGCGCTCAATGCAACACTACCGTCGGTTGACCTGATGTGTCATATGCCGCTGACCGGCTCATCGGGGTTTGATGTATATTCCGGCAAGTCGATGGTGATGTTTATGGCACCGGTGACAATAACAACGCTGCAGTTTGAGAAACTGGCATGGCTTTCACAACCCGCAGACGACGACGGGTTCCGCGACATCACAATCAACTTCCCGCTCTACAACCGCGTAACAAGTCTTGCGATCGGGCTGTCAAAGGACAGCGCTATCCTGCCGCCCAAGCCCACCGCATATGGTAAGGTTGTGTTCTACGGCTCGTCGATAACCCAGGGTGGTGTTGCCTCACGGCCCGGCAACAACTATGCGAATATACTCGCGAAGAACCTCGATTTTGAGCTTATCAACCTCGGGTTCTCAGGCAATGCGTTCGGTGACAGCGAGATTGCCGACTACATAGCGTCGATTCCGATGGCGGCGTTTGTTATGGACTACGATTTCAACTCACGGTCGCTTGATGAGCTGCGCGCTACTCACGAACCGTTGTATCGCAAGGTGCGTGCAACACAGCCGAATGTGCCGATTATAATGATAACCAACCCAGTGCCCGACATCTACTGCCACATCAAGGACGACGAGAACCCTCGGCTTGATATCATCTATGCGACATACCAAAAAGCACTCGCTGAGGGCGACAAAAACGTGCGGTTCATAAACGGTCTCACTCTGTTCGGTAAAACCGAGCGCGATACCTGCACGGTTGACAACCTCCACCCCAACGACCTCGGCTTCTTCCGCATGGCAGAAGCAGTGTATCCTGTGCTGCGTGAGGTATTACGATAAGCTGGAGATGCGTAAAGAACAAAGCACTCAATCTTTTTTGAAAAAAAGGTTGACAAAAAACTTTTAAACTATTTCTTTATAAAATACACATCTTATCTTGAGGTCAGTTCACTAAATTGCGACAGCATAAAAACGAAAAAGTGCGAAAAGAAACGAACTAAACCGTCCATGCTGAACCGTGAAACGCAATTTCACGCCTCAATCTGCCGGATTGAATACTCAATCCGATAGATTGAGGTTGTTGCAAAAAACATTTTCGGAGAAATTGTTTTTTGCAACATGTTCAGCATTTCGTATATGAACATCAATTTATGTTGTGCGAAATCGGATGTTTTATTTTTGGATATGCATCATATTTCTAATGAAACGAAAATATTATACGTTGTAGGGGCGAACTTTTCGGTCGCCCGTCCGTTAAACATACAATTTTATTTAACAACCCCACCCAAACACAACCCACCGCCTGACAGCCAAACCCTGTCGGGCTTGTTTTTTCGCCCATTTTGGTGCTTTTTATTGCTAATTTGTTGTAATCTGTTGACATTGTCGATTTTTGGAGTATAATGGGAGGTGGGTATGATTATATAAAGTTTTTAATAATATAAAGAGGTATAAGCTTATGACATTATCAAATGAAACAATTTCTGTTTTGTCAATTTTAATAAATGGTGCAAAAGTAAATAATGAAATATTACTACCAAATATTTGAGTTTAGACAATATTAAAAAATTGTTATCGAATTTCTTTTGTGATGAAATAGAATCTTATATATCACGACAAAAATATACCGAAACAGTTCTAAACAATATAAATAGTACCGATAATTTAAATAATTTAATTGAATACTTTATTAATAGAAAAAGATTTTTAAATAAAAATATATCATTAGATAATATAATCAAACATATTAATAATATCATTGATGTTGATGGTTATCATTTAGAAAATATAGATAAAGAATATCATATAATAAATCCTGATTTTAATAAGAGCAAAGAAACAAGTATTGCAACAGAATTTAATAATATTCAAACAAAAATTATTGAACAAATCAAAAATGCTAAATATTTAATTTGGATTGTCATGGCATGGTTTACCAACGAACCAATATATAATGCATTGCTAGAAAAAAATCGGGAAGGTATAAACATTCAATTAATTTTAAATGATGATGATATTAATAAATCGAATTTAAAATTTGAGACATATTTTGAAACTTATCGCGTTAAGCCAACTGAAAAGAAAAATATTATACACCACAAATTCTGTATAATAGATTTAAAAACAGTAATAACTGGATCTTATAATTGGACAAATAAAGCGAACTATAATAAAGAAAGCATTTCTATTTTATCTGACGATAAAAATGTTTTCAAGTTCACAGATGAATTTATAAGTATAAAGAAAGATTGTTTATGACAATCTCCTTTGCTACTATAAGATTATGATACTTCGGCGTAGCGAAAATTTGAAGTATCATGCTTGTTGTTTAAGCCAATAATAAGAGTGTAATTGGTCTGACGAATCTCCTTTTGGACTTCGCGTTCGCAAATGA